>Ga0302320_10001121_pt1 | contig 64288 bp, 57 predicted proteins | sample Bog_T0_3_FD_202130 | JGI IMG/M metagenome (GOLD analysis project Ga0302320, IMG submission 202130) | Peat permafrost microbial communities from Stordalen Mire near Abisko, Sweden - Bog_T0_3 | ecosystem: Environmental > Terrestrial > Soil > Wetlands > Peat | place: Sweden: Abisko, Stordalen Mire...
GGCGGGGCAGTCGTCTCGCAGGAGCATGGCAACTTCATCATCAACGACGGTGGCGCGACGGCCCGGGATGTCCTGGACTTGATTGGCCTGTTGCAGGCGAAGGTCAAGGCGGCGCGCGGAATTGATTTGCACACGGAAATCGAGATGCTGGCCGGTTAATTCGTTGACTTCCAAAATGGTTGCGTTATGGTTGCGCCATGATCACGATCACGATCAAAGGGCTGTCGAAGGAAGCGCATCAGGCCTTGAAGAAACGAGCCGCCAGCCACGGTCGGAGTCTCAACACCGAGGCGATTGCCGTGCTGGAATCCAGCGTGCGCAGCCAGCCGGTGGATGTGACTGCCCTGCTGGCCCGGACGCGGGCGGCGCGGGACACGATGAAATTCAAGACCACAGCCGCCCGGATCAACCAGGTGATTCGCGAGGGCCGTGATCATCGTTGATCCCAGCCTGATTGCCTGCCTGGCCATTCGCAACGAGAGTGCGGAACTGGCCGGCGAGGTTTTCGCGGCTGAACCGATTTGGGTAGCACCCGTGTTGTGGCGGTCGGAATTTCGCCAGGCGCTCGTGAAATATGTCCAGCGTGATGGCATGAAGCTGGACGAGGCCATGCGAGTTTTGCAATTGGCGGAGGAAATCATGGGGGGGCGTGAATACCAGGTTTCGTCCGAGCGGGTTTTGGAGCTGGCGGCGCGATCCAAGTGTACGGGCTATGATTGTGAGTATGTCGCCCTGGCGCAGGAATTGGGTGTGCCATTGGTCACGGCGGACCGGCAAATCCTGAAAGCCTTTCCCAAGACGGCGGTTTCACTGGAAAAATTTGCGCAAAAAAAATGAGCGGACACTTGAATATAACGGTGATGTTGGGGGGGCCCAGCGCGGAGCGGGAAGTTTCCCTGCGCACGGGCGGGGCGGTGGCGCGCGCCCTTCGTTCCTTGGGCCATCAGGTCAATGAACTCGATCCGGTTAATGCGGACTGGGTTTTGGCGCCGGGTACTGAGGTGGTTTTTTTGGCTTTGCACGGAACTTACGGCGAGGATGGGACGGTGCAGAAACAGTTGGATCAACTGGGAGTGGTTTATACCGGATGCGATGCGGAGGCGAGCCGGGTGGCTTTTGACAAAGTTCTTACAAAAAAGGCCTGCCTCCAAGCCGGCGTGCCGACCGCCAGGTTTCTTACGGTGAGTTCGCCGCAGACCCCTTTCCCGGCGGGATTTCACCCGCCGCTGGTGGCCAAACCAAGCCGTCAGGGTTCGAGCGTGGGGCTTCAATTCATCGATCGCCGTGAGGACTGGCCCGGGGCGCTGGCTGAATCGTTGAAATTTGACACCGAGGTTCTCGTCGAGGAGAAAATCGTCGGGCGGGAAACCACCGTTGGCATTTTGGACGGCGTGGCGCTGCCGCTCGTTGAAGTTCGTCCTAAAGTAGGCCATCTGGATTATCGCAATAAGTATACGGCGGGCGCGACTGAGTATTTCTGCCCGGCGGATTTTGACGCCGCCACGACCCAAACCATCCAGGCGGCGGCACTCAACGCTTTTAAGGCCGTGGGTGGCCGCGATTATGCCCGGGTGGATGTCATGGTTCGCCCGGACGGTTCGCCGGTGGTCCTGGAAGTAAACACTCTCCCCGGGATGACGGAGACCAGCCTCCTGCCCAAGGCGGCGGCGGTGGCGGGATTAAACTATGCCGAACTCTGCCAGCGAATGGTGGATCTGGCTTTGCGAAGAAACTGATCTGAAATGTGGTTTAAACGCGATCATCGAAATCGAAACCGGCGACAGGGCCGGGGGCATGTTCTGGACGTGAAGTTGCGCTCCGATCAGATCCGGGCGGCGCGTGTCCGCCTGGTTACTATCGCGGGCGGGGTTGTCTTTGGCACCGTTTTCGGGCTCTATTTGATCTGGCGGACCGGCGAACTTGCGCTCGATAAATTTGTCTACGAAAACCCGGATTTCGCCATCCAGAGCATTGATGTGCAGACGGATGGAGTGATCACCACTGATCAATTGCGCCGCTGGTCAGGCGTGCAACTGGGGCAGAATCTCATCGCTCTGGACCTGGCTGCCGTCAAACGCAACCTGGCGCTGGTGTCCAAGTTGGATTCGATTTCCGTTGAGCGCATTCTGCCTCAGACCTTGAAAATTCGCGTTACCGAGCGCACGCCCATCGCCCAAATTGATGTTCCCTGCCCGGATCCAGTAGGCGGGCTGGATTTTTCGGTTTTTCAATTGGATGCCCACGGCAATGTGCTCCAGCCCGTGGACTACTCGCAATGCACCATTCCGATCATGCAGTTGAACACGGGATTGCCCGGCATTGTCTGGACCAATATTTGCGAGCTCGTGCCGGGGCACCGCCTTGCCTCGCCCCAATTGCAGGCCGCTCTGAAGTTGATCATTGCTTATCGCCATTCTCCGATGTTCGGGCTGGCGGATTTGCACCGGATTGATGTGTGTGAGCCCGGGGTGATCATCGCCACCACCGCGCAGGGCAGTGAGATCACTTTCGGGTTGCAGTCGTTGGACCAGCAATTGCGCCGCTGGCGCCAGATTTATGATTGGGGCTTTCGCCAGGGAAAAAACATTGCCACCCTCGATCTCTCGCTGGACAACGACATCCCGGTGAACTGGGTCATGGCCAATGCCGCCCCGGAAAACAATTCCAAGCCCGCAAAATCAGTTAAACCCCGGAGGAATAATGTTTGACGATCCTAACATCATTGCCGGTCTCGAAATCGGCACTTCTAAAATCTGCGTAGTGGTCGGTGAACTGGGCCCCGATGGCGTGCCCAACATCATCGGCATCGGCCAATCGCGCTCGCGTGGCGTGCGCAAGGGCGAGATCGTCAACCCTGAACAGGTCGAGGAGGATTTGCGCTCGGCCCTGTCTGTGGCCGAAGAAATGGCGAACGTCGAAATCCGCAGCGTCTATCTTGGCGTGAGCGGCGGCCATATCCGCGGCTTTAACAATCGTGGTGTTCATACGGTGGTTTCCGCCGACCGGGAAATCACCGAGGACGACGTTCAGGACGTGATCAAGAACGCCAAGGCCATCAATCTGCCGGCGGACAACTCGGTCATCCACGCCGTTCGCCAGCATTTCTTCGTTGATGGCCAGGACGGCGTCACCAACCCTGCCGGGATGCTGGGCCAGCGATTGGAAGTGGACATGCATGTCATTCATGGCCACGTCAACCGCCTCCAAAATGCCATTCGTCTCGTGCGCGGCACACAGTTGGAAGTGGACGAAATTGTTTTCAACGGCGTCGCCTCCTCCCTGGCCGTGCTCACCGGCGATCAAAAGGAACTCGGCGCCCTGGTGATTGATATCGGGGGTGGTACAACCGAATTCGTCGTCTATTCCGATGGCGCCATTCGGCATACGGGTGTACTGGCGGTGGCCGGCGACCATGTCTCCAATGATCTCGCTTATGGTTTGAAAGTGCCGCTGAGCCGGGCGGAGAAATTGAAATTGGAACATGGCGCTGCCGTGGTGGATCCGGCGGCCAAGAATCAAACCATCACCATCACGAACGAACTCGGTTTGGCCCTGAATTCCATCAACGCGGAGCATTTGCAGCGCATCATGTCGCTGCGCCTGGAGGAAGTCTTCCTGCTGATTGCCGAGGAATTGGAACGGGCCGGATTGACCGACTACTTGCGCGCCGGGGTTTTCCTTTGCGGCGGCAGTTCCCGGGCTCCGGGAATTGTGGCGCTGGCCGAGAATGTGTTCCAGATGAATGTCGTTCCCGGCAAGGCTACCGCCATCAGCGGTCTGACGGCGGCGCTGGATCAACCGGAATTCGCGACCGCCATCGGTCTCGTCAAATATGGTTCGCTTAAAAAGCGTCAGCGTGTCAAGCGCGGTGCCTTCATGAACACCGATGCGATCAAAGGCATGTTAAGCAAAATCCTGCAACGTTCCTGAAAATGAAAGGCTGGCCATGGAAACTGAAAACCTAGGTTCAATCGCTGAAACGTTCTCCCCGTCGATGCCGGCGGTCAAAATCTTTGGCGTGGGCAACGCCGGCGGCGTTTTGCTTGGCGCACTAGCCACCCCCGAATTTGCCGGGGCATCCTTCGGTGCCATTAACACGGATGCCGCCGCCCTCGAGGCCGCGCCGGGAACCGTGAAGATTCATTTGGAAAATAAACTGCTGCGCGGCCTGGGTTCCGGCGGCGATCCCGACCGCTGCCGTGCACTGGCCGAGGAGCAGTTTTCCACCCTCAAATCCGCCTGTGCCGGCGCGGAGGTGGTGTTTATCATCGCGGGACTGGGCGGCGGTGCCGGCAGCGGTATAAGTTCCGTGCTCGCCCGCGCGGCGCGCGAAGCCGGTGCGCTCGTGCTCGCCTTTGTTTCCCAACCGTTTGAATGCGAGGGAAACCGTCGCGAACAGCAAGCCCAAGGCGCCTTGGAGCAGCTGAAGGCCGCAGCTGATGGCGTCATTTGCCTGCCCAACCAGAGAATCTTCAAGCTGATTGACGAGAATACGAGCGTGCTCGACACCTTTCGGGTCACAGGCGGTTTTCTGGTCGAGGGCGTCCGCGGTGTCTGGCAATTAATCTCACGGCCAGGTTTGATCCAGGTTCACTTTGCCGATTTGTGCGCACTTCTGCGCGACTCCCACACCGAAAGCGCCTTCGCTTTTGTCGAGGCCGCCGGGCCTTCCCGTTCGCGTGAAGCCGTGGAGAAAATCCTGGCGCATCCGCTGTTCGACGACGGCCGTGCACTGGTGGAATCCGACGCCGTCCTGGTCAGTCTTAAAGCTGGCAGGGATTTGACCATGGCCGAAGTCAATCGCGTGATGGAACAGATCCAGCGCCAGTGCGCTCATGCAAAGATCATCATGGGGGCTGCCATTGACCCGGAATTCAAGAATCGCTTGTGCGTCACCGTGTTTGCCTCCAAGGAGAATGAAGTCGCCAAGCCCGGCCCCACCCGGCCCGAGACCGGCGCGTTGCCGATCCCTGCCAGCACGCGGCGCAGCGTGATGACCGATCCCGGCGGCCGCAAACGGCCGGTGATCAAAAAGGCGGTTCAGGGACAGTTGCCATTGACGATTGTTGCCAAGGGACGATTTGACAAGAGTGAACCCACCTTGCACCGCGGCGAAGATCTGGACGTCCCCACTTTCATCCGCCGCGGGCTTGCCCTTAATTAACCCTGACACAAGGTTTTGGGGTGAAAGCTGCAGAAGCGCGATTCAAAGGAATACTTCCGTCGCCGGGAGGGAGGCATTTTAGGTTGGTGGGGCGAGGCCTCAGTCGAGCTCTAACTGAAGTACCTAAATAAAAGTAGTTTATGCGTAAACAGAGTTTCGCCACGCCGACGAACAGAAGATTGCACGCCAAGCGCTCTACCGGCAAACGGTTTGTTCCTTATGGCTGCCAGGGGTTGTACCTTTAATCGAAACGCTCTAGTGCTTCGACCACGACTCCAGCACATTGTTTGTGGTGAATGTCAGGCGTAATTTGTCCTCGTAATATTCCGGCCCGGTGCTTTGCAGGAATTGAACGCCCCCGGGATTGTTCCAATAGCCCGTTCCAATCAGCACAGTTCCGGGGCTGCTGTAACGCGAAACCCATTCAGCCACCCGCCGGCCATCGGTCAGTTGGGCCTGTTTATCCGGGGGACCAAGCTCGAGCACGGACTGGTCAAAAGTGTAGTGGCCAATCCGGGCGTTCCAGTTGATCCGTTGCGTTGCGCAGCCGACCAAAAGTACGCCGAGCAACGCCAGGCAAGTCCATTTGCTTCTCATCCAGAAATCTTAACCGGCAGCCGGTAAACTGCCAATGATTGTTCGCGGATGGAGATGGCAGGGAAAAGCTTGAGGGAAGACCCAAATGTCGACAATTCGGCCCGTGAGCCAGAGAAAAGCCGGCGGTGCACTGAAAATTGGACTTGCGAATCCATGCGGCAGGAAGAATATTGCAGGAAATTCATTAGATATTCTTGGTCAAGAAGCCAAACCGCAGTTTCCGAATAACACCTAAAATACACGCTACCGATCTGGCGAGACGAATTCAATTCAGACCTTTCCTCCAAGCCATGTCAATTCAAGCCGCAAATTCCAAATAAAGAATCCTCTTATGCTCACATGTCTCAAAGTCGCGTTTTTCCGCTGCATAAACGCTTTGCTGGTTTTGGGGACTTTGCTGGGCGCAACTCGCATGGCCGATGCTCAGAACAGTCTGATGATCTATTCCAATTCGCTGGCCAGTGGCTGGTCCGACTACAGCTACGCTTGTACTCGTAACTTCGCCAACACTTCCTATGCATATCCCGGCAACACTGATTCTCTGAGTGTGGCCGTGACCAATGCCTATGGCGGACTTCAGCTGTATCATTCGCCGATCACTAATACCGCTTATGCTGCCATCAGCTTCTGGCTTAACGGAGGCGTGGTGGGCGGTCAAAGTCTGCAAATGTATGGCAACCTCGGAACAGGGCCCACTGCGCAGAGCGCCCGCTGTGTCTTAAACACGCCGGTGGCGAATCTATGGCAGAAATATACAATCCCTTTGGCAGCCCTTGGAGTGCAGAACGTTACCAATTTCAGTGGCTTTGCCATCCAGGATTACGCCGGTTCAATGGAACCCACATTTTATCTTGATGACATCCAGCTCGTGAGTGTCGCCGGACCCGCCCTGACCCACATGACGGTCAATGCCAGCCAGCCCATTCGCACCGCAGATGCGCGCTGGTTTGGCATAAATGCAGCCCAATGGGACGCTGAGTTCGATACGCCGGAGACCTTGATGCAATTGAATACCATGGGCAAGCGGGCCTTGCGTTTTCCGGGTGGCTCGGATTCCGACGATTATCATTGGCTTTACAATCGCCAGGACGCGGACAATTGGAATTGGGTGACCAGCTTGGCCAATTTCATTCACGTTGTCACCAACGTCAACGCCGAGACGATGATCACGCTAAACTACGGCACGGGTTACACCAACGAGGCAGCCGCCTGGGTGGCGTATTGCAATGCTGCGACGACCAATACCCAGCTTTTGGGTGTGGATGCCGCGGGTTTCAACTGGCAAACCGCGGGCTATTGGGCATCCTTGCGAGCGGCCGCGCCATTGGGGACGGATGACGGTAAAAACTTCTTGCGTCTCTCGCGGGCGGCACCGCTGGGGTTCAAGTATTGGGAGATTGGCAACGAGGAGTACGGATCGTGGGAAACCGATAGCAATTCCTTTCCCCACGATCCATATACCTATGCCAAGAGGGCCTGCGGCTATCTCTCGTTGATAAAGGCCGTGGATCCAACGGTTAAAATTGGGGTTGTGGTCACTCCTGGCGAGGACACCTATGCAAATGGTTATAGCAGTCATCCGGCATATAATGCACGAGAAGGACTCTACCACAACGGCTGGACTCCGGTTTTGCTGGCCACGTTGACCAGCTTGGGTTTCACTCCGGACTTTGTCATCCACCACCGTTATCCACAGAATCCTGGCGGCGAGAGCGACGCCGGTTTGCTGGGATCCTCGACTGGCTGGGCGTCTGACGCCACAAACCTCCGGCAGATGATTACGGATTATGTCGGTTCCAATGGCACAAACATTGAACTCGTCTGCACCGAAAATAATTCGGTCTCTTCCAACCCTGGCAAACAATCTGTGAGCATCGTTAACGCCTTGTTCATGGCGGACAGTCTGGCCCAACTGATGCAAACGGAATTTAATGGCTTGTTCTGGTGGAATTTGCGCAACGGCAGTGACAACAACACCGGTAATACCAATTCCGCGCTCTATGGGTGGCGGCTCTACGGTGATTACGGAGTTTTGGAAGGGACCGAATATTATCCGCCTTATTACATTTCGAAGCTCATGACGAATTTCGTGCAGGCAGGGGATACGGTCATCACCGCCGCGAGCGACTATTCGCTGCTCTCGACCTATGCGGCCCGGAGGCAGAATGGCGTCCTGACGATACTGACCATCAACAAAGATCCCGTCAACACCCTTACGGGGCTGGTAGCGGTAGCAAGCTTCAGCCCCGCGGCGGGCGGGACAATCTATTCTTACGGTATACCGCAGGACACGGCGGCACAAACCGGCACCGGCTCGCCGGATGTGGCACAAACGGCTTTTTCCTTCACCGGGACCAACTTCAACTACGCCTTCCCACCCTACTCAGCGACAGTGATGGTGCTCACTCCGGTTGCTTCGCCGCAATTGCAAAAGTTGACGGTCTTGGGCGACGGTTCCTTCTCATTCAACTTCACCAGTTTTACCGGCCTGAACTTCACCATTTTGAGTACTACAAACTTGCTGTTGCCGCTGAATGCCTGGTCAAACCTAGGGGTTGCCGTCGAATCGCCGACCGGCTCCGGCCTGTTCCAGTTCACCGACCCGCAGGTTGCGAACAATGTGCAACGATTTTATCGCGTGCGCTCGCCGTAGGAAACCAAGCGCGGAATGTGGCAGGTTGCGCGATTTGTGAAAGTGTCCATCCTAAAAATGTGATTAACGGGCATTTACTTCGTGTTTTGAGGCGCCTGCTACCTCCAATACCTTCGAAAAAGCCGGAATATTCAAAACTGCGTGCTGTGACTCATTGGCATCTAACCTGCTTTTAGTTTCGCTTGTCTTAAAATCGGTTTTCACAGAAAACCGATGTCGTATGTTGTATGAATATGACGCAAAAAACGAAAATGTGCTTCGCGGCGAAGCTATTACTCCTCTTCCTTTTACTGACGCCCCCCGTATTGTCACAGGCCCAATTCACGTTCACGTCCAATAGCGACGGTTCCTTGAACATATCGGAATACACCGGCCCCGGCGGCGCGGTGGTCATCCCCAACACGACCAACGGCCTGCTGATTACGAGCATCGGGGACGCGGCGTTCTTTGAAAAAACCAACCTGACGAGCGTCACGGTCGGAACGAACGTTGCCATCGTTGCAGACCAGGCGTTTTCTTATTCGAGCATGACCAGTGTCACGCTTCCCGCCAGCGTTACCAACATCGCGTTTGATGCGTTCCTGGATTGCAACAGCCTGACGGCCATCACGGTGGCCGCAAACAATCCTGATTTTAGCAGTATGGCCGGTGTTTTATTCAACCAGAACCAGACGACGCTCATTGGGTTTCCGGAGGGCAAAGCCGGAGCTTATTCAGTCCCCGCGAGCGTCACCAACATTGGCGTTTATGCTTTCAATGACTCATCCAACCTGACGAGCGTGGCCCTGTCCAGCAACGTTGTCAGCATCGAGGACTATGCTTTCTATGATTGTCCGGGCCTGATCTCGATAACGGTGGATCCAAATAATCCCTCCTTTAGCAGTTTGGCCGGTGTTTTATTCGACAAGAGCCAGGACACGTTGATCGCATATCCCGTAGCCAACCTTGCGACCTCATATACCGTGCCCGATACCGTGACGAACATCGGGATGGAGGCGTTTTTTGGCTGTCCCAACCTCACCACCCTCACCTTGGGCACGAATGTCGTCATCGTCGGCAATGCGGCATTCGAATACTGTTCTGCCCTGGCCAGCATCACCTTCCCCAACAGCGTTACGGTTATCGGGGGAGATGCATTCGCTGAATGCGCCGGGCTGACGAACATCACCCTGGGGACTGGCGTCACGAGTATCTTGGCCCAAGCCTTCCTGGCTTGCCCTAGCGTAACCGCTATTACGGTGGCGGCGGGCAATCCAGCATTTAGCACTGTGGGGGACGTTTTATTTAACAAAAACCAGACTGCGCTATATTTATACCCGGCGGGCAGCAGCGGCACCTCCTACGCCATTCCCAACAGTGTGACGAACATCGTTGAGGACGCCTTCATGGATGCTTATGAGTTGTCCAGCATCACGCTGGGCACCAACGTCCAGAGCATTGGAGATTCCGCATTCCAGGAATGTTACAGTCTCACCAGCATCACCCTCCCCAACAGCGTGACTAGCCTGGGGTACAGTTCTTTCTTTTATTGCTTTAACTTGGCGAATATTGTGATCGGCTCCGGCCTTAACAATATTGGGTTCCAGGCTTTCTCCTACTGTTTTAGCTTGGGAGGCGTGTATTTTGCCGGTAACGCGCCCGTTATGAATTCTGATGTCTTCGACGATGATAGTGTGGCCACCGCCTATTACCTGCCGGGAACGAAGGGCTGGAATACGACCTTTGACGGACTTCCCACCGCACTTTGGCTGCCGCAAATCGTGGGCAGTGGCGTGCGAACGAATCAATTCTCTTTTTATATCGATTGGGCAAGCAATCAAATGGTGGTGGTGGAAGGCTGCACAAATCTGTCGAATCCCGTCTGGTCTCCTTTGCAGACAAACGTGCTCACGGGCAGCTCCTGGTATTTTAACGACCCGCAATGGACGAATTATCCTGGCCGCTACTACCGTGCCAGTTCGCCATGAGTAAAAATCTGTGAAATAATGGACAGACCTTGGGTTGTTTCTGGCGGGTGGTGATTCGTTGCCGCTGGATAACTTTTAAATTCCTATAAGGTCGGAATCGGCCTGGTTTATCCTCTGTTGGACGCCAAATATGCCCGTTTTCATTATCGAATCAACATGAACCAACATAACCCGCGCATATCCCTTTTAACTGTTTTGATGTCCCCTGCCTCGTATACATGTTCGACTGCATTGATAATCACGAACCGTAAAGGCCGGCTTCCCGGATCTTCTTCAGGGTGGTGGCAATATCATACGGCAACCGGCGGAGCTTAATTGTACCCTCATCCATGTCGTAAACCACATAAGCAGCCTCGGGATTCCCGTCCCGAGGTTGGCCCGCAGCACCAGGATTTACGAAGTACTTCTTGGTGGCATCCACTTTAATCTTTTTGTAGGTGCCGCCTCGAACAGAGCTGTCTCGGACAAAGGCGACCGGAACATGTGTATGCCCGTAGAAACAGACCCCGGAGCTTTGGTGGGCAAAACTTTGAGCCGCAGCCATTGTGTCGAATACGTAACCCCAGCGTTCTGGGCTTTCTAATGTCGCGTGGACAATTGTGAAACCTGAAGCCGTTCGCAAATAAGGCAGTTTACGCAGCCATTGGCGATCTTCTTCGGTAATCTGCTTGCGCGTCCAGAGCACCGTACCGGTGGTTTTGGTGTTCAAGTCAGAAGGAATCGAGTCTGTCGCGCAATATTCATCGTGATTGCCCTTTACGCAGGGAACATTCATATCTCTAACGATATCAATGCAGGCCTTTGGGTCGGCGCAATAACCTACGAAGTCTCCTAGGAAAGCATAATGAGTACATTTCTGTTCTTTCGCATCGCCCAAAACTGCTTTTAGCGCCTCAAGATTTGCGTGAACATCGGCTATGATCGCGAATTTCATATGCGCTTGGCAGTTATAAGGTAGTGTAGAATTTGTCCGAAGACAAGGATGCTCTTCTGGTTAACTGCCCTGTAATTGACTGGGGTACAGAGTGCAAACAAATGTAAAGATCTTCAAGAGGGTTTAGGTTTTCTTTTTTGTGTAAGGGCGGGCGCGGAGTGGATTGGGCCTGTAGACGTGACTCGCAAACTTTAGGAGATTGCTCTGGGCAATGCCTCTCGCCATTAGGCATTAATGGGCGACGAGGATTTCTTAGAATGGCAACCCTTCATGCATGTTTTGCTCTAAATGGATAAACTTGACATCGAACTTTGATACAGGCAAATCATGCCAAGCATAAAATCCCCAAATACAAATCAAAATAGGAGAGAGCCATGAGCAAGATTCGAGTATTGGTTGGCACGAAGAAAGGTGCGTTCATCCTGACCGCCGATGGCAAGCGCCAGAAGTGGGAAATCAGCGGGCCGCACTTCGCCGGTTGGGAGATGTATCATCTCAAGGGCTCGCCCGTTGATTCGAACCGCATTTATGCTTCGCAGTCGAGCGGTTGGTTTGGGCAGGTCATTCAGCGTTCGGATGACGGTGGCAGGACCTGGAGCACGCCGGGCAGCCGCAGTGATGAATTGCAGAGCCCGGACGGCATGCCCAAGGGCGAAAGCAATAAATTCATGTATGAGGGCGAGGCTGGCACGCACAAGTGGTATGACGGAACGCAACATCCGTGGGAATTCAAGCGTGTCTGGCATCTCGAACCGTCGCTTACCGATCCGGATACGGCTTACGCTGGTGTGGAGGACGCGGCCATTTTCAAAACCACCGACGGCGGCAAAACCTGGCAGGAACTTCCCGGGTTGCGCCGCGCGAAAGGTAATCTCTGGCAGCCGGGTGCGGGCGGGATGGCCGTGCATACAATTCTGCTCGACCCGAAAAATGAGCGGCGCATTTACGTTGCGATTTCGGCGGGAGGCTGCTTCCGCACCGATGACGGCGGGAAGACATGGAAGCCCATCACGCGCGGGCTGAAATCACCGTATGAACTCCCCGACCCGGATGCGGAAGTCGGACATTGCGTCCATCGCATCGCCTTGCACCCGTCGCGTCCGGATGTTTTGTTCATGCAGAAGCATTGGGATGTATTGCGCACGGACAATGCCGGCGAGCAGTGGACTGAAGTCAGCGGGAATCTACCCTCTGATTTTGGTTTCCCGATTGACGTTAATTTTAATGAGCCAGAGACGATCTACGTCGTGCCCATCACGAGCGATTCCCTGCATTATCCACCGGACGGCAAGCTGAGCGTCTATCGCAGCAAGACTGGCGGCAACGAATGGGAACCGCTCACCGAAGGTCTCCCGCAAAAGGATTGCTACGTGAATGTGCTCCGCGATGCAATGGCGGTGGACCAGCTTGACCCCTGCGGCATTTATTTTGGTACCACAGGCGGACAGGTTTATGGCTCGGCTGATGGCGGCGCCTCGTGGAAAGCCATCGTTCGCGATTTACCCGCAGTGTATTCGGTTGAGGTTCAAATGCTGCCATGATCCGGGTGCTACTGCCATATCATCTGCGAAATCTCGCGCGAGTGGACGGCGAGGTGCAGTTTGAGGTGGCGGAGCCGGTCACGGTAGTTGCGGTGCTGGATGCACTCGAGGCGCGTTATCCTGTCTTGCAAGGAACGATTCGCGATCACGGCACACTAAAGCGCCGTCCTTTCGTCAGGTTTTTTGCCTGCAAAGAGGATTGGTCCCTTGAACCGCCGGAGACTCCACTGCCCGAAGCTGTCAGGAGCGGTGCAGAGCCGTTCTACATCGTCGGTGCGATGGCAGGGGGGTGATTGTTCCTGTGCAGGTCGATTCTTGCGATCGATGATTGAGTGCGGTTCGAGAAATATGGCAGCCATTCGGTCTCAAGAGATGAAGGAGCGCTCCTTTCGGGTTTGGGCTTCGTTTCGGCTCAGTCGTCCTGACTGGTTGTGTCGGGGATGCTCTTTAGGCAAAGGCCGATGATCGGCATCGCCGTCGTATTCATGAAGCATTTGAAAATTTTGAAAGTGGTGGCATTTTCGTGGGGGGCTGTTCGCAAGCGAAAGCTGTTGAACGTCTGAACAGAAATCACGGCGTCAATGAAAGCTTTTCGCGGGCCTTGGTTGAAGGCCTTTCGGCCCGGTAATCTGCTCAGGATTCGACGCCGGGCTCGATTCAGCCTTTCAGGACATTTACGAGGCTTTAATCACCTAAACCAGGCACGGTGACCAAGCCAAGGGAAAACTAAAAACAAGAAAGGATCGAACATATGCAACTCGGAATGATCGGGCTGGGGAGGATGGGTTCCAACATGGTGCGGCGCTTGCTGAAAAATGGGCACGACTGCGTGGTTTATGATCGCTCGCAGGATGCCGTCAAACAATTGGTGAAGGAAAAGGCGAGCGGCGCAGAATCACTCGCCGAATTTGTGAGGAAACTGGCCACACCACGCGCCATCTGGCTCATGGTCCCCGCGGCGGTCGTAGACCAGTCCATTGCCGACTTGCTGCCGCTCCTGGCCCAAGGTGACATTCTCATTGATGGCGGCAATTCTTATTATGTGGATGATATCCGCCGCGCCAAGGAACTTGCGGCAAAGGGTGTTCATTACATCGACGTAGGAACCAGCGGCGGCGTGTGGGGTTTAGAGCGCGGTTATTGCATGATGATCGGGGGGGAACCTGACGTGGTTCGACGACTCGATCCCATCTTCGCCACCCTTGCGCCAGGAGTGGGGAATATTCCGCGCACACCCGGGCGCGACAAACTCGGCGGCACGTCGGAACAGGGCTATTTGCGATGCGGAGCGAACGGAGCCGGGCATTTCGTGAAAATGGTTCACAACGGCATTGAGTATGGAATCATGGCGGCCTATGCGGAAGGCTTGGGTATTTTGCGCGAGGCTAACATCGGCAAAAAATCGCGGGAGATTGATGCCGAAACGACCCCTTTACGCGAGCCGGAACATTATCAATTTGACCTTAACCTTGCTGATATTTCCGAACTTTGGCGACGTGGCAGTGTCGTTGCCTCATGGTTGCTCGATCTGACCGCTAATGCGCTGGTCGAAGATCCAAACCTGGCCAAGTTCGCTGGTAGGGTTTCCGATTCAGGAGAAGGCCGCTGGACCATCAAAGCGGCCATTGACGAGGGTGTACCCGTGCCGGTTTTAACCACGGCGCTCTATGAACGATTCGCCTCACGCGGCGAGGCGGACTATCAAGACAAGGTTCTTTCGGCGATGCGTTTCGGGTTCGGCGGGCATCTGGAGAAATCTTCAAAGTGACGACCCGCCATGAACCCAAATCAATCTGACACACTGGTTTTTTTTGGTGCCACCGGCGACCTGGCTTATAAAAAAATATTTCCCGCGCTGCAAGCGATGGTGAAGCGTGGCAACCTCAATGTGCCGGTTATCGGTGTGGCCAAGGCTGGCTGGAGCCTTGACCAACTCAAGGCACGTGCCAGGGACAGTTTGGAAAAGCACGGCGGAATTGATCCGGCCGCGTTCGAGAAACTGAGCAGTCTGCTGCGCTACGTAGATGGCGATTACAACGACGTGGCCACGTTCCAGGAACTCCGCCGGGAACTGGGACAGGCGAAGCGCCCGGCCTATTATCTGGCCATTCCGCCGGCGGCATTTGCCATCGTTGTCGAACAGCTTTCCAAAACGGGTTGCACGCAGAACGCCCGCATGATCATCGAAAAACCGTTCGGGCGCGATCTGGCTTCGGCGCAGGAATTGAACGCCATTCTGCTCAAAACTTTCAACGAGAAGTCCATTTTCCGCATTGATCATTACCTCGGTAAATCACCGGTGCATAACATGCTGTTCTTTCGTTTCGGCAACGCCATGCTGGAACCTTTCTGGAACCGCCAACACATCGAGAGCGTGCAAATCACCATGGCGGAGGATTTCGGCGTGCAGGGCCGGGGCGCGTTTTATGAGCAGGTTGGCACCATTCGGGATGTAATTCAAAACCACCTTTTTCAAGTGCTGGCCAACTTGACGATGGAGCCGCCTATCCGCACCGACAGCGAATCCATTCGCGACGAGAAAGTAAAAGTATTGAAAGCGATTCCGCCGCTCGAGGCGAAAAATGTCATGCGTGGCCAGTTCAAAGGCTATCGCGCAGAGCCGGGCGTCTCCCCGGATTCAAACGTCGAGACCTTCGCCGTGTTGAAATTGGAAGTGGATTCCTGGCGTTGGCGCGGGGTGCCGTTTTACATCCGCGCGGGGAAAAACCTGCCCGTCACTTGCACAGAGCTGCAAGCCAAATTGCGCCACCCGCCGACGATGTATAACCAATACGATCTGAAATCAAATTACTTCCGCTTCCGCATTAGTCCAAACGTGGTTGCGGCATTCGGGTTGAACACCGTCGCACCCGAAGATGAATCAGTGAGCCGTTTGGTTGAATTAAAAGTGGATCGCACTGCCAGCCCGAAGGAAATGGAAGCTTACGAGCGAGTACTGACTGATGCGATGCTGGGAGACGCCACGCTTTTCGCCCGCGAAGATTACGTCGAAGAAGCCTGGCGGATTGTTGATCCGGTTCTCAAGGCGGGCACGCCGGTTCAGGAATATGAGCCGAAAACCTGGGGACCAGATGAATCGCATTCAATCAAGCCGCCGGGTGGATGGCAGAATCCGGTGGTGGACAGCCAACCGGCAATATGAAAATTCAAGCGTTTGCTTATGCCAATCCCTTTTTTCAGAAAGGCTCTAACGCAGCGAGTAAAAGGATGCCGAGATTATCTTATTTGTGCCGACATGGCCGGCATCATACTTCCAGCCGGTCGTTTGGACGGGCCACGAGGGTGTAAAGCGCGGGCATCAGGAAGATGCTGATCAACAGGCGAGTCAAAAGGCCGCTGACAATGACCAGCGCAAACGGGCGCTGTGAATCTGTGCCCACACCGGTGGCCAATGCCGCCGGTAACAACCCCAGAGACGCCACCAGCGCGGTCATCATGATGGGTCGCAAGCGTAGAATCGCGCCTTCACGGATGGCTTCGTCAAGGCTGGTGCCGCTGAGGCGCAGTTCGTTCACATAAGAAATATAGACAACCGCCGTTTGCACCGAAACGCCGAACAAGGCAAGAAAGCCAATGCCGGATGAAACTGAAAACGGCGTGCCGGTGAGCCAAAGGGCAAGAAGGCCGCCCGCAGGAGCAGACAATACCACGCCGAGAATGGTGATGAACGGGAATTTCAAATTGCTGTAAAGCGCGAACAACAGCAAGAAGATCAGGCACAACGTCAGCGGCAGAATCACATTTAGTTGCGCGCGCGATTCCGTATATTCCGTATATTCGCCGCCCCAATCGGTGTGGTAGCCTTCCGGCAGGCTGACTTTGTCTTTGACCTGCTGGATGGCGTCTTCCACCGCGCCGGCTAGATCGCGTCCGGCCACGGAGAACTGAACGCCAATGTAGCGGGAATTGTCCTGCCGGTAAATGAACGACGCGCCGTTCATCACGCGGATGTCCGCGAATTCTTTCAGTGGAATCTGCTGGCCGCCCGGTGTTGGCACGAGGATGTTGGCGATTTCTTCGGGGTTGTCGCGGTATTGTCGTGCGAGGCGCACGACGAGGTCAAATTGCTTTTCGCCCTGTTCCACTTGCGTGGCCACGTCGCCGCCGATGGCGGTTGTAATCAAGGCATTGATATCGGCGGTGTTCACGCCGTAACGCGCGATCATGGCGCGGTTGATTTTGATGTCCAGGCTGGGTTGGCCGAGTTCCTTCACCAAAGTCACATCTTTGATGCCTCGCACCTGCTCCAGGATTTTTTTTATGGCCTTGCCCTTTTGTTCGAGCACTTCCAAATCAGAGCCGAAAACTTTGACGGCGAGGGCGCTTTTCAAACCGGATTCGGCCTCGTCCACCGCGTCCTCGGCGGGTTGCGTGTAGTTGAAGATGATTCCGGGAAACTGCTGAAGTTTCCGGTTGATGGCCTCAATCAAACCGGCTTTGGTGCGATAGGCACCGGTCCATGCCGAATAGGGTTTCAGGCCGACAAAAAACTCGACATTAAAAAATCCGGTGGAATCCGTTCCGTCGTCAGGTCGCGCCAGTTCGGAGGCGACGGTGGTAACCTCGGGGAATGATTTTAGAACCTGCCGGATTTGAGGCGTGATTTTCGCCGATTCGTCAAATGAAATGGTGTAGGGCATCGTGGCGCGCACCCACAGCGCGCCTTCGTCGAGTTGCGGCATGAACTCCGCGCCGATGGTCGGGATGAGCAGCAAAGAGGCGGCCAGCAGAATGGCCGAGGCCAGCGTTGTGCCCCACGGGTTCGCGATACAAAAATCCAGGCCTTTCGCATAGGTTGATTTGATGGCTTCAAACGCTGCATTGCGGCGCTCGCGCACGCCCGACCGCATAAACCACGAGCACAGCACCGGCAGCAGTGTCAGGGAGACAATCAAGGAACCGATGAGCGCGAACACCATCGTGTCCGCCATCGGCTTGAACAGCGTGCCAGAAGGTCCGGCCAGCACGTAAATCGGCAGGAAGCTGGCGACGATCACCGCGACCGCGTAGAACAGCGGGCGGTCCACCTCCGCCGCCGCCGCCTTCACGATTTCCATGACATCTCGCCGGGTTCCCTTTCGCAATGCGATCTGGCGGAAAATATTTTCCACCATCACCACCGCTCCATCCACGAGAATGCCAAAATCCACGGCCCCGATGGAGAGCAGGTTGGCCGAGGCTTTTTGAAGGTCGAGGCAGATAAAGGCAAACAGCAGCGCCAGCGGTATGGTGATCGCAACGATCAATCCGGCGCGAAAATCATAGAGGAAGAATATGAGAATCACGACGACCAGCAGCATGCCGCGCAGAAGGTTTTGCTCTACGACCTTCGTCGTGAGTTTGATCAAATCGGTGCGGTCGTAAAACGGAACCACCTTGACATCCTTGGGCAGAATTTGTTCATTGAGCTGCCTGGTCTTCGCCTCAACCCGCTTCAGCACGTCCTGGGTTTTATCGCCCGTGCGCAACAGAATGACGCCTTCCACGCAATCGTCTTGTTGCTCGAAGCCGAACTCGCCAAGGCGGGGAGCAATGCCGATGACCGCGCGACCGACGTCCTTGAGCAACACCGGCGTGCCATTATTCACGGCCAAAACCACATTGCCGATGTCCTCCAAAGTTTCCAGGCGACCGAGGCCGCGCACATAATAGAATTGCCCGCCTTGCGAATAAAACCCGCCACCGGCGTTTCCGTTGTTGGCCGCGAGCGCGGCCTCCACCTGCAACACCGACAGGCCGACGCCGGCAATTTTGGCCGGATCAAGCAGCACTTGATATTGCATGGTGCCACCGCCAAACCCCGAATCATCAGCCACGCCAGCGAGGGATTTGTAAGCGGGTTCGATGATCCAATCCTCGAAGGTCTTGAGCTCCATGGGCGAACGGTCGGAACTTTGCAGCACGTAACGATAGATCAAACCCGAGGGCGACGAAAGCGGTGACACCGAAGGCGCCACGCCGGTCGGCAGACTAAGACTGGACAGGCGGTTGAAAACCTCCTGGCGGGCGAAGTTGTTGTCCGTGCCATCGTGATAAGTGAGGATGACGTCCGACAATCCATAGAGCGTGATGGAGCGTTGCGTGGTCATCTGCGGAATGCCATTCATACCGACTTCGACGGGCACGGTGATCAGGCGTTCCACTTCTTCGGCGGCATGACCAGGCCACTGGGTGATGATCTCGACAATCGGCGGGGACAGGTCGGGATAGGCATCCACCGGCAGGCGCTTGAGCGAACTCGTTCCCACGCCAATCAATACGAGGGTCAGGAGCACGACCAGAAAACGCTGCCGCAACGAAGAAGCGACTATCCGGTTCATCATCGAAGCGGTTCGCGGTGTGGATTGAACTGGAGGCAATGGCTCGCTCATTGGTCTTGCAGGAATTGGACAAAGATCGCGCCATCAACGACAATCTGGTCGCCGGTTTGCAGACCTTCGGGAATGTCGTATTGATCGCCCGTGCGATAGCCCAGAGTCACGTGCCGCCGCGCAAAACTGCCGTCGGGCTGGAGGACATAAACAAACGGTAGATTCACATCATCGCGCAATACTGCCGATACCGGCACCAGCAGCCCAGTGCTCGCTTGACGGGCCTGAATCCGCACCCGGACATACATTTGTTTTTTTAGAAAGTCGCCCGGATTATCGACGATCACCCGCACCATGACCGAACGGGTGTTGGGATCCACCAACGCCGAGATGTTGTCCACGGTTCCGGAAAAAGTATTGGTCGCGATGCCGGTCTCCACTTCGGCCGAATCGCCGACGCTGATTGAAGCCAGATCGGAACCGAAAATTTGCGTCATGATCCAGACGCGCGAAAGATCGGCGATGGTGAAGCAAGGTGTGGTTCCGGCCGTCAGTAGTTCCCCGGGTGTGATGAGTTTTTCCACCACCGTGCCGGCGATGGGCGAGTTAATCCTGCCGCCTGGTCGGCCCAGCGGCCGGCCGGCCTGGAGGTCTTGGATGGCTTGCGGGTCCAGGTTCAGCGAGACGAGGGTTTGCAACGCGGCGTCGCGGTCCGCCTCGGCGTTGGCGGCGTCGGTTTGGGCCTGCTCTTCTTCGCGTTGGGCCACGCCGTTGTGCTGGATCAAATCCAGGTCTACGTCGGCCACCCGCCGAAGCGTCTGGGCAGTGGCAAGCGCCTTGCGATAAGCGCTGATAGCCGCTGCGAAGTCGGGTGAATCCACCTCCGCCAAGGGGTCACCGGCCTTGACCCGGTCGCCAAGAGAAACGAGCAGCTGCGACACCGGCCCGCCAAAGGGCGCGAGCACGCTGGTGGCCCGGTCGTTGTCGAAGTCCACGGTTCCAGTCGTCTCCGTCGTCTTTTGAAAGGTGCGCGGCGCGACGGAATAGAGCTGAATCCTCTGTCGCTGTTGCGTCGTCAAAGTGACATTGCTGGGCGTCACCGAGGAGCTTTGCGTGTCCTGGTCAACTTTGGGCGAACAGCCGGTAAACACCATGATTGCGATCAGCAGTGTTGTGGCGGTTAACAGATATCGCAGTGGAGCAGGGTGCGGTGCTTTCTGCGCGCCCTTGGGAATGACAAATCCGGCGTGCGCCGGGCAACGCAGCATTGCTCGAAAGCCGCCGAATCGTGGCAAAAACCGGTAAAGTCTAATTTTCATTTTTATCCTTGGTTAAATCTGCGCGATGCCACCAGCCGCCGCCCAGCGCCTGAAACAATGCCGCCGTATCAGCGTAACGGTTGGCCTGGGCTTGCACGAGGCTGATGCGGGCTTGCTGATCGGCTTGCTCCGCACTCAACAAGGCGAGGTAGCTGATGTAGCCTCCGTGCCATTGCTGTTGGGAAAGGTGCAGGGTTTCTTGCGCGTCATCGTCGGCGGTGGCCGCTGCCTTCAGGCTCTCGGCGTCTTGTTCCAGTGCCGTCAAGGTGTCAGCCACATTTTGGAACGCGGCCAGCACCGTGCTGCGATACTGTTCTGCCGCCTGTGCATAGGCCGCCTTCGCGGCGCGCTCCTGATGCAACAAATGTCCACCTTGGAAAATGGGCGCGGTCGCGGCGGCACCCAGTCCCCAGAAGCCGGTGCCGGACGAGAACAGTTTATCAAAGGACAATGCCGTGCTGCCGGCATCGGCCGTGAGGGTGATGTCCGGCAGCCGGTTTGCGATGGCGATCCCGATCTGGGCGCTGGCGGCATGCAGGTTGGCCTCGGCCTGCAATACATCGGGACGCTGCGCCACCAGTTGCGACGGCAGGCTCACCGGAATTTCCGCCGGCAATTGCAAACTGCCCAGCTCGAATTTCTCTGCAGGCGCCTCGTTCGGAAATCTTCCCGCCAGCACCGCCAGCAGGTCACGCAGTTGCGCCGCTTGCTTGAGCAAGGGCGGCAGCGTGGCGGTGGTTTGGGCGAGCTGGGATTCCTGCGCGACCACATCGAGCCGGCTGGCGTAGCCTTTGGTTAACTGGTAGCGGAGGATTTCCACCATGTTTGAGTTGAAGCCTATGAGCTGGCGGGTCGCGTCAATCTGCGCCTGCACCGCGCCCTCCTGGATCGTCGTCACGACCACATTCGCCGTCAGCGTGGTATAGGCGGCGATCATTTGGAAACGCACGCCAGCTTCCTGCGCCTCCGTCGATTCCACCGTGCGGCGGCTGGCTCCAAAGACGTCCGGCGAATACGAAACGCTGACCTGCGGAGTAAACAGGTTGTATTGAAATTCCTGGGGCACAAAGGGGTAATTGGGGGTCGGTGCCAGAATCTCCGACTGCTTCGCGCGACTCGCCGAAAAGCCTCCCATGACGCTGGGAAAGTAAACGCCCCGTTGCGCCAGCATATTCTCACGGGCGACTAATAATGCCGCCTGCGCAGCCTTGAGGTCGGGGTTGTTGGTAAGCGCGAGTTCGATCAAATCGTTGAGTGGTTTGGAATGGAACAACGTCCACCAGTCGCCAATAAGGTCACCGCCCTTCTCAAATTGCTGGGCTTCGCCACCGGTAATATTGGTGGTCGTGACGGTGGCCGCCAACGGATGAGCCGTGTAATCAGCGGCCACCGGAGCCGCTGGTTTCTTGAAGTCGGGACCCACCGCGCAACCGGCAATAAGCAAGCAGGGCAAGACCGCCCAGAAAGGGATCGAGCGCATCTGGTTCAACTTTTCTCTGCAAAATTCACTCATGTAATGTTGTTATGAAATCCAAGTGTTTAATTCCTGTATTTTCTTGGCTGCACAATTTCACAGCTTTCAAAATGGCTTGGCCCAACGGCAAAGCGCCAAATAATTCAGGACAAGTAAACGAACGAAATCCGGTCCGTTAAAACCGGCGAACTTTTAAGAATGGAAGGAGGAAACTGGCGGGTCGCGGCCATCCGGAGAAAAAGCTGTGGACTCAAAAATAACTTTATTTTCAATGCGGGGGGCAATTTCAATCCAGATTACCGGGGTGACCACTGGAGTAGTGCAGGCGGCGGCTTCCACCTTTCCGTGGGCAACCATCGCTATCGCGCAGCCGTCATTGTCGGGAATCGTTCCGCCGTGCAACCACATGTGCAGCGGCGTGCAAACTTCCGCCGCCGCCATAATGACCCAGAGGCTCAACGATAGGACTGCCGTCGCGGTGAAGATCCATCCGCGTGGACGACTAGTTTCTGTTTGAGTAGGATGCAATCTGGACGTCTTTTAGCAACTAAGGTGCCAAATGCAAGTCACAAATGAATTTTCCCCGAACACACGGAGCCAGCGTCATGGCGTCATCAACTTATGCCTCCATCAAAATGGAAAATGTAAGTTGATCGATCAAGGCTGCCTAACAGTTCCCTCTCAAATCCTCTGCGGGAAGTCTCTCAAAGCCAGCGGGGGGTATCTCGCCAGAGGAAATCAGACGGATGCCTGACGATCATTCCTGCTCGATGGCGCGGTAGCCCACCCCTGGTTCGGTTAGGATGAATTTGGGTTGGGAGGCGTCATCCTCCAGTTTTTCGCGAAGATGAGCAATGTGGACGCGCAGGTAATGGGTTTGTTCCGCAGCATTTGGTCCCCAAACTTCGGTCAGTAATTGGCGATGGGTCAGCACTTTGCCCGCATGAACGACCAGAAGCCGTAGCAACGCATATTCGGTTGGCGTTAGTTTGACTTCCTGGCCCTTTTTCCGGACCTGCCGGTTGGCCAGATCAACTTCAAGATCACCTGATTGAAAAAGGACCGAGGTGGTCTGCGGCTGGCTGCGGCGCAACGTGGTGCGCAGACGCGCCAGCAATTCACCGCTGCTAAACGGCTTGGTGACAAAATCATCTGCGCCCGCGTCCAGCGCGGCAATCTTATCGTCCTCACGGTCCCGCACACTTAGAATAATGATCGGCACCTTGCTCCATTCCCGGATGCGCTTCAATACTTCCACGCCATCGAGGTCCGGCAAGCCGAGGTCGAGCAGGATGATTTCTGGCCGGCTTTGCGCGGCTTGGACTATGCCATCTTTGCCCGTTGGCGCGTCGGTCACACTGTATCCGTTTGCCTCCAGCGTCACCCGCAGAAGACGGCGAATTTGGGGTTCGTCGTCAATCACAAGCACTGCAATCTCCGGCTTGGCTCCCGTGGTGGTCATGCCGATGCTCCTCCCGGCGGCGTCTCGGTTTGGGGCAGGTATATCGAGAAAATTGCGCCGCCGCCGGGGCGATTGGCGGCCGCGATTTGACCGCCGTGCGCTTCCACAAAGCCTTTGACGATGGCTAGTCCCAGACCGCTGCCTCCCGCCGGGGCGTCCGGGGCTCGGACGAATTTGTCAAAAATGCGCGGCAACAATTCCGGCGGCAACCCTGGTCCACTATCGGCAACGCTCAAAATGAGGTGCCCGTTTTCCCGCCTCACCTGAAGCAGAATCGGCGTCTTTGCGGGCGTGTGCGCGACGACATTCAAAAGCAGATTGGTCAGCGCCTGTTGCATGAGCGTGAAATCCAGCTTAGCCAAGGGAAGGTTTTCGGCGATCTCCATTTTGACCTCGCGGCCGGTTAATTCGCGTTGCAGCGTACGGATGGTGGTCTGCACCAGATCGCCGACGTCGCACCAGTCTAATTTCGGGCGCACATGGCCGGAATCCAGGCGGGTCACATCAAGCAGGTTGCCAACCAGCCGGTTCAGTCGGGCAGACGCCTCCTGGATTTCTGAGATCATGGAGCGATTAAAGTCGGGGTCGGGGGTTTTAGAGCCGGCCAATGCGCTGGCGGCACTGGTGATGGCGGCCAGCGGGGTGCGGAGCTCGTGGGAGATCGAACTGAGCAGGGTGTTGCTCAAGCGTTCCGATTCGGCAACGAGTTTGCTTTGTTCACTGGCGGCGCGCAGGGCGACACGATCCAGCACCAGTGCCGCCTGGCGGGCGCACGCTTCCAGCAGGTCCCGCCGGGCGAGCGGCAGCGTGGCGAGCGGCAAATGGATGGACAATACTCCCACCACGGCGCGTTCGGTCGTTAACGGCAGATGCAGGTTATCGGAGCCCGGCAGGTTGTCGGTGAATTTTCCGGCCGCCTGACGGTTCCGGAAAGCCCACTCTGCGACATTCAGCTCCTTGTCGGTCAAGACCAGAGAACTGTCGGGATGAGCGCGCAGAGATTTAACTTCCGGCAGGACCACGGCGGCGGCGGCGGAGAAAATCCGGCCGACTTCGGCGATCAATTGCCAGACGACTTCATCGCGGGTGCCGGCCTGGGCCAGTTCGCGGGTGAGTTGATACAAGGCAGTCGCCCGCTCCTCCCGCAGGCGCTCGGCCAATTCCTGCGCCCGGATCCGAGCGACCTGCTGTCCCAGGACGATCGCAATCACGAAATACATCCCGAACAACATGCCGTCCTCGGTGCTGGAAATAATGAACGTGAATTTTGGCGGAAGGAAAAAATAATCCCAGACCAGCGCGCTGGCGGCACCGACAAACAGGACCGGCCCGCGCTCCAGAACCAGCGCGAGCAGGACGACGGTTAACAGAAACACAAAGCCGGGGACGCGAGGGCCCGTGAATTGGGCCAGCAATGCGTTCACCAGCGCCACCGCCGCCAGAATCCCGGCGGCAAAGGCATATTGTTTCCAGTTCAGTCGCGGGCGCCAGCGCCAGCGGGGGGGCGGTGGCGCGTTGCCGGTTTTTTCCGCCCGCACCACTTGCAAATCAATGTTACCGCTTTCGCGCGTCAGGTGGCGGAGCAGGCGGCCGGCGCGCCACCACTCGAACCAGTTGGACGCGCTCGGTTTTCCAACGATGATTTGGGAAACGTTGTTCTGCTGCGCGATTCGCAGCAAACCCCGGGCAAGATTGTCATCGGTCGTGTCAATCACCTCGGCCCCCAGCGTGCGCGCCAGGGCAAGATGTTTTTCAAGCCGCGATTGGGCCGCGTCGTCGAGCGGCCGCGAACTTTCGACGTGGACGGCCAGCCAGGGACATTTCAAACTGTCGGCCATGCGGCGCGTCCAACGGATCAACGATTCCGATAGCGGGCTGGAGCTGACAGCCACCAGCAGGCGATGGCCGGTTTTCCAGGCACCCGGCTCGGGCTGGGTGCGGTGAAATTCCTGCGTGTCGACGCTGACATGATCGGCCACCAGTCGCAGTGCCAGTTCGCGTAAAGCCGTGAGGTTGCCCTCGCGGAAGAAGTTTTGCGCAGCGCTCGTGGCCCGTTCGCCCAGATAGACTTTCCCGGATTTCAGGCGGTCAATCAAATCCGCCGGCGGCAGGTCCACAAGTTCGATTTCTGCCAAATCCAGCAGGCTGTCAGGGACGGTTTCGCGGATTTCCGCCCCGGTAATCTGCCGCACGGTGTCGGCGCGGCTTTCGAGGTGCTGGACGTTGAGGGTCGTGTAAATGTCGATGCCGGCGTCCAGCAATTCGTTCACATCCTGCCAGCGTTTGGGATGGCGGGAGCCCGGGGCATTCGTATGGGCCAATTCATCCACCAGCGCAATTTGTGGCCGGCGGGCCAGCACGGCATCCAAATCCATTTCGGCCAGGAGCAGATCGCGGTGGGTTAATTCTTTGCGAGCAATGGCGGGCAAACCGGCGGCGAGTGCGTCCGTGTCCTGGCGGCCGTGGGTTTCCACATAACCCACGACGAGGTCGCGTCCGTTTTTCCATTCCCGCTGTGCGGCCTCCAGCATGGCGTAGGTCTTGCCGACGCCCGGGCACATACCGAGAAAAACCTTCAGCCGGCCGCGCGTTTTGCGCGCCGCCTCGCTTTGAATCGCCGCCAGCAGGGCGTCAGGATTGGGGCGGCCTTTCTCAATCACAAATTCAGCTTAGTAAATCCGCCAAAAAACTCAGCTTAAAAAGACCGTTCTTTAGCCGCCGCGAATTGTTGGCGTTTTATTTCTGACCTGCCGTTTAAAGTTGAAGTCCCTCAACGCCCATCCGGATAGCATAGCTATGGCCAGGGTTCCTCCCAGGAAGTAGCCCGCAACCAGCAGGACGTTGAGTAAGTCTGGATTCATCTTGGCCCGCATTTTCGATTCTTCGGCCGCCGGTTCTTATTTCTTTGCCAGCGCATCCAATGCCAGGTTGAGGGTAAGCACATTCACGCCCGGTTCGCCGAGGATGCCAAGGCTGGCTACGTCCGTGTTGGCGCGGATCAGTTCTCTAACTTTATCCTCGCTCAGCCCGCGCACCTTGGCGACGCGGGGGGTTTGCAGTTCGGCATTGCGCAAACTGATGTGCGGGTCAAGGCCGCTGGCGGAGGCGGTGACGGCATCGGCCGGAACGAGGGCATTCGTATCCAAGCCGTTTTGCGTGCGGAAAGCGGCGATGTTCTGCGCGATGGTGTCATGCAGTTTCTGCGACGTCGGGCCCAAGTTGCTCCCGCCGGAACTGGTCGGGTCGTAAGCCATGCCATTGGCGCCGGCATCCGAAGGCCGCGAATTGAAATACTTGTCCGTGGTAAACTGCTGGCCAATCAGGCGCGAGCCGTGAATGGTTCCATCCTTGTCCACGATCAAGCTGCCGTTGGCCTTGTCCGGAAACAGCAACTGCGAAAGGCCGAAGACGACGACCGGGTATAATCCGCAACATACTACCGCGAGCACCAGGATGCTGATGATGGCGGCGCGGAATTCAGAAAGTAAATGTTTCATAGTCTTAAATGAGTTTGAGTGAGGTAATCAGGACATCAATGGCCTTGATGCCGACAAATGGGATTATAATGCCGCCCAAGCCGTAGATCAGCAGGTTGCGTTGCAAAATGGCCAGTGCTCCGACCGGCTGGAATTTTACGCCGCGCAGGGCCAGCGGAATCAATGCAACGATGATCAAGGCGTTAAAGATGATCGCACTAAGAATCGCGCTGTCCGGACTGTGCAGGTGCATGATATTGAGCGGCGAGATGGCCGGGAAGGTGACCATCAGCATGGCGGGAATGATCGCGAAATATTTCGCCACGTCATTCGCAATGCTGAACGTGGTCAGCGAACCGCGGGTGATCAGTAATTGTTTGCCGATTTCAATGATTTCGATGAGCTTCGTTGGATTCGAGTCGAGGTCCACCATATTGCCAGCCTCTTTGGCGGCCTGAGTTCCGGTGTTCATCGCGACGCCCACGTCAGCCTGGGCGAGTGCCGGCGCGTCATTCGTGCCGTCGCCGATCATGGCCACCATGCGGCCTCCCGACTGTTCCTTGCGAATGAGCGCGAGCTTGTCCTCCGGTTTGGCCTCAGCCAGAAAATCGTCCACGCCAGCTTCCGCAGCGATGGCGGTGGCAGTCAGTTTATTGTCGCCCGTGATCATCACGGTGCGGATCCCCATTTTGCGAAGCTGGGCGAACCGATCCTTGATCCCACCCTTGACGATGTCTTTCAGGTGGATGACGCCGAGCACCTCCCGGCCATCCGCGACCACCAAGGGTGTGCCCCCTGAGCGGGAAACATTTTCCACGGCAGCGGTCACGGCGGGGGGAAAAATACCACCTTCCCGATCCACCAGAATTCGCATGGATTCCGCCGCCCCCTTGCGGATGCTCCGCGCGGGTTGACCATTGACCGAGGGGAAGTCTACCCCGCTCATCCGCGTCTGGGCGGTAAAGGGGACGAATTGGGCTTGCTGGGCGGCCACTTCCCGCCCGCGCAAATTGAATCGCTCCTTGGCGAGCACGGCAATGCTGCGGCCTTCCGGTGTTTCATCTGCGAGCGAGGCCAGTTGCGCGGCATCAGCCAGCTTTTCCACCGCCACGCCCGGCGCGGGCAGGAACTCGGTGGCCTGGCGGTTGCCGAGTGTGATGGTGCCGGTTTTATCCAGCAACAAGACATCCACGTCGCCCGAGGCTTCGACCGCGCGCCCGCTCATCGCAAGAACATTGTGTTGCAGGAGACGGTCCATGCCCGCGATGCCGATGGCACTCAAAAGCCCGCCAATGGTGGTGGGAATCAGGCACACCAGCAGGGCGATTAAAACGGGAATGGAGAAAACGGTGGCGGAATAAATGCCCAGCGGCTTTAGAGTTATGCAAACCAGCAGGAAAATCAAGGTCAGCGCGGAAAGCAAAATGGTGAGTGCTATTTCGTTTGGTGTTTTCTGGCGCGAGGCGCCTTCAACGAGCGCAATCATCCGGTCCAAAAATCCCTCGCCGGGATTGATAGAGATGCGGATCTTGATTTCATCCGAAAGCACGCGGGTGCCGCCGGTGACGGCACTGCGGTCCCCACCGCTTTCGCGGATGACCGGTGCGGATTCGCCCGTGATGGCCGATTCATCCACCGTCGCCGCGCCATCGATCACATCGCCATCGGCCGGAATGATTTCGCCGGCACGGACCTTGACGATGTCGTCCTTGCGGAGGTCGGTGGCGCTGACTTCTTCCGTCCGACCGTCTTTGGTCAGCCGGCGGGCGACAGTTTTGACCCGCGTGCCGCGCAGCGCCCGCGCCTGGGCCTTGCCACGGCCTTCCGCGACGGCTTCGGCAAAATTCGCGAATAGAACGGTGAACCAAAGCCAGATCGCCAGTTGGGCGATGAAACTGCGCTCGGTCCCCGCCGCGGTGAAAATACCGGCGGTGGTTAACACCGCCCCAACCATGGTGACAAACATGACCGGATTCTTGATCATGAGGCGAGGGTCGAGCTTTTTGAAGGCGTCGCCCACCGCCGGACCGGCGATATTCCAGTCGAAAAGAGAGGGAGCTTTATGGGTCATGAGATTTGCGTTGTGCGATGAATGATTCGTGATTTGGACCAGGTTAAAACAGTTTTCCCTGGAGCATCAGGAAGTGTTCGACGATTGGTCCAAGCGTCAGCGCCGGCAGAAAGTTCAGGGCGCCAATGAGCAGAATGGTGCCGATCAGCAGGATGACAAAGGTCGGTCCCGTGACCGGAAAGGTGCCTGCGCTGGCGGGCACAACCTTCTTTTGGGCAAGCGAGCCGGCCATGGCCATGATCGGTATGATCATAAGAAACCGACCGATGAACATGGAGATGCCGAGGGTGGTGTTATACCAGGGTGTGTTGGCGGACAGGCCGGCAAAAGCGCTGCCATTATTGCCGGTGCAGGAGCTGTAGGCGTAGAGAATCTCACTCAAACCGTGCGGGCCATTATTGTTCAAACCGGCCAGGCCCCACGGGCTCACCGCCGCCCAAGCCGTAAAGCCGAGGATGTCCACTGCCAGGACCAGGAGCGCAAGCATGGCCATTTTTACTTCGAAAGACTGGATTTTTTTGCCGAGATATTCCGGCGTGCGACCCACCATCAAGCCGGCGATGAAGACCGCGAGCACGACGAAGACGAGCATGCCGTAAAGTCCCGCCCCGACACCGCCAAAGATGATTTCACCGAGCTGGATGTTGAACAGCGGGACAAATCCGCCGAGCGGAGTGAAGGAGTCGTGCATCGCATTGACCGCGCCGCAGGAGGCATCGGTGGTGATCGTTGCGAACAGGGCGGAATTAAAGATGCCGAAGCGGACTTCCTTCCCCTCCATGTTGCCATCCGCTGCCGCCACGCCGAGTTGCTGGTGGATTGGGTTGCCGGCGGCTTCTGAATGCCAGGCGATAAGCACGCCGGCAAGAAAGAGAAAGGTCATCGTCGCCCAAACCGCCCAGCCATGCGCCTGGTTTTTGGTCATGCGTCCGAGATACCAGGTCAAACCGCTGCCGATGGCGAAAATGGATAACATTTGCATGAAGTTGGAGAGCGGAGTGGGATTCTCAAATGGATGAGCGGCGTTTGCATTGGTATTTCCGCCGCCATTGGTGCCGAGCATTTTAATGGCGACTTGCGAAGCCATCGGCCCCTGCGAAATATCCTGCTCGTCCACGGTTTGGTTCACCATCACGGGAAGGTTGGTCACGACCGCGTGGCCTTTGGCGTCCAGTTGCGGCACGTCCATCAGCAGAGCCACACCGTTGCTCATCATCGGCTGGCCTTTGGCATCCAGTTGGGGCGACTGCACCGTGACCGCGACATTCGTGGTCACTGGCTGGCCTTTGGCGTCGGTGGCTTGAACCTGGATGGTGTAGGGTTCCAATAGCTTCGCCTTGGTATAGGGCTTGAAGTTTTGAATCATGCCCTGAGATACGAGTATGACGGCAAAAATGGTGCAAATGGGAAGCAGCAGATAATACGTGACGCGAACCAGGTCCACCCAAAAGTTGCCGAGCAGTTTGGTGGAATGCCGCGACAACCCGCGCACGAGGGCGGCGGCAATGGCAATGCCTGTGGCTGCGGAAGTGAAGTTATGGATCACCAGCGCGACCATTTGTGAAAAATAGGACATGGTGGATTCGCCGCTGTAACTCTGCCAGTTCGTATTCGTTGTGAAACTGATGGCGGTGTTGAACGCAAGGTCGGGCGTCAACGCGCCAAGCCCTTGTGGATTCAGCGGCAGGAAGTTTTGCAATCGCAGGAGGGCATAGGTGAAAAGGCAACCCACCAGGCTGAATAATAGCATGGCCCAAGTGTATTGCCGCCAGTCTTGCTCCGCGCCGTCGCGGACTCCCATGAGTTTGTAAGTCACCCGCTCGAGCGGTTTCAGTGCCAGGTCAAACCAGGTTTTGCCATTTGGATCCAGCACCTGCATGAGGTAAAGCCCCATCGGTTTGGTGATCAGGGCGAGCGCGCCGATGTAAAGGGCAAGTTGGATCCAGCCGGAAGTGTTCATAATTCCTTAAAATTTCTCGGGGTAAACCATCGCGATAAACAGATAAACGAACAAGGCGAGGGCAATAATAGTGACGATGATTGTTTCCATAAAAATCAGAGTTGCTCGCACCACCAGGCGTAAAGTTCGCCCGCGACAAATACCACCGCCATTACGGCGACAAAAATAAGATCGGTCATAGTTTTAGTTTTCCGCTCGCGAACGTCTGCCTTTCTCCCTTAATCATCGGGACCGGTGATCATTGCTGGGACGACAACCCGTTCAACACTTGAAATGTGACATGCGTTTTATGGCGGCGGTAGTTAAGAGGCCAGGGCGCGGCATTAAGAAAACATTAAGGCGAATCTAACAATAGCAAATGACGGTTGAGTCTTGTGCTGACAAGATGTTATAGCACAAGGTTTTATCTGTTCTTGCGAGCTTAAGGCGGGGACAAGTCCAATCAGGCGGAGCGCGGCCCCGGGAAGGCAATTGCGGCAGGGTCGTGGGCTGCGGAGGGCATGCTCTCACAGCTGGTTAAATCCTCCGGCGACGGAAAATTAATTCTTTCGGCGATCTTGTATCGAACCGAGCGATTCTGCATCCAACGAACGGCAAAAAGATCGCGCATCGACGTGAACAACCGGTTCCAGATGCCATAATGGCTCTTGCCCGCCAAACGCGCGTGGTGGCTGACAGGGATTTCTGCGACCGTGTATCCCTCGATCTTGAACAAAGTGGGCAGGAAACGATGCATGCCTTTGAAAAATTTCAGGTTGGCGGCGCACTCCCGCTTGAAAACGCGATAGCCACAGCCGGAATCGCTGATCGTCTCCCGGGTAATCATATTACGCACCTCATTGGCGATGCGCGACGAGATATGACGGACCAGATTGTCGCCGACCCGACGCGTCTGCCGCCGGGAGCCGCAGACGCAATCACAGTTGCTTAACGCCTCAAGGAATTTGGGAAGGTCGGCTGGATCGTTTTGGAGGTCGGCGTCCAATGTAGCAATGATACTGCCGCGCACTGTCTGGACGCCGGCCCACAGGGCAGCTGATTGACCGCAGTTTTTTGCCAGGCGCAGGGCGCGGATCCTGACGTCCTCTGACCCCAATCGCTGCAATATTTCCCAGGATTCATCCGTGCTGGCGTCGTCGACGTAAATGAATTCGTAGGTCAGGGGGATCCCATTCATTGCCTCGCGGATGGCAGTGACCAGTCGGGAGATGTTTCCCGCCTCGTTGTATCCGGGCACAACAATACTTAGCATGGCAAACTTTCCCCCGAGCAGGGGCTCGTCCCGAAAATTAATAAGTGACCAATGACCGTACGTTAAGTTCCTTTAGCTTTGACCGTCCGTCCAGAAATTTTAATTCAATCAAAAACCCAACTTCGAGTATCTGCCCGCCGAGCTTTTTGACGAGGGAGATGGCGGCCGCGGAAGTTCCTCCCGTCGCCAGCAGATCGTCCACCAACAGCACCCGCGCGCCCGATTTCAAGGCATCAATGTGCATGGCCACAGATGCGTTGCCATATTCCAAGGCGTAGTCCTCCTCGATAGTTTGGTACGGAAGTTTGCCTTTTTTGCGAACCGGCACGAAGCCAGCCCGCAATTTGGTGGCCGCCGCCGCCGCGAAAATAAATCCCCGCGCATCAATGCCCACCACCGCGTCAATGCTGCCGGGAGCAAAATTTTCTGTCAGCAGGTCAATCGCGCCGCTGAATAAACGGGCATCAGCCAGCACCGGGGTGATGTCCTTGAACTGAATGCCAGCTTTGGGAAAATCGGGAACATTACGGATGGCACTGGCAATTTCTTCGCGGGTGACGGGTTTGCTCATGATTTAACTATTCCTGGCGGGTTTTGTCTTTTTCCAGCTTTTCAATCATCTTGCGCAATTTACGCAAGGCCAGGTTTTGAATCTGGCGGACGCGCTCCCGCGTCACGTGAAATTTCTCGCCCACTTCCTCCAGCGTTCTTTCGGTTCCCCCATCCAGTCCAAAGCGATACCGCAGGATGGTGGCCTCGCGCTCGTTCAGGTGCTTCACCATGTCCTGCAGCATGTTCACGACGGTTTTGTCTTCCAGTTCGTGGTAGGGATCCATCGCTCGCTCATCCTCGACGACTTCGGAAAAATTATTCGAATCATCATCGCTGATTGGGGCGTCGAGCGAGGTTGGCCGGGCGGACGCCGCGCGCATCTGCGAGATGCGCCCTGCCGTCGTGCCCAGTTCTGCTGCCAGTTCCTCATCGTTTGGTTCGTGTCCCAGTTCCTCTTGCAACTTCATGGCCACGCGCCGCATCTTGGAAATTTTATCCACCAAATGCACTGGCAGACGGATGGTTTTGGACTGGTTGGCAAGGGCGCGTTTGATGGCCTGCTTGATCCACCAGGAACCATAGGTGGAGAGCTTGCCGCCCTTCGCCGGATCAAACCGTTCCACTGCCTTCATCAAACCAATATTGCCCTCGCTAATCAGGTCCAGCAGGGGGAGGCCAATACCCTCGTAATCACGAGCGATTTTGACGACCAAGCGCAGATTGGCCTTGATCATGTGTTCGCGTGCCTTCTTGTCCCCCTTTTTGATACGCGCGGCCAGCTCCACTTCTTCCTCCGGCGTTAATAATTTTACCTGCCCGATTTCCCGCAGATAAAGTTTGATCGCCATGTCCCCGTCGTGACGATCGCTTTCAGTCCGGATGAAGCGTGCGGTATCGCCCTCAGGTTGGGTGGCAGGAACCGGATCCGGCGAGGTGTCCTCGGCAACCGGGGCAGGGGCCGGCATGGCTGGCACCGCTGCTGGCGCTGCGGAGGCGGTTGCTTTTTTGGCCCGCCGTGCCGGGGTTTGCTTTTTCTGGATTTTCTTTACCGCCATGAAGAGCAAAATTTAAACCGGCAAAGTCAGGCTGCAAGCAAATTAACTGCGGTTATTGCGGGCGGCGCTGATGTAGTAAAGTAGTTGCAACAGGCTCGTGACCAGGGCGGCTACGTAAGTCAGCGCCGCTGCATCCAACACCGCAGAAACGCCTGCGCGCTCGTTTGGTTGGACCAAACCAAGCTGGAAGAGCTGTTGTTTCGCCCGCGAACTCGCGTCGTATTCCACCGGCAAGGTAACCATTTGGAAAAGTGTCAACACCGAAAAGATCGCGACGGCAATCAGTAAAAAGTGGGGGATGAGATGCAGCATAAAACCAAGCACCAGGATGCCCATCCACGCCATATTGGCAAACTGCGTCACCGGCACCAAAGCCATGCGCAGGTCGAAAAGTGCCCAGGAATGCTGGTGCTGCAGGGCGTGCCCGGCTTCGTGAGCCGCCACCCCGACGGCCGCAATCGTTCGGCCGTGAAAATTATCTGACGACAAAAACAACGCCCGCTTCGTGGGATCATAGTGGTCACTTAACTGCCCCTCAACCTCTTCCACTGGCATGTCGTTCAACCCGGCCCGGTCAAGGATGGCTCGTGCCGCTTCCGCGCCGGTCATGCCTGATTCCACCGGCACTTCGCTGTACTTGCCATAAGCTGAATGCAGCCTCATTTGCGCCCAGGCGCCGATCACCAAACCGGGCAACATCACCAACAGTAAATAATGGGAATCCCAAAACATCATAAATACATCCGCATTGATAGACAGCGTACCCGTCCATTTTGCTCAACGGGTCCGGGCCGACCGCTCTTCTCGAAGCATAGCAGAAATAAAGGCCTACGCAACTTACTGACGCACGATCGCGGTCAGATCCCAATTCTTGAATTTTACGATATCGAGGCCGTGGACTTCGATCTGCAATCCGTTGTTATCCGGCAATTTGGCCACGTCCCGTGTCGGTAGCACCAGGACGAACGGGGGCGGGTTGGTCAGAAAATCGGCCGCGTCCTTCTCCTGGCCAAGCGTAACCATGTTGGTGCTGATCGCGCGAAAACGCCAGACCAGGCTGGATTCGTTGAAACCGTAACATCCCACTTTAGTTTCAGGCCGGACATAGTTTTTGGTCGCTCTCCAGAGGTTTTCCGTCAGGAAATCGTATTTGGCATAAGAAAAAAATCCGAGCATGACAATGGCGATGAACACAGCCATGCCCGCCATCCGTTTTCCCAGCCAAGCCAGCGAATCTTGTTTCCCCGCAATCTGCAATGCCAGCCATAAAGCGATGCAGGGAAAGGCGGGCATGGTGTAGTGCGGCAATTTGGTCCTGACCAGCGAAAAAACCACGAACACCACCGCCGCCTGCATCAGCAAGTACCAGCCGCGGATGTCCCCCGTGCGCATTGGCCACCACCTCATCATTGCGGACGGCACCTGGATGGACCATGGCAAGAAACTAACAAAAAAAGTCAAAAAATAAACCGGCAAAGTGCCGATGAACCCTGCCAACCCTACCAATCCATGGCTGTCATTTACGCCGATTGAACGATGGATCACATGCTCGCCAATACCGACATCAAGGTATTTGCCCTGGGTTTGCATCATGGCGGGGACTCCCCACAATCCGATTAAGCCGAGCGACAAAAGAATACCCGCAATCGTCGGTATCCCGGGCATTTGAAAATCCTGCTTCCGCAACCATCGGCCAAGCCCGAGGCCCACCAGCGACAGATAAGCTTCCGGGCCTTTCGCGAGGAAGGTGAGCGCCAGACCCACAAAGAAAGTCCACCACCAGAAGGCGCGGCGTGGTTGGTCGGGCCGAGTCCATTCCCATCCGCTCCACACGGTCAGCGTATAAAAAAACACCAAAGCCATGTCAGCCGTGGCCACGCGCCCGATCATGGCCACGTGGAGGCAGGCCACAAACATTGCGCCCGCGAAAAATCCGGTTTTGGCATCCGCCATTTTGCGCCCCCAGCGCACGAGCAACAACGCCGTGCCCGTTGTGAAGAGGACCGATGGAAAACGCGCCGCAAAATCATTCTCCCCGAAAATCCGGTAGCTCAGGCTCTGGCACCAGTAAATCAGGATCGGTTTGTCGAAACGGTAGGCGCCGTTAAACCAGGGCACCACGTAATCGCCCCGCTGGATCATCTCCCGCGAAGCTTCCGCGAACCGAACTTCGTCGCGATCGGTCAAGGGCATGATCCAATTGCCCGCCAGCAACAGTGCCAGGCTGAACAGGACAATGCTTCGTTCCGGTCGGCGGATCAGCTTTTCCAATAGTGACTGCATCAGTAAGTTGGAAATGATTGCTGGAAATGTTTGCAGAAGCCAGCCAATCCTCCCTGTCTCCATCCATCGCGAGTGAAAGCCGAGCGCGATTTGGATTTTCTTTTTGGTTGTGAAGCGCCTAAATTTGCTGCGATGAATTTCTTCGAAAAACCCGTCGCTGTTTCCCGCCGCCAGTTGGTTTACTGGTTGCTGGCTGGTGCCGTTCTCGTGGCCTTGTTATGGCCATTAGACGGACCGGTGGACTCGGCGCTCGATGTGACACGAAACCCGTCGCTGCACGCCGTGGCTTGGTGGTGTTCCAAAATCGGGGAGGGGTGGGTCGTGGCCCTGGCGGGAATATTGCTCGCGGCTTTTTTTTTAATACTACACCGACCGCAGACCGCCGCCCGGATATTCTTTGTGGGGCTCGTATCCCTGCTGGCTGGTTTAGCCGCCGATATTTTGCGCGTCATTTTCGGTCGCACCCGCCCGCTGGCGCATGCCCCGCAGGGCTTTTATGGTATGTGGCAAAACGGGCACTGGTTGATTGGAAAATACGAGTTTAGTTCTTTTCCCTCAGGACACTCCGCCACGGTGGTTGGACTTGCCGCCGCCGCTTGGCTGGTGAATCAGGGTTGGGGAGCGATCGCTGGCGTTTATGCCCTGGCCGTGATTTGGTCGCGGATCGCTCTTCAATGCCATCACCTCTCCGACGTGCTGGCCTCAGCGATTTTAGGCATCGCGATGGCAGTCCTGCTCAAACCAGTACTGCTGACCTCGGTGGAATTTCAGTTCGGGAACCTGTACCGGACCTTTCGGAAAAAATAAAAATTGCGGGTTTGCTAAAATGCTTAAAACCCGCCCGTACTTTTGAAGCCTTCAACGGCGCTCAAGTCCCAAACAACCGATCCCCTGCATCGCCCAACCCAGGTAAAATAAATCCCCGGTCATTCAGTTTGCGATCCACGGCGGCAGTGAAAATGGGGATGCGCGGATGATGTTTTTGCACTTCACAAATCCCTTCGGGCGCAGCAACCACATTAACGACTCGGATGTGTTTTGCCCCTTGCTCCTTGAGTAGATTCAAAGCCGCCACCGTGCTGCCCCCGGTCGCCAACATGGGGTCGATCAGCAGAACTTCAAAGCGCTCAAGGTTCTTGGGAAAACTCTGGTGATAGAACATCGCCCGCAAGGTCGTCTCCTCCCGTTTCAAACCGATAAACCCCACCCGCGCATGCGGAATTAGGCGGAGGATGGCATCGTGCATTCCCAGCCCAGCACGCAGAATGGGGACCAGCGCCACTTCCCGTTCCAGTTTCCAGCCGGGAGCGAGCGCCAGCGGGGTGTGCACCGTGGTTTTTTTAAAGCCGAAGGTGCGTGTCGCCTCGTAGATCATCAGCGACGCAATCTCGCCGAGTAACCGCCGGAATTCCTGCGGCTCCGTCCGTTGATCACGCAACCGGGTCAGGTTATGTTGGACGAGCGGATGCGAGATGACCGTGACATTTTTCATCCGCGCATCATCTTATTCTTCCGGCGCCTGCCAGAGGAAATACATGCAGCCCGCCTGCAGCTTCGGGATATCGATTCCCAGGTCGAGCTTGATCTCATGTGATTGGCTGGATTGGCCAAACATGGAAAGGAAATTCGAAATATCATAACGCTCCTGGTATTCCACCAGATTGGCGTTGCTGATGCCGGCAATCTTTTCAGCGCGGTCCACTGCATCATCAAAGTCACCCAGTTCGTCCACCAAACCCAGATCAAGTGCCTGTTTGCCGGAGACCACGCGGCCATCCGCGTAATCCACCCAATTCGTGCCGAGGGGTCGTCCCTCCTTTTTGTTCAAGTCATGCGCGGCGTTGCGTCCATCCGCCACCACCCCTTTGAATTTCTCGTACGTATCGTTGATTAGCGCCTGCACCATGGCGTGTTCTTCCACGGGAATCTCATTGGTCGAGCGGAACGGACTCAGCATGTCCTTGAACTTGCCGCTTTTGTAGACCACCGGCGCCACCCCGACCTTGTCCATCAATCCCCGGTAATTCATTCCCTCCATGATCACTCCGATGCTGCCGGTGAGCGTGAGATCATTGGCCACAATCCAGCGGCACGGAGCCGAGATATAATAGCCGCCGGAGGCAGCCAGGCTCCCCATCGAGCAAATGACCGGCTTGCTTTTGTGGTGCAGATCGCCCGGTTCGTCGGATTCATCGGATTGAAACGCCACAATCGCCTTGTTGATCTCGTCCGATGCCATCACCTCGCCGCCCGGCGAGTCCACTTTTAAAATCACGGCCTTCACGTCATCGTCGTCTGCCGCGCGATCCAGCTGCGCCTTGATCACGTCCACCATATTGTTGCCCGCCTCATCCGCCGCGTGGCTGCTGATGATGCCGTTCACGGTGACCACTGCGATTTTGTGATGTGAACTATTATCTTCCAGCACACATTCCTCCAGCTTCGGTCCCACCTCGCGCGCTCCCATGGTTTTGAAACCGTGATTAAAAGTGATCGCATGCGTCACCATTTGGCCGAGGTTGGCGAGCAAACTGAATGCCAGGAGCACGATCAAAATAATTGCCGCAATCATCCAGCCATAACTCCGGCGGGGGGCGGGGGGCGGAGGAGTGATGACCGGAGGTGGTGTCAAGGGCGGCGGTCCGCCAATACCAGAATTCGATTCCATATTGGCCGAAGCTAACGCATACCCGCCAGAACGGCAAATTTCAATTTGCAGGGCCTTCGGATCGAAATGGATGCCTGATATCATCCAGTGCGGGTGGAAGCCGTTGACACGTTCAACCACCATTATCTCCGACGAGGCTGACGAAGTATATAAGATGGCTTGGATGGGTTACAAGTCAGTGGGTATTACTGCGCGGCCTTGCTCCCTTCGTGTTCTTCGAAATTGGCGTTCAGTTGGTAAAGCTTCCGGTCCAAACCGCGTCGGATGCTAAATTTCAAAATCCAGGAACGCGGCACAAGGCTGAACCATTTTTTAATTGCCGGGTAAAATCTCCGAAGCGATGATGGATTTTATGCCTAACGGACAGCAGACCTTGAAATTTGATTTTTTTTTACGCGGAAACCTTCTTTGTAAAATGGCAGTTGGTAACCGCATAAATATTCTTGGAATAATAGTGTCGATTGTCTTCGTCACCGGTTGCGCCAAAACCCGCGAACCGGCGGAGATGGAACCAAGTTACCAAGGCAGGTCATTGAGTTCGTGGTTGGCAGATTTCGATAATCCAGCCTCCCCGGCGACTGAAGCCATGGCGGCTGCCGCGGTTCGGCAGATCGGCTCTCCTGCTTTGCCTTTCCTAATCGAGCGCCTAAGCGAGGCTCAAAATGATGATTATTTACGCAATTTAAAACGGTGGCAGACCTCTCAGGAAAACTTCCGGCCACCAGTCTTGCGACCGCCAAGTCCCAGGTGGGAGGCGTTTTCCGGTTTGGATGCCCTGGGCGTCCTCGCCATGCCTGCCTTGCCGGATTTGCAAAAATTGTTGGCAGAAAAAAGACCTGACCCGGCTGTGCTCTATCTGGCGGTCCGCACCGGTCCAGCGGGTTTATTCATGCTTAACGAATATCTTACCAACAACATTCCGGAACTGCGTCTCGAGGCCAAAGTTCTGAGCGACATGCTTTCCGAGAATCCGGAAGCGTTTTTCCCCGGCAATTCTGTGGGCCCAGACGCTCCGACCTTCCGGCGCAGAATTTCTGAGCTAAACATAAAAGTCATGCAGGCCGCCGCCGTCGATTATTCGCGAACTCATCCGCAAGCAGGATTGCCAGCGCAGCCTGCTCCGTTAGAGCCAGCATCAAGCTCAAAGCCAGTACCATAAACTCGTGCCGTGCCGTTTTTTTTGCAGGGTTGACTTTTTCAAGCCTTGTCGGTTTTGAACCAATCCATCATACGTTTGTCGTATGGCCGCTTTGCTTCAAATTCGGGACAATGACGCTCATGTCTTCTTGCCAATTTACCACTCCATGCTTGAATTGTGCATCGCTGAACCCATGAGAAAATTATTTGTAATCCTTTCCTGCGCACTCCTTACCACTTGCCGATTGGGCGCGGACGAATCCCTAACCATTTTGCCCGAGCGCGTTATTTCTGCGGATTATCAGGCCGTCAAGGGCCCGCGCAGCGACGTCTGGCGCGAGTGCATCGGTGCCGGTCGTGCCAACGAGGGATTGCGCGCCGATTGGCAGCGCCAGTTGAAACTCTGTCAGGACGAGATCGGGTTTCGTTACATCCGGTTTCACGGCCTGCTCCACGACGACATGGGTGTTTACTCCGAAAGCAAGGACGGCACACCCATCCATAACTTCCAATATATCGATGAACTTTATGACGATCTGCTCGCCATGAATATTCGTCCTTTTGTGGAATTGAGCTTCATGCCTTCCGCGCTCGCCAGCGGTCAAAAGAGAATCTTTTGGTGGAATGCCAACGTGACGCCACCCAAATCCTACGCGAAATGGGACGACTTGATTGAGGACCTGGTCCGTCATTGGACTGAGCGCTATGGCGAGGACGAGGTCAAAAAATGGAATTTCGAAATTTGGAACGAAGCCAACTATCCCGGTTTCTGGGGCCCTCGAGATCCGAACCGACCCGAGGCAGAATACTTCGAGCTTTACGCCCACACCGCTTCCGCGATCAAGAAAGTCAACGCCGCTTACCGCGTCGGCGGACCGGCCGGAGCCGGGCCGGCTTGGGTGGCTGATCACCTCGCCTACTGCGCCTCCAACTCGCTGCCGCTGGACTTCATCAGCTACCACGCATATGGACTTGGCGACGGGCCTTCCGGCCTGGATCAGTACGGAGACCGTTTATTGTATCTCAGCGATAATATTCATTCGCCTGCCGATATTGCCAACAGCCAGCGCGGGGTGATTGACGCCGCATCCATGCCGCATCTTCCCATTCATATTACCGAATGGAGCAGCTCCTATTCGCCGCGCGATCCCGTGCACGACGCTTACTTCTCTGCCCCATATATTTTGGAGCAACTAAAACGCACAGAGAGCGGCATCGCCTCAATGTCCTACTGGACCTTCACCGACATCTTTGAAGAAAACGGTCCGGCCATGAGGCCCTTCCACGGCGGTTTCGGCCTCCTGAATTTGCAAGGTATCAAAAAGCCTGCGTTTTTCGCCTATCGCTTCATGGCTGAATTAGGCCCGACCGAATTGAAAAACAACGACCCTGCATCCTGGGTCTGCAAAGACGACAAAGGCGGGGTGCAAATTCTTTTCTGGAATCTTACGCGTCCGATGTCTGCGAGTATTTCGGACCAGGAAGCCTTTCGCAAAATCCAGCCAGCGGGCGATGTCGTCACTGCGAGACTGCAAATCACCCACCTCACCCCAGGAAAATATCGTGCTCAGTTTTACCGCGTTGGCTTCGAGAAAAATGATGCATACACCGCCTACCTGAAAATGGGTTCACCCTCGCAATTAACGAGGAAACAGGTTGGAACCCTGCGCGCGCAGTCCACTGGTCAGCCGGAAACGGAAAAGGAAGTCACTGTGGACGCCTCGGGAACGTTTGAAACTTCAGTCACTCTCCGCACCAACGACGTATGGCTAATCAAGCTACAGCCCGAGTGATCTCCTTAAATAATTGTAGGAGACGACGGGAGGAGTCTCTAATTGATTTTGCATCGCTCAAACTCCAAGGGGATTTCTATCCGAAAAGAAACTAAATCAGGCGAAGAATATTTAAGACGACGTAAGGAGTCTCTAAATTCCCCTAGTAGCGCGGAGTTGGCGGGCGGATGGTGGGCGGCGCGCTCACCTTTGCTTGTTTGGGCGGCGGTGGCGACTGCGGTTTCATCGAGGGCAAAGGCGGGGGTGCGGTGGCGGATGCCGGCTTGGCGCTCGCAGGAACAAACGCCGTTGACGCGTCGCCGATCCTCCCGTCCGGAAATTTCATTTCGCCATAATGAAAATCACCCAGCGAACCCGGTGAACCAATGGCGGTCCCCGACGATTTTGCAAAATCGATCATGTCGGGCTTGGCGGGCATGCTCCAGGCCTCATATCCGTTGACCACCCAATCCAGCTTGCCGGTGCCGGTGTCAATCATGAGGCCATGCACGGGAATTTTCGGGCCGATGAGCGGACTCTGGCGGACAAACTCGCAGGCTTTGATCACGTTGGGCCGTTCACTCACGAAGGTTCCGAAAAAGTCAGCCACATTGTCCGGCAGACGGCGGCGATCCACGCCGAGCGCCTGCAATTCGTCGAGCAATTTCATGGTCGGGGTCTTGGCCACCTGGCAATCCGTATGGCCGATGATCGCGATTTCGCGCCCGCCTTTGATTGCGCAGGCAAGGGCCAGCGAGCGCATGGTGCTGGACATCGGGCCGGTGATGACGTTGCCCGCGTTGCGCAGCCAGATAAACTGATCGGTCGGCAACGCGAGCGCATTCGGAAAAAGGGCGTTGAGCCGCGGATCGATGCACGTCAAGGCCACCACCGGCAGCGCCTCCGCGAAATCCGCCGGATGCAGACCGGCATTGGCATCACCCGCAACCGCTCGATGGTTCGCGTCGATAATGGCTTCAAAAAGTCGCATCGTGATTGAATTCAAACAGGTTTCATCAGGCCTTTTTCCAAGGCTGCATTGGCGGCAGTTCGAAGGCTGGCGCGGGCGGGGAGCTTTTCGGCATCAGATACCACAGCGCTAAATAAATCACCACCCCGGCAAACGCGGTGAAAATGGTCGCCAGCACCCAGACCACGCGCAAACGGCCGGCATCCCAGCCGAAACTTTCCGCCAATCCGCCACAAACCCCGGCAATCCGGTTATTCTGGCTGGAACGGAATAGTTTCATAATCAGGCTGACCGTGGCAGCGGGGTATGACGCTTGGGATGGCCGATCAGCAGGTAAAGAAAGGCGCCAACGGCGTGCAGGAACACGATCGCCAGAATCCAGCCGATCTTTTCACCTTCGTCCAGACCCTTGTTCTGAATGGCGGAAACCAGCATCCAGATCCAGAACGCAGTCAGTGCGAGGGCAACGGGCAGGCAGAACAACGTGATAAAGAGGATCATAATCATTGCGGGTGCGGCCAAACCAAGCACGGCGATCATATTCTTAGTTAAGTTCTGTCGGCGACTGAGCGGGTCGCCCCGATTTCATTTCATTTCCGGTCACAGCGGCCGCTCCCGCTGTTTTTGACCTCACGGTGTCTTATCCGTTTTACCCGGCTCGGTGCTGTCGCCGCCCATCGCCTTTTTCAAGGCCGGAACCTGCTCGAGCAATTTCTCGAATTTCACCCCGGTCAAACTCTCGATGATCGGCGGCAACTGGCTGATGATGGTCGTGATATCGCCGGTCAGTTTGCTGGCACCGCCTCCGGGCCCGTTGCCGGCATTGATGATGACCATCTTCTCGGTCTTGGCCAGCGGTTCGCTCACTTTGCCCGCAATTTCCGGCAGGATGCGCACGATCATTTCGATGACGGCCGCCTCGTTGTATTGCTTGAAGGACTCGGCCTTCACGCGCATGGCTTCGGCGGTCGCTTTGCCCTGCGCCTCAATCACGCTGGCTTCCGCCAGACCGCGCGCCTTGTTCGCATCCGCCTCGGCCAGACCCGTTGCTTTCACGACGTCGGCAGTGGCGAAGCCCGTGGCCTTCGTCGCTGAAGCCGCACCCGTTGCCTCGGTTTCCAGCTGGAATTTCCGCGCGTTGGCCAGTGTCTCGACTCGATAGCGTTCAGCGTCGGCGGGTTTCTGGATCGTCGCCTCGAGTTCGCGCTGCCTGCGCAAAATTTCCTGCTGTTGCAATTCAATCTGCTTCTGCTTCTCGACGATGCTGACCTGGACTTCCTCCGCCTTCACCAACTGGCCGGTTTTGAATTTCTGCAAGTCATACGCCAGATCCGCCTGCGCCTTTTGCACGTTCACCGTGGCCTGATACTGGGCAACGTTGGACTGGTAATCCCTCTGTGCCTCGGCAATTTTCGTGTCGGCCGCAAACTGCGCCTCCTGGCCGGCCTGCTTCGCCTGGGCGGAGCGGATTTGCGAATCGCGGTCGGCCTCCGCTTGCGCAATGGTGGCGTCGCGTTTCACTTGGGCAATGCGCGGTTTGCCCAGTGCGTCCAGGTAACCCTGGGAATCGCGGATGTCGCGGATCGTGAAGCTCACGATCGTCAGGCCCATGTTCGCCATGTCGCCAGCGGCCACTTCCTGCACTTTCGAGGCAAACGCGTCCCGATTCTGGTAAATCTCCTCCACCGTCATCGTGCCCAGGATGGCGCGCAAATGACCCTCCAACGTCTGCATCGCGATATTCTTGATGTCCTCCACGCCTTTGCTGAGGAACTGCTCGGCGGCGGTGGCAATCGAAATGTCGTCGCCTTTCACCTTGGTTTGCGCCACGCCGTCCACGCGCACCGGCACGCCTTTGCTCGTGTAAACTTCCGGGGTTTGGACATCGATGGTGAGGAGTTCCAGCGACAGAGTGTCAACTTTTTCGATCACCGGCCAAACGAAGCGGCCGCCGCCTTTGACCACCCGAAAGCCCACTTCGCGCGTGTTCCCGTCCGGATCCACGATCTTATGCTTGCGTCCGGAAATGATCAGCACCTGGTTCGGGCCGGACTTCGTGTAACGGCTGGCCCAGACCGCCACGATGATGAAAAAGAAAAATATCAGGCCCGCCAGGGCAACAATGACGGTCACGAAGGGCACATCCGCAAGCATGGGAGTCAGGTTCATTCAATAAAGGAGTGGTTAATTAATGATGGTTAAAAATAAATTGGAAGCAATCAAATCAATCGGTGCTCTCAACGAAAAACTGCGTGCCCACGATGCGGGTGATCTTGACTGTCTTGCCGTTCGGCATCGGGCGACCTTTTTCGTTGCGGGCCGGGGCAGTGTAACGGGAGCCGGACTGGACGTAGGAAATTTCGCCCACCCCATTTTCGGGAATGGGGGAGATGATGGCAGCCGTTTGGCCGATCAATTGGGTCACCCGCCCCTCGCTGGAACTCTGCGTTTTACGGAACATGAGGTTGAACAGCCAAACAACCAGAAAGGCCACCAGCAGTCCGCCGATAAAAGCTCCGGGGGCATTGATCCACACGCTTTGGGTGGCTGGAAAAGAGGCCAGAATCATGCCAAAAGCGCCAAAGGCCGTCACAAAACTCGCCAGGACAGTCGGACTGAAAATACTCACGCCCGGCACACCCCCGGAATCCGTTCCGCTATCCGCCTGGCCATCCGTGCCGACCACATCGTGACCGCCGAGGAGATGACCGAAGAAAGCACCGGCCACGGTGAACATCAGGCCGAAGATGAGACAAATAGTATAGATAATCATAAGCGAGCACCTTCCTGATTTGCTGCTTCCATTAGAACATCTGAGCTACCCCCTGGCAAGCCGGAAGGCAACTGTACTGTTCGCATCAGGACCCATCTAACACTATAGCAGGAACTTTTGCATTTATAATTTTGCGAAAAAATTATAATCGGACCTCCGGCCCCTTCCAACCCGGCACCGAAGCCCCGCTCCGGGCAGCAAAAAGGCCAGCCGCTTGGGCGGCTGGCCTTGGCTGTGGCGTTGTGTGGTTTGGTGTTGGGTCAGGGAAAAATGAATCAGGCAACAAGCACTTTGCGGTATGAATTCCGGAGCGTGGTGGCCAAACCGCAAACCATCAGGAGTGAAGTGCCCGCCCAAGCGTAATCCGAGCTTTCAGGAACCACCGTCTCGGGAACCACCGCCGCTGTGGCGCTCTCCGTCGCGGCGTAGCTCCTGTCGTCCAAAGTCGGATAAATGGACTGCGGTATTGATGAGATGTCTTCAATGGCACTGGGCGCACCACCGACCGCCTGAGATGCCGGCTCGAACGTCACAGCCCGATCTAAACCCATATAAAACGGGTCGTCCTGCAAAGGCTGGTAAAAGAATTGGTAACCGCTGTTGATCGCGGCGGTGGCGTATTCGGCGCCATTCAAATTGACGTCAATTTGGGCCTGGGAGGACAGGGCGCAGCCGACCACAAACCCGAGCGCCAGAACCAATTGTCGTTTTTCCATATGTTTATAAATAAATCGTTTGTGCCTTTTTATGGCTCGGAATGGAATTGGGTAGTCCACCTTCAACGACCGCCGGAAAACTATCTTTTTTTGAAGTTGGCAACACCTGCTAACTTCGACGCTTCTAATATAATATAACGCGCAAAACATTCCGGTGGTAAGCGGACACGCATATGCGGAAAATGGACAAGTCGAAACCTCTTCAAATTGTAGAAAATCATCCTGGTTTTGGTGCGGCCCGGAGGATTTGTACCCCGCCGCAATGAAAATGTAACAAGAGTCTTAAGTGAATCACCTAAGGTCTGGCGGAAGAAATTTTGCGGGCAGTTTAAAAATTTTTCCAAAAAATCGCCTAAAACGGGACCGGCTCGTTTTTTTCCACCCGTCGCCGCGTAAAGTCGCCCTGAATGCGCGACATGCGACGAAAAATATTCGGGACGACGGCAGCCCTTGCCTCGTTTAGTTCTTCGTCAATGTCGTCAGGATTATTCCTCCGATCTGCCCGCATTCCCCGCCCCCGCGCTGTCGTCGTCCCGGATAGATCTTTCTGCTCCGAGCCTTTGCTGCCAAATCCTTAAGGCCGCCCCATCGCGGCTGCGTCATGAACCAATTTTCCAAGCCATCACCCCGGGCCGCCGGTAAACCGGCCGTTTTCCAGCAACCCATGCTCACCCCGCCGCCCAAACGGTCGGAAAAATTGACCCGAGGCGGACAGTCGGCCGGAAAGCCCGGACAAATCGTTTCGGCGGCCAATCGCTGGCGCGAAAATTACAACCCATTGCGCAATCTGACCATGCGGCGCGTCGTGGAGCTGTTCGAACTGGGCCAGCGCGGTGACACGGCTTACCTGCAATGGGCCTATGCCTTTATCGAACGGCGGAATCCCACCTTGAGCGGATTAATCAGCCGCTGCGAGGCGCCGTTTGCCAGTTTTGACTGGAGCATCAAGATCCGGTCCACGCTGCCGCCGGGCGGCACCACGGAAATGGCCCTTCGCCAGCGCCAGACGCTGACAAACGCCTACGAACAAATCGATAATTTGCGCGCGGCCCTGTTGCACCTGCACAAGGCGGATTTCCGCGGCTACGCGCACCTGCAAAAACACCGCGACCCGGACGGACAGGTCTATCACCTCGAGCCGCTGCATCAATGGTGCGTTTGTCGCGACGGCCTGGAAGGGAACTGGTTTTGGAATCCGGATTCGCGCTCCACCTCCATGCCGCTGCAACTCCTCGGCGTCGAATATTGCCTCGGCGGCCCCAATCTGCCGCTCGAAGATTTTATCATCCGCGAATGTCCGCGGCCGGTGAATGAAATCGGCCTGGTCGACACCATCCGCCGCGGTTTGTGCGAGAAGGACTGGGACGGTTTCATTGAAATTTACGGGATTCCAGGCGGGGTCGTCATCATGCCGCCGCAAGTGCCGCAGGGCAGGGAAAGTGATTATGAAGCGGTGGCCCGGGGCATCGCTGAAGGCGCGGCTGGAGCCTTGCCTCACGGCAGTGATTTCAAGGCCAATGCCGGACCGCGCGGCGTGGATCCCTTTACGCCGCGCCTGGCCCATCTGGACGAGGCGCTCGTGCTCGCCGGCACTGGCGGAAAACTTGCCGTGCTGACCGAAAAATCCGGCGATTCCCGTGGCAACAGTCGCGTGCATGATAAAAGCTTCGGTGAGATTGCCAACGGCCGCGCCCGCTCCTGCGCCGAATGTTTCATCCGTCAATTCGACGGTGAAATCCTGCACCGCCGGCATCCGGGCGAACCCCACCTTGTCTATTTCGATTTCGGCGCGGAAGAAGAGGAAGACCTTGGCAGCCTGTGCGCCAATGTCCTGACGCTCCGGAAAGCCGGCAAGGACATCGACGCCGTCTGGCTCTCCGAAAAAACCGGCTACCCACTCACTCCCGATCAACCGCTGACCACGGAACCGGCTTCACCGGAAATCCCCATTCACGAAAAGACAGAAAGCCAAATTAAAACGACGAACCATGATAAATAAGCCATCCCCCACTTCGGTCGCCAACTTAAAGGCTCCCCCAAAGGCCAGCGGTGGCACCACCGTCTTTGAGCATCCTGCGGATGGTTGGTATCATATAGAGCCCAAGGGAGAGCATCCCAATACCGCCGGCCAGGTGGTTCAAATAATTGATGACGCCGCCTGCCACTCCATCGTCCACCGTTTCAACGCGGACGCCGCCACTGGCCGACTGACGCACGGCCGTGAGATGCTCATCGACCACGAGCATTTCAAGCACGACGCCGAAAAAGAATCGATCGCCTACGGCTGGCTGCAACAACTGGAAAATCGTGTGGACGGCATTTATGGCCGCATTCGCTGGACCGCCACCGGCCAGAAAGCCGTGGACGGCGGCGACTACCGCTTCTTCAGTACCGAATATGACCAGGCCGGCCTTGAACTCCTGAACGATCGCCGTGTCCGGCCGATCCATCTGGCCGGCTTGACCCTCACCAACGATCCCAACAACAAGGGCGCCCGACCCATCACCAACCGCCACCGGCAAGGTGCCGGAACCCATGACCCTGCGGGTAAAACGGGTCATGAATCCTTCGATATTTCACTCACAGAATCCCCCAGTGGCCGTAACACAGTTACTGGGCTTAATGCAGTTACCAATAAAATAAACATGAAAAACATAGCCATCAAACTAGGACTCACCGCCGAAGCTGGCGAAGACGCCATCCTCGCGGAAATGACCCGACTCCAGAACCGCCTTACGTTGCTGGAACCGTTGAGCGCGGAAAACACCACGCTCAAAAACCGCCTCACCGAACTCGAACGCGAGCAAATTGAAACGCTGTTGGACGCCCACGGCATCGGTGCCGGGGAAACCGGCCGCCGCGAACGACTCCAGCCCGTCCTGCTCAACCTCAAGAACCGGGCCGAACGCCAGGCCTTCCTGGACGAATGCCTCCCCAAAACCGCCCCACCTATCCGGCAAAATCGTGGAGAAACAGCAAGTGCCCAAGTCAAACTCCACAACCGAGATACCCGTCCGCCCGGCGGAGGTAATCCGACTTCCGGCAACGCCACCGCCGACGAAACTGGCAAAGCCGCCAAAATCATCAACCGCGCCCGGGAACTGAAAAAAGAAACCCCCAACCTCAGCCACGCCACCGCCGTCATCATGGCCCAACGCGAAGTTGAAAGCCTCATCTAAAGTGCTGCCGGGAGACCAAAATTCAATAATCAAATCCAAAACCAAAAACTGAAATAAAACATGAACATCATTCTGAACCCGATCCAGTCGGACACGAAAGTCGGCGACATTTACCTCCCCGCGAACGTCAACCTGACCGGCCTCGAAGGTTACCTCTGGAAAATAGTGAACAACAACGGTGCGGCCAATTTCACCTTGCCCACCGCCACGTCTGACTACACCTATTATGTTGGCGCGTCCGGCGATGTCGCCGGCAATAACGTCGCCGCCGAGTCCCCCGACTTGGGCGAAAACTGCCGGATTGCCTTTGTCGGCAATTGCAACCCGGGCGACCCCCTGTCGCTCAACCCGAACCTTTACGGTTCGCTCTACAAACCCGCCGCCGGTGCCGGCGCGGTCTATTACGATTGGATCGCTGAGGAAACCGGCGCGGGCGGAACCATCGCCACGCCCCAATTCCTGAAAGTCCGCCGCATCGCCACCCGCACCGCGACGATCTAAGTCTTCCAACCAACAACCAGCAACCTTCAATTAATTAAATACCTATGTCCGAATCAAGATTAGCGCAGTTGGCCACGTCGCCACTGCTTCAAAATTTCGCCGTCACCGCAAGCCAGCAGGCCATTCGCCCGGTTGGCAATTTCATCGCTCCCATCTGCGAAGTGCCCGACCTCACATTCCGATACAAAGTGTATTCGGAGAACAACCGCTTCCGCGTCCCTGCCACCAAACGCCAGCCCGGCAGCCGCGCCACCGTCATTGGCTTCAGCGCCACTGACGCGTCACTCACACTCGAGCCCAACGCGCTCGACTTCCCCATTCCGAATGCCGACCAACTCTCCGATGAGGGACTGCAGTATTCCCTCATGGAAGCCCAGAGCGTCCTGGCCGATGCCTCCGCTCTCGCCCTCGAAAACGAGATCGTCACCCTCGCCCAGAACGCCGCCGTCGCCTCGCCGCTGAGCACCACTGTGGATTTCACCGACAACACCGTCGACCCCATCGCCATCATCGATAACACCATCTTGAACGTCATGAAAGCATCCAAGAACGGCGCGCCCGTGAAGGTCCTGTTCGGCACCACCAAGTTCAAGCAGTTCCGCGACAACGCCAACGTCCGCAACCGTTTCATCGTCAGCAATCGTGGCGGCCGGAAAGGCGGCGATGTCGGGGTCGTCTCGCCCGGCATTGGCGATGTCGGCAACCTGCTCATCACCAATCCGGAAGTGGAGATGAGCATGATGGTCATCGACAATAGCCCGCCGGGCCAGGCCTCCAACATCCAGTTCCTCCTGGATACCGTCGTGATTGTGTTCGCCTCCAGCAGCGCACCCAACCGCATGGACCCCTCGTTCATGAAAACGTTTGCGCGCATGGGCGGTTTCTTCCGCAGCGGCAGTTACACCACCGAGGACCAGCGCGATCAAGTCCTGAAAATGGATTGGACCACTCTGCCGGCCGTCACCAACAGCGCCGCCGTCGCCGCCATTCAATAACCAGTCCCGATTTATCGGGAGACCCAATGATTAAAAACAAAACAAAAAAATATGAATAACCTCAAAACCTCGAGAACAGAAATTCAGATCAGCGATGGCGTGCCCGCTTCCTCCACCGGTTCCGCTCAGCGGGTGGCCTGTGGTGGCCTCACCACTACCAGCCGATTGCTCTGGGCTGTGCTTGCGGCGGCAGCCGCGGTGGCCCTGACGCAGTCAGTTAAAGCCGACCAGCAGGGTTACCCGTCACTGATCACCTCGTTGACGAACCTCCCTGCCGTGCAATCCAACGGCGTCGTCTCCTTGTGGACGACGAATTACATCCCGCTCCGTCAAACCGGCCTTGGCGCGCAGCTTGTGTTCACGGGCTCAAACCTCGTGACCGCGCCCATGTCGGTTTACTTCTATCCCACATCGGATGGAACGAACGCCTGGACCACCCCGTTCGCACTGCTGCAAGTCCCTTGCAACGGCACCAACCTGGTGGTCGGGGGCACCAATTGGAGCCGGTACACCCTGCAGGGATTCACGGGATTCTTTGTCACCGTGTCCAACGGCACCGGCGATAACGTCCTGCTGAACACCCTGCAGACCAACTACGTCACCGGCGTCACCAACATCCTCGGTGGCCTCTGGTTCAACCGCCCGAACCAGTAACCAACAGGCAGAACCTCTAAAAGAATAATCAGCCACAGAGGCACAGAGAGCACAGAGGCAGCGTGATGCTGCACCCAATGATTGAAAACAACTCTGCCAAAAATTCTAGCAGCGGGTTAAAAATCCAACCAACTGCCCGCGGCGGCCTCGCCGCCCTCTGTGCTCTCTGTGCCTCTGTGGCAATAACTGTTTGATTAAAATGAGCTGGAATCGCATTACCACCGCCGACATTCTCCTGACACCCGCGGAACAGGCCGTGCTCAACAACCTTGCCGGTTCAAGCACCGTCTGCGCCGGGATTCTATCCACCGTCGCGGGCGAATTTATTGAAGCCATCCAGCAAGGCGGCAATCAGATTGTCCTGGACGGCTCAGTGCCGGACGCCATCCGACCCCACGTCATTGCCCGCACCCGCTGGCTCTGGCTGTGCGAATTTCCCGAATTGAAGAAATTCCAGACCCAGGAACGGGCGGACTTGAACGATGCCGCCGTGAAATATCGCGACCAGATCGCGACCGGCCATCCCAAGCTCGCGCCGCCGGCTAATCCAGTCAGCTCCGGGTTTAATCTGGTCACCATGCCCGCTCTCGGCGAACCGAAGTTGCGCCGTTTCCGGTGGCGCGAGGAAGACGGTGTTTAAGAGTTGGACTTAAAATCCCGAGGGCTGCTGTGTTAGGGGCAAGAATCCTTCCATCGTTTTGGTCGATGCCTGGCATTTTTTATCAATTCACATTGGCCAAAAGACTTGGGTTAACCTTAAGGAATGAACGAAAAACTCGCCTCCCAAGTGAAGCCCGGGGAAAAGACGGCAAGCTTGCGCCAATTCACTTGCCGAAGAGGCAAATGCTCCTCACGATGTGCTCTCAAGTTCCGGCTGCTGACTCGGGAAAACTCGGATTCCCGGACGGAAATTTGAGCCAATACACCCTGATGTGCCCATGAAATGCCAGCATTGTCAGACCAACATCCCGGACCATCTGGTCGGGCCGCTTTGTCCCGCTTGCGGCAATGCGCTTGGGCCGATTACTCCGCCCGACGCCGCCGGTCCGCTCAAGGCACCCCGTTCCTATTGGCTGGCTTTATGGATTGCCTTTCTCGGTGGTCCCGCCCTCGGTATTTTAGCCCTGAAGTTTCGTGTCACGCCAGGGTTCCTGGTGTTTCCCCTCGTCGGCGCAGTTTTTAGCGGCTACTACCTCGCCAAAATCTGCAAAAGAGTGAACCTGCCCTTTCCCGCGGCGGTGGTCATCTTTACGGTCTGTGTGTTGGGGATTTATACCGGCATCATGTTTTTTGGTTGTCTGGCGGTGGTATTAACCTCCGGGATTGGGCGATGAAACTCGCGCTCAAGAACGAATTACTCAAGCGCACCACCTCCCGGTGTCCAGTCTGCCGGCAGGCTTGTCCGGCGGAAGTCTGGCGCACTGGCGGCATACAGCCCTCAGTGATGCTCAAGCGCACCTGTCCCGATCATGGCGAGGCCAGCGTCTGCGTCGCCTCCGACGCGCGGTTTTATTGGCTGTCGCACGGCCGGGCGGAAAACGCCTGTGGTTGCGCCCCGGGAACTTGCGGTTCCGCCGACGGCACCAACCCCGGCACACTCGGTCGCAACGCCGACCCGGGCGACGCCCTCGGCGTCATGGAAAAGCTTTCCACCTGCCTCGCCCTGATCGAGATCGTTCATTCCTGCAATTTGTCCTGCCCGACCTGCTTCGCCGATTCGCCTTGGGGCATTGGCGCCACGGTCGATGCCGAGCCCCTGGATCAATTGCAGCAGCGCATCCAGGGCGTGATTGATCGCAAGGGTAAAATTGAAATTCTCCAGCTCTCCGGCGGTGAGCCCACCTTGCACCCGCAGTTTTTTGAATTGCTCGAATGGTTGCACGCCAATCCCGGCATCGATTACGTCCTCCTGAACACCAACGGCGTGCGCATCGCCGGCGACGACGAGTTCGCCGCCCGGCTCGCCCGCACCTTTCGCTACGGCAAATTCCAATTGTACCTCCAGTTTGACGGCCCGCAGGCGGCCGGTCAGAAAGTTTTGCGGGGCGGCGACCTGCGGGTGCTGCGCGAACGCTGTCTCGCCCGTTGCCAGGAAATGAAGCTGCCCGTCACCCTGGCCATGACCGTCACCCGCGAAAATCTGCCCCACCTGTGGGATGCCATCGAGTTCGGTTTGAAATACCCCAACGTCCGCGGCATTTCCTTCCAACCCGTTTTCGGCAGCGGCCGCATCCCGCGCGCGGATGCCCAACCATTAAACACCGCGGACATCATCCTCGCGGCGGTCGGCCAATCCGCCGGCAAACTTCGTTTCGAGGATTTCACCCCGCTGCCCTGCGGCGACCCGAACTGCGCCACCATCGGTTATCTGCTCAAAGTCGGCGGTGAAATCCGTTCCGTGAGCGATTTCATCGATTTCAAAAACGTGCAGGGATTCCTGGGCACCAAGGTGCGCTACAAGTTGGAGGACCTCATGAAATGCGGGTGCGAATCCGAACCGCTCGGGGAATTGCTCAAGCAATTTGAGCTGGATGAATCGCACACCTTCCGCCTCTTCATCAAACCGTTCATGGATGCCTCCACCTGGGACGAGGACCGCATCGACCGCTGCTGCACCCACGTCATTCGCCCCGACGGCAAGCTGGATTCCTTCTGCCGCTACTATTCCGGCTTTGCGGACTGCGCGACGAAATGAAAAATTATGGATAATGAGGGCAAATCCCCCAAAGGCATGCCGGGATTCGGTTGGTTCTTGATCGGAGTGGCGCCCATTCCAATCTGGCTTCTGATCGTCGGCAATGATCAAGGCCCAATATCTCCGGTAACAATCAAGATCCTTATAACCTTGACGGTTCTATGCAATTTATGCGGTGGCATTGGCTGTTTGTCTAGGGTAATGACCGATGTTGTCGCGCGACTTGCTTTGGGAATCCTCATTGCCGGCCTTTTATTCAGTTTAACCGTATTCATCGCCGTATTTGTCGGCTGCATGACCCATCCAGTTAATATTTGATTGAACTTTCCCATCTCCCATTCCACCGCCTATGGCTGGCTGATGCTTGCGGGGATTCTCGTGGGCGTCGTATTCTGGTCGCGCTTGGCACGACGCGATGACCGGCTGGTGCTGGTCTACATAGCCGCCCTGTCCGGCGCCTTCCTCGGCGCCAAGCTCGTTTACCTCGCCTCCGAAGGCTGGCTGCACTGGCACGATCCGAACCGCTGGATCATCCTCGCCACCGGCAAATCCGTCACCGGCGCCTTGCTGGGCGGTTATGCGGCGGTGGAAATTGCCAAGCGCCTGCTACATTACCGCGGCACCACTGGCGATTGGTTCGCCGTTATCGTGCCCGTGGGCATCATGCTCGGGCGGATCGGCTGTTACCTGAATGGTTGCTGCCTCGGCCGCGTTTGTCCGCCCGCGTGGTACACCATGAACGATGCCGGCGGCGTGGCGCGCTGGCCGGCCGTGCCCGTGGAATTCCTTTTCAATGCCCTCATGCTCGGCGTTCTCCTCCTCTTGCGCTGGGGAAAGGTCGGCCGCGGCCAGTTGTTTCATATTTACCTGATCAGCTACGGACTCTTTCGCTTCTTCCACGAGTTCCTGCGCGACACCCCGACAATCCTCGGCCCATTTACCGGCTATCAATTCGCCGCCCTCGCCGTGGCTGCTCTGGGATTCGTGGGTTTTCTCCGCCGCCGCCAGGCGATGGCCGGCGCACCCCACACCGAAAATTCCCCTTCTATCGCTCGCTAATTCAGGCGCCGAATTTTTTCTAAAAAAGATGCGTAAAACGGGACCGTCCCGTTTTCTTCCCCCGCCACTCCGCTAAAGTCGCCGCGAATGATTGATCGAATCAATGCTTCAGCGAGCGGCCGGCACGGCTGAAACGAAAATAAAAACCGGATTGGCCGCAGAGACACAGAGTCACAGAGAGACGACTATGAACGCCAAAGCATCAATTACATCTACGAGCAAAAATATCCAGATTCGCGGAATGGCCCGTGGAAACCTTGATGGCACTCCGCAAATGCCAGTCCGGCTTCTGACCTGTGTGCCTGTGTGCCTCTGCGGCAAAAAATGTGGAGGTTTATCGTGATCGATTTAATTCAAGTCCAGGACGATCTGTATGGCATCCTGATGTCCGCGCCGCAACTGGCCGCCGTGAACATCGTCGAGGAACGGAAATTTCGTTTAGCTTCTGAGCTCGCCACCGACGCCATCTGGCAGACCGTCCGTAATAATTGCATTGGCAACGGCCTGCTCATCGAATTGCCGGCCATCCTCTGCGACAGCGACAGCGTCACCGGCCCGCCCCAACAAGTTGAACTCAGCTTCGTCTCCTTCCAAAACGGCGACGCCCCATTCATACCCGCGGGAAATAATAATGGCCAGAGCGGGCCTCCGCTCCGGGGAGGCGGACTCTATGCCGAGCAGATTGAACAATACCTCGTGGATATCCTGCACCTCTTGAACATCGGCGGCATTGGAACCATGAGAGCGACTGGCCAGTTCAGTTCGCCCGCGCGCGACTATCCCGGAGTGAATGCCCGGCGCACCAAGATCTTGATGACCCCCAAACAAACCGCGCAAACCCTGCGCACCGCAGTAGTAAACATCAGCGTCAGCGCCGGCCTCTGCACCCTCGCCACCGCCACCGTCGGCGCCGCGATCTATTACACCCTCGACGGCAGCTTCCCGGGCAACACCACCGTCGCGCTCGATCCGCTTGGCAACCAGCCCATCAATCCAAACTCCACGCTCTACACCGCGCCATTCGCGGTCAAGCAAGGCCAACCCATTCGCGCCACCGCCTACCTAAGCGGCCTTAACCCCGGCCAAATCGTGCAATTCCAGAACTAAAGAATAATTAGCCACAGAGCCACAGAGCACACAGAGGCAGCGTGACGCTGCACCCAATCATGAAAATCAGACTAAATACATCCAAAACTTCGAGCCTGAAGTGCAAGAATCTCCCGATCGGTCCCGCTCAGCAGGTTGCCGGCGGCGGCTTCGCCGCCCTCTGTGTGCTCTGTGGCTCTGTGGCAAATTCCCACCCCATTTAAAAATGAGCGCCCCCATCTACGCCGGCCCCGGCAAACTGTACTTCAACGGCGTCGCCCTTCAGGCGAACGACACCAACGGCCGCATCCTTGCCCGCACCGTCCAGGATGCCGACCCCGCCGCTGTCGCCCTGTTCGGGCGCATCGGGTATCTCCAAGGCAACGTCATTGAAACCATCGACCTCACCCCATTTGAAAACTGGGGCCTGATCCCCACCTTGTTTCCGACGTACCTTGGCGTCAGCCACGGCTCCACCGCCGGCGCGCTCGCCATCGGCACCCGCCCGCACAATCCCGCCGGTGCTGCTGATCTGCCTGCGAAAATCTACACGCCCGACGGCCGGCTCTACACCTTCCCCCACAGCGCCATCATCAAACATCCGGATCTCCATCTCGGCGCCAACCAACCGCTGTTCGGCCCGATGCAATTGGTGAACATCCTCGCCACCGGCGTCGCCCTCGGATCCAGTGGCGCGTTCCATAACGTCACCGAAAGTGGCGCCAGCGATCCCGGCGGCGCGTTCATCACGTCAGACTTCGATCGCGGCGCCTGGTACGGCGCGTGGGGCGCTGCCGCCGGCTTTGGCGGTGATGGTGGCGCGCCGCTCGAAGCCGAGGACGGCTTCACCCTCACCACGACCGTGAAATATTCGCCATTAGCCGTCCAAAAACTCGTCCGCGCTTACAAGCTTGATGAAGTCCATTTCATGGTCAAAGGCCGGTTGTACGGCCCCACCCACACTCAAATCACCGCGGCCACCGGCATCAACAACGGCCGCGTCCTGGGCAATTACATCCCCACCAGCAACGCCGCCGACCTGGTCCTCACTGGACCAAACAACAAAACCGTCACACTAAAGAATGCGGACATCGTGGGCGCCGGCTTCGATTTCGGTGGCACCAAACTCGGCACCGGCGAAGTCGGCTTCGTGAGTGGTATGACCTTCGTGAACGGCGCGCCGCAACCACTCCTCATCTTCTCCGTTTAAGAAGAATTAGCCACAGAGTCACAGAGCACACCGAGGCAGCGTGACGCTGCACCCAATCATGAAAACCAAACCAAATACAACCAAACCTTCGAGCCTGAAGTGCAAGAATCCCCCCACCGGTCCCGCTCAGCGGGTGGCCCGTGGTGGCCTCACCACATGCAAATAAACCTTCGACCAGCCCAGACCGGTGGTGGTGCCTATGTCACCTTTGCCGATTCCCTCAACGTCATCTCCCCGCGCACCAATCCTGACTTGATCGACTATCGCCCTCCCATTTTGCGGATGCTCGAACAAATCGAGCCGTTGGCGGGCGGGGCAGGGCAGTTCGTCGCCAATCGGCAGAATGCACTTTGGGTGATGACCATCCCGGTCATGATGTGGTACGCCACGGCCATTGCCGCCCGCCAGGCCGTCGCCACCTTGGGCGCGGCCTTGAACCTCGGCCCGGTCGACCTGCAGATTCTCGACCTCACCGCCACCGACGCTGTCTATCTACCCGCCTGTTCCGTGGGCGATTTCACCCCGAAATCCAGCCCGGGTCAGCAAGGCGTTTACCTGGAATTCACCCTCAAATTTACCGGCAACAATTTTACCACCACGGCCCCTTGATTTTTGCCACAGAGGCACAGAGAACACAGAGAAAACACCATGAAAACCAAAATATTTCCAAACCAGAATGGTAGGGCAGAGCTGCTGCTCTGCCTGCGTCGGTGGCACAGCAACGCCGCCCTATCACGGGCATTTGAAAGCCTATCTAAATGCCTTCTAACCCGTCTTAAGAGAGCGTTCCGCGGGGCCTTGGCCGCCTCTGTGCTCTCTGTGTCTCTGTGGCCAATCCTGACTTTCGCCCAGACCACGATCCAGTTTTACCTGGCGCAATTCACCGGGTCAACTAATGACACCACCATCAACCTGCGCGCCCAAAATAACCCCATCATCTACCGCGGTGTGTTTTACTGGATGCCGTCCTCCGGCACCAACCTCACCACCACCAACGGCTTCGCGTCGCTCAGCCTGATTCCCGGCCAATATCACGTCAGCCTGGCCGGCATTCCGCAAAGCTGGACCATCACCGTCACCAACAGCGCCACGCCGCTGAATGCCGCCGGGCTGACCACGGACACCCTGATCTACAACGGCATCAACAGCCTCGCCGGTAACGCGGTGACCAATGACGGTTACGGCAATTACACCGTCAACGCCGATCCCCCGGGCGCCGCTGCCGCCGCCTTTGCCCTGGCCGTGACCAACACCCAGGCCGCCATGACTTTTGGCAACCACAGCGTTTCGTCGGTCACCATTGACTTTGGCGGCCAGCAGGGCAACGGCAGTTTTTGGGGTTGGAACGAAACGATATCGGAAAACGGATTTAATTTTGGTGGCGGCCCGGTTATCGCGGGTAGTTTCACCGGCGACGGCAGCGGCTTGACCGATCTGCCTGCGACCGCCAACGGCTCAACCCTGACCAATCTCAATGGTTACAACGCCATCGTCGGCCAGCTGCTTTTGCAAAACGCCGCCACCTTGTCGCTCCAGACCAACGGCACCTCGCCCTTCACCGGCACCAACTGGTCCGCCCTCACCATGCAAACCACCCCGACCCTCACTAACTCGCCGGCAGTCGCGCTCTATTGCGGTTACCCGACGAACTCCACTGACTTCGGTTATCTGCCCTCGCTCGCCGCCTGGATTTATCCCTCCACCGGAGGCGTGAATTGTCAGACACCTGAAATGCGCCTCAAGCTCACCGTCTATGGCAACTGCGTCGGCCTTTACACCGAGGACGGCAACGGCTGGTGGCGATCCGACGGTTCCCAATGGAGCAGTCTCGCCCTGCCTTCCGCCGGAAATAATATCTTCTGGACCTTCACCTGGCCGAATTTCGGCCGGCACGAATTCGAGTTCCAATGGAACAACCTGGCTGGACTCGTCGGTCTTTATTGGCCCGCCACCAACGCCCTCGTGAACACCCCGCAACCCGTCCAGACCGGCATCATCATCGGCGATAGCGTGACCGATGGTGCGGCCGGCGTGGGCGGCGAATCTCTTTGGCCGGCGCAACTGCAGGACTTGCTCATGCCTTACGGCATCAACCTCGTTCCCCAGGGCGAAGGCGGCACCGGTTACACCGTCGGCGGCGTTGGCGGCGGCACGAATTTCCTCTACCGCCTCACCAATGGCATCGTCGCGTGGAAACCAAATTTCGTCATCTGGGCCGGCGGTATCAACGATCAAGGCACCAGCAACCTGCTTTATGCCGCTGCCACCAATTGTTATGGCCTCCTCAAAGCCGCGTTGCCATCCTGCAAACAAATCGTCATCGCGCCCTGGAACGATTCCAACCCCGCCTCGGGCGACTCCGTCGGCATCAACCAAATCATTTCCAACGCGGCTGCCGTCTACGGACTCCCCGTCATTTATCCGCAGTACACCCTTAACAGCAGTTGGATGAGCGGATACCAATCCATTCCCGGTTCCGGCAACGCACCGCTCTTTGAGACCGGCATCGGACCGCACCCCACCGCCCTCGGCCATCAATTCATCGCCGACATGCTGGCGAATTTTGTTTTGACCAACCTTATCCCCAACGCCACGCTCAGCCTCTGGTAACTTATGAAAAGAATTTCCCTTTCCCTGTTCGTCCTGCTGACCTGCCTCGCGGCTTCTGCGTTGACACCCAGTGCCGACATCGCAACCAACAACGCAGTGGTCAACGGCGCCTTTATTCCTCCGTCCACGCCCATCGACCTTCTTCGCCAGTCCACCAATACCAGTCGCACTTGCGCGTTTGCGCCCGCCAACGGGAATCAAGCCACTGATAGAATGTGGCTCTCAACCAATTCAACCCTGTGGATCTGGCCGGTTAACCTGAGCTGTGTCGGCTTTGCGCCCAACGTTGGCACCAGCGGCAACGAACTGGTTTTGATCGCCCCCAACCTGGTTTATTTCGCCAATCACCTTGCCGGGGTGATCGGCACCAGGATTATTTTTCACGATATCAACGGTGTGCGGTGGGTCGGGACCATCACCAATGAAGTCCACCTGCAGGGCGACATGGCCCTGGGCATTTTGAGCGAATCCGCCCCGCCATCCATCGACCTGCCGTACATCATGACGCCGTCGGCCACCACCAATTTTCCCGGTGGCAGCATCGTCAGCGCGCCCGCCTTCTGGTTGCACAATAACGACGGCCGGGTCGAATCTTTGAAGGTGGTCGGGGTGCCTGAATTTGCCGCGGGAGGCATCCCTTTCTGTTCATATATCTCCTTCGGCCCGGGGGATGGGCCATTTGCCGGCACCCTGGCGACCGTCGGCGATTCCAGCAGCCCGTTTTTTACGGTGTACAAAAACCACCTGATCTTTCTCGGGGCATCAACCTTTGGCGGATTCGGACGGCAAGTATCCACGGCCTCTTTTATCAGTGGTAACACCAATTTTTTCGTCTGGCAGCAAAGCAGACTCACCAACGGTGCCCGCATTCTGGACCACTTTTAATCCGCTCACCATCCCTCTGAAATTTAAAGGCAGGATCGCCGTGCTACGGTGACCGGACGTCGCCGCGCGACATCCCTGCCAACATTCCAAAGTGCTGCTTGCCAGTGCGGCGTCGCACCTTCCTGCCGGCAGATCAAACTGAATAAGTAGTGATCGATGAAAAAAAATAAACCATCCACACCTTCGAGCGCAGAATCCGAGAATCCCCCCATCGGTCCCGCTCAGCGGGAGGCCCACCGCGGCCTCGCGGCACATGAACAATCCCATGAACCCAACCATCCTCATTCCAATCATACTCATCAACCTGAACACGATCATAACCATGAACCTCGCCCTCACGACCACCATGATCATCATCGCCCGGCGGAACTCCATGCCGCGCTTCATTTACACGAAGCTGCCACCCGGACACTCAGCACCATTCACGAATCCAACCGCGCCACCCATCATCTGCTGCAGGAACTGGCGGGCGAATCCCGCCTGGCTGCTGCCGCCCACGGCGAATCCCTGCGCGCCCTTCACGCCGCCATCCACGAACTCCGCCGCGCCCACCAGGAAATCCTCTCCCGCCTCAACCAGCCAAACGGGCAGTGAATCACCTTAGCCACAGAGGCACAGAGAACACAGAGGCAGGCCTAGCCCGCACCCAATGAAACACTCACAATGGACCAAAGGCCGCTCAATATTTCGAGGACGCGACGTAAGAATCCCCCCACCGGTCCCGCTCAGCCCGTGGCCAGCGGCGGCTTCGCCGCCCTCTGTGATCTCTGTGCCTCTGTGGCAAAAATAACTTCCCACTTATGGCCTACTTCGACACCCTCACCTATAACGGCTCAGAACGCTCCTTCGCCGCCTGCGGCTTCGCCTTCGACGTCACCGACGAACTCTGGAACCAAAAAGCCGATCTCTTCACCGCCACTCTCCTTGGCGTGACCCTTGCCGGCGAGACCGATTCCCCCACGTTCCCCTTCGAAGCGGCGATCATCGTGCGGACCAACCGCGCGAGTACCGATGGCGGCACGAACAGTTTTAGCGGCGGCAGCCTCACCTTCCAGGGCAAACGCGTTGGTAATCCCGCGCGCGCCACCGGTACTTACCAGGGCGTCACCTACCAATTCCACGGCCCGTGGTACGACTTGGCCAACACCGATTTTCAACAGCTCTTTTACGGCGCAAACGGTGTTGCCTACCTGCTGCCCGAACTCGTCATGAACACCTCCACCGCGGTCGGCAGCGGCCAGATCATGATCAGCGTCGGCGACCAGATCCAGGCCATCCTCCAATGGTTGCTCGATCAATACACCGCCCAGGGCCTGAGCGCGCCCTTCCAATACACCGGCCGCGCCCTCCATGCCGGCGCCATTGACCTCAACAGCACCGCCGGCGTCTACAACTATTCCGTCAACCCCGCCACCACCACCATCGATGCCAGCCTCTACTCGCTCTTCCTCCCCAGCTACATCGCCAAGCCGATGAAATGCGCCGATGCCATTCAACATTGCTTAAAACTCTCGCCGCGCGTCACTTGCTCGTTCGATTACTCCACCACGCCGCCCACGTTTCACGCCGCGCTCGTGGATAACCTGACCTCCGCCACCCTCGCCCTCTTTGACGGCGCCACCCACACCCGCCTCAACCTCCAGGCCCGCTCCGATCTGCTCGTCCGCAGCGTCAACCTCATCTATCGCCTCAACAACAAGGTTAATGGCCAGAGCCTCACCGATTATGTCCAGGACAAATGGGGCCCGAACGGCGGCAACAATTCAGCCGATCCCGATACCGGCCTGCGCGTCGTCAACGAATTGATCGACCTCACCGGCGCCAGCATCAATGACACCACCGCCCATCTCGACGTCGAACCCGTGCTCGCCACGGCCGATGCCGGTGGCACCACGCAAACCGCCAAACGCGCCTGGTGGCAGATGCCCCGCGGCGGCAACCTCAGCCGGCTTGCTGATTCCCGCGTGCGCTTTCAGGACGCCCATGGCAATGCCACCACCATCCCGGACGCCACCATCACTGATGCCGCCACCGGCACCGTCCTCACCACCGCCGCCCTGATCGCCGCCGGCTTGTGCGATGCCGCCGGCAACCTCGTGCTCAACCGCATCGTGCGCGGCACCGCTCATGCCTGGATGGTCCGCGGCGATGGCCAGCCCGTCGTCAGCAAAAAAATCCATCTCACCGTCGCCTTGGAATATGCCGAGTACGATGCCTCCAGCGCCGCTGCCAATCCCGACACCGACACCACCGGCAACTGCGTTCGCCGCGCCAACACCCGCCAGCATCATGTGGACTGCGAAGTCACCAACGGCATCACCCAGGCCTACACCACCATCGCCAGCACCACCCCGGGCGAGGCCTACCTCATCGGCAACGGCGGCATCGCCCAATACCTTTACAACCATCTCAACCAGCTCCAGTACGAGGGCGACTACGCGAGGGTCGAAGTCGCTTTCGGCACCGGCGCCACCCTGCGCAACGCCATCAACTTTTCCGGCGGCGCCAATGCCTGGACCGCCATGCGCGCCCAGCCCCAAACCATCCGACGCCATTACGGCCGCAAAACCACCGAAATCCAGGTCGGCGTGGCCAAACACCTGAACAGCGGCCAGCTCTCGGCGCTGTTGAACATGTGGCGCTATCGCCGCACCTGGTACAACCCCTTGTTACGAACCCAAAACACCGTCCAGAACGGCAACATCGATCAAGCCATCGCCACCGCGAATGCGAACACCCCCGGCGGCCTGGACAACCCCGGCCAGCAATCCCTGTTTAGCTACACTACGCCGCCGAACGGCAGTGCCCCCGGCGTCATCAACGCCGCCATCATCAACAACCCCGCGCTCCTGGCCACACACGATGCACTTAACTGAAACACAAAACAGGATTAGCCACCGAGGCAGGCGTAGCCTGCACCCAATGAAAAACTCCGTTTCTTTCGGAATCTCCTCACGTCGTCTCCTGGCATTCACGATGAACGATAAACCAGTCGTTACTTCGAGCCCCGCGTTCGAAAATCCCCCCACCGGTCCCGCTCAGCGGGTGCCCGCCGCGGCTTCGCGGCCTCTGTGCGCTCTGTGGCTCTGTGGCAAAAAATAAACTCACCCCATGCCATCAATCCTAAAACCCACCGCCATCCACAGTACGCTCGGCAACACCCCCTCCAAAGTGCTTCCGGCATCCTGCCGGAAGATCTAACTGAATAAAAAAGTGAACGATGAGCCGCAAAACAACCACACCTACGAGCCGGGAACAAAACTTGAAAATGGTTTTGAGCTCGCCC
>Ga0302320_10001122_pt1 | contig 64271 bp, 66 predicted proteins | sample Bog_T0_3_FD_202130 | JGI IMG/M metagenome (GOLD analysis project Ga0302320, IMG submission 202130) | Peat permafrost microbial communities from Stordalen Mire near Abisko, Sweden - Bog_T0_3 | ecosystem: Environmental > Terrestrial > Soil > Wetlands > Peat | place: Sweden: Abisko, Stordalen Mire...
ATTTACGGCCCCGCGCTCACAACTGATCTGCGATTCGCATTGAACCAGCCGCAACAGAAGAATTCCGTTGTAGAGTCAGCCGTCCCCCAGTGGTCGGCCCTGTCCGACCACCTGGGCAGTTACGGTATTAGAAGGTCCGCTGACCATCCGCACGATCGAGGCGGTGCATGCCAGCGTGGCCGCGGCCATGGCTCGCCATGCCGCCGTTGCGATCGATTGCGCCGCCGCCACCGAGGCGGATGTCTGCCTGGTTCAGCTGCTGCTGGCCGCCCGCCGCAGCGCCGCCCAGGACGGCCGCCGGCTGGTGCTGACCCGTCCGGTGGGTGAGGTGTTGCACGCCACCCTGCGGCGCGGCGGTTTCCTGCCCGACGATCCGGGTCACCACCCGTTGCCCGACCCGTCCGGCTCCGAGGCGGCGTTCTGGCACGGTGAGGAAACCGGGCCATGAGCAAAACCATTCTCAGCGTCGACGACTCCGCCAGCGCTCTGCAAATGATCAAGCTGACGCTGAGCGGCGCCGGCTATCAGGTGGTGCAGGCCGGCAATGGCGCCGAGGGCCTCGCCCGCGCCCGCGCCGGCGGCATCGATCTGGTGCTGACCGATCTCAACATGCCGGTGATGAACGGGCTGGTGATGATTCGCGAGCTGCGCGCGCTGCCGCAGTTCAAGGGCGTGCCGATTGTCTTCCTCACCACCGAATCGGATTCCGGCATGAAACAACAGGCCAAGGCCGCCGGCGCCACCGGCTGGATCACCAAGCCGTTCCAGCAGGAGCAGCTGCTCGCCGTGGTACGCAAGGTGCTGGGATCATGAACGCCACCGATCCGGCCCAGACCTATCGCCAGGAAGCCGCCGAGCTGCTCGAGCAGCTGGAACAGGCGCTGCTCGATCTCGACCGCACCCCCGGCGACGCCGACCTGATCGACACCGCGTTCCGCGCCCTTCACACCATCAAGGGCTCGGGCGCGATGTTCGGCTTCGAGCGCATGGCCGCCTTCGCCCACCACGTGGAATCCGCCTTCGACCTGGTGCGCCAGGGCAAGGTGCGCGCCGACCCCCGGCTGATCGCGGTGACGCTGGCCGCCAAGGACCAGATCCGCTGCCTGATCGAAACCCCTGAACTGGCCGGCCATGCCGCCGGCGAGGCCATTCTGGAGGAGTTGCGCCAGGTCGTCGCGGCGGCGGCGGCGGGGCCGCCCGAGGCGGATGACGTGATCGCCGCCGAGCCGGCGTCCGGGCGCTGGCGGCTGCGCTTCCGCCTGCCCGCCGATGCCATCGCCCTCGGCACCAACCCGTTGCTGCTGCTCGACGAGTTGCGCGATCTCGGTCCCTGCACGGTGGTTGCCGACACCGCAACGGTGCCGCCGCTGGAAGAACTCGACCCGACCGCCTGTTATCTGGGCTGGGAGGTGGTTCTGACCACCCCGCAGAGGCGCGCGGCGATCGACGAGATTTTCCTGTTCGTGCTCGACGGCATGGAGCTCAACGTCGAGGATTTGTCGGCCGGCCCTGCTCCTGCTCCTGCTTCCGCCCCCGCCCCCGCCCCCGCTCCTCCCTCCGACACCGCCCCGATCGCCGAGCCGGCCCCGGCGGCCGAGGAACCGCCGGCGCGGGCTGACCCGGCGGCCAGTCGCGACGGCGGCAGCATCCGTGTCCCCGCCGACCGGCTCGACGCGCTGATGGACCGCGTTGGCGAACTGGTGATCGCCCAATCCCGGCTCAAGCAACTGGCCGCCGACAGCGGCGACAACGGGGTGAAATCCGCCGCCGAGGAAATCGAGCGGCTGGTGCTCGACCTGCGCGACACGACCATGGGCGTGCGGCTGGTGCCGATCAGCCAATTGTTCGGGCGCTTCCGTCGGGTGGTGCACGACCTGGCGCGCGACCTCGGCAAGGAGGTCGCCTTCGTCACCCATGGCGAGGATACCGAACTCGACAAAACGCTGATCGAGCGGCTCTCCGATCCGCTGATTCACCTGATCCGCAACGCCCTCGATCACGGCATGGAAACCCCGGCGCAGCGGTTGGCTGCCGGCAAGCCGGCACAGGGCAGCATCACCCTGTCGGCGTGCCATCGCGGCCATGAAGTAATGGTGAGCGTGACCGATGACGGGCGCGGCCTCGACCGTGCCCGCATCCGCCAGCACGCCATCGCGCGGGGCCTGCTGGCGCAAGCTGCCCAGCCGGACGACGCCGAATTGTTCCGGATGTTGTTCAAGCCCGGCTTTTCCACCTCGCAGGAGGTCACCAGCGTGTCCGGCCGCGGCGTCGGTCTGGACGTGGTGCAGCGCGCCATCGACATGCTGCGCGGCGGCATCGACATCGCCACCGAACCGGGGCGCGCCACCAGCTTTACCCTGCGCCTGCCGCTGACGCTCGCCATCATCGACGGGTTGCTGGTGCGGGTCGGCCGCGGCCGGTATGTCATTCCGCTGGCCGCCGTCGAAGAATGCGTCGAGCTGCCGCCGGCCGATGCCGCCGAGGCGCACGGCCACAGTTTCCTCAACATCCGCGGCGCGCTGGTGCCCTTTGTGCGGCTGCGCGAGTTCTTTGCCGTGCCCGGCACGGCCGAACCCTACCAGAAGGTGATCATCGTGGCGGCAGGCGAGCAGCGCATCGGGCTGGTGGTCGACCAGGTCATCGGCGATCACCAGACAGTGGTGAAGTCGCTGTCAAAACTCCATGCCGGCATCGGCATGTTCTGCGGCGCCACCATCCTTGGTGACGGCGCCGTGGCGCTGATCCTGGAGGTTGCCCAGCTGCTTGCCCTGGGCCAGCCGGGCGATGCCCGCCCGCAGGTGGCGGCATGACCCCGGCGAACCCCGGCATGGCCGAGCAGCCCCCGCTGGTGGTGCTCACGCTGGAGCTTCAGGGCGAGCTGTTCGCCATCGAGGCCGCGCAGGTCTACGAAATCCTCGATCCGGTGCCGGTCACCGATGTGCCCGGCGCGGATGCCGCGGTGAACGGGCTGATCAACGTGCGCGGCCGCATCGTGCCGCTCGCCGATCCGCGCCGCATCCTGGGCATGACACTGGAGGAAGGCGGCATCGACGTGCGCTTCATCGTGCTCGAAGTGGTGATCGACGGCGACCCGGTGTCGGTCGCCATCCGCGCCGACAAGGTGCATGAGGTGGCCGAACTGTCGGAAGCCGACATCGAAGCGACACCGCGGCTCGGCGTGCGCTGGCCGGCCACCTTCATCCGCGGCATCGCCAAGCGCCACGGCCGCTTCGTCACGCTGCTCGACCTCGGCCGCGTGTTCGCCGCGCTGCGTGCCGGCACCTCGCTTGCTGCCTGACCCAATTTCGGAACCCGCCATGAGCGCCATGACGATCTCCCGCGAAATGCTCCCCGCCGCCGGCACGCCGCCCGACGACGTGCAATACGTAACCCTCGGCATCGACCGCGAAGTGTTCGCGGTGCCGGTGGCGCTGGTGCGCGAAATCCTCGACCCGCGCCCGCTGTGCCGCATGCCCGAGGCCCCGCCGCATCTGGCCGGGCTGATCGACGTGCGCGGCCGCGGCGTGCCGGTGATCGACCTGCGGGTGAAACTCGGCCGGCCCGCCCTGGCACGCACCGACGCCACCCGAATCCTGGTGCTCGATGTGGCCTTGTCGGGCCGCCGGCTGGAACTCGCGCTGATCGCCGACCGGGTGTTCGAGGTGACCGCGCTCGACCGCCACAGCGTTACCCCGCCGCCCGATATCGGCACCGACTGGCGCTGCGACTATGTGCGCGGCATCGGCCGGCGCGGCGAGGACTTCGTCATCATCCTCGACCTCGCTTATCTGCTTGGCAGCGACGCCGTGGCGCTGCTGCCACCCGACCCACTGATCCCCGGCCCGCCGATTCTCGAATCGCCGGTCCCCGTACACGCCACCCACACCGAACCAGGCACGCCACAGGAGGCCCTCCCATGCGCCTGACCATCAAGCTCAAACTGGCCCTGGCTTTCGGCGCGGTGATCGCGCTCGCCGCCGCGCTCGGGGTACTCGGCATCAGCAATCTGGCGACGCTCAACACCGCCATGGACCAAACCGTGCGTGGCAGGGTGGAGCGCGCGGAGATGGTACGGCAGCTGGAGACCGACCTGGTCGTCCTGCAGAGCGGCGCCCGCGCCTTGCTGCTTGCTGAGAAGCCGGAGGAGGTTGCCGCGGCGGAGCATAACCTGCTGGAGAAGCGCCAGGTGCTGTTCACGCTGCGCGACCAGCTGGCGGAACTTGTCAGCCCGCAGGGCAAGCAAATTCTCGCCAGCTTCTCCGGCGACATCAAGCAATACATCGCCGTGCAGGACCGCCAGCGCGAGGCCGTTCACGCGGGTGACCATGAACTGGCGGGTAAGCTGTCCCTGGGCGAGGGAGCGCGGCTCTTCCAGTCCGCCGAGACCCATCTGGAGGAACTTACCGCTCTGAACCACCATTTCATCGAGACGTCCATAGCCGAAGCGGCGCAACGCTACCAGGAGTCCCGCCTGCTGATGCTCGCGGTGATGGCGGCCTCGCTGCTGATGGCGGTGGTCACCGGCGCATGGATTTCGATCAGCATCAGCCATGGGCTCGCCCGCGCCCGCCATCTCGCCAGCGCGGTTGCCGCGGGCGATCTCGGGCAGTCCATCGTGATGCGCAGCCATGACGAAATCCGCGACCTGGTGGACGCGCTCAATCAAATGACCGCGAACCTGCGCGAAACCTCCGCGGTGGCCGATACAATCGCCGCCGGCGACCTGACGGTGGCGGTGACGCGGCGCTCCGATGTCGATACGCTCGGCATCGCCCTGGAGAGCATGGTCGAGAAACTGCGCAGCATCGTTTCCGAATCGACTTCGGCGGCCGAGAATGTCTCGTCCGGCAGCCAGGAATTGTCGGCGAGCGCGGGGGAGCTGTCCGAAGGCGCCACCGAGCAGGCCTCGGCCACCGAAGAGGCATCGTCGTCGATGGAGCAAATGGCCGCCAATATTCGCCAGAACGCCGACAACGCCGCGCAGACCGAAAAGATTGCCCGCCAGTCGGCCAAGGATGCCGAGATCAGTGGCGCCGCGGTGGAACGCGCGGTCGGGGCGATGCGCACGATCGCCGAGAAAATCACCATCGTGCAGGAGATCGCCCGGCAGACCGACCTGCTGGCGCTGAACGCGGCGGTGGAGGCGGCGCGCGCCGGCGAGCATGGCCGCGGCTTCGCCGTGGTGGCCTCGGAAGTGCGCAAGCTCGCCGAGCGCAGCCAGGCGGCGGCGACCGAGATCAGCACGGTTTCCACCGAGACAGTGCGTGCCGCCCGGGAGGCCGGCGAGATGCTGACCCGGCTGGTCCCGGACATCCGCAAAACCGCCGATCTCATCTCGGAAATCAGCGCCGCCTGCCGGGAGCAGGATGTCGGCGCCGGGCAGGTCAACCAGGCGATTCAGCAGCTCGATAAGGTGACGCAGCAGAATGCCGGCGCCTCCGAGCAGATGTCGGCGACGTCCGAGGAGCTGGCCGCCCAGGCAGAACAGTTGCAGGCAGCCATTGGCTTCTTCCAGACCGGCGACGGCCACGTGCAGCACGCGCCGACGGTGCCCACCACGCGGATGCTGGCGAAGCCGGCTCGTCCGCCGGTGCGGCGCAGCGCCGGGCGGCAGGACGCGCCGCGCGCCGAGCCGCCCAGGCGGTTGGCGGCCGGCGGCCATGGCAAGGCCGCCGCGCGTCCAGCCGCCGCGGCGGCGGAGGCCGGCGGCTTCGTGCTCGATCTGACCACTGGTGGGGCTGACGGTGCAGACCGCGAATTCGTCCGGTTCTGAGCGCATGCCGATGGCAGCCGGCCAACTCGACCGGCTGCGACGGCGGATACGCGAAACCGGCGCCGCCGACCTTATCCAATTGCTGCCGCTATCTGTGACGCCGTGGCGCTGGCGCCGCCCGACCCGTTGATCCCCGGCGCGCTGACTCTCGAATCGCCGGTTCCCGCCCACGCTCCCCAGACCGAACCGGGCACGCCACAGGAGATCCCCCCATGCGCCTGACCATCAAGCTCAAACTGGCCCTGGCTTTCGCCGCGGTGATCGCGCTCGCCGCCGCGCTCGCGGTACTCGGCATCAGCAGTCTCGGTGCGCTGAACAGCAAAATGGAGGGCGTGCTGCACGGCCCGGTGCCGCGCGTGGAGATGGCGCGGCGTTTGCAAACCGCACTGGTCGTCGTGCAGAGTTCCGCCCGCAGCGTGCTGCTTGCCGACAAGCCGGAGCGGCTCGCCGCGGTGGAGCATACCCTGCTGGAGAATCGCCAGGTGCTGTTCGCGCTGCGCGACCAGCTGGCGGAACTTGTCAGCCCGCAGGGCAAGCAAATGCTCGCCACCTTCTCCAGCGACCTGCAGCAATACATCGTCGTGCAGGACCGCCTGCGCGAGGCCGTTCACGCGGGCGACCATGAACTGGCGCATAACCTGTCGCTGGGCGAGGGAGCGCGGCTTTTGCAGTCCGCCGGGGCCCGCCTGGACGAACTGGTCAGTCTGGACCGCCACTTCATGGAGACGGCCGAGGCCGAAGCGTCGCAACGCTACCAGGACTCCCGCCTGTTGATGTTCGCGGTGATGGCCGCCTCGCTGCTGGTGGCGGTGGTCACCGGCACATGGATTTCGTTCAGCATCAGCCGCGGGATCAACCGTGCCCGCCAACTCGCCGCCGCGGTTGCCGCGGGCGATCTCGGGCAGTCCATCGTGGTACGCAGCCACGACGAAATCCGCGACCTGGTGGACGCGCTCAATCAAATGACAATGAGCCTTCGCAGCATCGTTTCCGAAACGACTTCGGCGGCCGAGAACGTCTCGTCCGGCAGCCAGGAATTGTCGGCGAGTGCTGGGGAACTGTCCGAAGGTGCCACCGAGCAGGCCTCGGCCACCGAAGAGGCGTCGGCGTCGATGGAGCAAATGGCCGCCAATATTCGCCAGAACGCCGACAACGCCGCGCAGACCGAAAAGATCGCCCGCCAGTCGGCCAAGGATGCCGAGATCAGCGGCGCCGCGGTGGAACGCGCGGTCGGGGCGATGCGCACGATCGCCGAGAAGATCATCATCGTGCAGGAGATCGCCCGGCAGACCGACCTGCTGGCGCTGAACGCGGCGGTGGAGGCGGCGCGCGCCGGCGAGCATGGCCGCGGCTTCGCCGTGGTGGCCTCGGAAGTGCGCAAGCTCGCCGAGCGCAGCCAAACGGCGGCGACCGAGATCAGCGTGGTCTCCACCGAGACGGTGCGTGCCGCCCGGGAGGCCGGCGAGATGCTGACCCGGCTGGTTCCGGACATCCGCAAGACCGCCGATCTCATTTCAGAAATCAGCGCCGCCTGCCGGGAGCAGGATGTCGGTGCCGAACAGGTCAACCAGGCGATCCAGCAGCTCGAAAAGGTGACGCAGCTGAATGCCGGCGCCTCCGAGCAGATGTCGGCGACGTCCGAGGAGCTGGCCGCCCAGGCAGAACAGTTGCAGGCTGCCATTGGTTACTTCCAGACTGATGACGGCCGCGCGCAGCACGCGCCGGCAGTGCCCGCCACGCGGGTGCTGGCGAAGCCGGCTCGTCCGCCGGTGCGGCGCAGCGCCGGGCGGCAGGACGCGCCGCGCGCCGAAGCGCCCAGGCGGTTGGCGGTCGGCGGCCATGGCAAGGCCGGCTCGCGTCCAGCCGCCGCGGCGGCGGAGGCCGGCGGCTTCGTGCTCGATCTGACCACCAGTGGAGCTGACAGTGCAGACCGCGAATTCGTCCGGTTCTGAGCGCATGCCGATGGCAGCCAGCCAACTCGACCGGCTGCAGCGGCGCGACTTCGACAGGCTGGCCGAATTCGTCCAGCGCTACAGCGGCATCAAGATGCCGCCCGCCAAGATGACCATGCTGGAAGGCCGGCTGCGGCGGCGGGTGCGCGAAACCGGCGCCGCCGACCTTTCCGATTACTGCCGCTATCTGTTCGATGAAGGCGGACTGCAGGCCGAGGCGGTGGCGCTGATCGACGCGGTGACCACCAACAAGACCGCGTTTTTCCGCGAGCCGCAGCATTTCGACGTGTTGACCCAGCGCCTGCCCGAATTGCTGGCGGAGCGCCGGCGGGTGCTGAAGCTGTGGAGCGCCGCCTGCTCGACCGGGGCCGAACCCTATACGCTGGCGATGCTGCTGGCCGGGCTGGCCCAGCAGGCGGCGGGGCCGCGCGTGTCGATCCTGGCAACCGACCTTTCCACCGATGTCCTGGAAGTGGCGGTGCGCGGCGTCTATCCGGCGTCGATGGCCGCGGAAGTGCCGGCCGGGCTGCGCGCGCGCTACCTGTTGCGCAGCCGCGATTCGGCGAAAGGGTTGGTGCGCATCGTGCCCGAACTGCGCGGCCTGGTGCAGTTCGCCAGGCTCAACCTGATGGCGACGACGTACCCGGTGGAGCGCGACGTGGACGTCGTGTTCTGCCGCAACGTGCTGATCTATTTCGACAAGCCCACCCAGGGGGCGGTGCTGCAGCGGCTGTGCGGGCATCTGCGGCCAGGAGGCTTTCTGTTCCTCGGCCATTCGGAAACCCTGGCCGGGCTGGACCTGCCGCTTGAAGCGCTCGGCAACACCGTGTTCCGAAGGATCGGCTCATGAAAAAGCCCGTCAGGGTAATGATCGTCGACGATTCGGCGGTGGTGCGGCAGACCCTCACCAAGGTGCTGCAAAGCGATCCGGACATTCAGGTGATCGCCTCCGTCGCCGACCCGTTTGCGGCGGCCAAGCGGCTGCAAATAGACGTGCCCGACGTGATCACGCTCGATGTCGAGATGCCGCGCATGGACGGTATCACCTTCCTGCGCCGGCTGATGGAGCAGCGGCCGATTCCGGTGGTGATGTGCTCGTCGCTTACCGAGCAGGGGTCGGAAACCCTGATGCAGGCGCTGGCGGCTGGTGCGGTCGATGTCATTCTCAAGCCGCGCATCGACGTGGCACAGCATTTGGAGGAGTCGACGATGCGCATCTGCGACGCGGTGAAGGCCGCGGCGCAGGCGCATTTGCGGCGGATGCCGCGCGGCGCCGCCGCCGCGTCCGCGAACACCGCGCGGCCCGAGGTGGTGCAGAAGCTGAGTGCCGATGTGATGCTGCCGCCGCCTGTGCCAGGTCATGCGCTGGCGCGCACCACCGAACGGGTGATTTGCATCGGCGCCTCAACCGGCGGCACGGAATCACTGCGGGTAGTGCTGGAGGCACTGCCGGCCGACAGCCCCGGCATCGTCATCGTGCAGCACATGCCGGAGAATTTCACCGCCGCTTTCGCCCGCCGGCTCAACGGGCTGTGCGAAATGGAGGTCAAGGAGGCGGCCGACGGCGATGCGGTGCTGCGTGGGCGCGTGCTGATCGCGCCGGGCAACCGCCACATAATGCTGCAACGCTCCGGCGCACGCTACCATGTCGCGGTGCGCGAGGGGCCGCTGGTGTCGCGCCACCGGCCGTCGGTGGATGTGCTGTTCCGCTCCGCCGCGCATTGCGTGGGCGCCAACGGGGTGGGCATCATCATGACCGGCATGGGCGATGACGGCGCGCACGGGCTGCTGGAGATGCGCCAGGCCGGCGCCGCCACGGTGGCGCAGGACGAGGCCAGTTCGGTGGTGTTCGGCATGCCGAAGGAGGCGATCGCGCGGGGCGCGGCGGTGAAGGTGCTGGCACTGGACCGCCTGGCCGAGGAGATCGTGTGGGCCGGAAAATGACGCGGGTTTCGTCCGACCATGCTTCGGTATTTCTCATGCCGGGGTTTCTGTATTGCGCGCCGGTGGCGACCCGGGTGACGACGATTCTCGGCTCCTGCGTGGCGGTGTGCCTGTGGGACAAGGTGCGGCGGCTGGGTGGCATGAATCATTATCTGTTGCCGCATCAACGCCCCAAGGCCTCGGGTCCAAGGTTTGGCGATGTGGCGATCGCGCAACTGGTGGACGGCATGGTGCAACTGGGCTGCCGGCCGGCAAGCATGTATGCGAAGGTGTTCGGCGGTGCGACCGTGTTGCCGTTCGATGTCGCCGGCACACCGATCGGCCAGCGCAATATCGACGTCGCGGTGCGGGAACTGGACGAGCTTGAAATTCCCATCATTGCCTACCAGACCGGCGGTTATCAGGGCTTGTGGATTTGCCTGCACACCGAAACCGGTGAGGTGCTGGCCCGCGGAATATCGACAACCCTAAACAAATGGGCAACAGCGCCATCCCGGCTTTCGCCGGGGTCGAGGGGCGCCGCCCTGCGGCTTCCCTAAAACAGCATATCTTCCAACGTCGCTTCGGCGGGGGCGGGAATGGCGCCCGCCCAAGGCAGCACCCGGGCGTGAATGTCACGTTCGCGCGCCATCGTATAGTTGTTCGCGATCCTGGCCAGCACGTCCCGGCCGGCCTCATCCACGGAGGTGACCGCCGCGTCGTTATCCGTGCCGAGGGCCGCCGCGACCTGGCGCAGGGCCGAGCCGATTTCGTGGCGCACGGCAAACCCGGTGGCCGCGGATTGCAGCAGCGTGGCGACGTGCTCGCTGTCGACTTCCAGCTTTGTCAGCGCCTCGGTGAGTTCCGGCCCCAGCCGGTTCAGCGGCGCGACGGCCGCGGTCATGCCGCCGACGATATCGCCCACGCCCTGCGGATCGCTCTCGCCGAGCAGGCCGGCCAGGGCGGCCATTTCCGCGAGTGCCTTTAGCATGGCGGCGGCCTGAGTGGCGGTGCGCGTGCCCAGTTCACGCAGTTCCTGCGCCACCACGCCGAGTGGCTGGCCGACGGTGCCGAGGCGGCTGCATTTCAGCGTGGTGTTGAGCCCGAGGATGCGGATATCGGCCTCGATCGCGCGCACGGTGGCGACGTGGCGGGCCAGGCTGCTTGTGCTCTCAAGCACGGCGTTGATCTGGGTGGCCTTGGCGGTTTCGGCCTCGTGCAGCCCAACCAGCAGCACCTGGGTCTGCCGCACGTCGGATTGCAGTTCGGCGAGGAAGCTGCCGGCGGTGCGGTCGGAGGCGCCGTAGGCGGTGGCGGTAATCTGGCCAATATCGTGCGCGGCCTCCGCCAGAGCGACCAGGCCGGCGGTGATCGCGGCCGATTCCTGGTCGAGTTCGGCAACGATGTCGAGCAGTTGGTCGGCCAGCAGCCGGCTGCCAACCGCGTGCAGCGCGGCGGCGCCGGGGCCGGTCGCGGCGGCCAGCAGCAGCGCCGCGTCGTGCACGTGCTCGATGCGCTGGCGGACGATGTCGCCGAATTGCAGGGCGATAATCTGGGCGGCGACCTGGTGGCGAATCTCCTCGCAGCGAACGGCGATCCGGGCGGCGGCGGTGACCGCCAGGCGGCCGCGGTCGGCGACCTGTTCAACGTTGGCGGCCAGCCGCGCCGGAATGACGGTGATGGAGCTGTGATGGCGGGTGGCGAAGGCGGTGATGGCGACCTGCGCGGTGCGCAGATACTGCACCGCCGCGCCGACTTCGGTGCGGATGCGGTCGAGCTGGCCGGCCGCGAGCCGCGCGCAGGCGTTGATGTCACCGGCGAAGGCCATGAACTCGCCGCCGCGCTCGCCCATGCCGGCAGCGGCGAGGCGGGCATTCAAGGCCAGCATGTCGATCTCGCGGGCGACCGCCTGCATGGCGACAATGTGCTCGCCGAGGCCGCTGGCCATGCCGGCGAGGCGGGCAAGCGTGGCCAGTTCGCCGGCGTGGCGGCCAGTCAGCGCGGCAATGCCGGCGGCCGAGCGGCCGAGCGTGGCGAAGGCACTGGTGAGGGTGGCACTTTCCATGCCGGCGCGCAGCGTTTCCGCCGCGTCAACCTGGCGGGCAAGTGCGCCGGTCGCCTGCTCCAGCGTGCGGCCGATTACGAGGAAACGAGGCTCGGCCACCGCGGCGGCGGCAGCCAGGGCAGCGACATGGGCACGGAAATCGTCTGGTGTTGGCATTCTGGTTCTGGTCCCGCGCGGCAAGCTGCCTTGGGACGAATTTGCAGCGGCGCTGTTAAGGGGGGGTGAAGCCGGGCGGGAAGGCGGGTGCTTCGGCCTCGCGCGTTGGTCGGTGGCGCGGAAAGCCTGTAGGAAGCGGCACCTCGCCCCCGCGCTTCCGCGGCCATGATTCGTCCGGTGTCTCCGCATATGATCCAGATCGACCGCCTTGTCTTCAACGCCTGGGGACGCCGCTTTTTCGACCGCGCCACCGTCACGCTGCCGTTGAATTCGAAAGTTGGCCTCGTCGGCCGGAACGGCGTCGGCAAATCCACCTTGTTCAAGCTCATCCTCGGCACGCTGCAACCCGATGGCGGGGAAATCGTCATTCCGCGCGCGGCGCGGGTGGCCGCGGTGGATCAGGAACACGCCGCCACGCCGGTCTCCCTGCTCGACACCATCCTGGCCGCCGACACCGAACGCGACGCGCTTTTCGCCGAGCTTGAGGCCGCCGAGCCGGAGCGGATCGGCGACATCTACGTGCGGCTGGACGAGATCGACGCCGATCGCGCGCCGGCCCGCGCCGCCGAAATCCTCAGCGGGCTTGGTTTCTCGACCGAGGATCTGGGGCGGCCCATGGCCGAGTTTTCCGGCGGCTGGCGGATGCGGGTGGCGCTGGCCTCGGCGCTGTTCGCCCAACCCGATCTGCTGCTGCTGGATGAGCCGACCAACTATCTCGACCTTGAAGGGGCCATGTGGCTGGAAGCGCGACTCCAGAAATACCCGCACAGCGCCCTCATCATCAGCCATGACCGGGAATTGCTGAACAATTCGGTGCAGCACATCCTGCATCTGAACGAGGGCAAGCTGGACCTCTACACCGGCGGCTACGACGATTTCGAGCGGCGGCGCGCCGAGAAGCTGCGCCTGCAATCCGCCTCCCGCGCCAAGCAGGAGGCCGAGCGCGCGCATCTGCAAAGCTTCGTGGACCGGTTCCGTGCCAAGGCCAGCAAGGCGGCGCAGGCGCAGTCGCGCATGAAGCGTCTGGCCAAGCTGGAGCCGATCGGCGAGACCATCGAGGAGCGGGTGGCGCCGTTTCTGCTGCCCTCGCCCGCCCGTCCGCTGGCGCCGCCCTTGATGCGGCTTGAGAATGTCGACATCGGCTATGGCGATGACCCGCCGGTGCTGCGGGGTCTCGATCTGCGGCTGGATATCGATGACCGGATCGGCCTGCTGGGTGTCAATGGCGCGGGCAAATCGACCTTCGCCAGGATGGCCGCCGGCGCGCTCGCCATCCGCTCGGGCCGCATGCAGCGCGAGGGCCGCATCAAGGTGGGCTGGTTCCACCAGCACCAGATCGAGGCGATGGACCCGGACGACACCCCGCTGGAGATCGTCCGCCGCACCATGCCCGAGATCAGCGAGACCGCCCGCCGCTCCCGTCTGGCGCAATGGGGGCTGGGCTTCAGCAAGCAGGAGACGACCGTCTTCGATTTGTCGGGCGGCGAGCGGGCGCGGCTGCTGCTCAACCTCGTGGCCCACGGCGCGCCGCATCTGCTGATCCTGGACGAACCCACCAACCATCTGGATATCGACAGCCGCCGGGCCTTGCTGGATGCCCTGAACGACTACGAAGGGGCGGTCATCCTCATCACCCATGACCGTTCGCTGATGGATCTGGTGGCCGACCGGCTGTGGCTGGCGGCGGACGGCACGGTGGCGCCCTTCGACGGCGACATGGACGCCTACGCGCGGTTCGTGCTGGACCGCGCCAGGGATGGCGCGCCGGCGCCGACCCAGATCGTCCGGGAGACGAAGAAAAGGCGGAAAGGGAAGGGCGCATAGGCTTCGGCGCCGACTGATCCGTTCCGGTTTCATCGCAAAGGAGGCGACCATGGTTCAACCACTGCGTATTCTTGTCGTCGGCGCCGGCGCCATCGGCGGCTATTTCGGCGGGCGGCTGCTTGCCGCCGGGCGGGACGTGACCTTTCTCGTCCGCCCGGCCCGCCGCGCCCGGCTGGCGCATGACGGGCTGCGGATCATCAGTCCGCGTGGCGACCTCCATCTGGCCAACCCGCCCTGCGTATCGGCGGATGACCTGAACGGCGCCTACGACCTCGTGCTGCTGGCCTGCAAGGCGTATGACCTCGATGCGGCGATGCAGGACATCGCCGGCGCGGTGGGGAAGGGCACCAGCATCCTGCCGCTGCTCAATGGCCTGCGCCACCTCGACGCGCTGGACGAGCGCTTCGGCGCCGCGCGCGTGCTGGGTGGCCAATGTGTCATCTCGTCAACCCTCGACCCGGCGGGGACCATTCTGCATCTCAACGACCAGCACGTGCTGACCTTCGGCGAGCGCGACGGCAGCCGCCCGGAATGGGTTGCCGCCATCGGCGCCATGATGGCGGGGGCGGGCTTCGAGGCCCGCGTGAGCGAAACCATTCTGCTCGACATGTGGGAAAAATTCGTGTTCCTCGCCACCCTTGCCGGCATCACCTGCCTGATGCGCGCACCGATCGGCGACATCGTTGCCGCCGGCGGCACCGCGGCTACCCTCGCGCTGCTCGAGGAAGCCCGGGCGACCGCCGAGGCGGAGGGCTATCCGCCGCGCCCCGCCTTTCTTGACCGTGCGCGGGCCATGCTGACGGCAGCCGGTTCATCGCTGGCCGCGTCCATGCTGCGCGACATCGAGCACGGCGCCGCGATCGAGGCGGAACAGGTTCTCGGGGACCTCCTCCGCCGCCACGAAAAGCATTTGCGGGATGGCAGCTTCATGCTGCTTGCGGCCCATGTCCACGTCGCCGCCTACGAAGCGCGGAGAATGCGCGCGCCGTGACCGGACCGCGACGCTGCGCATTTCACCCTGCGCCATGCGGGCGTTTTGCCCGCGAACGGGATTGTGGCGCGGAAAACGGGCGGATTGATATTCCATCCACAACCATCAACGGGGGGCGCAACGGCTCGCCCCCCCGACATGCCCGATCAGGCGGCGCGCAGGCGCTGCACGATCGCGTCGATGACCGTTCCCAACTGGCCGGCCTCGCGCGAGAGCTGACCCGAGACGGTGAGCACGTCGCCTGCATCCCGACCCACGCCGGCCGCCGCCTGGCTGACGGCGCCGATACTGGCTGTGACCGTTTGTGTGCCGAGCGCAGCCTCCTGCACGTTCCGCGCGATCTCGGCCGTGGTCGCTCCCTGCTCCTCGACGGCGGCGGAGATGGTGGTGGTGATTTCGTTCATCTGGCCGATGACGGCGCTGATCCCACGGATCATGTTCGCCGTCTCCTGGGTCACACGCTGCATTCCGCCGACCTGCGAGGCGATTTCCTCGGTTGCCTTGGCGGTCTGGGTGGCAAGGTTCTTCACTTCCGAGGCGACGATGGCGAAGCCCTTGCCGGCATCGCCGGCCCGGGCCGCCTCGATGGTGGCGTTCAGGGCCAGCAGGTTGGTCTGGGCGGCGATGTTCTGGATCAGTTGCACGACACCGCCGATCCGATCGGCCGTTGTCGTGGTGCCAAGTACCTGCTGGTTGGCCCGCTCGGCCGCGGCCACCGCCTCGCCGGCGATCTGCGCCGATCGCACCACCTGGGTGCCGATTTCCCGGACCGAGGCGGAGAGTTCCTCGCTGGCGGCGGCAACGGCATGCACATTACCGCTGGCGTGTCCGGAGGCCGTGCTCACCGATTCCGCCTGCTCGCTCGTCTCCTTCGCCGAGGCGGTCATGGCTCTGGCGGTGTCGTCCATCTTCTGCGCGGCGGTGGTCACGTGGCCGACGATATCCCGGATGCTCGATTCAATGTCGCCGGCAATGCCATGCATTAACTTCTGCCGTTCGGCGGTCGCTTTTGCAAGAACGGCCTCGCGCTCTTGGTGGGAAGCGGCGAGATCGTGCTGTAATTGGCGGAGCGCACCCGCCAGGGTGCCGATCTCGTCCCGCTGATCGATGTCGAGTTGAAGGTTGGCCTTGCCCTTGGCAATGCCTTGGGCGAAGTTGGCACAAGCGACCATAGGGCGGGCGATGCCGCCAGCCAACAACCACATGATGCCGGTACCTACCAGGGCCACCAGCAGGCCAACGCCCGTCTCCAAGGCGGCGGCGGAGGCATTGCGCCCGCCCAACCGGGCGCTCAAGGCGGTGGCTTCGGCAAGCGCCACGGTCTGCGGCACTTCGACCAGCACGCTCCACGGCTTTTCGGTCAGGCCAAGGGGGATTGGCGAAAACGCGCGCAGCATCCCGCGCTTCTCGTCCAGCCCGACCCTGTCGGTGCCGTCCTTGACCGATCGCAGGTCCGCCGCCCAATCGGCGCTTTCGCTTTCGTACGATTTGCCGATCAGCTCGGGGTGCGTGGAGCTGGCGACGACCAGCCCCATGTTGCTGATGATCGTCACCGAATCCTTGCCGCCAAAGATCTGTCCGGCGACCTCGGTGGCGAGCTTCTGGACAAAGTCCAGGTCGAAATCGGCGCCGGCAACGCCGCTGAAGCGGCCATTGATGACGATCGGCACGGAAAGGGTCGCCAGCCAGACATGCTTGCCCTGGACGATGTAGGGAAGCGGGTCGAGCGCGCTTTCACGGCCGGTTTGCTGCGGGCCGATATACCAGCCGCCTTTCATCACGCCGTTCGGGTGCAGTTCATGGCTGTCATATTCGACCAGCGGCTGCATGGCCATGTGCCCGCTCTTGTCGCGGTTCCAGTATGGAATGAAGCGGCCGGTGCCGTCGGTCCCGCTGTCGGCGCGTCCCTTGTATTGCGCGTCCTGGCCGTCCAGCGCGTTCGGCTCCCAGGCCGTATATGTGCCGTTCAGCCCCGGCTCACGGTTGAGGTTGGCCGCCAGTATCTCATTGATCTGCGCGCGGCGCGCATCGCCGGGCGTCGACGCCCCCGACCCCGCCAGTACCGCGAAGGCCGACGCCTCGCTGCGCGCGACATCAAAGGCGGTTCTGAACTCCAGACGGATCTTGTCGGCCTGCACATCGGCGACCTGCGCCAGATAGTCCCGCGCGGTCTTGCCGAGCAACTGTTCGGTCGATGTCGTGACGAAGCCTTCCGTGTTGGCGGCGGAAACCAGGCTCCAACCCGTGAGCAGGACGGCACATCCCAGAACACAGGCTCCGGACAGGGCAGCGATCTTGGTCTTGACGGACTTGAACGGCATCGGGATCGTTTCCTTTGTTCTGGCTTACCCCACCCACGACGCCGTTCGCGGGTGACAACGCAAAGCGCGGGCCGGCGCGGATGCCCGCAAGGTCGGCAATTGCGACATCGCGCCTGGCCGGATTTCTGGCCGTCTCAATCGGGACGTCGGTCGGGCAGGTGGTCCAAGCCACGTCTCAACGCTGCCTGAGGATGATCCTGGCGCCCAGCGTGCCAATGAATTGTAAATGGAACGCGAGAAAAAGCGGCTGGGTGTGCGGTCCTGGGCTGACGCGGAGGGTTGGCGTCATATATCAGTCAGTTGGCGGCAACCAAAGCCGGGGATGTGACTGGTGCCTGGCGTCATCGAATTTGTGTTGGATTTGTCAATACATCGGCCGGTCGCCCGATGATGCGGACGCTTCGCCCGGGAGGCTGGCGACCAGGAAATCGATGAAACTCCGAACCTTGGCGGAAAGATACCGCCCGGGAGGATAGACCAGACGAATGGGAATTTCCGGGGTCGTATAGGCGGTGAGGAGGGCCACCAGGCTGCCGCTTTTCAGGGCATCTTCCACCATGAAGGTTGGCGTCAGAATAAGCCCCTGCCCATTCAGGGCGGCCGTGAGCAGCGCCGTGACGCTGTTGGTACGGAAATTCCCCGCCACCTTGACGACGTGCGGCTGGTTGTCAGGGCCGACAAAGGCCCAGCCCTTGGACACGCCGGGAATTTCGTGGGTGAGGCAATTATGGGTGAGCAGGTCTTCCGGCATTTCCGGGGTCCCCTTCCTGGCCAGGTAGCCGGGGGCGGCGCAAACGATGGCCTTGGCCAGGCTGAGCAGGCGGGTCATGAAACTGGAGTTCGGTACATCGCCAATGATCACGGCAAGGTCGAAACCTTCCTCCACCACGTCCACGGTCCGGTCGGCCAGGATGAGTTCGACCGTCACGTCAGGGTACAAATCGGCGAACGCGGCCAGCAGAGGGGGGATGCGCAGCGAACCGAAAGCCAGCGGGGCGCTGACGCGCAGAATCCCGCGCGGGGTGGTCTGCAAATGGCTGGCCGCGCTTTCCAACTCGTCGAGTTCCACCAGCAGCCCCGAGCAGCGCTCGTAGAAAAGCGCCCCGACTTCGGTCAGGCCGACCCGGCGCGTGGTCCGGTGGAGCAGCTTGACCCCCAGCCGGTCCTCCAGTTCCCGCACATGCCGGCTGACCATCGTTGACGACAGCCGAAGCTGCCTGGCGGCCCCCACGAAACTGCCTGTTTCCACCACCTTGATGAAGGCGGTCATTTCGCCGATCCGGTCCATTCTGTCCGCGATTATGAACTGATGGTTCTTAATCTATGCCGAAAAAGCTGGGTTATCAAGGCCATGGACATGATCCAATTAGCCGCCAGACAGGGGTAGGACTGGGGCGTCGCCCGATCCTGCTCCCCTGCCGACTCAATCCGAAGGATGGGCATAATGAAGTTCCAAGTGCTTCCGTCGCTCGCCGTCAGCCTGACGGCGCTCTGTCTGCTGCTGCCGGGCACCCGGGCGGCCCGGGCCGACGGCTTGATCTCGCCTGTTGCCACCGTGCATATTGCCGTCCCCATCGCCGAGAGCCAGGCACAGCTGGCCGATCAGCTGCGTGCCCAGGGTTTCGCCCATGTCGTCATGAGTTCGACCTATCCGTCGCCCGCCAATCCGCATCCCGAGGGCAATGCCTCGCTGACCAGCCATCCCGAGCAAACGCCGGTGCATGCCGGCTGGAACGGGGTTGCCGTCAAGGATGGCCAGACCTTCCAGGTGTATGCCGAGTTTTGATGAACATCGGGTCCGGGCCGCGACATCGGCGCGGCCTCGGCCGATGGCTGCCTGCGTTTGCCTTGCCGCCCAACTGGGCGCATGCCGCCCGTACCACCCTGGCCGCCCTGGCCGCCCTGGGTATCGCCTATTGCCTGGAACTGGGTAATCCGTTTTCAGCCGCCGTCACGGTGCTGATCGTCGCCCACCCGGTGCACGGCATGGTCCTGGCGAAAGGCATCAGCCGGTTCATCGGCACCCTGGCCGGTTGCCTAGTGGCGATCCTGCTGATGGGGCTGTTTTCGCAAACCCCCGAATTGTTCATGCTGGGCCTCAGCCTGTGGATGGGACTGTGCACCCTCGGATCGACCCTGCTCCGCAATTTCCGCTCGTACGGGACGGTTCTGGCCGGCTACACGGTGGTGCTGATCACCATGCCCGGCGCCGACGCGCCGCAGACCATGTTCGATCTGGTGAGCAGCCGCGTGTCGGTCGTCACCATCGGCATCGTCTGTTCAGGGGTCGTCGCCGCCCTGCTGACCTCCGGCTCCGCCGCGCGCGGGCTGCATGCCAGGCTGCGCGGCGCCCTGGGCGAGATCAACACCTATGTGCGCCTGGCGCTGTCGGGCGATGACGGCGGGCGGATGCGGCCGTTGCGGCGAAAGCTGGCGGTTGAAATCTCCGGCCTGGATGCCCTGGTGGAATTCGCCGCCACCGAAACCGCCGAGGTCGCCCCGCTGCGCGATACCTTGCGGACCTCGCTGGCGGCCATGTTCGGGGTGCTGGTCGCCGCCGCTTCGGTGCATGACGCGCTGCGCCGCGCCGGCGAGGGGACCCGCGCGGATACCGAACTCGCGCAAGTGGTTGCCGACAGCCTGAGCCTGTTGTCGGAGATCGACGCCGGTCTCGACATCGCCGCGCCGCGCGCCGCCGCCGCGCGCCTGACCGTGCTGTACCGGCGGCTTTTCTTGCTGGGCGAGCGCGTCGCGGCCGGCCTGGACCCGACCGACCTGCCGTTGCTGGTGGCGCATGACCGTCTGGCCGAGTTGCTTGACGAGCTGCGCGTCGGCCTGGCCGGCATGATCGCCCTGCAGGCCGGCCGCCCGGTCGTGCTGGCCGAGGATGCCACCGGGTTCATCCGCCACCCAAGTCGGCTCGGTGTCCATCTCGACTGGCGGGCCGGACTGATCAACGGCGTGCGTGCCGGCCTTGCCGTGTGGATCGCCGGCGCCTTGTGGATTCTCTCGGGGTGGCCCTATGGCTGGATGATGGTGACCATGGTGGTTCCCAATGCCGGCCTGCTCGCTTTGCGCGACCGGCCGGAGGTGGACTCGGTGGATTTCATCAAGGGCTGCACGGCCGCCGTCGTCATGGGATGGATCAGCCTTGTGTATCTGCTACCGCTGACCGACAGCTTTGCCGGCCTGTGCCTGGTGGTGGGGCCGTGCCTGTTTCTGGGCAGCCTGCTGGCGGCCAATCCGAAGGCCCCGTTGCTCGGCGTCGGCATTTCCGTGTTCTACCTGACCCTGCTCACCCCGACCAATCCGATGGTCTATGATGCCAACCTCTATCTCAACACCGCCCTGCCCACGATCGGCGGCGCCATCCTGACGATGCTGGTGTTTCGTCTGGTCTTCCCCGGCAATCCGCGCGGCCGTGTGCGCGCCATGGTGCGGACCATGCAACGCGATATCCAGGCGCTGCTGGCCAGCCGCGACGTCACGCCGATCCACTGGGAAACCCGCATGCATGATCGGATGGTGCAACTGATCGCCCGCATGCGGGTGGCCGACATGCGGCAGGACTGGCTGATGCGCGGCGGGTTCGCGTCCCTGCGCATCGGCCGGGAAATCATCCGCGCCCGCCGGCTGCTGGCCGATTTCGCCGATGACAGGCTGGTTGATTCGGCGATGGCGCCGTCGCGGCAGGCGCTGCGGCATCTGGCCATGGCGCCGGCGGCGGCGGTCCAGGCGCTGCCGGTCTCGGCCGCAAGGCTGCTGGCGCTGGCGGTGGGCGAACGCGGCGCCGCTTCCCCGGCATTGGCCCGCGTCGCCGCCTCGCTGCTGGAAATTGCCGTGCTGATTGGCAACAACCGCCGTTTTTTCCAGACCGCCACCCCCGGATCGCCGCGGAGCCTGGCATGCTGAGGGAGATTGACCTGACCGGTATCTACGTGGCGCCCATCGTCCTTTATCTGATGCTGGCGACCCTGGTGTTCCTGCCCTGCCGGTGGCTGCTGGCGCGTCTGGGGGTGCTGTCGTTCGTCTGGTACCCGGCCCTGTTCGAAATCGCCCTGTTCGGCGTGATCCTCTCCCTTGTCGTCTCGCTGCGTTAAGCCATTCCGCCATGCTCCTGCTTCGTCAGCTCCTGCGCGTTGCCATCACTTTGGCGCTGCTGGTGGTCGCCGCCGTCCTGGTCGCCGCCCTGTGGCACCACTACGTCATGGCGCCCTGGACCCGTGACGGCCGGGTGCGGGTTGAAACCGTTGCCATCGCCCCGGAAATCTCCGGGCCGGTGGCCGACATCAAGGTCACCGACAACCAGCCCGTCCGGCAGGGCGATATCCTCTACGTCATCGACCCCGAGCGCTTCGTCATCGCCGCTGCCCAGGCCGAGGCGGTGGCCGAGAGCCGCCGGCAGGACCTGCGGTTGGCCCAGGCCAGAAGCGATCGTCGCGCCCGGCTGTCCGACCTGTCCGCCTCCAGCGAGGAGAAGGAGCAATATTCCGCCAGCGCCGCCATCGCGGCCGCCAACTACAACGAATCGCTGGCCCAGCTTCGGCTGGCGCGCCTCAATCTGGCAAAGACGGTGATCCGCTCCCCGGTCAACGGCTACGTCACCAATCTGCGGCTGCGGGTTGGCGACTATGTCGATGCCGGCAAGACCTCGGTGGTGGTGGTGGACAAGGATTCGTTCTGGATCGCCGCCTATTTCGAGGAAACCAAGCTTTCCCAGGTCAGGGCCGGCGCCCCGGTCTTCATCCAGTTGATGGGCTACGATCGGCCCCTCACGGGGCATGTCGAGAACCTGACGCACGGCATCTCGGATCAGAACGGCGAGGCCGGCGCCGGTGGTCTGGTCAGCGTCAACCCGGTGTTCACCTGGGTTCGTTTGGCCCAGCGCATTCCCGTGCATGTGCACATCGACCGGATACCGCCGGACATCGAGATCGCCGCCGGCATGACCTGCACGGTCAACCTCGACACGCCGGAAAGCATCAGCTCGGATGCCTGGTTTCTGCTGCATTGGCTGAAGGCCAATTTGTTTGCCGCGTCCCCGCCTTCCTGAGCGGATGTACCGGACGCTATTTCGCAATCGACGCGATCGCCCGCCTCGGGACGATGCTTCGCCAGCTTTCGTCCGCCGCCGCCGTGTGGTGGCTGCCTCAGTGTTCCGTTAACCCTTGCCGCGCAGTGTATGGGGGGATCAACCGCGGAATTCGTCATGCACGTTAAGGCCGACGCACAGGGCGGGGTCGCCCACGAACGCTGGGTGGCATTCGCATTCACTGGCGCCGACCTGCTGGTGGAGGCAACGCCGGAAGGCGTCATCGGTTTCGCCGCCGGCCCGTTCCAACGGCGCTACGGCGCCGGGCCGGAAAACTTCGTTGGCCAGCGCGCCAGCGTGCTGATTGCCCCGTCCGACCAGGCGGCATTCGGGGTCGCCCTTGGCATGGCGGCGCGGCATGGCCGCACCAGCCCGGTGGTGCTGCGCCTGAACGACTCCGCCCGCACGCCCTGTTCGGTCGCGGCGATGCTGGTGCCGGGGCCGCGCAGCCGGCTCTGCCTCACCTTCGGCCCGGTTCCGACCGAGGCACCACCCTCTCCCAAGCCCAATCCGCAGACGCTCGGCAATGCCACCGGCTTCGCGCGGGAGGCCGAGGCCCGGCTTCGCGCCGGCGCCGGTGGTTCGCTGGGTCTGGTCGAGGTGCCCGGCTGGCGGGCGGCCCGGCAGGAAATGTCCGCCCAGGAGGTCGAGGGACTGCGCGCCCGCGTCGGCTCGGTGCTGGCCCAATCGGGCGCCGGCGCGGTGGCGGGCGAACTGGGAGACGGGCGTTTCGGCGTGCTCAGTGCCGGCCTGATCGACGGCGTCGCGCTGGCGCGGGAGGTCGGGGCGCAGTTGGGCGGCAGCTTCGCCGGCGCCGCCGGCGGGGTCGCCGGGCTGGAACTGCCGCTGGCCGGTCACGGGCTGACCACGGCACAGTCGGTGCGGGCGGCGCGTTATGCGCTCGGCCGGTTCGCCGCTGGCGGCACCGAGGCGGTGACGGCCGAAGGCGGCGGCCACGGCCTCGCCGGCATCATCGCCGACGCCCAGTCGCGGGCGGCCGGCCTGCGCACCGCCATCCGCCAGCGGCAGTTCGCCCTGGCCTACCAGCCGGTGGTGGCCCTGTCGGATCGTGTGGTGCATCATCATGAGGCGCTGCTGCGCCCCCACCAGAGCGGCGCGGCGCCGGGGCACACGCCGCAGCAATTCGTCACCTTCGCCGAGACGGTCGGCCTGGCCGAGGAACTCGACCTGGCCGTGCTGGAACTGGCGCTGGTGGCGCTGCGCGCCGTGCCGGGCGCGTCGGTGGCGGTGAACGTCTCGGGCCTGTCGATGCAGAGCGCCCTGTTCCGCAAGCGCATGCTGGCTTGCGTGCGCGGTATGCCCGGCCCACGCCGGAAGGGCGGCCATCCGCAGCTGCTGGTCGAGCTGACCGAAACCGCCGACATCGAGGATGTCGCCGCCGCCGCCGCCACCCTGCGCGATCTGCGCGCCCTGCAGGTGCCGGTGTGTATCGACGATTTCGGCGCCGGCAACGCCGCCTTCCGCTACCTGCGGGACTTCACCGTCGATTTCGTCAAGATCGACGGCAGCTACGTGACCGCCGCCATGCACAGCGCGCAGGAGCGCGGCTTCATCACCTCAATGGTGCAACTGGCCCGTTCGGTGAGCGCCCGCGTCGTCGCCGAGATGATCGAGGACGAGGCACAGGCCAGGCTGATGGCCGAACTGAACGTCGATTTCGGCCAGGGCTGGCTGTTCGGCCGGCCGGGCAAGCTGGTTGGCATCGGGTAGGGCGACCGGGTTTCAGCCATCGCCCCGCTGCCCCAGCACCTGCTCGGCCAGTGTCGCCCAGTAGCTTGCCCCCACCGTCAGCACGTCGTCGTTGAAATCGTACTGCGGATGGTGCGGCATCGCATCGTCGCCGCGGCCCGATCCCAGCATGATGTAGCTGCCCTGCTTGGCCGCCAGCATGAAGGCGAAATCCTCGCCGCCCATGGTCGGCTTCTCCATCACACTCACCCGTGCCTCGCCCGCCACCGCCTGCGCCGCCCGGATGGCCAGATCGGTCGCCTCGGCATCGTTCACCACTGGCGGATAGGCATGGTCGAACACCACCTCGGCCTGCGCGCCGAAACTCTCGGCGATTCCGGTGGCCAGCTTGCGCACCCCGGCCTCCAGCCGTGCGCCCACATGCGGCGCGAACCAGCGCGCCGTGCCCAGCATGCGCACCGTTTCGGGGATGACGTTGTGGATATGCCCACCGCTGATGTGCCCGATCGTCACCACGCCGCTTTCCACCGCCTCGATCGAGCGCGACACCACGGTTTGCAGCGCGTTGATGATCTGGGCGGCCACCACGATCGGATCGACGCCGCGATACGGGTGCGCCCCGTGGGCGCCGCGGCCGGTGATGTTGATTTCGATATTCGCCACCGCCGCCATCATCGGCCCGCGGCGCCACAGAAAACCGCCGGCCGGCGCGGGCGGCCAGTTGTGCAGGCCGAACACCATGCGCATCGGGCAGCGTTGGAACAGGCCCTCCTTGACCATGATCTCGCCGCCGGCCAGGCCCTCCTCGGCGGGCTGAAAAATCACATACACGGTGCCGTCGAAGTTGCGCGTTTCCGCCAGGTATTTCGCCGCTCCCAGCAGCATGGCGGTATGGCCGTCATGGCCGCAGGCATGCATCACCCCCGGGGTCTGGCTGGCATAGTCGCGGCCGGTCTGCTCGTGGATGGGCAGCGCGTCCATGTCGGCGCGCAGGCCGATCGCGTCACCCTCGCCGCGCCCGGGGCCGCGTCCGCGGATCACCCCCACCACGCCGGTGCGGGCGATGCCGGTGATGATCTCGTCCACCCCGAAGCTGCGCAGCCGCTCCTGCACCACGCCCGAGGTGCGCACTTCCTGCAAGGCCAGTTCGGGATGGCGGTGCAGGTCCTGCCGCCAGGCCGCCATGTCGGCGTGGAACTCGGCGATGCGGTTGATCACGGGCATGCGGCGTGCCTCCTCAGCGGCGGAAGGTGCGGGCCAGTCCCTCGCGCGAAAGTGCGGGCCAGTCCCTCGTGCAGCGGGACCGGCCGCACCCCAAGGGTGGCGATCATTTCCGCGATCGGGAAGGCCTTGTCTTCCAGCAGGCGGCGGATCTCCTCGCCGCGGATGCGTGGCAGGCCGGGCAGCGCGGTCAGCGGCGCGGCGGCGCGCAGCAGCCAGGCCGGCACCGACAGCAGGCGCGGCCGGCGCAGCCCGGCGGCGGCGGCCACCGCGCGCACGAAATCAGCGTAGGGCAGGGGCGATGGCCCGGCGATCACCATCGCGTGCGGCCCGTCCCATGCCACTGCCAGCGCCGCGCAAACGCAGCGTGTCACGTCGTCCTGGTGGATCGGCTGCACCAGCGCCCGCCCGCCGCCGGGCAGCGGCACCACCGGCAGGCGGCGCAGCAGGGCGGCCAGGCGCTGCACGTTATCCTCGCCCTCGGCGCCGTAGATCATGGTCGGGTGCAGTATGACGCCGCCGTGGCCGGAGGCCAGCAGGGCGGCCTCGCCCGCCAGCACGCCGTTGCCATGCGCGTCCGGCCAGCGCGTGTGCCGCCGCGTGCTGCCCAGCAGCACCAGACGGGCCGGGGCCGGCGCCGCCGCGAGAATCGCCGCGGTGTGGCGCGCATGGGCGCAACCGACCACCCGCACGGCATCGCCCAGCGCCGCAAGCAGCGCCGCCGGATCGGTCAGGTCGGCCACCCGCGCCGGGCCGCCCAGCCCGGTTGCCCGCCATTTGGCGGCATCGCGCACCACCGGCACCACCGCCACCCCACCGTCGCGCAACGCCCGGCAAAGCGACAAACCCGAGCGCCCGGTCGCGCCGATCACATGCACCTGCGAATCCATCAGGCGAATCTATACCGTGAACCGGTTCGGAAGGCAGCCATATCCAGGCGGTTTCACCTACGGTAAAATGTTACCACACACGGAACCGCTTGACCGGACAAGGCGCGAACGCCATAAGCCGCCCCCTGATCTCTCCCTGAGGATATCCGACCCATGAAGACCACCCTCTCGCTGAAGCCTGCGGAGGTGAAGAAGGACTGGGTACTGATCGACGCCGATGGCCTGGTCCTGGGCCGGGTCGCTGTGATCATCGCCAACCGTCTGCGCGGCAAGCACAAGCCGCAATTCACCCCGCATGTCGATTGCGGCGACAACGTCGTCGTCATCAACGCCGCCAAGGTCAAGCTGACCGGCAAGAAGGCCGAGCAGTCGGTGTTCTACTGGCACACCGGCTATGCCGGCGGCATCAAGGGCCGCACCCTCGGCCAGCGCCTCGCCAGCGCCCACCCCGAGCGGGTGCTGGAGAAGGCGGTCGAGCGCATGATCACCCGCGGCCCGTTGCAGCGCCGGCAGATGAAGCACCTGCACGTCTATGGCGGCGACGCCCACCCGCACGAGGGCCAGGCGCCGCAGACCCTCGACGTCGGTGCCCTCAACCGCAAGAACAGGAGGGTCTGAGACGATGTCCGGCACCCAGCAGACCCGCAGCCTGGCCGACCTCAAGGACCTCGCCGTCGGCGCCGCGCTGCCCACCGACCAGCCCAAGCGCGAGCCCAAGCGCGACGCCTTCGGCCGCTCCTACGCCACCGGCCGGCGCAAGAACGCGGTGGCGCGCGTGTGGATCAAGCCCGGCAAGGGCGACATCCAGGTCAACGGCAAGCGCGTCGGCCAGTATTTCGCCCGTCCCGTGCTGCGCATGCTGATCACCCAGCCCTTCCTGGTGGCCGACCGCTACAACCAGTTCGATGTTTATTGCACCGTCGTTGGCGGCGGTCTTTCCGGCCAGGCCGGCGCGTTGCGGCACGGCATTTCGCGCGCGCTCACCCACTATGAGCCGGAACTGCGGCCGATCCTGAAGCTGGCCGGCTTCCTCACCCGCGACAGCCGCGTGGTCGAGCGCAAGAAATACGGCCGCGCCAAGGCCCGCCGCAGCTTCCAGTTCAGCAAGCGCTGATCCCGGCTGGCGTGGTTTTTCCGGGCCGTTTCCGAGCGATTGGAAACGGCCCGGAAATCGTTTTTCTGTTACGTCTGCCGTCTGTTCCGGTTCGGCCAGCCGTTGCCACGGGACGCACTCATCACAGTGTACCGATGCTGACGGTCTGGTCCGAGGGCGGCTTTCGGTGGACAGCGGCTCGTCCTTGCTTCCGCTGCGCCCTCCCTCTGGGTTCAGAATTCAAGATTAACGTACCAAAAGCGAGGCCTTAAAATTTAATGACTTTTTTGGTGCCTAACTAGGTGGCAAAAGAGTGTAAGTGATACGGCTCTGTTAGAGACGAAAAAATCAAAGAAGACGCTCTGCGCGCCTCGCTTCTGTATCAAAATCCCAAATCTCAATTCCAGGTCCAACCAAGTGTCTATTATTTTCTATATAGTACCTCGCAAGGCTTTTTCCATTTCGAAGGTGCCCCAGGATAAACAGAATTTTACGGTATTTGTTTGGTGCGAGACTAAAAAGCAGCATGACCTCATTCATGTTACGAATTTTTGCGCTCGGTGAATTGCCGCCGGTTGTCCAGGTATAGGACTTGCACTCAACCAAGATAGGCGGTTCCTCGCTTCCGAGATCGAATGTATGAGATTTCTTCTGATCGTAACCAACTGGCACGCTAAAATTTGGCGTCAACAAAACCCCGTTCGCCGTAAAGAACGCTCTGGCTGCCTGTTCAAACTCTCGCCCAGCATGCGAGTTGCTGATTGCGCCGACGCGCTGGAAATTATTCGTTTCCATCATTTTTGCCATACCGACGTTGCCGTATCATCGATCAGGGTATTGACGGTCTTGTTCTCTGGTCCCATCGAACGGCGGAGCTTCCCGAGTGATTCAAGGTGGCGGCATATCTGGTTCACCTGCTGTCTGGGCCGAATGTTTGCCTGGTGTGCAAGTTGGTCATCGTCCAATCCCGGCCAGCGTTGCAGGGTTTCAATCACACGGTCGGTGTTTGTGGTCATTGGGGAGCTTCCTGCATGGCGAGGCATCCAATTACCTCCATTGCGCGACAGCGCGCTAGTTCAGGCCGCGGATTTTTTTGATGATAGCTAACTGGTTTCTATATGTAAGAATGTCCTTTATCTCACAATAGGTTGCCACCGTCCGTCGCCCGGCGCGTGATAGGATCAAACCATGAACCTGACCGTGCGCATTCCCGACGAACATGCCGACCGCGTGCGCGGGGCCGACCCCGCACGTCTGGAGCGCGCGGCGCTGGAGGCGGTGTTGCGCGCCGCCGAGGTCGGCGAGCGCGACGAACGCGCCGTGCCTGGTCACACGCCCCACCTTTCACCGCAGGAAGCGGCGGCCCGCCTGCGCGCGGCGCGCCATCTGCCGGAAGGTGTCAGCATCCGCGACCTGATGGTTCATGGGCGCGCGTGAGTGGCTTCGTTCTCGATAACTCGGTCACCATGCGCTGGTGCTTTGACAGCGGCGCGCACGCCGACGCGGACTCTATCCTTGAGCAGATCGAATCGGGGCGGAGCACCGCTTTTGTACCGACGCTTTGGCGTTACGAAGTCGGCGCGGTTCTCGCGCGTGCGGAAATAAAGGGCATTTTGTCGTCGCAGAAGGTGGCGAACTTTCTGCAAAACCCAGGGTAATCGGGCGAAGAAAAACAATCATGGCTTCCGCCCGCGCGGGGCGTTGCCCCACACCCCACCAGGGCTTCGCCCTGGACCCACCAAGGGCCAAGGCCGTTGGAACCCTTAAGTAATGGGGTGCAGGGGGCCACTGCCCCCTGCCGGGTCCAGGGCGGAGCCCTGGCCTTATCTTCCTTCCCCCGATTGGCCTGCGCCGCCGCTTCGCCCCCCTTGCATTTTCCCCCTTCCCCGAACGACCATGCCCCCCGAAGGAGACCGCGCATGCCAACCACGGCCAGGGTGTTCATCGACGGCGAGGCCGGCACCACCGGGCTGGGCATTCGCGAGCGCCTGCTCGCGCTGCCGCAAATCGAACTGCTCAGCCTGCCGCCCGACACCCGCAAGGACCCCGAGGCAAGGCGCGCCCTCATGCGCGAGGCCGACCTGGTGGTGCTTTGCCTGCCCGACGCCGCCGCCCGCGAATCCGTGGCGCTGGCCGACAGCCTGGGCGACGCCGCCCCGAAACTTCTCGACGCCAGCACCGCCCACCGGGTCGCCCCCGGCTGGGTCTATGGCTTCCCCGAGTTGCAACCCGGTCAGGCCGGCCGCATCGCCGCCGCGGCCCGGGTGTCCAACCCGGGCTGCTACCCCACCGGCGCCATCGCCCTGCTGCGCCCGCTGGTCGATGCCGGGCTGCTGGCGGCGGATCATCCCGTCACCATCAATGCCATTTCCGGCTACTCCGGCGGCGGCAAGTTGATGATCGCCGACCACGAGACCAGCGGCGGCCCGGCGTTTGAACTCTACGCCCTCGGGCTGGAGCACAAGCATCTCGCCGAAACCCGGCTCTATGCCGGCCTCACCCGCCCCCCGATCTTTTCGCCCGCGGTCGGGCATTACCGCCAGGGCATGCTGGTGTCGGTGCCGCTGCATCTCGACACCCTGCCGGGCCATCCCGCCGGCGCCGACCTGCATGACGCGCTCGCCCGCCGCTATGCCGGCGAGCGTCTGGTGCGCGTGCTGCCCGCCACCGCCGACGGCAAGCTGGCGCCCGAGGCGCTGAACGACACCGACAGGCTGGAACTGCGCGTGTTCGCCAACGAAGCCCGCCGGCAGGCGGTGCTGGTGGCGCGGCTGGACAATCTGGGCAAGGGCGCTTCCGGCGCCGCGGTGCAGAATATCGGCCTCATGCTCGGCCTGCCCGATGTGCTGGCGCGCGAATCGCGGCCCCGGGAGCCTGCCCATGGGTGATCTGCCGCAAGGGCCGCTTTATGTGCTCGCCGGGGTGGCCCCGGTGGTGGCGCCGGACGCCTTCATCGCCCCCACGGCGGCGGTGATCGGCGACGTTCATATCGGCGCGCTGAGCGGCATCTGGTTTCACTGCGTGCTGCGCGCCGACACCAATTTCATCCGCATCGGCGCGCGCACCAACATCCAGGACGGCACCATCATCCACGTCGCCGAGGATAATTATCCGACCATCATCGGCGACGACGTCACCGTCGGCCACGCCGCCATCATCCACGCCTGCACGCTGCGCGACCGCGCCTTCGTCGGCATGGGCGCGACGGTGCTGGACGGGGCGGTCATCGAGGCCGGCGGCATGCTGGCGGCCGGATCGCTGCTCGCGCCGAACAAGCGGATCGGCTGCAACGAACTGTGGATGGGGTCGCCGGCCCGGCTGGCCCGGGTGCTGGACGACGCGGAACGGGCGAATTTCGACCTGACCGCCGAACGCTATGTCGAGCATGCAAGGCGGTTCCGCCAAAGCCTCGGCCGGGAGAAGTAGACAAACCAGGAGCGGCTTGCGGCACCGGCCGCCCCGGCGCACCCTGACCGCCAACGCCATTGCGTGAAGGGCAGCACCACCACGATGGACGGCAAACGCCCGACGATCGCCTCGCTGCACGGCATGGTCACCGCCGCGCATCCGCTGGCCGCCCAGGCCGGCGCGAAGCTGCTCGCCGCCGGCGGCAACGCCTTCGACGCCGCCGCCGCCACCGCCGCCGCCCTCAACGCCGTCGAGCCGGGCATGTCCGGCCTCGCCGGCATGGGCATGGCCATCTGCTACATCGCCGCCGAGCAGCGCGTGCGCGCGCTCGACTTCGTCACCCGGGTGCCGTGGAAATTCCCCGCCGGCGGGTTCACCCGGCGTGAGGAACTCGAACGCGGCCCACTCGCCAGTGGCCCGCCCGGCAGCCTGGCGGGCTGGTGCGAACTGGCCAGGGCGCATGGCCGCCGGAAACTGCACGACATCTTCGCCCCGGCGATCGCGCTCGCCCGCGACGGCCATCTGCTGACCGGTTCCCCCGCCGCCGCCATCACCCAGGCGGCGCACGCCCTGCCGGATCAGCCGTGCTTCGATGCCTGGCGCGCCACCTATCTCGGCCAGGGCGCAGTGCTGCGCCAGCCCGAACTGGCGCGCACGCTGGAGGTGATCGCCACCGAGGGGCCGGAGCATTTCTACCGTGGCGCCCTCGGCCGCCAGGTGATCGCGCATGTGCGCTCGCTCGGCGGCTGCCTGACCATGGAGGACATGCACGCGGTCAGCCCGGTCTGGCTCGATCCCGTGGCGGCCGACTACCGCGGCGCGCAGCTGCACACGCCGCCGCCGCCCAGCGAGGGATTCCAGTTCCTGCTCACCCTGCGCATTCTCGACGGCTTCTCCCTTGGCGCGATGGAGCGCGATGGCGTTGACCATCTCGACACGGTCTGGCGCGCCATCCGCCTCGCCGCCGGCCTGCGGATCGCCCGGAACAAGCCCGGCCCGGCGGCGCTGGCCGCGATCCTGTCCGACGAGCTGGCAACGACCCTGCGCGACCGCCTGCGCGATCCGCGACCGGTGGAGGGCCTCACTGAGCAATGGTCGCCGCCAACGCCCGATCCGCCGCCCCAGCACACCACCAGCTTCTCGGTGCTGGACCGCGAGGGCAACGCGGTCTGCGTCACCCAGGGGCTGGGCGGCCTTTTCGGCAACGGCCTGGTGGTTCCGGGCACCGGTATCTGCCTGAACAACGCCCTCCATTGGGGCGATTTCGATACCAACGGCACCAACCCGCTGATCGCCGGCACCGACCTGGCGCTGCCCATGGCGCCCGCGATACTGACCAAAGCGGGCCGGCCGGTGCTGCTGCTGGGCACGCCCGGCGGCTACGGCATCGCCCAGATGCAGGCGCAAACCCTGGTGCAGCATGTCGATTTCGGCCTGGCGATCCAGGACGCCATCGAGGCGCCGCGCGCGCGGCTGTGGGACGGCAGGCGGGTGCAGGCCGAGGGCCGCATCCCCGCCGCCACCCTGGAGGCGCTGCGCCAACGCGGCCACGACGTCGAGGCCATCGCCGACTGGACCACCCTGGCCGGCGGCGTGCAGGCCATTGCGATCGACCCGGACACCGGCGTCGCCACCGGGGGTGGCGATCCGCGCGGCGAAGGCTATGGTGCACTCCCGTAAGGAGCAGCCGAATGGACGGCAAACGCCCGACCGTCGCTTCGCGCCATGGCGTGGTCGCGGCTTCCCACCCGCTGGCCGCCGCCGCCGGCGCGCGCATTCTCGGCCGTGGCGGCAACGCCTTCGATGCCGCGGTGGCCGCCGCCGCCGCGCTCGGCGTGGTGGAGCCGTTCGCGTCCGGTCTTGCCGGCCATGGCGTGGCAACCTGCTGGGTGGCGGGCGACCAGCGCATCCGCACGCTCGCCTTCGGCGCCGTCGTGCCGAAGCGCTTCCCGGTCGGCCGGTTCAGCCGGCATGAGGAGTTGCGGTTCGGTGCCATGGCCGTCGCCCCGCCGGGCAGCCTGGCCGGCTGGTACAACCTGGTGAGCGCGCACGGCACCCGGACCTTCGCCGAGGCGCTGGCGCCGGCGATCTTGCTGGCCCGCGACGGCTTTCCGCTGACCGGGTTCAACGCCGCCGCCATCAACCGCTCGGCCGGCGTTCTGCGCGACCAGCCCTTTTTCGACGCATGGAACGCCGCCTTCACCGAAGGCCGGGGCAGCGTGCGCCCGGGCCAGGTGCTGCGCCAGCCCGACCTCGCCGCCACGCTGGAGGCGATCGCGGCGGAGGGGACGAAGGCCCTGTACGGCGGCCGGCTCGGCCAGAAATTGGTGGCGCATCTGCAATCGCTCGGCGGCTGCATGGCCCTGGCCGACCTGGCGGAGGTTTCGCCGGCCTGGGGCCGGCCGGTGTCGGCGGCCTGCCGCGGCCTGATCGTCCACACGCCGCGCCCGCCCAGCCAGGCTTTCCAGCTGATCCTGGCACTGCGCATCCTGGACGGGTTCGATCTCGCCGGCATGGAGCGTGACGGCGCTTTGCATCTGGACATTGTCTGGCGCGCCATGCGGCTGGCGGCGACGGAGCGCATCGCCCGCGCCGATCCGCCGCCGGAGGAACTCGACCAGCTGCTGGCGGATGAATCGGTCGCGCGGCTGCGCAGCCGCGTCGCCGACGGGCGGCCGCTCGAGGGACGCACCGGGCCAGGACCGGGACCGCAAGCGGATGGGGCTTCGCTGGCGGTCGCCGACCGGGCCGGCAACATGCTGTGCATCACCCAGAGCCTGGGGTCGCCATTCGGCGGCGGCGTGCTGGTGCCCGGCACCGGCCTGTGCCTGAACAACGCGCTGTACGCGGGCGATCCCAACCCGGACGCAATCAACGGGCTGCGGCCCGGCCGCCCGCTGGCCACGCCGATGGCGCCCCTGGTGGCGACGCGCAACGGCGCCCCGGTGCTGGCACTCGCCACCCCGGGCGGCAGTCACATTGGCCAGATTCAGACGCAGGTGCTGGTGCAGCACCTGGATTTCGGCCTGCCGTTGGCCGACGCCATCGACGCCCCGCGCGCACGCCTGCTGGCCGGGCGGCGGGTCGCCGCCGAGAGCCGCTTTTCCATGGCCGCGTTGGAGGCGCTGGGCGAGCACGGGCATGAGATCGAACCGCAAACCGCCTGGGCGCCGCAATCGGGCGGCGTGCAGGCGGTTTCCGCCGACCCCGTCACCCGGGTAATGACCGGCGCCGCCGACCCGCGCCGCGACGGCTACGTGGCGACATCCTGAAATCCCGCTGCACAACCCGGGCGGCTACAGCCGCTCCCACACGCCGGTTTCCTCGTCCAGCCGGGCGTGTTCAAAGTGCCGGAAATCGCCATGCGAGACTACGCCAACGACGCGGCCCTGCTCCACCACCGGCACGTGCCGGAAGCCGCCATCCTGCATCAGGCGCAGCGCCTCCACGGCGGTATGGCCCGGCGGCAGGTGCTCCGGGTCGCGGGTCATCACCGCATCCAGCGCCAGCTTCGCCGGATCGCGGCCTTCCGCCAGCAGGCGAACCAGGTCGCGGCCGGTGAAGATGCCGAGCAGGTGGGTGTGCTCATCCACCACCAGGACGGCGCCGACCCGCTGCCGGTGCATCTCCTGGCAGGCGTGCTGCACCGTGGCGGTGGGCGGCAGGGTGACGGGCGGGCGATGGATGACATCGGACATGCGGCGATGCGTCATGGCACGATCCTTCCCTGGAGACATGGCCGATTCAGACGGCCGTCCCCGCTTGATTTGAAATATTAAACCCGCCGACCGATTGCCGACAAATGCCGGCAGGGCACGGCATGCATGCGCCGTTGCCAGGGCGCACAAAACCCGCAGCAAATACAGATGCATGCGAGTCGAACGTGGCCGCCGTTCTTGCCCTTCTCCGTTATTGTTCCAGCAATTTTTGTTGATATCGCGTGTCTCCCTGCCGCCCCGCCAATCACGTATTGGTGTGCCGCGCCAATCCGGCGTTTCGAGGACACCAACCGGCATGACGGACGCCGATCCAGCGCTCCCGGGCCTGAGCCCGCCGGCCATCAGCCGGTCGCTGGTGATCCTCGCCGTTGTGTGGCTGGCCATCGCCGCCGCCGCCACCCTGCTGCTGCTGACCGGCGTCAATCCGCCCGGACCTGCCGGCTGCCTGCCGGCGCGGCCGGACATGGTGGTCGCCGCGGCGGTGGTCGCTCTGCTGCCCGCCGCTTTCGCACTGACGCTGGCGCGGCGCGCGCGGCGGCTGGAAAGGCTGGCCGGCGAGCTGCGCGCCGCCAACGCCCGCCCGCGCGAGCAGATGACCGGGCGCGAGCGCACTGAATCCGCCTTGCGCCCCGCCCAGCGCATCGAGGCGGTCGGCCAGCTTGCCGGCGCGCTGGCGCACGACTTCAACAACCTTCTCACCGTGGTGCTGGGCAACCTCGATCTGGTGCAGCAGACCGCCCGGCTGGACGACGCCACCGCCGCCCGGCTGGCCAGCATGCGCTCAGCCACCGAGCGCGGTGTCCGGCTGACCGCGCAACTGCTCGCCTTCGCCTGCCGCCAGCCGCTGGTGCCGCGGGCGGTGGACATCAACGCTGTCCTTTCCGACATGGGCGCCCGGCTGGAAAGCGCGCTCGGCAGCCAGGTGCGCCTGCAAACCCGGCCGGCGGCGGGGCTGTGGCCGGCGCTGATCGACCCCAGCCAGATCGAGAATGTGGTGCTGAACCTGGCCCTGAACGCCCGTGACGCCATGCCGCATGGCGGCACGCTTGCCATCGGCACCGCCAATGTCCGGCTCGGCCCGCCCGGGTGCGAGGAGCAACCGCCGGAAGGCGACTACGTGCGCATCAGCTTCGCCGATACCGGCACCGGCATGTCGGCCGACGTGCTGGCCCGCGCCTTCGAGCCGTTCTTCACCACCCGGGCCGCCGGCACCGGCTCCGGGCTTGGCCTGTCGCAGGTGTACGGCGTGGTGCGCCAGTCCGGCGGCGACGTGCGGATCGACAGCGCGCCCGGGATCGGCACCACCGTACTGGTGTTCCTGCCGCGCGCCACGGCCAACGCCGGGCACCAGCCGCCGCCTCCGGTTGCCGCCGTGCCGCGCGCCGGCCCGGCCAGCGTGCTGCTGGTGGATGACGACGAGGATGTGCGTTGCACCACCGCCGCCTTGCTGCGCAACCTGGGCTACCGCACCATCGAGGTGGCCAGCGGCGCGGCGGCGCTTGGCGTGCTCCGTGCCGGCGCGGTGGTGGACGTGCTGCTGACCGATGTCGCCATGCCGGAAATGACCGGCCCGGAACTGGCCCGCCACGTCGCCGAATGGCTGCCGTCGCTGCCGGTGGTGTTCTGCACCGGCTACGCCGACCCCGAGAGCATCGCCGGCGCCGGCGTCGTGCCGCGCCTGCTCCGCAAGCCGTTCCGTCCCGCCGAACTGGCGGCCCAGGTCGAGGCGGCGCTCGCCGGTCCGGCGGCGGAACCCGCCTGAGAGTTTGTGAATGAATGCCCGCTACGCTCGGATATGGCTAGAAAAACTCAATGATATCAGCGTGTTTGCATTCGCAAGTTCGATTGCTTCACAAGCTCTGAGCGGTCACCACCCCCGCCGCAGTTCCACCAGCCCGAACACCGCCAGTCCCAGCCCGGCCACGCGGTCGATCCAGCGCCGCGGGCGCGGACCGAGCGCCCCGCGGAACAGCACCACGAAGCCGACCATGCCGCACCACCACAGCAGCGAACCGGCAAACACCCCGCCCACGGTCGCCGCCGCCACCGCCGGGTCGAACCCCGGACCCGGCGCCAGGGCGGTGAAAATGGCGGCGAACATGATGATCGTCGGCGGGTTGGTCAGGGTCAGCAGCATGGCGCTGGCGAAGGCCGCCGGCCAGGAAACCCGCTGGCCCGCCGCCGGAAGAACCGCATCGGCGCGGGCGCGCATTGTGGTCACGCCGAGCCAGAGCAGGAACAGCCCGGCGGCGATGTGCAGCGACCGTTCATGCGCCAGCAATACCGACGACACCCCGGCCAGGCCCAGCGCCGCCACCGTGGCATAGATGCCGTCACCGGCGGCGATGCCCAAGCCGGTCGCCAGCCCGGGTCGCCAGCCCTGGCCGAGGGTGCGGCGCATGCAAAGCAGGCTCATCGGCCCGACCGGCGCGGCGACCGCCACGCCGAATCCGGCGGCCTTCAGGGTAAGCAGCAACAGGGCCATCGGGCGGGTTCTCCGGGCCGGGGGGCACTGCCCGCGCCGGCCGAGCACTATTGCAGCGCGCGGAGCAGTTCGTCGATGCCGAACGGCTTGCGCAGGAACCGGTCCTGCGGCCGCAATGCCCGCACCCGGCGGGCGGTGAAATAGCCGGTGATGTAGATCACCCGGATGCCTTCCACCCGCTGTTTGAACGCCTCGGCCAGGGCCACCCCGTCCATGTCGCCGCCAAGCACGATGTCGGCGATCAGAACGGCGGCGCCGGCGATAAGCGACGGGTCGGCCAGCGCCGTTTCGCCGGAGGCGAATGTCAGCACCGTGTAGCCGGCATCGGTCAGCAACTCGCCGATGGTTTCGCGCACGTCGTCGTTGTCATCGACCAGCACGATGAGAGCATGTGCCGGAACCTCGCTGCCGGCGGGGCTGGTCTCGTCGGTGCGCTGCGCTTCGCCGTGGAACGGCATATTTGGCGTTTCCGTGACGGGTAGCCGGGTTGAAAACGGGGTGAAAAACAGCAAAAGCGATTCGCTCATGCGCGTGCCAGCGGGACAATGACCGGCATGATAGCGATTTAAACGGGTGCAAAAAGAAAAATTGTGCGATCAGGTGCGCTTTTACCCGGGCGAGCGCAGCGGCAGCGCCGCGATGCATTGCAGCCCGCCCGCCGGGGCCGCATATACGCTGAGTCGGCCCCCCCATTCCCCCATAGCGCGCGCCACCAGCTCCGCTTCAGGCTGCCCGCCGCCGGCCGGCCGGCCGGCGGCGGCCTCGAAGGTGAGCATGGCGAGGTCCCCCGCAAGCGCCGGTTCGGCTTCCGCACCGGCGCGGCCGGCCTGCGGGTTCAGGCGGGTCCGCACCGTCAGGGTGGTGGTGCCGGTCCCGGCCAGCACCGAATCGGCCAAATACAGCAGCAGCAGGGTGGCGGTCGCCGGCGGCAGGCCGAGCTGGCCGCCGGCCAGCGCCGGATCGGCATCCAGCGTGCTGGCGATGCCGCGCCCGCGCAGCACCGCCAGCACGTTGTCCAAAGCGGGGGCGACCGGGGTGCCCGCGCCGTCGCGATCCGACAGCAGGCGGCCGGTCAAGCGGGCCGCGCGGATCACCCGTTCCAGGCCGCGCGCCTGACGCCGGCTGGGCGGCTCAATGGCAGCCAGCTCGGCGCCCGCGAGCACCACCGTCAGCAGGTCGTTGAAAAGACGTCCCGCTTCCGGTGGCGCCTGGCGCGCCGCCCGCACCGCCGTCGTTGTCTCGTCATGCACGCGCCGGGTAACGTCGGTCTGCGCGCCGAGGAAATGCGTGAGCCTTCCCTCGGCATCGAACACCGGCCCGATGAACAGATCGTTCCAGAAGCCCGTGCCGTCTTTGCGGTAGTTGTAGATGCGCACCGTGCAGTCCACCGCCCGTGCCAGCGCGGCGCGGATTTGCGCCACCGCCTGGGGGTCGGTGAGCGGCCCCTGCAACAGGCGGCTGTTGCGGCCGACAATGTCTTCCGGCGCGTAGCCGGTCAGTTCGCAGAAGGCGCGGTTGACCAGCACCGTGGGACTGTCCGGCAGGTTCGGGTCGCTCAGCAGCATCGCCAGCCGGCTGTTGGCGACGGCGGAGAACAGCAGGGCGGTGTCGGGGCCTGGCATGGCAATCCGCGGCGTTGTGGGCGCAGGCTACCGCGAAGCCGGCGCGGCGCCGAATCGCGGTGGCGTGAGCGGCTACGCCTTGGGCGCGTTTTCCAGGCAGGTGAACCCATCGCGGCGGGTGAAGCTGGTGCCATTCGGATTGCGCAGCACCACGTCCACCGGGCCGGCTCTGGTGCCTGCCACCCGACCGGCCAGCGCGGTTCCGTCGCTGCTGACCCGCACATTTTCCACGTCGCTGTCGCCCAGCCGCACCACCACGTTCTGGTCGAAGCCCCGGCCCTGAATGACGATGATGTCATCCCGCCGGCCCTGGGTGGGCCGTATCTCGGTGATGCCGAGCCCGCCGGCCTCCTGTTCCTCCGGCACATGCACCACCAGCAGGGCGACCTCGGAGAGAAAGTTGAAAAACCGCCGTTCCTGGGTGCCGAGGATGAAGGCGGCCGAGTAAAGCACCGCTTCGCTCGGCTCCGTCTGCTGGTTGACCACGCGGAGCAGCACCAGGGTCATCAGGCCGACCACCCCGCCGCTGACCGGCCGGCCAATGTGCCAAAGAGTAAAGCCATCGTCCCAGGCGGGCGCGGCACCAACCGGGTGATCGTAGATGCCCTTGAGGCTGATGACGATCCCGCCCAGCATGCCGAACCACATGCTGTGCACCGGCAGGCGCAGCGGGGCGGGTACCAGGGCGGTCAGGGCCGGAATGCCCAGATAGCACCCGGCCAGCGCCAGCAGCAGAACGATAAGTACAATATCGAAACAAAATATCCTGGTCCGGGTGTTCACGACGGCTGCTCCTCGCTGGCATCGTCCGAAAGATCACGGCAGGCGGATTATCGCCCAGGCTGGTTGCGCATGGAACCTTCATGTTCGCGGCGAACCCGCTCGCGCCGGCGTCAGAGGGCGTGTCGCCCGCCCCAGGGGTCGCGCACCGTGTCGCCTTCCAGATAGTCCGGCCCGACCGGCACTTTGCCGTGCCCCCCCGGGATGTCGAGCACATAGGTCGGCCAGGCCAGCCCGCTGATCCGCCCGCGCAGCGCGGCCAGCAGCCGGCGGCCTTCCGCGATCGGCACATGGAAGCGCGCGGTGCCCGGGGCGGGGTCGAGCTGGTGCAGGTAGTAGGGCTTCACCCGGGCGGCCAGCATCGCCCGGAACAGCGCCTCCAGCGCCCCGGCGCTGTCGTTGACGCCGCGCAGCAGCACCGACTGGCCCAGCACCGGCACGCCGCGCGCCTGCACCAGATGCAGCGCGGCGCGCGCCGCCGGGGTGAATTCGCGCGCATGGTTGGCGTGCACCACCAGCCAGAGCGGCTTGTCGGTCGCCAGCGCCGCCGCCAGCGCCGCCGTCACCCGGCCGGGGTCGGCGACCGGCACGCGGCTGTGGATGCGCAGCAACTCGACATGGCCGATGCCGGCGAGCGTCGTCAGCAGCGACGCGAGCCGGCGCGGCGCCAGCATCAATGGATCGCCACCGGAAAGAATAACCTCGCGGATGGCCGGGTGCGCCCGCAGCCAGTCCAGGGCGGTTTCCAGTTCTGCCGCGGTGAGTACCCCGCCATCCGGTCCGACATGCGCGCGGCGGAAGCAGAACCGGCAATAGACCGGGCACAGCAGCAGCGGCTTGAGCAGCGCCCGGTCCGGGTAGCGATGCACGATGCCCTTGACCGGCGACAACGCATCGTCGCCGATTGGGTCGGGGCGTTCGTGCGGGGCGGTGACAAGTTCGGCCGGGTCGGGGATGAACTGCAACCCGATCGGGTCGTCCGGGCGCTCGATCAGCGCCTGCATGGCCGGCGTGATCGCCACCGCATAGCGCGCCTGCACCGAAGCCGCCGCGGCGCGGTCGGCCACCAGCCCGGCGGCGGCCAAAGCGGCGGCGGTTCGCAACGTGCGATCGGCGGAAGGGCGGGGAGGGGGGCTGCCATCCGGCATGGGGTTGGCTGTAATGTCCGCCTCCGCATGCCGCAACCGTCCTGGCACCCCGAGAGCCTCGCCGCACGCCTGCCCTTCCTGCGCCGCAGGGCCAGGCTGGCCGCCGCCGTGCGCGCGTTCTTCGATGCGCGCGGCTATCTGGAAGTGGAAACCCCCTACGCCGTCGCCGCGCCGGGCGAGGAAGTCCATCTGTCGGCCTTCGCCACCGAGCTTGTCGCCACCGACGGTGAACGCACGCCCTTGTGGCTGCACACCAGCCCCGAGTTCGCCATGAAGAAGCTGCTGGCGGGCGGCGCCGGCCGGATTTTCCAGCTCGCCCGGGTCTGGCGCAACGGCGAGGGCAGCGATTTGCACGCCGCCGAGTTCACCATGCTGGAATGGTACCGTCCCGGCGCCACGCTGGACGAGCTGATGGCGGAGACCCACGAACTGCTGTGCGCCGTGCTGCCGCCGGTGGTGGAATGCCGCGGCGTGCGCACCGACCTGCACAGCCCCGAGCGCCTGACCATGGCCGAGGCGTTTGCCCGCCACGCCGGCGCCGACCTGCTGGGCACCGCCGGCGACGCGCCGGCGCTGGCCGCGGCCGCCGGCGTGGCGCCGCGCCCGGGCGAGGACTGGGAGGATCTGTTTTTCCGCCTGCTGCTGGACCGGGTGGAGCCGCGCATCGGCCGCGACCGGCCCACCTTCCTGACCCACTGGCCCGCCGCCCAGGCCGCCCTGGCCCGCCGCGACCCGTCCGATCCGCGCGTCGCCGAGCGCTTCGAGCTGTTTGTGTGCGGTCTGGAACTGGCCAATGCCTTCGTGGAACTCACCGACGCCGCCGAGCAGCGGGCACGTTTCCTCGCCGACCGGGCCCGCCGGACGGCGTTGTACGGCGATGCCGGCTGGCCGCTCGACGAGGCGTTGCTGGCGGCGATGGCGCACGGCATGCCGCCCTCGGCGGGCATTGCCCTCGGCTTCGACCGGCTGGCCATGATCGCCGCCGGCGCCAGCCGAATCAGTGATGTGACCTGGCTGCCCTGAATTGGCTACCCTGGCCGCACTGCATTTTGGAGCAACCCATGCGTGCTGCCCTGTTCGCCGCCAGCGTCATTCTGCTGCTGGCCGGCTGCGTCAACCGGCTGGCCGAGCGCGAGGCCTTCCTGTCCACCCTGGTCGGCATCAGCGAGGCCGACCTGGTGCGGTCGCTCGGCGTGCCGAACCGCACCGTGGACACCGCGGGGCACCGTTTCCTGGCCTATGTCGAGAGCAACTGGGACGTGTTCCCCAGCGGGCCCGCGGGTGGGCCATGGGGCGGGCCATGGGGCGGGCCGTGGGGCCGCGGCTGGGCCGGCGGCAGTGCCTTCCCGCCCGAACTGGTGGAGCGTGTCTGCGAGACCACTTTCGAGATCACCGACGGCCGGGTGAGCGCCTTCACCCTGCACGGCAACGCCTGCGGCTGACACTGTGGTTGATGCGCGACGTCTCGCGGCCGTTGCAGGCCCTGCGCGGCAGCACGGCGGCGCTGGCACGCGACGAGGTGGACGTGGAAATCGCCGCCCTGTCACACGGTAACGAAATCGGCGAAATGGCCGGCGGCGTCGCCGCATTCAGCGAGCCGGCGGCGTCGCCGCATTCAGCGAGAATGTGCGGGACCGGCTGGTCGTGGAGCGCCGGCGGACCGGCGAGGCCGAAGAGATCGAAGCCTTCCTGGTGGCCATCCGCAACGTCGGCGACCGTCGCGCCTTTGAGCGCATTCCCTGCTCACTGGCGGTGCGGGTCACCGTGGCGGGGCGCGGCGTCGCCGGATTGCCGCATGACATTTCCCTGGGTGGTTGCCGCTTCGGCGCCGCTCCGCCGGCGCGGTGCGGCGAGCAGGTCACGCTGGCGGTTCCTGGCGGCATGACAATCGCCTGCCGCGTGGTGGCGGTCGGGGCGGATGCCACCCGCCTCCAGTTCGCTCTGGACGAGGCCACGCTGCGCACGGTGCGTGCCCTGCTGCCTGCCCAGCCGACCACCCCGCACTGGCCGCGGTAGCTTGAGGCACGCGGGGTCGCGTCATCGCCCAATCGATTCGCCGGCCTGACGGGAGAAGCCGGTTTCTTCAGGTGCGCGCGGCCGCGCGGTCCATCAGGTCCTGCGGAATCCACACGCGCATCACCTGCCAACTTCCCTGGTGGAATTCCAGGCGCACATGCAGCGGTGTTTCATCCGGCGCCTGGCCCGGTGCCAGCACCCGCAAATCAAAGCATGTGGGGGTGGCGAAACCGGCCCCGACGATCGAAGGCACCGCACCCGCGCCGCCCGGCGCCGGCCCTGGATCGAGCAACCGCGCCACCTCCAGCAAGCCTTGCGCGGTCACGTCGCGGTCGATGGCGGTGGCGGCGATGCCGCTGATGAAGCTGGCCCCGAAGGGGGGCAATGCGTTGCTGGCGACCTGTCGGCTCTGCGGCATGCCCAGCAATCCCTCGGAAATGTCGTCCTTCAGTCCCTGGCGCACCGACTCCCAGGCAATGACCGCCTGCAACGTGTCGCGGTCGCCGGATTCGAGCGCGTGGGTGATCCGCCAAAGCGTCACGAACGGGCCGCCGGCATAGGCGCCGGCCAGCACGCCAAGGGATGCGAGCCACACCGGCCATGCAAAAAAACCAGCCCGAAGCATGGCTCGTCCGAGCCGTGGTGCTGCTGCCGTCATTGCGACCTCCTAGCCCGATTCCCTCGCGCCGGTCCCCACACCGGTCGTGGCCGCGCTCTCGAAAACAACGCCGCGCGGATCATAACGCGCGGAGCAGCATATTGCGCCCTTCTCGCCGAAATGTGAATCGCCGAGTCGCCCTGCGACCGGCCGCGCAACGCCCGCCTATGCGGCTTTCAGCCGGTCGGCGAAGCTCTTGCGGAACTTGGCCACCTTCGGTGCCACCACGGCCTGGCAGTAACCCTGCCATGGATTGCGGGCAAAATAGTTCTGGTGGTACTCCTCCGCCGGCCAGAACACCTCCAGCGGGGTGATCTCGGTAACGATTTTGTCCGGCCAGATCCGCGCCGCCTCGATCTCGGCGACCACCCGCCCGGCCGCCGCAAGCTGGGCCTCGTCATGCGTCAGGATGATGGACCGGTACTGCGGCCCGGCATCGTTGCCCTGGCGGTCTTTCGTGGTCGGGTCATGGATGGTGAAGAACACCCGCAGCAGGTCCTCGTAGCTCACCTGTTCCGGGTCGAAGCTGATCTGCACCACTTCGGCATGGCCGGTGCGCTTGCCGCACACCTGCTCATAGGTCGGGTTGGCGACGTGCCCCCCGGCATAGCCCGACACCACCCGCACCACCCCGCGCAGGCCCAGATACACCGCCTCCAGGCACCAGAAGCACCCGCCGCCCACTGTCGCGACCTGTTCCGTCATGGCCCTTCTCCCCCGTTGCGCTACAAGTGGCACGCGGCGCCGGCTTGTCCAGCGCGCCGCGCTTGCCTGTCCCCCCCGCTTGCCTGCCCCCCCGCTTGCCTGCCCCAAGGGATCGACGCATGACCGCGCGGATCGTGACAACGCTCGACGACCGGCCGGAAGGGCGGGTGGCCCGCATCACCGTGGACAATGCCGCCAGGCTGAACGTGATCGGTGCCGCCGCCCTGCGCGAGCTTGCCGCCGCCCTGCATGCGCTCGCCGGCGACGATGACCTGCGGGTGGTGGTGCTGGCCGGCGAGGGCGACAGCGCGTTCATCGGCGGCGCCGACATCGACGAACTGGCGGCCCTCGATCATTCCGGCGCGCGCGGCTTCATCGCCGCCCTGCACGCCACCTGCCACGCCATCCGCAGCCTGCCCGTGCCGGTGGTGGCCCGCCTGCAGGGCTGGACCATCGGCGCCGGGCTGGAAATCGCCGCCGCCTGCGACCTGCGGGTGGCCGCCCAGGGCGCGCTGTTCGCCATGCCGGACCTTCGCCGCGGCATTCCCGCCGTGATCGAGGCGCCGCTGCTGCCCCGGCTGATCGGCCGGGGCCGGACAAACCGTCTGCTGCTGACCGGCGAGCCGATCGACGCCGCCACCGCGCTGGCCTGGGGCCTGGTCGAGGAGGTGGTGCCGCCCGAGGAACTCACCCGCGCCATCGCCCGCGTGGTCGGCGACGTGCTGGCCGGCGCGAAGCTGGCCGTCCGCCGGCAGAAGACGCTGCTGCGCGAGTGGGAGGAATGGTCGCCCGCCGCCGCCATCGCGGCGTTCGCCGCCGCATGGGACAGCGGCGAACCGCACGAGCGGATGGCGGCATTCCTGGCCGCGCGGGCCGCCCCGCGGCGGTGAGTGGCCTGGCTGGGGGACTAGGATTCGAACCTAGATAAAACGAGTCAGAGTCGTTTGTCCTACCATTGAACGATCCCCCAGCAGGGCAGGCGGGCTATCTAGGGTCCGACGCCTGGGTTGTCAAACCCATGTCATCCCCCGCGCCATGGCCGCTGCGGCGGCGGCCAGTACGTTCATATATACGAAATCTGCTTGAAGCGGGCGCGCCGCCCGAGAACAATGGGGGTTCAAGGTTGCGGAAGGCCTCTGCCATGGGCGACATCTCCGCACAGGTGCTGCACGGCCCCCCCCGGGTGCCGGCACCTGCCTTCGCGGCGCTCGACCTGGGGACGAACAATTGCAGGCTGCTGGTCGGTACCCCGGCCGGCGACGGCTTCCGCGTGATCGACAGCTTCAGCCGCATCGTCCGGCTCGGCGAGGGCCTGCACCACTCCGGCCGGTTGAGCCAGGCCGCCATGGAGCGTGCCATGGCCGCCCTGCATGGCTGCGCCGCCCGCCTGGCTCGTCGTCCCGTCCGCGCCGTGCGCGCCATCGCCACCGAAGCCTGCCGCCGCGCTGCCAACGGCGACGAATTCCTCGCCCGCGTGCGGGTGGAAACCGGGCTTGCCATCGACGTCATCTCCGGCCGCGAGGAGGCCGAACTGGCGCTGGAAAGCTGCTCGCCGCTGCTGCGTCAGGGGGGGCGGCGGGCGCTGCTGTTTGACATCGGCGGCGGCTCGACCGAACTGGCCTGGGTGCGGCTGACCCAGGGCGGGCGGCCGGAACTGATCGGCTATTTGTCCATGCCGCTCGGGGTGGTCACCCTCGCCGAGCGGTTCGGCAGCCGCGGCGACGACGCGGCCGGGTTCGAGGCCATGCGCGACGACGTCGCCGGCCGGCTGCGGCCGTTCGAAGCCGTGCATTGCATTGGCCACGAGATCCGCCAGGGCGGCGTGCATTTCCTCGGCACCTCCGGCACGGTGACCACGCTGGCCGGCATCGCGCTCGACCTGCCGCGCTACAGCCGCCCGGCGGTGGATGGCGCGGTGCTGTCGCACGCGGCCGCGCAGGAAGCGCTGACGCGGCTGCGGGCCATGGGCCGGAGCGGGCTGGCCGGGCACCCCTGCGTCGGCGCCGAGCGCGCCGATTTCGTGCTGCCGGGCTGCGCCATCTTCGCCGCCATCCACATGCTGTGGCCGGCGCCCGAGATCGTCGTGGCCGATCGTGGCCTGCGCGAGGGGATGCTGCTGCGCATGATCCGGGGCGAGCGCACCCGTCCACCCCGGGCGGCGTCCGGCGGGCATTCTCCCCACACTTTGGCACGGGCCTGAACATGGTCGGAAAAAGCGGCAAAACCCCCTCGCCGGGCGCGGGGGCGAAGCGCGGTCTGGCCGTGCGCCTGCGCTCCGCCCGCAGCCACAGCCCCGCCTCGCAGCGCTGGCTGGCGCGCCAGCTCAACGATCCGTACGTGGCGGCGGCGAAGGCGCAGGGCTGGCGATCGCGCGCCGCCTTCAAGCTGATCGAGATGGACGACCGCTATCACCTCCTCCGCAAGGGCGCGCGGGTGATCGACCTGGGCGCCGCCCCGGGCGGCTGGAGCCAGGTGGCGGTGCAGCGCGGCGCCAGACAGGTGATCGGCCTCGACCTGCTGGCGATCGACCCGGTGCCCGGAGCGACCTTCCTGGCCGGCGACTTCAACGATGCCGACATGCCAGCGCGGCTGCGGGCGCTGCTGGGCGGCCCCGATCCCGCGGGAGGGGCGGATCTGGTGCTGTCCGACATGGCGCCGAACACCACCGGCCACGCCGCCACCGACCATATCCGCATCGTCGCGCTCACCGAACTGGCGCTGGATTTCGCCTGCCAGGTGCTGGTACCGGGTGGCGCGTTCGTCGCCAAGGTGTTCCAGGGCGGCGCCGAACGGCAGTTGCTGGAGCCGTTGAAGCGGCGTTTCACCACCGTCCGCCATGCCAAGCCGGCGGCCAGCCGCAAGGAAAGCAGCGAGCTTTACGTCGTGGCCACGGGGTTCCGCGGCGCCGGCCCGGCGGGGTGAACGCGCGCTCCCGGTCAGGCTGTCACACCGCCATGCTTGCACCGCTCGCCGCGGCCGCCTATTTGGAGCCGCCAAGGTCGTGCGTTCTGGCGCTGATTTCGCCGGGGCACGCTGCGAAAGGTCCGGCGCCATGGCACCCCCCGACACTTCTCCCGGCGCGTCATCCCCCGATGACCGCGCCTCCGCGCGTATTTCCGAGGCGCTTGCCTTCGACGACGTGCTGGTGGTGCCCGCCTACTCGGAGGTGCTGCCGGCCAGCACCGACACCCGCACCCGCCTGACCCGCAACATTCCGCTGAACATCCCGCTGGTCTCCTCGGCCATGGACACCGTGACCGAAAGCGCCATGGCGATCGCCATGGCGCAGAATGGCGGCATCGGCGTCATTCACAAGAATTTCGACCCCGAGGAGCAGGCGGCGCAGGTCCGCCGGGTCAAGAAATTCGAATCGGGCATGGTGATCAACCCGGTCACCATCCACCCCGACCAGACCCTGGCCGATGCCCGCGGGCTGATGGAGCATTTCAGGATCAGCGGCATCCCGGTGGTCGAGCGCGACACCGGCCGGCTGGTCGGCATCCTCACCAACCGCGACGTGCGCTTCGCCACCGATCCATCGCTCAAGGTCTATGAGCTGATGACGCGGGAGAACCTGATCACCGTCCCCGCCGGGGTGGCCCCGGAGGAAGCGCGGCGGCTGCTGCACCGCCACCGCATCGAGAAACTGCTGGTGGTGGACGACGCCTATGCCTGCGTCGGCCTGATCACCGTCAAGGACATGGACAAGGCGCAGGCCCATCCGCTCGCCAACAAGGACGAGTTTGGCCGTCTGCGGGTGGCGGCGGCAACCGGGGTGGGCGAGGACGGCCATGCCCGCGCCCGCGCGCTGATCGCCGCCGGGGTCGACGTCATCGTGGTCGACACCGCGCATGGTCACTCCGCCGGCGTGCTGGCGGCGGTGGAGCGCATCAAGACCCTGTCCAACGCGGTGCAGGTGATGGCCGGCAACGTCGCCACGCCGGAAGGGGCGGCGGCGCTGATCGCCGCCGGGGCGGACGCGGTGAAGATCGGTATCGGCCCGGGCAGCATCTGCACCACCCGCGTGGTGGCCGGCGTCGGCGTGCCGCAGTTCAGCGCCGTGCTGGAAACCGCCGCCCTGTGCCGCGAGCACGGCGTGCCGGCGATCGCCGACGGCGGCATCCGCACCTCCGGCGACATCGTCAAGGCGATCGCCGCCGGCGCCGACGCGGTGATGGTCGGCAGCCTGCTGGCCGGCACCGACGAGGCGCCTGGCGAGGTGTTCCTCTACCAGGGCCGGTCCTACAAGTCGTACCGCGGCATGGGCAGCATCGGCGCCATGGCGCGCGGCTCGGCCGACCGTTACTTCCAGCAGGAGATCAAGGACGCCCTGAAGCTGGTGCCGGAGGGCATCGAAGGGCGGGTGGCCTACAAGGGGCCGGTTTCGGCGGTGCTGCACCAGATGGTCGGCGGGCTGCGCGCCGGCATGGGCTACACCGGCAGCCCCAACATCGCCGACCTGCAACGCAACGCGACATTCCGCCGCATCACCGGCGCCGGCCTGCGCGAAAGCCATGTGCACGACGTGGCGATCACCCGCGAGGCGCCGAATTACAACGTGCGCCATGAGAGCTGACGCCCGCGGCGGCGGTTGACGGCCAGCCGAAGCGCTCAGCCCGCCGCATCCTCCACCGGCGCCAGCACCCCCAGCGCGTCGGCGATGCCCAAGGCCCCCGGCAGCCCGCCGCGCGGGAACAGCCGGGTCACATGGCCCATCTTGCGGCCGGGCCGCGCGTCGGTCTTGCCGTAATGGTGCGGAATCAACCCCGGGATCGCCACGATCTCCGGCCACAGGGCGATTTCGTCCGGCCCCACCAGGTTCTTCATCACCGCGTCCGCGTGCCGCGCCGCCGGCGGCAGTGGCAGCCCGGTCACCGCGCGCACATGCATTTCGAACTGGCTGGCCGGGCAGGCGTCGATGGTCCAGTGGCCGGAATTATGCGGGCGCGGGGCAATCTCGTTGGCCAGCACCCGCCCGTCGGCGGTCACGAACATCTCCACCGCCAGCACGCCCACCAGGTCCAGCCCCTCCGCCACCCGCCGCGCCAGCATCTGCGCCGCCTGGGCGGTCTGCTCGGGAATGCGCGCCGGGGCGTAGGTGATGTCCAGGATATGGTCGCGGTGGGCGTTCTCCACCGTGTCGAAGGCCGATATCGCCCCGTCCGAGCCGCGCGCCACGACCACGCTGATCTCGCGGGCGAAATCGACAAACCCTTCCAGGATCAATGGCTTGGGCGACAATTCGGCGAAGGCGGGGGCGATGTCGGCGGGCCTGCGCAGCAGCGCCTGGCCGTGGCCGTCATAGCCGAACCGGGCGGTTTTCAGCACCGCCGGCAGGCCGATCAGCGCCACCGCCGCGTCCAGCTCGGCCGCGCTGTTCACCGCCGCCCAGGGCGCCGTCGGCACCCCGATGCGGTTGAGGAAGCTCTTTTCCGCCAGCCGGTACTGGCTGATCCGCAGCACCGCCGGCGAGGGCCGCACCGGCTTCAGCGAGGCCAGCAGATCCAGCCCCTCGGCGCTAACATTCTCGAACTCGAAGGTGATGACGTCCGCCCGGGCGGCGAAAGCGCGCAACGCGGCGTGGTTCTCATACTCGCCCAAAGTCGTGCCGGCCGACACCAGCGAGGCGGGGCTGTCCCGCTCGGGGGTGAGGATGTGGCAGCGATAGCCCAGCCGGGCGGCGGCCAGGGCCGACATGCGGCCGAGCTGGCCGCCGCCGACGATGCCGATGGTGCTGTTCGGTGGCAGCGGGATGCTCATCCGGGTGCCTGATCGGTCGGTTCGTGTGCCACGGCTTCGGTCTGCCCGGCCCGCAGCCGGTCCAGCCGCGCCGCCAAGGCGGGATCGTGGGTGGCCAGGATGGCGGCCGCCAGCAAGGCGGCGTTGACCGCGCCGGCGCGGCCGATGGCCAGGGTCGCGACCGGAATGCCGGCCGGCATCTGCACAATGGACAGCAGCGAATCCAGGCCCTTGAGGGCGTGGCTTTCCATCGGCACCCCGAGCACCGGCAGCGACGTCCATGCTGCGCACATGCCGGGCAGGTGGGCGGCGCCGCCGGCGCCGGCGATGATCACCAGCAACCCCCGCTCGCGCGCCGAAATCGCATAGTCGCGCAGCCGGTCCGGCGTGCGGTGGGCGGAGACGATGCGCACTTCGTGCGGCACCTCCAGCCCGTCCAGGGTTGCCGCGGCATGGGTCAGCGTCGGCCAGTCCGACTGGCTGCCCATGATGATGCCGACCAGCGGCGCGGCGAGGGGAGGGGTCACGGCGATGCTCAGGCGATGCTGTCCGGAATCAGCCGGGACTCCAGCCAGGATATCTCGTCCTTGAGCAGCAGCTTGCGTTTCTTAAGGCGCTGGAGTTGCAACTGGTCAACGGCACCGCTTTCCGACAGCCGCACGATCACGGTGTCGAGGTCGCGGTGCTCGCTTCGGAGTTCGTGCAGTTTGCGCAGCAGGGAGTCGCGGTCCGTCAGCATGTGGGTCTGTTACCACAGCACGCTGCCCCCGCCTACGCGGCGACCATTGCGCATCTTTCATGCCGACATGCTGGCAAATGCGGCCCATTCCAGGTTACGCTGCCCCTGCACGCAGCGTCGGCGCCCGGGCTTGCCTGTGGAACCCGGCCTGCCTGGGAACACCGGTGCCGGGCGCGGGGGTTATGGTTGCGTGTCAGTGCAGACGGCACAGCCCAAAGGAGGCATTATGAGCCTGCAGTCCCGCATCGAGAGCCTGAAGATGCGCCATTCCAGCCTTGAGGCACGGATCGCCGACGAGGACCAGCGACCGCGACCGGATGCCGAGCTCCTGGTGAAGCTCAAGATCGAGAAATTGCACGTGAAGGAGGAGATGGAGCGCCTGCGGCCGGCGAACTGACCCCGACAGCACAGCCTCCTTGCAAACAGCCCCCGGCCCCGGGGAAAACCCGCCCTGCCGACAACTCCCGGCCGGGCATGGACGGTCCCCCGGTGTGTGGACGGTCCCCCGGTGTGTGGAAGGCCCCCTGGTGTCAGGCCCCTGGTGTGAGGAAGGGGCAAACCGCGAAACAGGGCTCCGGCGCACCGCCCAAGCGGTGCCGGAGCCCTTTGGTTTTGGCCTTACGCCGCTTCCTCGGCCTCCGGCGGCGGTGGCGGCGGCACCGCCTGGCCTTCGCGGGTCAGCCGCTCGTTGGCCTGCTGCACCATCACATGCAGATCGGTCTGGCTGCACAGACCCAGGATCACCGGATCGCGCGGCTTAATGTTCGCGCTGTTCCAGTGCGTGCGGTCACGCACCTTCTGGATGGTTTCCTTGGTGGTGCCCATCAGCTTGCCGATCTGCGCGTCAGCCAGTTGCGGGTAGTTGCGCAGCAGGAAGGCGATGCCGTCCGGCCGGTCGTTGCGCTTGGCCACCGGCGTGTAGCGCGCGCCCTTCAGCTTTTTCGGACCCGGGATGGTGCTCGCGGCCAGCCGCAGCCGCGCCTCCGGCTTGGCCTCGCAGCGGTGGATATCCTCGGCGGTGAGCTGCCCGTTGGCCACCGGATCGTAACCGACGATGCCCTGCGCCACTTCGCCATCGGCGATCGCCTGGACCTCGAGCGGGTGCATGCCGCAGAAGTCGGCGATCTGGGTGAAGGTCAGTGCCGTTTTGTCGATCAGCCAGACGGCCGTTGCCTTGGGCATCAAAGGAAGGGTCATGACGTGGTACCTTGGCACTCTCAGGTGGCGGTGTTGCGGATGCTGGCCCCCGCAACACCTCATGCAGGACACCGCTTCCGGGGCGGTGATCGCGCCCGCTGCTGATCGCCCGGACCCGTGGCCAACCGTTACAGGTCGCCAGCCGGGCAGGTCGCCAACCGGAAAACCTGGCCAGCGGGGATAACCTGGCCAGCCGGAGCAGCGGGGCCTTCCAGAGCAGCGGGAAGGGTCGGGATATGGCCCGCGCATCCCCTGCCGGTCAAGCGCCGCCGCGCATTAGTTTTCGCAACCCAGGAGACGATACAGCGATGATGGAAGACGACGAATCCCCACCCCCCCGGCCGAAGCGCCTGGTCGCGCCGCCGCTCGACCTGCTCGGCGTGGGCGAGTTGCAATCCTATATCGATGAGTTGAAGGCGGAGATTGCCCGCGTCGAGGCCGATATCGGCCGCAAGCAGTCCCACCGCAGCGCGGCCGACGCGTTTTTCCGCAAAACGTAGGCTGCACGCCAAAAGGGGCCGCGCAAGCGCGGCCCCTTCCGGTCGGTGTCAGACGAAGACTCAGGCGGCCTGGCTGCTGGCGCCCGCGTCGGCGGTGCCGGCGTCGTTGGTGGCCAACCGCGGCGCGACGGCATTCACCGGGATACGGCGCGGCTTCAGTGCCTCGGGCACGACATGCTTGAGGCTCACGCGCAGCAGACCGTTCTGCAGATCGGCGCCGTCCACGACGATATGGTCGGCGAGCACGAAACGGCGCTCAAAGGCGCGGGCGGCGATGCCACGGTAGAGCAGTTCGGCCTTTTGCCCCTCGCCGTTGGCGTTGCCGGTGCGGCCGGCGACCAGCAGGGTGTTGTCCTGTACCGTCAGTTCGATGTCATCCGGCCCGAACCCGGCCACGGCCACGGTAAGGCAGTAGTTGTTCTCGCCGGTCTTTTCGATGTTGTATGGGGGGTAGGTCACATCGGCGCCGGCCGCAACCGTGTCGATTCGGCGGGCCAGGCGGTCGAAGCCGATGGCGGTGCGGAACAGCGGGGCGAAGTCGAAAGCGTTCATGATAGTACCTCCTGCAGCAGCAAGGTTCCATAGGGCGGCCGCCCAATCGGGCCGGCCGTCGTGAAGGCTCCGGGACCCCATCAGGGCATCGCCGGACCACCCCCATATGGAAAGCGCCGCCCCCCTGTTCAAGGGGAGCGGCGCTCTTACTGCGCGCGCAGGCCGGGGCCGCCGCCCTATGGCTGCTTCTTCAGGCCCAGCCCGGCAAACTTCTTGTTGAACTTCGCCACCTGACCGCCGGTGTCCATGATGCGCTGCACGCCGGTCCAGGCCGGGTGCGATTTCGGGTCGATATCCAGCCGCAGCGTCTCGCCGGGCTTGCCCATGCAGGACCGCGTCTTGAATGTCGTCCCGTCGGTCATCACTATGTTGACCTCGTGGTAGTCAGGGTGGATGCCCGCCTTCATCGCTGCTCGCTCCTGCTGGTCCCGCCGATCCCGACCGGCCGGACAAAGCGGGGCCTATAGGCTGGCTGTCTCTCCGATGCAAGGACGTCGCCTGCTCCCTGGCGTGATCAATTCCCCGAGAGCGCGGCTGACAGCAGCCTGGTTTCACCTTCGGATTCAGCGGTCGTTAATTCTCACCCGCATACAGTCAGGCATTGATCTTCAGAGGTGCAGGATGCGCCGGCAAGTCCCCACTTATTCCTCCAACAGCGCCCCGGGTTACGCCTCGCAAGCATGCGCGGAGCGCCTGGAAACTATGTTTCATGCTGCCGACGAACTCATCGCCGAGATCGGCCTCGGCGGCACCGGCGGCGCCGCCCGCCTGGCCGCGGGCCTGCTGGCCGGGCTGGGACCGACGCTGCCCACCATTGCCCGTGAGCGCTCCTGCGGGCGAGCCATGGCGCGGCTCATGCTGGACGGCATGGCCGACAAGGTGGCAATCGCCGCCGACCGCCACGCTTACTGGCCGCGTTGCCCGGATGGCCGGCCGCCCCGGCCCGAGGAGATGCAGGTGCGTGCCCTGGTCGCGCGTCTGCGCATGGTGTCGCGCAACTGAACGGCGCCAGCTGACCCGGCGCCAGCTGACCGGCCAAACCCGGCTGGTCAGGATGCCAGCGCGCGGCTGAACACCGCGGCATCGACGTTGCCGCCGCTGATGACGGCGCCCACTACCTTGCCCCGCGCATCGAACCGCCCCGCCAGCAGCGCCGCCAGCGCCACCGCGCCGCCCGGCTCCACCACCAGCTTCAGGTGGGTGAACGCGAAGGCAATCGCCGCCAGCACTTCCGCGTCGCTGACCGCCAGCCCGCCGGCCAGCCGCGCCCGGTTCACCTCGAACGTGATCCGCCCCGGCATTTTCGACAGCAGCGAATCGCACAGGGTGGAGCCGCCCGGGGGGTTTTCCAGCCTGGTGCCGGAGGCGAGCGAACGGGCGGTGTCGTCCCAGCCTTCCGGCTCCACCGCATACAGCCTGGTGCCCGGCGAGGCGCCCTCGACCGCCAGCGCGCAGCCGGCGATCAGCCCGCCGCCGCCGGTGCAGACCAGCAGGGCGTCCAGCGCCAGGCCGGCGGCGCGGGCATCCTCCAGCAATTCGAGCGCCAGCGTGCCCTGGCCGGCGATGACATGGGCGTGGTCGAACGGCGGCACCATCACCGCGCCGGTGCGCCCGGCATGCGCGCGCGCCATCGCCTCGCGGTCGTCGGCGGCGCGGTCGTAATGCAGGATCTCCGCCCCCCAGGCCCGGGTGCTCTCAACCTTGATGCGCGGCGCGTCGCTGGGCATGAACACGGTGGCGTGGGTGCCCGCGGCGGCGGCGGCGCAGGCGGTGGCCTGCCCGTGGTTGCCGGATGAATGGGTCACCACGCCGGCGCGGCGCTCGGCCTCGGAGAGTTGCAGCACGGCATTGGTGGCGCCGCGCAGCTTGAAGCTGCCGGTGCGTTGCAGCGGCTCGGGCTTGATCAGCACGATCCCGCCGGTGCGCGCATCCAGCAGAAAATGGCGCAGCATCGGCGTACGCACGATATGCGGGGCGATCCGCGCGCGGGCGGCGAGCACGTCGTCGAAGCTCGGCAGACGCATGGCTTGTCCCTCACCGGCGCGGCCGATTCATCGGCGCGGACGATATTACTTGTGCGGACGTGGCATGAACACGATCGGCTCGGACCCTTCGCGGCCGGTCACACGATACAGGCGGACGCGCTCGGCCACCATCCCGCCGCGCTCCCGCTCCAGCAGGCCGAGCCGGTCGGCCTGGGCAAAATCCGCCATGTGCGGCTGGTCCGCCAGCCGGTCGCTGCGCAGCATCAGCCCGGTCCGCCCGTCCACGAAGCCGCTGGCGCCGGGCAGGCTGAACCAGCGCCAACGCGCGTCCAGCGCCAGCACGGGAATATCCGGCGGCAGGTGCCAGGCCAGCTCGGCGGCCTGGCCGTAATTGTCGGCCACCACATAGGCGGCGCCATCGGCGCGCGCCACCGCCGCCACGCTGTCGGCCAGGCTTTGCCAGCCCGCCAGACGCAGCAGGGTGATGTCCCAGGGGTGGGGCAGGCGGGCCGGCGCCCAGATCGCCTGCACCCAGACCAGGCCGGTCAGCAGGAGGCCAAGCCCCACCGCCGGCGCGCGCAGCCGGCGCCAGCCGCCGGCCAGCCCGGCGGCGGCAATGGCGGCCTGCGGATACAGCAGCGACGGCCAGTTGGCCTGCACCCGGTCGCCCAGCGCGTGCTGCAGGAACACCAGCGACGGCACCGCCAGCAGCGACGCCAGCAGGGTCCAGCCCGGGTCGCGCGTGCAGGCCCGGCGCAGCGCCACCACGAAGCCGGCGCCGAACAGCACCGCCAGCAGCGGCGTGGCCAGCCCGATCTGCCCGCCCAACAGTTCACCGACGAACTGTAATGCCCTTCCGGCCTGCCAGTCGCCCACCCGGCCGCCCTGGCGAACCAGACTCACCCAGTCATGGGTGGCGTTCCATGCCAGCACCGGGGCGAACACCGCCAGCGCCGCCAGCACCGCGACCCACGGCCCGGGACGACGCAGCCACGGCCGCAGCGAGGGCACCGCCAGCAGCCAGACGAGCACCGCCGGGGCCATCAGTACTGCCGTGTATTTGCTCGCCGCCGCCAGCCCGGCCGCCACCCCCACCAGTCCCCACCATCGCGCCCGGCCGGTGGCCAGCAGGCGGCCCAGCCCGAACAGCGCCAGCGTCCAGAAAAACAGCAACGGGGTATCGGGCGTCATGATCGCCGCCCCGGCACCGAACAGCAGCGTGGCATTGGCCAGCACCGCCGCCGCCATCCCGGCGCCGCGGCCGGGCAGCAAATCCTCGCCCGCCCGCCAGATCAGCAGGGACCCCGCCGCCGTCGCCAGCGGGCCGAACAGCCGCACCCCCAGTTCGGTATCGCCCAGCAGCGCCGTGCCGCCACGAATCCACAGCGCCACCATGGGCGGGTGGTCCGGGTATCCAGACGCCAGCGCCTTCGACCACACACAGTAATAGGCTTCGTCGGGGGCCAGCGGAGTCCAGGCGGCCACCGCCAGCCGAAGGGCGGTCAGTGCCAGCAGGAACAGGAAAAAAGACCAGGCCGCTGCCCCGGACCCGCCGCCACGCACCGCGCGCTTTCGACGCGGGGTTCGCTCGGAACCCATTGCGGTCAGAGCGGCACGCCGGCCACGTGGCGGCTGGTTCGGATGGTCTGCAATGTCTGGACGCGGCTGACATGCGGGGCGCCGGTCAGCTTCTGGGTCAGTTCATTCTCGTGCGCGGTGTCGCGCGCCACCAGCCGGAGCAGGAAATCGCCGCCGCCGCGGATCATGTGACACTCCCGCACCTCCGGCCAGTCCGCCACCAGACCCTCGAATGCCGCCAACACCAGCTCCTTCTGGCTCTCCAGCCCGACAATGGCGAAGAAAGTGATCTCCCAGCCCAGCGTCTGCGGGTCGGCGTCGGCATGGTAGCCGCGGATGATGCCGGCCTCCTCCAGCCGGCGTACCCGGCGCAGGCAGGCGGGGGCGGAAATGCCGGCCCGGCGCGACAACTCCACGTTGGTGATCCGGCCGTCATCCTGCAATTCCACCAGGATGCGACGGTCGATGCTGTCCAGAAGGGGAATCTCGGGGGGGATGCTCATCGCTGGACGCTCTTCCGGGCGGGCCTGGTCGGGTCAAGCCCCGAGGGCCGCACCGTTGCTGGGGGGGTGGCGGTCGCACGAAATAATATTGCACAAACCTGGGGAGGCAAGGGGTGCTTGCGCATGCTTCCTTGTGCCGACACGTGCGGCGCCGATATGGTCATGCAGACAGACCGGCGGATTCCCGACCCATGCCTCAAACCCATCGCACCCGCGTCCTGATCGTCGGTGCCGGCCCGGCCGGCTACACGGCGGCGATCTATGCGGCGCGCGCCAGCCTCGACCCCTTGCTGGTGGCCGGCCTTCAGCCGGGCGGCCAGCTGATGATCACCACCGACGTGGAGAACTATCCCGGATTTGCCGAACCGGTGCAGGGCCCCTGGCTGATGGAGCAGATGCGGGCCCAGGCCGCGCAGGTGGGCACCTGCATCATCGACGACCTGATCACCGGGGTGGATTTCACCGCCGCCCCGTTCCGCTGCCAGGGCGACTCGGGCGATACCTATCTGGCATCCTCGGTCATCATCGCCACCGGCGCGCAGGCGCGCTGGCTGGGGCTGGAGTCGGAAAAACGGCTCCAGGGGGCCGGCGTGTCGGCCTGCGCCACCTGCGACGGGTTTTTCTTTCGCGGCAAGCGGGTGGCGGTGATCGGCGGCGGCAACTCCGCGGTGGAGGAGGCGCTTTACCTCACCCACCACGCCGACAGCGTCACCCTGATCCACCGCCGCGATACGCTGCGGGCGGAGAAAATCCTCCAGCGGCGGCTGTTCGCCCATCCCAAGGTGAGGGTGCTCTGGGACCACGTGGTGGAGGAGATATTGCCGGCCGGCACGCCGCCGACGGTGGCCGGGCTGCGGCTGCGCCATGCCCGCACCGGGGCGGAAAGCCGGCTGGACGTGGACGGGGTGTTCGTCGCGATCGGCCACTCGCCGAACACCGCGCTGTTCCGCGGCCAGGTGGCGCTGGACGCGGATGGCTACGTGCTGACGGCGCCGGGCAGCACGCGCACCTCGGTGCCGGGGGTGTTCGCCGCCGGCGATGTGCAGGACAAGATTTGGCGGCAGGCGGTGACGGCCGCCGGAACCGGTTGCATGGCGGCGCTGGAAGCCGAAAAATGGCTGGCTGAACATGAAGCCGAGTCGGCGCTGGCGGCGGACTGAACGGACGGGCCTCCCGGATGCGGGTTCCGGGGGACAGTAGAAATGATCGCCCGGCATCGACCGGACGGGCAGGGGTGGCCGAAAGATGGACTGGGACAAGCTGCGCGTGTTCCACGCGGTGGCGGAGGCGGGCAGCTTCACGCATGCCGGCGACGTGCTCAATCTGAGCCAGTCGGCGGTGTCGCGGCAGATCTCGGCGTTGGAGGAGGCACTGCAGGTGCCGCTGTTCCACCGCCATGCGCGCGGGCTGATCCTGACCGAGCAGGGCGAGAGCCTCAACCGAACGGTGCGTGAAGTTTTCGCCAAGCTGGCGATGACCGAGGCGCTGCTCACCGAGAGCAAGGAGAAGCCGGCCGGCCGCCTGAAGGTGACCACGACCATGGGGTTCGGCGCCTCCTGGCTGGCGCCGCGGCTGCACGCCTTCCTGGAGCAGTACCCGGATGTGTCGATGCAGCTTCTGCTGGATGACACCGACCTCGATCTGGCCATGCGCGAGGCCGACGTGGCCATCCGCATGCACGCGCCCAAGCAGCCCGATTTGGTGCAGCGCCATCTGTTGTCGATGGAGTGGCATGTCTGCGCCAGCCCGGAATACCTCAGGCAGCACGGCACGCCGGCGCGGCCCGAGGACCTGGACGACCACCACATCATCCTGTTCGGCGGCTACCGCCCGCCGGTGGAGGACGTGAACTGGCTGGCCGAGATCGGCCGCAAATCCCCCACGCCCAGACGCGCCTTGCTGGAGGTGAACAGCCTGCACGGCATGCTGCTGGCGCTGAAGTCGGGGCTGGGGATCGCCGCGGTGCCCGACTACATGGCGGTGGAATCCGAGGGGCTGGTGCGGCTGTTGCCCGACATCAAGGCGCCCAAGGTGGATGTTTTCTTCGTCTATCCCGAGGAATTGCGCAATTCCAAGCGGGTGGCGGTGTTCCGGGATTTCCTGCTCGCCCGCCTGGCCGAACGGCAGCACTGATGTTCAGTCAGAGTCCCTGGAGTGCCAGCGCCTGATAGAGGCCGGAGGCGGCCCGGTCGACACAGGCCGGGTTGGTCTCGGTGCCGGCGGGCAGGGCGGGGATGACCAGGCCGAAGGTGCCCTCCTGCTGGCCGGTCTGGTAGATGGTGTAGGTGATGTGCATGCAGCTGTTCTCGGCGCGCAGCCAGGAATAAACGCGCAGCCTGTTGCCGGTATAGCTGCTGAACAACTGGTCGTTCCGGTCCGCTCCCAGATAGACCACCTGCACATTCGGCATGCCGGCGAGCACTTTCAGGAACCGGTTGGTGGACGGCAGCATGATCACGGAGTCGTCACGCATGCGCTCGATGCCGAACATCCAATGCTGGCTGAGCGATAAAACCGGCTGGGTGGAGGCCACCGGCATGCAGCCGCCCAATCCGGCCGCCAGTCCGATCCCCAGTCCGGCGGCGATCCCGCCCCAGATGCTTGCCCGGCAGCGCACGCGATGCTTCCTTTTCGGGGGCGGCCCCTTGCCGCCCCGGCGCCAGCAAGCGCCGAATCGGGTGTGGGATCGGTAAAGCAGGACCGGAATTGATCGGGCGGCTGGTTCATGAAATGGGCCGGGTTGCTGAAGGAGGTGGATTTTCCGGCCGCCGTTCACGAAATTGTGACCCTGGCGATGTTTTGCCCGGGAATCGACATATCCCGCGTGGCCTGCGCGTCCCTTTCGCCACATTTTCGGCCCTGCCGCGCAGCCGGCGCGGGCGGCGGCGAGGCAGCGCTGTCAGGTTTCTGCGGCCCGTCCTTCATTTACCCTGTGATCACCGTGCCGCCCCGCGAACCCGGCCGGGCAGCCGGAGCGGGCCAGTTCATCGACAGACATATCCACAGAACCTGTTGACAACGTTAAATATTTTCACGATAAAGTCATGCGTGTTGTCGCGCCGGCCTGGGCAGCGGCGGGGTGGCTGGTGGCATGGATGATGCCGCGCAAACCAATACGAACGATCACCGTCTCGTGACGGACACAGGGGTTGTGGCATTCCGGCCACAGGGGTTGGCGGAAACGCATTGTGGGCTTCATGCCACGGTAATCGGTGCTGGCCTCAACGGCTTTCGCACCTTACGTTTTGGCTTCAGTGGAATGGGCGGTGTGTCGCCCGCCCTGGGGTTGCGCACGGCAGCCTGGAACACGAGGAGAGTGAAAATGATGATTCGGAATGTGTTGCTGGCCGCGACCGCACTGGCGCTGCCGGTGGCCGCGATGGCCCAGCCCATCAATGGTGTCTATGTCGGCGGCGGGGTCGGGTTCGACTACCTGAACACGCTGAACGGGAAGAACCTGGTCATCCCCGTTGGTCCCCTGGGTCAAGGCGTTCCCGTCAACAGCGCCCACCTGACCTCGAATGGCGGCTTTGTCGGCCTCGCCAGCGTCGGCTGGGGCTTCGGCAACGGCCTGCGCGCCGAGGTCGAGGGCAATTACCGCCAGAACCACGTGCGGGTGGGCAGCTCGTCGGTGGTCGGCGGCGGCGCCAATTACCAGCAATACGGCGCGCTGGTGAACGTCCTGTATGACTTCAACGGTGTCGTGCCCTGGGCCGTCCCGTATGTCGGCGCCGGCATCGGCTATGTCGAGAACGCCTTGCAGAACGGCCGGATCTACTCGCTCAGCCGCACCCTGCCGGGTCAGGTTGGCGTTTCGTTCACCGATTCGGCGAAGGGCTCCGCTGCCGCCCAGCTTATCCTGGGTGCGGCCTTCCCGGTTGGCGTGCCCGGCCTGGCGATCACCACCGAGTTCCGCTTCATTGGCCAGTTCGCCTCGCAGACCTATCAGGGCGCGACCACTGTTGCGGGCTTTAACGGCAGCGTTGTCGGCACCAGCCTGAAGCTGGCCGCGCCGACCAACGAGTCGTTCCTGGTCGGCCTGCGCTACGCCTTCAACGCGGCCCCGCCGCCGCCGCCGCCGGCCCCGGCGCCGGTTGCTGCCCCGGCCCCGGCCCCGGCCCGCACCTACCTGGTGTTCTTCGACTGGGACAAGGCTGATCTGACGGCTCGCGCCAAGCAGATCATCGCCGAGGCGGCCCAGGCTTCGACCCGCGTGGCGGTCACGCAGATCGAGGTTTCCGGCAACGCCGACCGCACCGGCAGCGCGGCCTACAACCTGACGCTGTCGCGCCGTCGCGCCGACAACGTGGCCGCCGAGCTGGTGCGTCTGGGCGTGCCCAAGAACATCATCACCATCCAGGCCTTCGGCGATACCAGGCCGCTGGTCCCGACTGCCGAGGGTGTTCGCGAGCCGCAGAACCGTCGCGTCGAAATCGTCCTGAAGTAGTCTTCGCCGCAAACAGCAACGCCGCCGTCCCTCGGGGCGGCGGCGTTCGTTTGTCTGACCCGGAGGCTTTGTGCCCGGACCCAGCCAGGAGACAGTGGCCGCCTGGCTTAAAGTACCGGGGTCCAGTGGGCCGTCGCCCCCTGGCCTTGAACTTACTTCTTCGCCGTCTGCTTGGGCGCCTGCTTCGGCGTCGGCGTCGCGTCGGCAGTGCATTCGCTGAACTGGAATGCCTGCGGGATGCTTTGCGTCTTGGTCGAGGCGAAGGCGGCCACCTCCTCGGGCTTGGTCAACGCATTCAGTTCGTCGAACTCGCTCAGGGTGCGTTCGCAGAACTGGCTGCCCAGCACCATGGCGCGCTGCGACTGCGCATTCGCCAGCTGGGTGATGTAGTCGTCGCGCGTCTGCTGCCAGTGCCGCTTGTCGCTGCGGCTGAAGTAGGTTTCCACCACCTTTTCCTGCACCAGCAGCGCCGGGCGGAAGCGGGCGACGAAGGCGTTGTACTTCTCCTCCTGGCGGCACGAGATGGAGGTCACCATCAGGTTGCTTTTCAGCGCCGCCACCGAGAACGCCGTCACCTCCGCCGGACGGGCGCACCAGGGCGCCGCGGGTGGCACGACCAGCGGCGGCGGCACGTAGGCGGCCTGGGGCGGTGGCGGTGGCGGCGCTTCCTTGGCGCAGCCGGCCAGCAGCGACACGAACGACAAAGCGGCAAGGGTGAGGACCGGCGCGGGACGCAGCATGGGAATCATCCAAGTCTAGGGATGCGGCAGCAATAGGACGGGTTAACCGCGTCGCGCAACCGTGACCGCACCGGGGGTCGGCTTGAGGTCCCCTGAATCGGCACCGCTGCACCGCCGCGAAAAGGGGTTGCATTCCAGAGGGGTCTGGTATGCTTGTAATGAATCGGAACCTTTCCCTTATTCCGGCGGGCCCATCGCATGCAGCACAGCCGTCCAGACCCTTTCGCCGATTACCGGCCGGACCCCTATTTCTGTGAGCTTACCACCGGGCGGCCGGGCGATGGCGGGGCCGCCGCCGCCGTGCGGGCGCGAATCGGCGCCATCGGGCTGGAGGCGCTGCGCGCCCGCGCCGCCGCGGCCGAACACGACCTGATCAATCTTGGCATCACCTTCACCGTCTATTCCGACGCCAACGCCATCGACCGCATCCTGCCGTTCGACTGCATCCCGCGCATCCTCACCGCGGCGGAATGGCAGGTGCTGGAAGCCGGGGTGAAGCAGCGGGTGGCGGCGCTGAACCTGTTCCTGCACGACATCTACCACGCCCGGCGAATCGTGAAGGAGGGGGTGATCCCCGCCGAGCTGGTGTTCGGCAACCCGAACTACCGCCCCGAGATGGAGGAGTTCCCGGTCCGGTTCGGCACCTATGTGCATATCTGTGGCACCGACATCGTGCGCGACGACGCCGGCAAGTTCCTGGTGCTGGAGGACAACGCCCGCACCCCGTCCGGCGTTTCCTACGTGGTCGAGAACCGGCATCTGATGTCGCGCACCTTCCCCGACCTGATGGCCGGCATGCGGTTGCGCCCGGTGGACGATTACGGGCTGCGGCTGCTCTCGGCGATGGTGGAAATCGCCCCGGTCGGCGTGGATGATCCGCAGGTCGTGCTGCTCAGCCCGGGCATCTACAACTCGGCCTATTTCGAGCATGTGTTCCTGTCGCGGGAAATGGGGGTGCCGCTGGTCGAGGGCGCCGACCTGTTCGTGGAGCACGACAAGGTGTGGATGCGCACCACCGGCGGCAGCCGGCCGGTGCACACCATCTATCGCCGCCTCGGCGACGATTTCCTCGACCCCACGGTGTTCCGCCCGGACAGCCTGCTGGGCGTGCCCGGCCTGATCGGTGCCTGGCGCCGCGGCAACGTGGCGCTGGCCAACGCGGTCGGCACCGGGGTGGCCGACGACAAGGCGGTGTACGCCTACATGCCGCGGCTCATCCGCTTCTATCTCGACGAGGAGCCCATCCTGTCCAATGTCGAAACGCATATATGCCGAGAGCCGGAGGGGCTGGCCTACACCCGCGACCACCTGGCCGAGCTGGTGGTCAAGCCGGTCGGCGAATCGGGCGGCTACGGCATCACCATCGGCCCGCGCGCCAGCAGCGAGCAGCTTGAGCACGCCCGCGCCGCCCTGCTGGCCGACCCGGCCAACTGGATCAGCCAGCCGGTGGTGTCGCTGTCGGTCACGCCGACGCTGACCGAGGACGGCATCCGCCCGCGCCATGTCGATCTGCGCCCCTATGCGGTCACCGGCCGCGACACCTGGGTGCTGCCCGGCGGGCTGAGCCGGGTGGCGCTGCGGGCCGGCAGCCTGGTGGTGAACTCCTCGCAGGGCGGCGGTTCGAAGGATACCTGGGTGCTGGCCGATGACGGCCCTGTCGGTGGTTTGACCGGGGAGGTGCGCCGATGACCCGCGAACAGCCGCTGCTGGCGCGCTATGCCGAAAACCTGTTCTGGATGGCGCGCTACCTGGAACGGGTGGAGAACATGGCCCGCCTGGTCGAGGTGACGCAGACCTTCGAAAGCCCGGGCCGCGAGGCGGAGAGCTGGTCGGCGCTGATCCGCATCAACGCCGACGAGGCGGGTTTCGCCAAGCGCGGCCTGGCGCCGACCGCCGATGCGGTGAAGCGCTTCTATTTGCTCGACCACGACAACCCGACCTCGATCCCCGCCTCGCTGGAGGCGGCGCGGACGAATGCGCGCACGCTGCGCCCGCTGATCTCCACCGAGATGTGGACGCAGCTGAACGTGTTCCACCGCGCCGTGATGGCGATCCCCGAAACCGAGTTGCAGGGCGACCGCCTGAGCCGGCTGTGCGGGCGGATCAAGGAAGGCGTGCAGACCCATACCGGCATCACCGACGGCACGTTTTTCCGCGACCAGGGCTGGCTGTTCTACCAGCTCGGCCGGCTGATCGAGCGCGCCGACCAGACCACGCGGCTGGTGGATATCCGCTACCACCTGCTGGTGCCGGCCGACAATGGCGAGGCGTTGCGGGTGGCCGAACTGACCCAATGGGGCGGGGTGCTGCGGGCGGCGGCCGGCTACCACGCCTTCCGCCGGGTGGCGCCGCCCGGGTTCACCCCGTCCGACGTGGTGAGTTTCCTGCTCACCGACACGCATTTTCCGCGCAGCGTGGCGCTGTGCCTGGAGCAGATCGAGTGGATTCTCGGCAAGCTGCGCAGCCGCTGGGGGCTGCGCGGCACGGTGGCGTCGCTGGAGCGGGTGGAGGATCTGCGCGGCGGCCTGCTGGGCCGGCCGGTGGAGTCGATCATTGCCGACGGGCTGCACATTTTCCTGGACCATGTGCAGCAGGATTTGATTCTGCTGGCCGGCGGGATCGGCACGGCGTTCTTCCGCGACTGGCCGCCGGCGGCGGAGCAGGGGCAGGTGCAGACACAGGGGTAAGGAAGGCCAGGGCGCTGCCCTGGACCCGGCAGGGGTTAAGTCAGGGTTCCAA
>Ga0302320_10001123_pt1 | contig 64265 bp, 56 predicted proteins | sample Bog_T0_3_FD_202130 | JGI IMG/M metagenome (GOLD analysis project Ga0302320, IMG submission 202130) | Peat permafrost microbial communities from Stordalen Mire near Abisko, Sweden - Bog_T0_3 | ecosystem: Environmental > Terrestrial > Soil > Wetlands > Peat | place: Sweden: Abisko, Stordalen Mire...
TTGCTCTGCAGCAGATCGTCGCGCAGAAGCAGCAACAGGATGCACTGAACTCAGCATTCCAAGATGCCGCAGCATATCAGCAGCAGTACAACTCAACCGTAGTTCCGCTCTTGTCGGGGTTCGGAGCAACGCTAAGCCAGACGCACTGAGCAACTCAAACATTCGCTGGAGGTGACCGCCATGAACCTGCTCGCATGGATCAACCAGGGCATCGACATTCTCACGCAGACCTCCGGGCCGGGAATCGACGCGCTCGGCAATCACATGTTCATCGCTCTGCTGACAACAATGATGGTTTGGTTCGGCGTGCAGGAGGCGCTCGCCTCAGCACAAGGTGGGACGGGATTCAACTTCGCCAAGTTCGTAAACTTCGTCGTCGTCGCCTCGTTTACCTACACGCTAATGGAGTTCTATGCCAATCCCATACCGGGTGTTGGCTACTCGTTCCAGCAGTTCATCACGGTCGGCGCGACCAGCGTTTCTAACATCATCGGCCAGGACGGTTCTGACCAATTGAACCAGTCCATTCAGGCATTGCAGGGACAACTCGGCAGCGGCATCATCAAGGCCGTGATGAATGTTTACTTTGCCTTCGTCATGGTGATGGTGCAGATGATGCTCGGAATATTCTCGGCGACAATCGCCGCCATCATCGCCTACGGCGCAATCGGGGCGGCGGTGGCAGGAATTCTTGGACCACTGTTCATTCCATTTCTCTTGGTCGAAAAGCTCAGCTTCCTCTTCTGGGGATGGCTGCGCGCCTTCATCGGCTTTAGCTTCTACAAGGTCGTTGCAGCCGCTGTATTGAGCGTCCTGGCTCATCTGTACACGCTTTTCTATACGGGTCTCATTCCCTTGGATGCCGCCACACTCATCGACAAGCTTCCTCTTCTGATTTTGCTAATCCTCGTGAATGTCTTCGTTTTGTTCAAAATTCCCGAGATTACAAACTCCATCTTCTCCGGCCATACCGGAGGCGGCGGAAGCACGATGGGAATGATCGCACTCGCACTCCGAGGGCTCTGATTCCGGTATTGGAGAAAACGTTATGACGGTCACGGCAAAACAGCTTCGGACAAAGCATGAGCCTGTCTCGCGCGACTTGACGCGAGCAGCGGAACGCTACCTCGAACAGTACGGCGATCCGATCGTTATGAACACCTACTTAAAGGTCACGATCCTCGTGCTCGCCGCCGTCGTCGTGCTGTTGGGCGCGCTCGTATATCGCAGCCAGATGGCGCTGGTAAATGTTCACCCCATGGTCATTCGAGTCAATGACGTTGGTCATGCCGAAGCCGTGGACTATCGCGACCTCAAATACCGTCCACAGGAAGCGGAGAACAAATACTATTTGTCGCGCTGGGCGGAGCTCTACTTCGGGCGCAATCGCTACGCGATTCAGCGCGACTTCACCAACTCACTCTACTTCATGAACGGAGATGTGCAGCGAGCTGTGATTGAGCAGGAGCGGAAGGATAAGACTATTGACTCTTTCGTCCGCGATGCCACCCAGCCCTTCGTCGATATCGAGGTCAAGAACGTGATTCTCGATGACCTTCGCCAGTCCCCATATTCGGCGCGGATTGAGTTCGTTAAAGTCTTCACCAACCCGGCGGACCATACCGAGCTAAAACGCGAGCGTTGGACGGTCAGCGTCACCTACGTCTTCCGACCTGTTGTTCAGAACAGCGAGGTTCAGGTTAATCCGCTCGGACTCACGCTCGTAAAGTTCCGGGCTGACCAGGCGTTCGAGTAGATCTGACGATTACGGCAATTCTCCTGACGATTATCTGACGATTAGGATGAAGCCGCTTCCCTACGAGGCACTTTTCATGTCCTTTGGCGCATACATTTCGCGGCAGCTAGACCCTTCGTTTCTTGGCGGGAAGAGCGCCGCACCCCCAGGCTTGCAGCTTCGCTCTAGCCTCTCGCTTCGCTTATCTTTTCCGCGCGTTTTGAGGGAGCGATTTCGCTGGTTCAGGAGCGAGGTTGGCACGCCTGGAATACCACGTTCAATGCCGATTTTGAAGCGCTCGTCTTCCGATTTCTATCCCTTGTTCGTCCGGTCACACGCTTCGGGCCACATCCTGCGCCCTGCGGCACGTCGCTGCTCTGCTTTACGGACTCCTCTCCCAAAACAAGTTTGGGCCACTCTCCAGAATGCGCGGCTTGGCACTTGGGAGCAGGGCTCCTTGCTCGGGCTTCGCCAATGGGTGACCCGGCCAATCCGGGAATTCAAAACAGGAGACTTCACCATGTATCAGAACCGAATTTCGCTCATCGGATTCCTTGGCAACGACGCCACCACTCGCACCGCCAACAACGCCAGCTTTACCGTCCTCTCGCTTGCAACGAAGACTTCGTACAAAGACAAGAAGACCGGCGAATACAACGGCCACACCGAGTGGCATCGCTGCATCGTCTGGGGCCGCTTGGCCGAGTACGCCAAGACGCTCACGAAGGGCGTGCATGTCGCCGTAGAAGGCGAGCTGCGCAGCCGCGAGCGTGTGGACAAGAAGACGGACGTAAAGCAGCGCGTTTGGGAAGTGCGCGTGGCTTCGATCCTGAAGCTCGACCGTGCCGAGAGGGCCAGTCCGGAAGAAGCTGAGGAATTGTCCGAAGAAGTGCCCGAATAGGGCGCTTTTCCATTACTCAAAAGGCCCGGCCAGCCACCGGGTCTTGAACTCTGTGAGGCGTGCATGAGCTTTGAATTGATTATCCCGTTTCTCCGGCCTATCGAGCCGCTGCTGCTCGACGAGAGCATCAGCGAGATCATGGGGAATCCCGACTCGTCCTGGTGGTACGAGCGGGACGGCATCATGCGTCGTGACGAGAGCATTCAATTTGATGCTGCACGTCTGCGCACGGGCCTTGAAGTTGTAGCCAACAAGCTCGGCAAGAAGCTCGACGAAGACAACCCGCTGCTTAACGCACAGCTCCCGGATGGGAGCCGCTTGGCTGCCGTGATTCCCCCGGTCGTTCGCCCAGCTCCGGCGATGGTCATCCGCAAGTTCACCAGCCGCCGATTCACCGTCGAAGACCTCATCGCTGGCGGCACGCTTCCGCGTTTGCTTGCGGAGTTCTTGAGCTCACAGATCGAGTGCGGGAAGACGATCCTTATCAGCGGTGGAACCGGGACCGGAAAGACCACGCTTCTGAATATCCTTGGCCAATCGATTCCGGACAATGAACGCATCGTCATCATCGAGGACACCAGCGAGCTTCGCATCGAAAAGCCGAACGTGATGGCCGTCGAATGCCAGACCGATACCTACCGGAATCCAGTCAGCTTTGACGATCTTTTGAAGGCAGCATTGCGCTGGCGTCCCGACCGAATCATTCTCGGCGAAGTGCGTGGAGTCGAGGCGCGAACCCTGCTCGATTCCTTCAACACCGGACACACCGGGTCGCTCGCTACCATTCACGCGAACTCCGCTTTGAAGGCCCTCCGCCGTTTTGCGAATCTGGTTCTCCGCAGCCATTCCCAGGCGACCTTTGAGGACGTTGAAGCTGAGATCGGAGAGGCCGTGGATTTGGTTATACAAGTCGAACGGCAGCCGGGCCGCCGTATCGTTCGCGAAGTCCTCCAATTGCACGGCTACAACCGCGCCTCGCAGCAGTTCAACGTCGAGCTGCTTTACGACGCGATGAGCACACCGAAACTCGACCGCGACTCCAACCGAAAGGACACCGACCATGCCATTGCTTGAGATCCCACAAGTCCGCCAGATTACAGCCACGATCCGGCTGGATGAATTGACTGCCAGCCAGATCAATCAGTATGCGGCTTTCCTTCATGCCTCCGCCGATGAGGTGGTGGACAAGGCACTTGCCTATGTCTTTGCCAAGGACCGTGACTTCCAGGAGTTTTTGAAGACTCCACAAGCCACTTGTGTTCCTCAGAGCCTTCGTGTCCGTCGCGCGCCACAGAACGGGGCTGTATCGGAGTCGGTATTGCCTTCAGCGAAGACCGCGAAGGGGACGGCGGTTGCCAGCGGCACGAGCTTGCGCGGAGATGCCGCATGAGTATCCCTATCTCCACAAGACAGAAGGCGGCACTGGAGCGGCTGATCAGAATCGCCCAGGCTGATACGGGACAGAGCCGGATGACCGCGGAGTTCCTGTTGAGCTGGTGGAATGCGGCCAACTGCGGCGGCTTCGATCTGACCACGCTGTGGGGCGTGGACACCGAGATCGCCGCCGACATGGTGACGGTGTTCGGTCTGGTGGCAGCCTGCCATCGCTATCCGGATGATCTTGGCTATGGTGAGGAGTTCCGGCGCATCGTTCACGCCTGGCGTCCGGCATTGAAGCATGGTTAGTTGCGTGGGGTGGAAGGCCGTTCGGTGCTTCGCACCGGGTTTATTTCGACACTCCACCCCTTGGAGGGAACTGCCTAGATACTTTGGTATCTCAGCAGATACCACTGAAAACACACGATGTAACAGAACATGGTATCTCGCCAGATACCAATGCTAATGAACACTGGAGATCCTTATATGGCAGAGGTTCGCACAATCTCCGAAAGGAGCTCGGAAAAACTGCGCGGTCGCGACCGCCGCTCCCTCAACCTCAGTACCAAGCTCACGGCAGCCGAGGCGAAGACAATCGAAGATGCTGCCTCGCAAGCTGGTAAAACGCCCAGCGAGTGGGCGCGCGACCTGCTGATGCGTAGCACGACTGGCAGCACTCAATCGGAAATGGAGATGCACATATTCACCGAACTCGTCGGACTCCAGATGCTACTGATGAATACTCTCGAACCGCTCCTTCGTGGCGACAAACTGAACCCCGAGCAGGTTGCCATCCTCTTTCGTCAGGTCCAGACAACCAAGGCGGCGAAGGCACAGGAACTCCTCGCCAAGCGCAGCCAGAACAGGGAGAAGTAGCCATGCCCGCCATTCAGCAATGGGGTCGCAAAGAATCGATAATCTGGCCGCCGCGCGGCTTTCCGTACACGCTTGGAGCTTTGTTTCTCTCGCTCGTAGCCACTGGATTCTTCGTCTACGTCCGCTTCCAGTACGGGCTCCAGCCGCTCGAACGCTACTACCTCTCATACTACCTCCGCAGTGAGACAGCGGGTATTACGCATCCTGCGAGTAGCTACCAGATGATCTATATCTCGGACGGAAAATCCCGGTCACGAGCGGCACTTGAAAATGACGTGGAGCCCGGAACCACACCACAGATTTCAGGTGCGCCGCTACCTCTTGTGCTTGCACCCGCCACTATGCAGCAAGGCTTCCGGTATGTGTTCCGTGAGCCCCTGCGAAGCTATCCAAACAAGATGCTCCATACCTGGATCGCGCACGCCATCTACGGGGACGTTCCGCTGCACAAACTCTTCGCGATGCAGCTTGCTTTCGGGATTTTGGCATTTGCCATTCAACTTCCGTTTTCCCTCCGCAAGGACATCGAGCGTATCAAGGCATTGCGCTATGGCCGCCGACTCAAAGGGCCGGTCCTGGTCAACGCCACGCAGTTCACCAAAGCCGTAAGCGGTGACGGTATCGGGATCACAACCAACGATTCCAAGCAGCCGCTTCGCGTTCCGCGTGACGCCGAGAACAAGCACTTCCTCATCGTCGGTGATACCGGTTCCGGCAAGTCAAGCATCATCCGACAGATGCTTTATCAGGTCGAAGGACGCGGCGATAGCGCCATCGTCTACGACCCGGCGTGCGAATTTGTAAAGCAGTTTTACAACCCGCATCGCGGTGACATAGTCCTGAACCCCCTCGATGCCCGAATGCCGTATTGGAGTCCATCGAATGAGCTGCGCCGCAAGGCCGAGGCCAAGGCGCTTGCCGTATCTCTCTATCAGCCAGAGGGTGTCACCAACCGCTTCTTCGTCGAAGCTCCCCAGAAGATCTTTGCGCACCTCCTCAGTTTTCTGCCGACTCCGGATCAATTGGTCCAGTGGATGTCCGATCCCGCCGAAATCGACCGCCGCGTCAAAGGAACCGAGTATTGGATGCTGATCGATCCCAAGGCTCCGCAACAGCGAAGCGGCGTTCTCGGCTCCCTCAATATGAGTGCAGACAGCTTCCGAATGCTTCCCAAGCAGGAGGAGACAACCTCTATTTGGACGGCGACCCACTGGGCTGAGACGCGGCGCGGATGGATCTTCATTACCTCTCGCCCCACGATGCGCGAGGCGCTTCGCCCGCTGATCAGTCTATGGATCGACACCCTTGTTCTCCGGCTGCTGAATGAGCCGATGCCGGAGCAGAGGCCGGTCTGGTTTGTGATCGACGAGCTGGCAAGCCTGCAGCGTCTGCCCCAGCTTCACACCGCCATAACCGAGAACCGAAAGTCGCAGAATCCGGTCGTTCTCGGCTTCCAGGGACGCAGCCAGATGCAGGCACGCTATGGGGAAGACGCCGAGGCCATGCTCTCGCAGCCTGCCACGAAAATCTTTCTCCGCACCACCGAACCAAGAGCGGCGAAGTGGGTCAGCGACGCCATCGGGGAGATTGAGATTGAGCGTCTGCGCGAGACCCACTACGACGGCACACGCACGGGACGCAACTTCGCTCTTGACCGGCAGACAGAGCCACTGGTTCTACCCTCCGAGGTATCTGGCCTTGACGATCTCCGCGGCTTCCTGAAGTACGGAAACCACGTCGCACGATTCTCGTTTCCTTTTATTGCATTGAAAGAGAAGAGTCCCGGCTTTGACGAACGTAAGATGGACGACCTTATCGTGCCGAGCACGGCGTCCGCAGCGGAGCCGGAAGAAATGCAGGGCAATCTTTTCAGCACGGAATATGAAGTCCGCCCCTCTGGGCACGAGATGGAATAGACCAGCATGTTGACTATATCGAAGCCACTCTCGGCAGGCCAAGCGCAGAACTACCACCACAAGGAGTTCACCGCCAAGGAGCAGAACTATTGGTCGCAAAGAGGCGTGATCACAGGCGAGTGGCAGGGCAGGCTTGCTCCGCAGTTCGGCCTTGCCGGAGCCGTCTCCGCCGAGGATTTTGCCAAACTCAGCCAGGGCCAGCACCCGGCCACTGGCGAACAGCTTGTTCGCCAGCGCGCCTCCTATGAGTACCAGGACGCGGACGGCAAAACCGTTAAGACAATGGAACACCGGGCCGGATGGGATGCGACCTTTTCCGCGCCCAAATCTGTCTCGCTCACCGCCCTTGTCGGCGGCGACGAGCGAGTTCGCGAGGCCCACCGCGAGAGTGTCCGCGTAGCCCTCGACCAGCTCGAACACTACACCCAAGCCCGTATCGGCGGGAATCATCCGCCGGAAACCACAGGCAAGTTCATCTCGGCAAAGTTCGAGCACGACACCGCTCGTCCGGTCGATGGCTACGTCGCGCCGCAGCTTCATACCCATGCGGTCGTCTTCAACGTGACGGAACGTGAGAGTGGCCAGCCTCGCGCCGTCCAGCCGCAAAGTCTCTTCGCATCGCAGCAGTTTGCCACGGCCATCTATCAATCGGAGCTGACCTATCGCTTACGGCAGCTTGGGTACGAGATCACGACGGGCCGCAGCGGTGCCCCGGAGATCAAGGGCTACACCCAGGAATACCTCGACGCATCGAGTCCGCGCAGCCAACAAATCCGCGAGTACCTGGAGCGCACGGGCCGCACCGGAAAAGAAGCCGCAGAGATCGCCGCCCACTCCACTCGCGACCGCAAGGAGATCCACTCGCCAGGCGAGGTGATGGCCGCGCACCGTAAGCTCGCCGCCGACTTCGGACATCAGGCCGAGGCCGTGGTTCGGCAAGCGCGCGAACGGCAGCAGCGTCAGGAGAGGCCAGTCAATACGATTGAGAAGGTACGCGAATCGCTGACCTTCGCGCGTGACAAGAACTTTGAACGCGAAGCCGTAGTCGATGAACGGGCGCTGATCCGCGATGGGCTTCGCCGCGGAATGGGCGAAGTTACCTATGCCCAGGTGCGGGGCAATCTCAATGCCCGCCTTGCCGCAGGAGAGTTTCAAACCGTGGAGCGGACAAACGTGCCAGGCCGTCAGTTCACCACGGCCAAAACCATCGAAGCCGAACAAGAAATCGTCCGCCGGATGCGCGAAGGACGCAGCCAGATCGAGCCGATTCTGGAGCGTCAGCAGGCCATCACAGTTGCCGACCGGCATCCACATCTCAACCGAGCGCAGCAGAGCGTGGTGGAAGATGTTCTCAGCTCCCCGGATCGTGTTCAGGGGATTCAGGGCTTCGCGGGTGCTGGCAAAACAACCACACTTGCTGTCATCCGCAGCGCCGCCGAGACGCAAGGCTATCAGGTCGAGGGTTTCGCCCCGACATCGCGCGCCGCGCGCCAGCTTGGCGAGGCTGGAGTCGAAGCCGGAACCTTGCAAGGTTTCCTCGCCGCCACGGCGGAGCCCGCCGCATCCGGCCAGAAACACTTCTATTTCGTCGATGAATCGAGCCTCGCCAGCACCAACCAGATGCGCGAGTTTCTGGCGCGCCTCGGCCCCAATGACCGCGTGCTACTGATCGGCGACATCCGTCAGCATCAGGGAGTTGAAGCAGGCCGACCATTTGAGCAATTGCAGGAGGCCGGAATGCGAACCGCGAAGCTCGATGAGATCGTCCGGCAGAAAGACCCGGCGCTCAAATCCACCGTTGAACTGCTGGCCAATGGCCAAGTCTCCGCCGCGCTTGAAGGACTACAGAAACAGGGCCGCGTGCAGGAGATTCCCAACCGGGAAGAGCGCATCCGAGCAATCGCAAAGAGCTACGTCGAGTCGCCGCAAAATACGCTCATTGTCTCGCCGGACAATGCATCCCGCCGTGAACTTAATCTCTCGGTTCGCCAGGAATTAAAAGCCAGTGGAACCCTTGCGCCGGAGGACCACTCGTTCCGAGTACTCGTTCAGCGCCAGGACATGACCGGAGCCGAACGCTCATGGGCCAGCCATTATGAAATCAACGATGTCGTTCGCTATGCGCGCGGCAGCAAAGGCGTTGGAATCGAAGCTGGCAGCTACGGATCAGTTGTCGCAATTGATCCAACGGCGAACCTGCTCACCGTTGCGAAGCAAAACGGAGAAACGGCCACGTACGATCCGCGCCGCCTCACCGGCGTCAGCGTCTATAAGGACAACGACCGCGAGTTTTCCTCCGGCGACCGTATTCAGTTCACCGCGCCGGACAAGTCACTCGGAGTCGCCAACCGTGACCTTGCCGTCATAGAGACGATCCATCCCGATGGCCGCCTTTCTGCCCGCTTGGACAATAACCGGCAGATTGAGTTCAACCCCGGCGAGCACCGCCACTTCGACCACGGATATGCCGTTACCAGCCATAGCTCCCAGGGTCTCACCGCCGAGCGCGTTCTCGTTCATGCTGATACCAGTGTTCACCCGGACCTGCTCAACTCCCGCTTTGGCTACGTCTCCCTCTCGCGCGCTAGCCACGAGGCGACACTCTTTACCGACAACATGGCCAAGCTTGCTCCGCAGCTCGGAGCCGATGTTTCGAAGACGTCCGCCCTCGAAGTCAGCCAGACACCATCCATCGCACAGGGAATCGTCATGATGTGAACTGTTGACCGCCGCGTGCGATTCTAGCTTTGAGTTGCCGAGAGTTCCGGCGGGCTTACTGATGCGTGTTCGAATGCAACTGATTGGGACGGCTTCTTCTTCTGGTGGTTGGTCCATGGCTGCGGTAAAGGAAATTTCTTGCTGAATGGTTAGCTGCGGGAATGTTCAGTGCTGCATTCCCTTTTCCGCCCTGCCTCGGCGTATATTTGCTTCCATTCGGAAGTAAGTCATGTCAATGGTCAGACACATGTACACAGCACTTGTGATGATAGGAATAGTGCTCGTTACCTCGGGGATGCATGCACAACAAAAGACAGCCTCCCAAAGCACGCACACTCCCGGGATTATATCCGGACGTGCATTCGCTATTACCAAGGCAGGGGATATCAAGCCAGCTCGCATGGCTGATGTTTTCTTGTTTTACATGTTTGGAAGCGTTAAAGAAGCAAACCAAGCAGGATTGAATACAGCTGGGCTGGCTTGGCTCGACAATCGAAACAAAGAAACGGAAAAACATACACAAGAACTAACGGACATGATGAAGAGGAATGAAGCGAGGAGTGATTCTGAGAACCACGAGACGTGGAGTGATTCACAGAGGTGTCGGAAAGAGTACTTGGTTTATGTCAATGCCACTGCTGCAACGCTTGACTGGACAACCGACAAGAGCAAATGGTGGCAAGTGGTCATAGGCCATGCCAATGAAGAAGGAACATTTCGAGTGACTGTTCATCGGTCAGGAACCTACGTTGTGGTTGTTCATGGTCGAGCAGGGTTGAACGATGCGTTTTGGATTACCGACCTTGTCAAGGTTACCCCCGATATGGAGACAGTATTAAAGCTATCCTCCCCGGAAATAGCATGTCTGGACATTGACTCATCCGATTCATCCGCAATCCCGGATCCATGACACGCCCGGCAAGGCGCGGCGGTTGGTTCTGGCGGATGTTCTTTCCTCTGCCGTGTGCGGCGGCGCACTGCCCTGATTGCCTCTTTCTGCTACTGTCTTACTGCGCGGAACGCGGCGGCGGCATTGGCGGCGTGGCTGTAGGCCGCGCTTTCACTGGTGTCTAACTCTAAGCAGCCGCGGCTCTGCCGTCGTTATTGGCCGAAGAGTTTCCAACCTGTTTAAGGGAAGATAGAAATGCATCCAAATGCGCGGTCTTTCCCTTTTTCAAATACGCCACTCCGGTTTCAACCGTGAGCGGGTTTCCTTTGATCGGCCGAAGCACGATGCCAGGACACAAAAATGGAGTAAAGCATTTACGAAGGAACGTGTAGCCCTCACCTTGGGCTACCAGGGGCAGGGCCTCTGGAAATGTGGTGACCTCATGCGCGATGTTCGGCTTTAGCCCTGCGCGAGCGCAACTGTCCGACAACTGCTGGAAAACCTCAGGATGGAGTTTTTGAGGAAATGATATGGCTGGCATATCTCTCAGATCGGAGAGCGCGACCGTACGATTTCGCGCTAACGGATGCCCGTCAGGCAGTGCCACCAACAGGGATTCCGACAGAAGCCGCTCTATAACAAGGTCACTGTCATTCACCGGCAGGATCACCAGAGCCGCATCGAGTCTTCCATCCCGCAATTTGGAGAGTTGACGGCGGGTGAAATAACTCTTTAGCGAAAGAGTCCCGTTCGGAACTGCTGTTCCTGAGAGGGAGCGAACCGCCCTAATCAGATCGGGGTTCACGTACGGGGAGTAGCCAACACGGAGATGCGTTGCAGGACGGAAGAAACGGACCACGTTCTCAGCCTGCTGGCTGTGGCGCACAGCCTCGCGCGCCTCTTCCACAAAGAGCACACCCGCTTCGGTCAAGGACACGTGCCGTTTTGTGCGGCAAAAGATCGGTGAACCAAGCACCTCTTCCAATCCGCGAATCTGGCTGCTCAACGACGGCTGAGCGACATGCAACCGTTCCGCCGCCCTAGTAAAGTTCAACTCATCCGCGACGGCTATCACGTAGCGTAGCAACCGCAGCTCTATTCCTGGATACATTGTCTTTCATTCGCCCCCACTATGAATTAGTGCCGATCCGAAGAATCGCGAGAGCGGATTAAGCATCTGATGTTGGTCCAGGTACAACGGTTTCGTGAAGAGCTGAAATTTCCACAGGCGCATTTACACCGCAGTTCCATAATGAAACCGCAGAAGCGTTACGCTTACTTCCAAAAACTCGGTTCGCTGTTAGATCTCCACATCCAATTTCGCGCACAGCAACTGAACAAATCTTGGACAGGAGAGGCGAAGCAGACGGAGGATGTCTTCGAAGCTCTTGGTCGGAGTGAGATCGGAGCCTTGTTCGTGGAGGACATGAACGACCCTGTCCGGGTCCAGATAGTAGAGATCGATCAGGAATTCATCCGGGTGCACAACGGCGATATTGAACGGGGCTGTTGCTTGTTCCGGAAAGTGGCGCGTATTAAAGGTGATGATCGACTCGCATCCGCCGCGAATTGCAGCGGCAAGAACATGCCGGTCTTTCTCGTCGTTGGTCATTGAAGCAGTCAGGTCAGCGTAGCCTTCCACCCAGGCATCAGCGAAATACTCCCGCAATTGCGCAACGAGATGCTCCGTTTGCTCCGGAGTCTTTTGTAGCTTGTTCTCAAGCGTTCGTTGGACTTCCGCAACAATGTCGTCGGACCATCGTGCCAGAAAAAGTCGTGCTTGGAAAAGCCGGAGCAGCGTGTCACGAAGACACGCTTGAACCAGCACACAGGCGTCCAGAATGACCGGGAAGTCAGCTGTCATTTACTCCTCGGGCGTAATGAAAGTATCGTAATCGCCCGAATCAACTGCAGCTTGCGCGATTGCACGGATTCCCCGTTGACGCTGTGCATCGCGGTCGTGCTTATATTCGAGCACATCCTTCAGGTAAAGTCGGCGATGAGTACCGGTGCGATGGAACTGCATTTTGCCTTCATCCAATAAGCGCACGAAGAACTGCCGGGACACACCAAGGATGTCAGCGGCCTTTTGCGTTGTCAGCTCCTCAAGCAACGGAAGAATGGCAACCGCTTTCCCTTCCTGCAGGTTCGCCAACACATCTCGCAAAAGCTCGTACACCGATGGCGTAAGATACTCTTTCTCGCCGGATCGACCGAGTAGGCAGGGAATTCCATCGTGGAGCAGCAGTCGATAAAGCTTTGCTGCCTGCTCTTTCTCGAATTCCGGTAGGGCGACATCTAGTGGATGTGTGGCCATCTTTTTCTACTCCTAAACGCTACAACTGCAACCACGCTCAGTATGCCGTTCTCAAAGTGTTCTGTCAAACCATTATTCGCTACAAGACGCAACCTACGTGCAGGCTGGCCAAAAATGCGGAGCCGGATGGTAATTTTCGCACAACTTGCCGACGCTCGGATTTCTAGGCAGCAATTGATCTGCAGAAACCGTTTCTTATGATTCTTTCAGGGCAATCTGGTTGCTACCCGTTACCCATAACTGCTTTAGATTGTTTAGTTTGGGTCCAATTGACACGGTAGAGGTCAGGAGTTCGAGTCTCCTCGTGCCTACCATTTTATTTTCAGCAAGTTGCGTCGGGACTCCTCCCGGCGTTTTTCTTTTTCCAGCCCGTAGTTCCAGCCCGCTTTTTGGTTTTGAATAGTTTCAGAAGGCACATGCGCGGCATTTGAACGTGCGGCTTGTCTTTCTCAGGATGCCAGAGATGTCTCGGGGTGCATGGCGTTTTGCTGTCCCAATATCTCTGGGGATTTCCGATGTAGCTTTGTTCATCCGCAATTCCGCCGGGTGTGATCATCCGGTTAGAGATGAGCAGCAGGGGAGCAGTATGGCTTCTATCGTTCGCTGACTCGATTTCCATTCAGCTGAGTTCTAGCCACGAGTTGAAGATGGTGATCGTTCTCTGCCCGCCGCGGCCTCCAGGCGTAGTAGCGCGGTGCAACGCCCTGTTGTCGCTTTTGTGCGGAAAGCCTTGCGATTTTCAGCATCTCAAATAGATAAAAGCACAGCGCCGATTTTGCTCAATTTGGCAGCGTGAAAACATTCCGCAGATGCGAAATGGCCTACACGATGCGCAGCTTCGATGGGAATCGGATCGAGTATTCGGTCCGATTCCCGTTTCGATGCCGACTTTCCGGAACAAATCTTTTCGTGGTCGGCCTGGACTACCTTTTGGTCTTAACTGTGCAAGACGCAAATGACCATGGCAGGCGCGCTGCCAATGAGTACATGTTGGCCCAACGGATTCCGGTTTCAGGGAAACATGTTATTACCGTGGTCTGGCCGAGCGTGCGCTCAAGGACTCACTATTGTTCCATGCGAGGTATCCCAGCCGCCACCCAGCGCTTTAATCAATTGGATGTTTGCAGTCATCTGCTGCAAGCGGAGGTTCATCGCGGTTCGCTGGCTGCTTAACAGAGCGGTTTGCGCGGTGATCACATCGAGGTAACTGTCGAGTCCGGATTTGTAACGAACATTGGCCAGCGTGAGATAGCGCTGCGAGGAGGCGACTGCGGCATCTTGCTCATGAAATTCCTGCGCCAGGATTCGCAGCGTCGATAGGTTATCTTCAACGTCTTGAAATGCGCCCAGCACGGTCTGGCGATAGTTTGCGGCGGTGCCCTGGTAGATAGCTCGGGCCTGTTCTGTCACCGCTCTGCGTTTCCCGCCGTCAAAAAGGGTTTGCGCCATCGAAGCGCCCACCGACCAAATCAGGCTCGACCCCGAAAAAAGATTCCCCAGCGTGGAACTCTGGCTGCTTCCAGATCCCCCTAGGATTGTTGTCGGGAAATAAGCCGCTCGCGCCACCCCGATTTGCGCGTTTGCCTCTGCAACCCGGCGCTCGGCGGCGGCGATGTCGGGACGACGTTCGAGCAATTGAGAGGGAACGCCAGATGGAACTGCGACGGGCGCGACGTCCAGTGTATTGGCTGCGAGGGAAAACAACGAAGCCGGCTTGCCGAGGAGCGTCGCGATGGCGTGCTCAAGAAGCGCGCGCTGGACGCCAAGGTCGGTAGCTTGTGCCCGCGTGTTGTCGAGCTGCGTCTCCGCCAGCTCAACGTCCTGGCCAGAGGTGAGCTGCGCGTCAAACCCGACCTTCGTCAGCTTCAGCGATTCCTCATAAGCAAGTACCTCGGCATCCAGAAGTCTTCTCTCTGCGTCCAGAATGCGGAGCTGGAAGTAATCCTCCGCCAATTCTGCATGGACCGTCAGCCGTACGTTTTCCAGGTCTGCGCGGGTAGCTTGCGATTCCAATGTGCTCGCCTTCACCGTGTTACGTATTCGTCCCCACAGGTCCGGCTCCCACGAGGCATCGAAGGGCAGCGCGTATTCGTTGCTGGTGAAAGGTTTCGGTGCCTCGCCTGCCCCGGTTGGCGCGTAGAACTGGCGCGACCGCGACACCGTAGGTGTGACGCTCAGCGTGGGATAGAACTGCGACCGGGCCTGCTTCACCACGGCCCGCGCGGCGAGGAAGTTGGCGGTCGCGGCTGCGATGCTCTGATTGGAAACAGATGCCTGCTCCTCCAGGGCATTCAGCTCGGAATCATGGAAGATCTCCCACCACTTGCCGCGCAGCACGTCGTCGGCCGGCGTTGCCGTTTTCCATCCGTCGGATTTTGCGGCTTGCTCTGGAGGTAGTTCCTTGTATGCTTCCGGGGGCGGCACTACGGGCTTGTCATACTTCGGCGCAAAGTTGCAGCCGGCCAACGGGAGCAGGCACGCAGCTGCAATCAGGCTGGTTCTGGTTCCCGTTTTGAGCATTGAGAATATGGTCTTCATGGAGTGGTCCATCATGCTCCGGGCGCTCACGGCGTTGCCGTCTTACTGCGTAAAACGCGATTTGGAGAAGCTGCCAGCATTGCTACCCCCTGAAAATGTCGAAGGGCTCAATTGTGAGAACCTTGCGCACGCCGATGTAGCCTGAAATCGCGGCGATCACGATAACCAGGCCGAACGCCAGGCCCAAGTTCCAAAAGGTAATGGTTGCCGCGTAGTTGACCAGACAATATCGGGCGATCGTGATCATCAGCGTTACGAATAGAATACCCAGCCCATAGCCGGTCAGCGCGGTAAGCGCCGCCATGAACATGATCATGTAAACCAGCTCGCGTCCTTTTGCGCCGATGGCTTTCAGCGCGCCGAACTTGTCCAGGTTTTCCAGAACGAAGGTGTAAAAGGTTTGGCCGGAAATGGAAAGCCCAACGATGAAGCTGATGATCGTCATCATCAGGATGTTGGTGCCAATCCCGGTTTTATAGGTGTAGTAGTCCGTGATGCGGCTGTTGAACTCAGCCTTGGTGAAGGCTACATAGCCAAGCTTGGCAACCTGTTTCTTGATGCTCACCACGGCGGCTACGTTCTTCGGCTGCACCAACACATAAGATGTGGTGAAACGAGTCGACGGGATGTATGTGATCGCGCGGTTATAGGTTGTATAGAGCGTTGGCACGCCATTCAATCCGTTCGAGGCAACCTTGGCAATTCCCACGATCTTGCCGCGGAAATCATTGAGCTCGAATGTGGTGCCGATCTTCGGGTTTTCCAGCTTAGGAAACTCAGCGTCGTCAACGACGAGAAACGAGTTGTCGGCATAGATATCCAGAATGCTGCCCTGTTGCATTTCAGGGCGGCCAAACAGGCTGGCATCGTCCAAACCGACAACCGTCACGCCCTGATTGGTGCCACTTTCCAATTTGATCATCGCGCCGCCAATGAACAGCGGCACTGCGTACGTGACTCCGTCCATGCTGCGCACAGCGTCGAGAAGGTAGTTGGGCATGGGGATCGGACTGGCCACGGTATTGACTGCCGGGTCCATGATCCACATCGCCGCTCCTATGTTAGTGACATTGGAATAGGCGCGATTGAGAATGCCGGCGAACATCGCGGTCATCTCCATCATCAGAAACACCGAGAAGGTGATGCCGATCAACAGGGCGGCAAACTTTCCCTTGTCGTTCACCAGCAACTTGAATCCAATCCGCATAATGCCCGCGTACTTCTTCATCCCGCACCTTCGTCCACGCTACTGTTTGCCGATGTAGACATCTACCAACAGCCCCGGATAGACCGGCGCGTCCTTTTTCTCGAAGCGGAAGATCACCGGTAGCACACGTAGGTCCACCTTCTCCTGGCGCTGGTTTGAGAGCTCGATCTTGGGTGAAACAAGAGGTTGCACCCGGACGAACTGCAGCGGAATCTTAAGATCGGTGCCTTCGATCTGCATCTGAGCGACTATATGGGCTGGAGGTGGCAAGCGTGAGATCAGTATCTCGTCCACGTAACAGCGCACTTCCAGGTAGTCTTGGGGCGTTCCCATCACTATTAATGGAGCGAATGCCTGCGTATAGGAGTCATAGGCGCCCTGCGTAGACACGTAGCTACCGGGGGATGCGTTGACGGCCATCACCACTCCATCCGCATGGGCTTTGATCGTGAATTTCTTCAGCAGCGCGTTAGCCGCCTGGTAGGCCTGCAATAGAGCCTTGTACTGCTTTTCCTGATTGGCAATGTCATAGCTCCAGGCGCCAGCCTTGGTGAGGTCATATTGCCTGCGGGCCACGGCCAACCCTTCTGTCGCCTGCTTCGCGGCATCCGCTGCGGTATCCACCACGTCCTTGCTGATCGATCTCGGGTCGCCTTTGTAGGATGCCAGACGCTTCTCATACTGGTCGCGGGCAGACTCCAAAACGGACTCGGCCTGTTTCACCTGCGAGGCGGAGATCGCAAGAGTCTCTTTCCTTGGCTGCGCTTTGAGCTCCTTCAGAAGCTCCAGGGCTCCGGCGGCTTGCAGGCGCAACTGTTCGGTGTTTCCCTTCTGTACGGAGTCGTCGATGGTCAGCAGCGGAGTTCCGGCTGCCACCTTCTGGCCCTCGCTCACAAGTACTTGGGTGATAGGGCCGGAGACTTCAGGAAAGATGTTGATGTTTTCGCCGCTCGTCTGTTCGCTCTCAACCATGCCGTTGGCATAAATTGCCGACGCGTAAGGGTTGGCCACCGGCGCAAACACGGGGGGCTGTGCCTTCCGCTCAACGCCAAAGAGATATGCCGCAACCAATCCGGCCAGGACGCCAAGGATCGACAGGCCAAAGATGATCTTGTTTCTCATTCGGTCCCCTTATCCATCCCAGTGATGTGTCCGTCTTCCATGTGGATGATCCGGTCCGCATACTCGTTGATTCGCGCATCGTGAGTGACGATCAAAATGCAGCGCTTATCGTTAAGGATTTTCTCTTTCACAAAGGCGATAATCATTTTCCCGGTGTCACCGTCCAGGGATGCTGTCGGTTCGTCGAGAATCAGGATTTCGGGACTGCTGATGATGGCGCGCGCGATCGCCACGCGCTGTTGCTCACCGCCGGATAGTTTCACGGGCAGAACCTCGCCCCGGTCTTTCAGCCCTACGATTTCAAGGTATTTTTTTGCCTCGGTGATGGATTCGTCCCAGTTGCGCTGCTTCAGGATCAGTGGAATTGCAACGTTTTCGGCCGAGGTCAACCGTGGAAACAGATGGTAGTCCTGGAAGACGAAGCCTATTGTGCTCAGACGGAAATCGGCCAACTGATCGTTGGTCTTCGTCCAGATGTCGGCCCCATTGACGGTTACGTTGCCGCCGCTCGGACGCAGAATGCCGGAAATCATGCTGAGCGTCGTGGTCTTGCCGCTGCCAGAGGGACCGACAATGAACAACATCTCGCCAAAATGGGCGACAAACGCGACCCCATTTACTGCCATTACCTTGGCTTCGCCTTCACCAAACCACTTTGTCAGGCCGGATGCGACAATGGCTTCTTTTCCGTCTATCGGTTTTTCGCTGGCGACGTTCATAAGGACATATCTGACGAACCCTTCATCGGAACATCGGGCTCTAGTTTCTGACCAGAGCTACGTGGATATCGGTGGCAAAAGTGAACCTGAAACAGTTGCGGCGGGCTGCCAAAGAAGCTCCTCGTATCCAAAAAACCTCAGTTGGATAGCACGCGTGCTTGTGCCTTTACTCCCGGAGATTATGCCGGTCTTGGTCGGTTGAACAATCCGGAGATTATCCGTTGATCGGGAGGCCGTCGTTGCCATGGTAGTGTCCTCCTCACTTCGTGGTACGCCCTGAAAGATGGTCTACCGACACATTTTCAGCGGGAATTTAGCAATTTGCTCAGTGCCTGAGCTCTTTGCGATGTTTTGCCGCTGAAGGCCGCCGTTACTGTCCTTGATACACTCTCTTGCCTCGGTTACCGCTCGGCTTGGCGGGCAGCCAGGTCGCCAATGACGGGCAGCTTGATCTGCTTTCCGCCGAAGGCGCCAATGAACACGATCAGCCATACGATGAAGATGGCCAGACCCACCAATTGCAATACCGTCAATGTAAAGAAGACGGAAGATGGCACGATATGCTGTACGAGTCCGACGAGAATGTTGATCACTGCCCACGCAATGAAAAAGAAGATCGACTGCCAGGCGTGGAAGCGGACATAGGCGCTTCTTTTAAACGGGTCGACAATCAGGAATACGATTGCCGGAATGATGGTAATGTAGGCAATGCCGGCGGCGGCGTTGTCAGAAAGGCCCCACGAATTCACGTTGGGAATTGCAGCATCTTTAAGATCGGACATGGTCGCTCCTTAAGGGCGCGGATGCTCCATCGGAGGTTGACGCTGGGTCGGAAGCCGATAGAACTCCGAGGGAATTGTCGGCCATTCGACGGAATCAAACTGGTCAGAATTGCTCAAACAGACGGTATCGCTGCGGTGAACGTTTCCGAAGCGGTCACCGCTCTCGCAGCGTCAGCCGCGTTTTCTGCTCTTCTTCTCCCGTATCACGCCGTGTCCGTCGATCACATGCAGGCACTCAGAAATGGCTACCAATTTCCCTCGTTTCCAGTTGTACGGAGAGGAATAGTAGAACACATGATTTCAGTCACGTATCTGACGTTGACCGTTACAGACCGACGCCCTGCCAGCAACATTATGAACCAACAATGACTGGCACCTCGGCGCCGAGTTACGGTGGAAGGCCAGTTGCCCCTTAAATGGAAAGGTGCTAGCAACCGGTCTCAATGTCTTGGGGGAGTGGGCTCAACGGCGTGCAGGGTCTGGTCCGGGGTGATTCGCTTTTCGATTCTGGAGACCAGCTTCGGTGTGAGGCCCTTGGCTAGCTGCTTAATCCCAGATTCGAATTCATGGTAAACATTGATCCCTGCGTCACTGCCAATGGTTGAACCAAAATTATTGAAGGCCGCGGAAGTGGATCGCGTGGAAGGGGAACGATGCGCAGCCTGCGAAGCCACTAAAGTTAGCACCGAGAAGAAATAGGAGGTGTTCAGCTTCCTCCTCCCGGATCCGTCACGCGCGATAAGGATGCTGGAAGCTGCGTAGGATGCCCTGCCCATAAAACTCTCGCTGGTTGAAGGGATATAACGTGAACTCGGCGTAAGCGGGGGATATGGGTGCTTAACGAAAAAGCCGCTAGATTCTCTTTGGATGGAAATCCCTTGATATAGAGCATCGGATTTCAGCTGTGGTCCCGGAGTGACGAATCCATTTTCTGCATGGCGCTGTACTCCGGTACTTATGAATGAGTGAAATGCCTCTGCTTTTGTTGAAGGCTGGATTGATGGCAACAACGGAGCATCTGGAAGGGACTCCCACGTTTGTATGTCCGGGCGCCGGGTTTCGGACCAGTTTAAGCGGTCAAACTGCAAATCCTGAGGCAAATCGAGCGAAGGAAGCTCTTGGCACATTGCCGCGCAGCCAGCCAATAGGAAGAAAGTGGTGACCCGGATTGTTGCAGCCATTTTCACTGCACCCTACTTCTTGAGAGCGGAAGCTCCATCGGGGCTCCACAGCGACTAGGCTGGGAGCAATACTTCGACGTTAGCAGCACCATAGATTGCCTGTCTGATCAAGAATGCTCATTTGGAAAGAGATGGAGGCTCGCCTCATTCGATCTGGAGCGATCTGAAGTGGCACGCCCTATTCGGTTTGTTCAGTGTCGGTCAATATTGAACAATACGGCCCCGTCAATACAGTGCGGCTGATTCACTTAGACGGTGTAAACCAGTGGCGAGATTCGGGTTCTTTTCTTTTTGTGATCGCTGTTCAGCGGATCGTGGCCGAGTGACGGGCAATCCGGAGATTAAGCTCATATACGTCGGATAGGTATCCTGAAACGACAGCACGGTCTTCTAATCGCTACACGCACGTGAGAACTTAGGATTCCAGCGTAGGTTCTGGCCGGATTGTCGACGTCCCATCGCAAATCATCCGACCGAACGGAAGTATTCCTAGTCCGGCAATACAGGTGCTACCAGAACGCGCCGTCCACCAGCGGTGCTATGAATTAGCCGCGTCTTCCAGTCCTTCTTCATTGGGAGTCTTCAGCAATTTCGCTCGGCGCACCGGCCACCGGAGCGATTCCCGCTAGCCCGAATTCGTTCGCCACGCTTCTCATCGCCTCTACGCAGAACGCAATGTGCGCATCCAGATCGAGTCCCATTTCCACCGCGCCGTTCCCAATGCCCTCGCAATTCACCGAGCGTGCGAATGCCTTGTCCTTCATCCGCTTGCGTACGCTCTTGGCGTCCACCTCCTGGAGCGACTTCGAAGACTTTACCAGCGCGACAGCCGTGATGAAGCCAGCGAGTTGATCACAGGCGAAGAGCATTTGCGCCATGCGCGTATCGCGCGGAACACCGCTGTACATGGCATGTCCCATGATGGCCCGACGAATGTCCTCCCGACAGCCGCGCTCTGCCAGAATCTGGTTGCCCTTCAACAGATGCTCCTCCGCCGTCGGATATTTCTCGTAATCGAAGGCGTGAATGAGTCCAGTGATGGCCACTTGTCTTCGTCCCCGCCGAACTTGCGGGAATAGGCTCCCATGCAGGCCTCCACGGCAAGCGCATGCCGCCACAAGCTCTCTGATTGGGTGAATTTCGTCAACCAGGGTTGAATTTTGAAGAATCAAAGCTTCAGACCATGAAGGGGGCCTCTCTTCGCAGACCGCGAGCAACGTCCACATCGGCCTGAACAGCCTATAACTTGAATGAGCACTTTGGCTCAGCTTTCCCGCGCTAGCAAGTACAGACTTGAGCTTCACGCGGTCTGAGAACCGTGTGGAGTTGCTTATCGTCAGCAGGTGAACGATACCTGAGCACCTTTAGAGCGTTTGATGCGCGAGCGCGTCAGGAGTATACACGCATGTTGCATACGAGATTGGCGAGTCGCGCTGCTACGATTTTCTCTTTGGTCTTCGCTCTGGCCTTGGGAGTCTCTGCACAGGAGAATCCCGTCCACTCCAAAGCCAAGACGAACGCAGGCGTTCGTGAGAAAAGCGCGGCACCGGCCACCGTGCAAGCGATAGTCGCTAGCGGCCGGTTGGAGACTCTTCGCTGGCCCAATTTTTTTGACTACCGGCTCCAGTTGGAAACCTTATACCGGCGCTCGGGTTATGCTCCGGTCTGGCTCCATAAAGGACACCCGACGCCACAGGCGCTGGAGATGATCTCCATATTGCAGAAGGCCGATAGCAAAGGGCTCGTTGCTGATGATTACGACTCTGCTAGGTGGCCTGAACGCCTGGCAGGTCTCCAAACACAACACACGCCTTCGGATGAGGCCCGCTTCGACGCAGCATTGACCGTTTGCACGATGCGCTATGTTTCCGACCTTCGCATTGGAAGAATCAATCCTCGCCACTTCGAGTTCGGACGTGACATCGGCCCGAAGGAATTGGACCTCACCTCGATAGCGGAGAGTCGTCTGGTGAAGGGCACGGATTTGAAATCGGCTCTCGCAAATATCGAACCTACGTTCGCCGTGTACCGCGAATTGCAAGAAGCACTTGTGAAGTACATGTTGTTAGCCAAGGAGGACGATGGAGAGAAACTACCGACTCCCCGCGCTTTCGTGTTATTTGGAACACCGTATGATGGCGTTCCTAGACTCGCCAGATTTCTTCGTCTGGTTGGCGATCTGCCCGAGAGTGCAGAGGTCGCTGTAGACTCTCGAATCTACGAGGGGTCTCTGGTAGAGGCCGTGAAGCGGTTTCAGAAACGTCATGGCATTCGTCCGAACGGATACCTCACTCCTGAAACGCTCGATCAACTGAATGTCCCTCTGAGTAAACGCGTGGAGCAAATACGGCTTGCTTTGGAGCGTTATCGCTGGCTGCGCTATGACTTTCCGCAACCACCGGTCATCATTAACATCCCGGGATTTCGTTTGTACGCGTTGACTGAAGAAGGCAAGATCGGCCTGACGATGACTGTGGATGTGGGCGGAGAGTATACCCCTACACCGGTGCTTGAAGACAAGATCGAATATCTGGTTTTCCGCCCATATTGGGATGTGCCGCTCGACATCCAGAGGGATGTGATTGTCGCGAATATCAAGGACGGTCCAGACAATTTCTCGGAAAATCATCTTGAAGCCATTGCCGCAGATGGGAAGGTAGTTAACGAAGGTCCAATTTCGGATCGAGTTCTGCAGCAGATCGTTTCTGGCAAGCTCCGGGTCCGCCAGAAGCCGGGCCCCTACAATGCCTTGGGATTAGTGAAGTTCATATTTCCGAACAAATACAGCGTAACCCTCCACGACGTCCCACAAAGGAAAGATGACTTTGCTGACTTTACGAATCGCGACTTCAGTCACGGCTGCATTCACCTGAAATATCCAGCTAAACTGGCCGCCTGGGTACTGAGGGACAAACCGGAATGGACTCTTGAGCGGGTGCAGCAGGCGATGCAAAGCGGGCAGGACGACCTGCGAGTGAATCTCACTAAGCCTCTGCCCGTGCTGATTGTTTACATGACGGCTGCTGTGCGCGAAAACGGAGATATTTATTTCTATCGTGACATCTATGGCTATGATTCTGAGTTGCGCGACGCTTTGGCCAAAGGCTACCCTTATCCTCGGTAGCAGACAGAATACATAGCTACGCGGAGAAGTTGCACTGGACTCTGGTCGTGGCGCTCGTCGGTTTGCAAAGGAACGTGATCTCGCAGCGCACACGCACTCAGCCTGCTGTCATCACTGCGCTTCCGCTTGCATTTCTAAGAGTCCTGTTTACGCCAGAGGATACTGTCCCGAACCACACCTCTCCCGGCGAACTGCCTGCTGATGCGCAGGTTTCTGGCTAACTCAGCTGGAGCACAACCAGACTTACTGTATCCCGTAGGCGGCGGTCTGCAGGGGAAAGAGAAACCTGCTCCCGTAGTACAAGGTCTTGGAATAGACAAGCCCAGATCAACATGACCGAAACGTATCGATAAGAATCAGAATGACTTACGCGATTGAAACACCACGAGCAAAACTCATAAGTTATTGAATCTACACGACACTGTCAGTTCGGGACCAATGGGTCGGAGAAGATGCGTGCGGAAGTGCGAAGCATATCCTTGCCGCTTGTACGGGCGTGGTACGCATTACTTACCTTTTGTGAAATGGTACACAACTTGGTACACAGCAAACCCGTCTTCGACCGTCTTACAGTGACTTGCAGTGCCGTTCGTGTCCTGCTATGTCATTGTAAACAGATGATTTATATGAGTTGACACGGTAGAGGTCAGGAGTTCGAGTCTCCTCGTGCCTACCATTTCTTTTCAGTGAGTTGCGTCGGGATTCCTCCCGGCGTTTTTCTTTTCCAGCCCGTAGTTCCAGCCCGGGTTGAATTCGTCAAATCTGAAAATCGTGAGCTTCAACTGTGCAAAGAACTTGGCGTTAGGCGAAATAGCTGGCGTAAGATGCTGGCGTGACCAATCTCTATCATTCAATAAGAATGGGCAACTCGGATCGGTGGAGATCGAGTAGCAATGGACCGCCGACCGCCGGAACGGAAGAGCACTGAGACTGTTACAGATTCCAAACAAGAGACTTGGGATCAAGACCCACATCTGCTAACCACGGTAGATGTGGGCACCGTCGCAAGGAGAGATGTGGGCTACGCCGGGCGCGCCAGATTGCCGCGCCGTCGATGTCACCGGTTACAGTTATTCGAGCAGCCGCTGGCGCATTACCTTAGCGAATCCGAGAAGACCGGTACCCATCAACAGAAAGGCGCAGGGCTCCGGGGTTACGTTGACGTTTGCTGCCACATTGACGTTGAAGTCCACTGACCCCAACTGGGACTGGGATGAAATGTCATCTCCACCCAACAGCGCGAACGATCCCGCGTACAATCCGTACGGCGTCCCACCAGGAACCGTGATTGTGAACAACTCAGCAGTCTCCGAATCTCCGTTGCTCAGCGGCAGCGCGAAGTTGTCCCAGAACGGGGTATCATCGCTGACCAAGGGAGAGTTGACGGTCAGCGCGTCGCCATTCAGATACACTGTCTCGCTTCCAATGTTAGTGATGGTCGCCACAAACGAGAGCATCCCTACATCTGTGGTCTGGTACGGCTGGGCCAGGCTAAACGAAATTGACAAAGTATCTGCTTTGGCCGCCGTGCCCATCAACAGGAGAACCGCCAACGCTATTACTGTGATCGTTAGTCTCTTCTTGCTCTTCATCGATTCCTCCCAAGTTAGGTTCTCTCAGGTCTTCTATTAGCTACGGCAGCACCACCCGGAGGCTGCTGGAAAAGGTTCCACCATTGTAGGCACCAGAGTACTTCGCGACTGCTGTACTGCCTGACGTTCCGGCACTTGACGGGAACGTGATAACGGTTTTGGCCGAGGCTCCACCTCCGGCAATCGTTCCCAGACTGACCGGTACCGGCGAACCTGGGGCAGTACCTAGTATGGCTGTCGTCAGTTGCACATTGCTTGCCGCACCGGAGCCATTATTGGTTACTGTGATCGTGGCCTGGAAGCCGCCAAGCTGCTTCACCACGGAGGTTGTTACTACCAGTTGTACGACGGAAGGCGCCACAACCGACAAAGTGCCGCTGACAAATGAGAACGTGTAGTTGGCCGCAGTCAGCGTTCCCAGCGAGTCATAAATGGGATACAGACCAGCCGGACTCGAAGAGGTTGCCGTCGTGGAGAACACTGGAGATCCGCTCAGCACCGTTGCAGTTTGACCATTCATGAATCCGCTGTAGCTAGCCGTAAAGACCGGATTCGCCGCCCCTACGCCACGGCTCGCATTGTTGGCGGTGACTGTGAGATTCGCTGGGCCGACCGTCAGCGTTCCGTTGAGATAGCTGATGTTGTAATTGCCTAGGCCGGTGCCGACCGCATTGCTGGGAACGATGTTATACGGGCCGACCGCAGCAGTGGCTACCGCGCCGGAGCTACTCAGACTCACGCTGGTCACCGTGTTGCCATTGACGAGTCCGATGGTGGTGAACTCGGTTCCTGCGAAGGTTACGGTATTGCCATAAGTCTTCGACCGGTTGCTGGCCGTGATCGAAAGATTAGCTGCGCCGACTGAGAGCGTTCCGTTGAGATAGCTGATGTTGTAATTGCCTAGGCCGGTGCCAACCGCATTGCTGGGAACGATGTTATACGGGCCGACCGTGGCAGTGGCTACCGCGCCGGAGCTACTCAGGCTCACACTGGTCACAGTGTCGCCATTGACGAGCCCGATGGTGGTGAACTCAGTGCCTGCAAAGGTTGTTACCGCGCCATAGGTTTTAGGTAGGCTATTCGCCGTGATCGTTAGTGTCGCCTTGTCCACGGTGAGCGTGCCGGCGACAAAATTGAAGGTGTAATTACTGGCCGCAAGCGTGCCCTGGGTGGCCGTGATGGGGTACGAACCGAATGGGCTATTCGCGGTTGCTGTGGTGGCGATGCTTGGACTGCCTGAGAGCACTGCCTGCGTATCGCCGTTGACGAAGCCGCTGTAGCTGACCGTGAACGCCGGAGTGGGCGCACCGTATGCGCGCTCGGCGTTGTTTACGGTCACCGTCAGCACCGGCAGGATAACCGTCAGCGTTGCCGCCGAAGTGGGTGTGCTGCCGCCGGAATTGGTAAACATCGCGCGATACTTGTAACCGTTCTGCGACGCTAAGGCCGTGAAGGTGAGGGTAGTTGTGGTCTGTCCAGGGACATCGTTATAGGTGGCGCCACCGTCTGTGCTGACCTGCCACTTTACGGTTGGCGTTGGAGTGCCGGTGCCCGCAGCGGTGAACGTTACCGTCGCACCGACGGACACCTGTTGATCCAGGGGGCTCACTGTTATCTGCGGCGCGGATTGCTTTTGGCTTGGAATCACGAACACGGAGCCAAGACTGGAATTGCGCTGGTTCAGGACGTAGGCCACGTGGGCGTTCTGGTTGACTACCACCGACCAGGGCTGCGTGTCGGCTATGACGGTTGTAGTGTTGTTCGTGTTGCCGTCGATAATGGTCACGCTATTGCTTGAATTATTCGTGACGTAAATCTCGTTGGTGGTGGTGTCAATTGCCGCAACTCCAGGGTATTGGCCCACGGGCACAGCCGCAATCTTGGTTTGGGTGCTCCCGTCAATGACGGCCACCGTGCTGGGATAGGTGGGGACATAAATCCGGTTCGTCACGGGGTTCACCGCCGGGTACTCAAGAGACATGGCACCCACTGTGACTGTGCTCGTGGTCTTCGTAGCGCCGTCGATCACCGTCATGCCGGTGCCACCATTATTGGTGACGTAGAGCTTGTTGGTAATCGGATTGAGGGCCATTAACCAGGCGCCGGTGACTCCTTGAATCATGCTGCTATGGGCAGCGTCGTTAAAGGCGCCGTCAACCACGGCCACGTTATAGGTATAACTGTTTGCCATGTAGATGGTGTTGGTGGTTTCATTCACCGCCAGCGAAAACGGTTCCAGGCCCAGTTGCCCGCCATAGGTAGAACCGAAGCTAGTGAAGTTGTTTGTGGCGCCGTCAATGATACCGATCTTGCTGCTGCCGCCGCCGGCGACGTAGATTTTGTTCGTCTTGGTGTTGACGGCTATATCCGGGGAACTATTGAGTCCAGATGTGTTCACGGGCGTGACCTGGTAGCTGCTGCCGTCAATCACGCTGGCCCCGGCTTCGGTCGTAACGTAAATCTTGTTGGTGACTGGATTCACGGCCAGCGCAATGGGGCCATATCCTCCCACGTTGCTAATGGTGCTGGTCGCGTAGGTGGCCGCATCCATCACAGTCACGGTGTTGTTGTCGGCAACGTATAGCTTGTTTGCCACCGGATCGAAGGCAAGTTTCTTTATCCACGATGAAGAAGCCCCACCGACCTGCACCACTGCGAGAACGCCTGGCGGCAGCAGTCCGGTTCCGGTAAAGTTCACCACTTGCGGGCTGTTGGGGTCGTTGCTGCTGATTGCCATCGCCATCGTTCTTGCGCCCACGAGGTATGGATCAAACGTGACCTGCAAGGTACAGCTCTGGCCGAATGCTAAAACTACCGGACTGGAGCCTGATGGATAACCGCAGGTGCCTCCCCCGTAAGGGTTGTACTTGAAATCATCCCAGGCAGTCGCGCCGTAGGAAAACATCGTTGGCGGTGAAGTCATTACCAAGTCAGCCGTACCCCAGTTTGTCAGAGTAAGTGTCTGCGGAGCGCTTGTGATTCCGACTGTCTGGCTGTTAAAGTCAGTTGATCCAGTAACCACAAGGGCAGGACCGGTCAAAGAGGTCACGCCCGTTCCAGTGGCTGTCACGGAGTGCGGACTGCCGGGAGCGTTGTCGGTGATCTGGTAGGTCAGCGACTTAGCGCCGGGGCCTTGAGGGTAAAACCCCATGCCAAAGTCGCAACTTTGGCCTGGGTCCAGCGTGATCTGTTGGCTCAAGTCGCACCATCCGGCGCTGGAGCCGTAGCCAAAGGAGAAATCGCCCGGATTATTTGGAGGGGATATCCAGGCGCTGAGCGGGTTGACGATCAACTGGGCGGTGCCGGTATTGGAAATCGTGAGGTGCTGGTTCGAGGACGGTCCTCCCACGAGATGGTTGCCAAACGCTACGGGGTTGGGAGAGATGTTGAAGACCGGACCGGAGGGAGGTGCGGCCTTCGGATTAAACACGTTCGTTACCTGCCGAACCCGCGCATTGTTAGCGTCGAAGATGTACAAATTGCCAAGGCTATCCCCGGCAACGCCCGTCGGTGCGGACAGCGCGGCAGCCGTGGCCAAGCCGCCGTCCCCCGAGAAATCTTGACTACCGGTCCCAGCCACACCACCGTTCCCGGCCACGATGTGAATGTTGCCATCGGTAGTAACTTCACGCACGAGGTTGTTATAGGTATCGGCGATAAACAGGTTTCCCGCGCCATCCACCACCACATCAGTCGGATAGGAGAGCCTTGTGCTCACTGCCGACCCGCCGTCCCCGTCGTATCCATTGTCGCCCGTCCCCGCGACCGTGGTAATGATTTGAGTTTTGGCGTCCACCCGGCGGATCACCTTGTTATTCGAATCCGCGATGTACAGGTTTCCGGCGGCGTCAAAGGCCACGGCGCGAGGAAGCGATAGGGTAGCGCTGGTCGCCAATCCGCCATCACCCGTATAGGTGAAATCATTGCACAGTTGCGAGACGCTGCCTGCGACGGTGGTGATGTACTGCGTCTGCGCGTCCACCCTGCGGATGACGCAGTTCGAAGTGTCGGCGATGAAGACGTTTCCCGAAGAATCCACTGCCACACCTTGGGGATTACCTAGCGCCGCATCGGTCGCGGGCCCATAGTCGCCATAGAAGTCGGCCTGCTGGTTCCCGGCAATGGTATGGATATAGCCGTCCGTAGTGACCTTCCGAATCAGGCTATTCCCGGTGTCTGCAATGTACAGGTTCCCGTCTTTGTCATACGTCACGCCTTCCGGTTGAGACAATCCGGCCGACGTCGCCCATCCTTCGTCGCCCCACCATCCGCCATAGCCAAGGGTCGGCTCGCCGGCGATCGTTGTGATTTTCCCTAAAGAGTCAACTTGGCGGATGGCATTGTTCATCCTGTCGGAGAGGACTACGTTGCCTGTTCCGTTCACGGTAACGCGCGGACAAAACCACGGGTCACACATATTCCGTGCGCTTCCCAGAACGGCGTCCGTTGCCGGGCCATTATCGCCGCCATAGTATGCCAGACCGTCGCCGGCAACCGTCTGCATGTTGCCACCGATAGTGAATGAGCGGATGAACCTGTTGTAGCCATCGGCAACCAGGACATTCCCGTAAGCGTCAATCGCCAATCCGTAGGGTCCGTAGAAATGAGCTTGCGTAGCTGGTTCAGAAACGGGCGGCGGGTAGGCGTAGGAGTAGCTCCACGCGGTCTGATATGTACCGGCAACGATCACACCCGGACCACCCCCATTGAATTCGAGCACAACTTCGTTCTGGGGATCGGTAGCCAGGATGAGTTCCGTATCCAGCGCCACCAGTGAGTATGGGGCAACCCCGGCTATCGATCCGCCCGGGAGACGAACCGACGATGAAAACGGCCAAATCCAGCCGCTGGGAGTAACCTCCCGGATTACGCTGGACTGGTCAGCAATGAAGAGGTTCCCTTTGGGATCAACGGCCACACCCGTAGGCCCGCTTAGCTGCGCCAGGATGGCCAAACCACCATCGCCGGTATAACCCGCCGTGCCGGTGCCGGCCACCGTTTGGATCGTGCCCCCCACGGTGAATTGCCGAACGGCGTTGGCAGAGGTGTCGGCGATGAAAACATTGTTGCCTGACACGGCAATCCCGTAGGGATAGGCTAAACATGCTTGGACTGCGGGGCTACCCTCTACAACGTACCCATAGCAGCCGTTTCCTGCAACTGTCTGGATGGTGCCGTCGGGCGTCACTTCGCGGATCATGTTGTTGGAAGAGATAAACACATCTCCCGCAGCGTCAACAGCCAGAGCCAGCGGAGCTCCTATTTCCGCCTGGGTGGCAGGACCGCCGTCGCCAGAGCTACCCAGCGCGCCGTTTCCAGCAAATACGGTCAGAGTCCCCTTGGAGTCCACCTTATAAATACGGTTGGCGTTAGCTGCCATGATGTAGGTGTTGCCAAACAGGTCGGCAGCCACTGCCCAAGGGCTGTAGAGCGGTGTGTTCAGCGCTGCTACGTTGTTCGGGCCGCCACCGGCAATCGTGGTGATGATGCTGGACGGCGAGCTAGACGCCGGTTTCTCTTGCAAGGGTTTGAGGGCCGTTACCAGCGTGGCAGCAGTTTTCGTTTTGGCGGCTTTTGGTTGAGCGACCTGGGAAGCGGATTGGGCTGGAGAGACTTTCTCCTGCGTCACTAGAATCGTCCGGTTGTTTCTCTGGCTACCGGACCCATCGACCACAAATGAGAGTGAGAAGGGAGTGCCCGCCTTCAGCGCCTCATATTGGCGATTGCTAACCTGGATTTGTTTTGTGAGCTGCGCGCGGCCCTTGGCAGGCAGGGAGATTCCTGCCGTATCCTCAGCTTTGCTCCCCACCGTCATTGCAGGGTTAAGCCTGAGCTTCTGAGCCGAGAATGCAGCCACGCCTCGATTCACCAAAGTGAGGCGCAGCGTCACTTCCACGTTACTCCCCAAGGCGACTGCGCTTTGCACCTGGTAGGAGCCGGTCAGTTCCTGTTTCCCGGCAGCCAGCAACGGCGCACAAAGGGAAAGGAAGAAAAACGCCAAGCAAAGCGTGGAAATAGCGAATGAGTACGTTGCCAGACGACGCTTGAACATTGCCAGCCTCCCGAACTTGGTCGGAGTCTTGTAGCGACAAAAAATGATTTCAGCTCTGGGCGAGTTCTTACGCTTTCTTGTGAGTGACACGCAATGTTTAAGGTGTGATTTCTTTCCGCGGGGAATGTGCGCGTCCAAGTAAAAGAAACTATGGAAGTTAACTCGTTAGGTAAGTGCGCCAAACGTGGCGCTTATTCAACGGTAGGTAGAAGCTTGGCGATGCGCAGGGGCGCGTCTCGTGAAGCGCAGGCCTTGAATGTGGAAGAGCACCATCCCAATGAAGGCAATGATGCAGAACCACTGCGGCACCGAGAGCGGACCGAGAAAACCGCGATCGGCATCACCGCGCAGGAATTCGATGAAGAAGCGGCCGAAAGCATATGTGGCGACGAATGCAGAGAACCGCGCTCCCTCCGGCTGTGGCCCACGCTGCACGAGGCTCAGCAGTACAAAGATGGCGACACACCAGGCGCTTTCATACAACTGGGTTGGGTGCAATGGAACGCCCAGCGGAGTGCCGTACCAGGCAAGTGAGAGACCACTGGTGAATGTCACGCCCCAGGAATGCCCCGTCGGCTCGCCGAAATCGCATCCGGCCATGAAACAACCAACACGCACGATAGCAATGTATAGCGCCAGGTGTTGGGCCAGGCAGTCTGCCAAGCTCAAGAACGGAACCCTACGGTAAACTGCCCAGGCTTTCACGGCGGCCACCACAGCGAAACAGCCCCCCACCATTTCGCTGCCGGTGGCGTGCCGTTGGAGCAAGGCGTGGAATAGCCAGGCAGAAATTGCAAATCCAGCTACACCGGCAAGAAGCGCGCCGAGCACAGTTCCCCGGCTAAGCCCCTTGGTCTTGCCTCCCAACAGGGAGAGCGGTATCAGCGCGATGACCGCGACCCAGAGCACTACGCTAAAGGTCGGAAAGAACAGGTGCCCGATCTGTATGGACGGGTACAAGGATCTTTCCCTCGTGCCGCATTCGTAAGCGAGCGTTCCATAAAAAGCAATGTTTGGAAGCTGATTTCTATACTCCCGGACATGTAAGCATCTAAGCAAAACAAACTACACTACTTAGGCGATATTGTTCACAAGCTGATCAAGCACGGGCATTTCCGGTCGGCAAGCATTTGAGGGTAGACATCCGGAAGTTTTCAGCTATAACCCGTGCGCTCATCTCTCCTTGACGCTTGACCTGGCACCGGAACTGCACCAATGAGCGCAGCGGTCTCGATTGGCGGGAAACGGCTACAACTTGCTCTCCCCGGGGCTTTGGGGGTCTCGCAGGGACAGCGAAAATCCGTGCTCGTTAAGTTTGATGTTTTCGTTGGGAATTACTATGTCGAGGTTTTGTCCCCCGGCGTACCCATCGGCGGCCAAAAAGTATCAATTCCATTGCGGGGGAATGGAGTTCCCGCGACCAAAGTGTCCAAGAGATTCAGCCGAGAACAAATGTCTTGCGTAACTGAATGGGCAAGCCCAAATCCTTAGGATTGTGGAAAACCAAACAAGGCGGCGGGGTTGGTCACGAGGATCTTGGTGCGAACGCTCTCATCCGGCGCCTGTTCAGCCAACAGATCCAGCATGGTAGCATCGTTAGGCATCGGCTTCCGGCTGGAGAATTCGCTTGGGTGCGGCCAATCGCTGCCCCAGACCATGCGATCTGGTGCATGTTTCACGTAAGCCTGGCCAACCTTGACCGTGTCCGCATAGCCAGGTTCCCCGGTCTTGGAATCCTGGTAGAGACCGGACAATTTGACCCAAGTCCTGCCCTTATCCAGCAAATTGCAAATGACCTTGAAAGCCGGATGCATGATTCCGTCCGGTTGCGGAATGTGTCCCCGGTGGTCGAACACGATCGTCGAAGGCAATTTGTTCAACAAGTCCGCCATGTGGACGGTATCGTCGGCGGTCATCCAGAACGCGGTATGCCAACCCAAGGCGGCGACCCGACGGGACAGTTCCAGGATCATCGCCTCGTCGCTGGCCGCACCGGTGGCAATGTTGAAGCGGATGCCCCGAACGCCGGCCTCGTGCATCCTGTCCAGCTCGGCATCGGTGACAGTCCGGTCCACGACGGCGACTCCGCGTGCGCGGGAGCCCATCTGCTTGAGAGCATCCAGCAAACACCCGTTGTCCGTCCCATAGGCGGAGGGCTGGATCATGACGTCCCGGCTCGTGCCCAGACGCCTCTGCAGCAGCTTGTAGACGTCCACGGTGGCGGGAGGCTGGTTCCGTGTGTCGTCTGGCGTGTATGAGAAACGGACGGGATCATAGATATGGTGATGACAGTCGCAGGCGTTGGCAGGAACATGGAGCAACGGACGATTCCGGCCGGTTGAATAGGGAACCTGGATGCCCGCAGGCGCTTCCGTGGCTGCGAAGAGATTAGTGTTGAGAACGGATTTCGAAGTCAGTGCCGTCATGCCCAATGCCCATCCCTTAAGGAAAACTCTGCGAGAAATCATTACATTCTCCGATAACGATGCCTTAGGAATTCCGCAATCTCTACCACAGCCCGAGCGCTTTCCACCAAAGTGAACCGATCGCGCCCCAGATCATCAGGTTCAAAAGCATGACCAGGAATCCTATGCGCCACCACGTGCCCTGGTCCACATAGCCGCCTCCGAAGAAGATGGCCGAAGGGCCTGAAGCATAGTGAGTGAGCCCCTGGTACAGACCGGAGCAGTAGGCTAACCACAGAGCAGCCAGGACCGGAGGAGCCCCGGCTGTCACCGCTACTGACAGGAACACTGGATACATGGCAGTTATGTGGGCGACTCCGCTGGCAAAGGCATACGTCGAGTAGACATAGATCAAGGTGATCACCACCATGGCGGTCATCCAGTGGACGCCGTGCAGAGACGACGTGACCTTTTGCGCCAATGCGCTGAACAAGCCAAACTTTGCCAGGCAATCGGCGAGCCCGTATATGCCTCCCATCCAGATGAAGGCATCCCAAGCGGGTTTTTCGGAGATGATATCTTCCCATGTGAGCACGCCGGTAAGGAGCATGACGCACACGGCCACCATGGCCACGACGGTGGCGTCCAGACCGGTGAACTGGGATGTGGCCCAACCCAGGATCGCGGCGATGAACACTCCGGTCAGGATCTTCTCCTGAATCTTCATGGGCCCCATTTGTGCCAGGGCGGCGATGGCGGCGGGCTTAGCCTCCGGAGTCTTCGTCATCTCAGGGGGATAGTACTTATAGATGAAATAGGGGATGACAATCGAGGCGACGATGCCCGGGACGATCGCCGCCATCGCCCAAAGCCCCCAGGTGAGCGTGACCCCCACTACCTTCGCTGCGAACGTCACCATCAACACATTGCCTGCCATTGCGGTGAGGGTGATGGGGCAGGCGATATTGTCGCCGTGATAGACGACTTGAATCAGAAAGGCTCCAATTTTCCTCGCGGTTGGTCCGGGACGGGAATCGAACACCTCCGCCAGACTGCGCACGATGGGAAAGAATATCCCGCCTGCCCTAGCTGTGTTCGATGGGATGGCGGGGCTGACCAGCAGGTTGGTGAACACCAGGGTGTAGCCCAGCTTGAGCGAACTGTCGCCAAATCTCTTCATTAAGAGGTAGGCGATGCGCTGGCCGAGGCCCGACTTCACGAACCCGCGGGAAAACATGAACGCTGAAACGATCAGCCATACGACTCCGCTGCTGAACCCGCCCATCGCTTCCGACGGTTTGAGTACTCCGCTCAGCATCGAAACGGTAAGGCCCATGAAGGTCAGAACGCCAATGGAAAAGGGCTGGAGGATGAACCCGAGGATGGTTGCGACGAATATCGCGAGAAGATGCCAAGCCTGCACCTTCACGCCCTGGGGCACCGGCAGCAGCCAAATGACCGCCCCGGCCAGGATGCATATCCCTAACCTCACCCACTTGTTCTTCATCAAGTTTCTTCTCCGTGATTCAGCCTATTCTCTCCACAATCGCCTTGGTGAAGTCGGTAGTGGAAGCCGTACCCCCCAGGTCGCGGGTTCGGACGCCATCCGCAAGAGTCTTCAAGATGGCTTGTTCAGCGACCTTGCCGATCTTCCCAAGGGATTCGTCGTTATGCTTGCCGCTCATCCACTCCAGCAGCATGACGCCGGAAAGCAGCATTCCCACCGGGTTGGCGATGTTCTTGCCGGCGATGTCCGGCGCTGAGCCGTGAGCGGCTTGGGCCATTGCCTGACTGTTGTTAGTGTTGATGGAAGGCGACAGCCCCAGGCTGCCGGTGAGTTCGCCAGCCAAATCAGAGAGGATGTCCCCGAACATATTGGTGGTCACGATGACATCGAAGTCCTTAGCCCGTCGCACCAGATGGGCGGTCATGGCATCGATGTGATACTCATCCACCTGCACCTCGGGAAATTGTTTTCCGATTTCCTGACAGGCTTCCCTGAAGAGGCCATATGCCATCTTGATGACATTCGCCTTGTGAACGATGGTCACCTTCTTGCGGCGTTTCATGGCCAGGGTGAATCCTTCCATGGCGATGCGTTCCGCAGCGCGCCGGGTGAACACGCCGGAGACGATGCACGTGTCAGGGGTCGGCATGAATTCCCCCAGCCCCTTGTACATGTTGCGATCAGGGTAGAACCCTTCGGTGTTCTCGCGCATGATTACTAGATCAACGTCTTCCCCAACCAGGCTTTTGCATCCGGGGATGAAACGGGCTGGCCTTACATTGGAGAACAGGTCGAAACAATGTCTCAATTCTCCACTGGGGTTGAGCTTGGCCAGATGGGCCGATGGATAGGCTGCGGAATCGTGAGGGCCCATCAGCCAACCATCGCACTTCTTCAATTCAGCCTTGGTGAACTCAGGAACTGGAGCGTCGTATTTGGTAATGCCTTCCCAGCCCATCGGGAGGGGGATGTACTCCAGCGTAGAGCCTCCCACGCGGGCGATGGCCGCGGTAATCACGTCTACCGTGGATTTCACAATTTCAGGCCCGATGCCGTCACCATTGAGGACTCCGAGTTTGTATTGGTGCATTTTCTCCCCTTCCTTACTGAGATGGAACAAAGGTTGTAAAGACAATCCCTCGGTTCGGCGGCAGCCCAAGGAGGGGTTGAGGAAATGAGCGAGTTGACAACATTGCATTCTGTAATTACAAAATACACTCACGGAGGGCGCAGTCAAGTGAATTCTTGGGAAAATGAGAATCCCGGCCCGAAGAGGGACGCAAAACCCCTCACACGCCCTCAAATGCCTTCTTCGCGTCCGTCGCCGGATGCCCTTTGGAGTCAAGTGCCGAAACTCGTGGGGAAGCGTACGAGCATGTGCGATGGTACGATTTACCAGGCAGATTGAGGCATTGTCGGCTTATGCGAGCATCCGTTAGGCGGACGAGCTCAGGGGTTTTATCTATGAAAGCGGAATCAACCAACATCTTAATTGAGCAGACCGCGCTGAAAATCGTAGAGATTGTTCAGGGCCGTGCGCTGCAGGAGGGCGAGCACTTAACCGAGGAATCTTTCGCAGCCGAACTGGGGCTCTCGCGCTCGCCGGTTCGCAAGGCGCTCGCGCTGTTGGATGAATATAAGATCGTGACCAAGGAGCCCAATCGCGGTTACTTTCTTACGCTTGATGCGCGCAGGATAGATGTCACCCTCCTGCCCTCCAGTGCGGATCCCATGGAGGATCTTTACTTGAAGTTAGCGGATGACCTGCTCAGCCGGAAGATTCCCGAGGAATTCTTCGAGGCTGCCCTGATTCGCGAATATGGCATTAGTCGCGGGCAGTTGCTCAAGATGCTTGGCCGCATGGCGAGCGAAGGTCTCATCGTAAGAAAGACTGCGCAGGGTTGGAAGGTCAACCCGTTTCTTAACGATGCGGACGCACACAGCCAGAGCTACCGCTTCCGCATGGCAATCGAGCCGGCTGCTCTTCTGGAACCTACTTATCGGATAGACAAAGCTGCGTTTCAACGCGCCCGGAAGATACAGATACAGATGATCAACGGCGGCGCCCTGAAATTGTCACGTTCAAAGCTCTTTCAAGTGGGAGCGGAGTTCCATGAGATGCTGGTTCGTTGCTCGGGCAATCGTCATTTTCTGGATGCGATTCAGCGTCAGAATCAGCTTCGCAGGCTGCTGGAATACCGATCCAAGAGCGACCGCGTTCTCTTTGCCGATCAATGCCGCGAACATCTGAAGTTACTGGATTTGATTGAGGCGGAAAAGCTGGAGGCCGCCGCGAACTTTCTTCGTGAGCATCTTTATAAAGTCAGTCGCAGGAAAACGACCGTGCAGCAGGCAATGGCTCAGTCGCGAGTAGCTACTCCTGCATCATAGGCGGCGCTTCTGCACGAAGCGCAATCACCGCGTATTTTTTCCGGAAAACCGGATCGAGCCACGAGGCGTAAGTTTTGCCGGGAATGAATCGATTAGTATATGTGGGTAGAGCATAAACGAATCGAACCCACCTATGAATATTGCGCTCATCATTGTGGATATGCAGAACGATTTTGTGGAGGGCGGGGCCCTGGCTGTAGAGGGTGGCCGGGCGTTGGTCCCTGTTATAAATCGAATTGCCGGTGAACTCGGCCAACCCGCGCTGGTAGTGACTTCGCAGGACTGGCATCCAGTTAAGACAGGGCACTTCGACAACTGGCCCGTTCACTGCGTGGCAAACTCCAAAGGCGCCGAATTGATGGAGGGCTTGAAACTGCCCGAGAACACAATCCATGTCGTCAAAGGCACGTCGGAATTAGACGATGGGTACTCGGCTTTTGAGGGTTGCGAACACAAAGAGGGTGGAGAAGCCCTCGATAGAATCTTGCGGGAACATGATATTCACGCCCTCTTTATCGGTGGGATTGCAACCGATTATTGCGTGAAGGCGACGGCTCTGGATGCGGTGAAATTCAAATATTGCACAACTCTCATCACGAATGCCTGCGTGGGCGTGAGCCAAGCCACGACCGAAGCTGCGCTGGCAGATATGGCCGCGGCAGGGGTTGCGATGATACGGCTATAAGGCGGCGTTGCTGGCACCCCGGTGTTTCCAGTCAACTTCATCCTGGCGGATATTTCGTGACAAAATGATCCAGTACGGATGAATTTCATCGCGCGAAGCACTCCCACCAATACCCCTGGTGTGTTGCTCAGGAGAAATACTTTATGGCAATCCTTTTCGAATCTAACGTAATCAATGGCATGAACTTGGCGAATCGAACTGTTCGATCTGCGACGTGGGAGGGAATGGCAACTGCGGAGGGAGCTTGTACCGGGCAACTTACGGACACGATGGTAGAGCTTGCCGAGGGAGGCGTTGGCCTGATTATCACGGGGCACGGTTATGTGAGCAGGGAAGGACAGGCTAGCCCATGGCAGTTGGGAATCCATGAAGACTCCGCCGTGCATGGGCTGACGGAAATGGTTGAAGCGGTTCATCGCCGTGGCGGCAAGATTGCTATGCAGATCGCTCATGGCGGGGCTCACGCCGCTGCCGCCGCTCTCGCCGGTTTGGAGAGCATAGGGCCTTCTGTGGTTTATGAGAATGGCAAAGCGATCTGCCGGGAGATGAGTAAAGGCGATATTGACCGCATTGTGCGCGCTTTTGGCGATGCCGCGGCAAGGGCGAAGCGTAGCGGCTTCGACGCGGTCGAAATCCACGCCGCCCATGGTTACTTGCTGAGTCAGTTTCTTTCGCCGTTGGTCAATCAACGTACGGGTGAGTATGGCGGTTCACTGGAGAACCGGGGCCGCATAGTTCTGGAAGTGTTGCACAGCGTACGGGATGCGGTCGGCCCAGACTATCCAGTTTTGATTAAGCTCAACTCCGAGGATTTTGCCGAGGGCGGCTTCTCCGCCGAAGACATGCTGGAGCTGTCGGCGATACTGGAGAAAGCGGGAATTGACGCGATTGAACTAAGTGGAGGCACGGCCAGCCAAGCAAGCAAGTTTAATCCAATTCGCTTCGGAGCCATCCCTAAAGAAAATGAAGTGTATTACTGGGATACCGCACGACGTTTCAAACAGAGGATACATGTGCCGCTTATACTCGTGGGCGGAATCCGCTCCCTCGATGTGGCTGAGCGCGTCGTGACTGAAGGAACGGCGGATTATGTCGCTCTGTCCCGCCCGCTGATTTGCGAACCCGATCTGGTGAACCGCTGGAAGAATGGAGACACGACGAAATCGGCTTGTGTCTCGGACAACAGGTGCTTCATCCCGGCCAGAGCCGGAGAGGGGTTGCGCTGCGTTGCGGCATTCAAGAGCGCGAAGGCAAGCCGGTGAAGATCTTCACCGCTCGACAGTAGCCTCGATATAGCCGTGGGGCTCATCGATGGGAACAAAAATGTGGTTGGGATTATCCAGGCCAAAGGGACTCAGGTCCGCAAGCAGGTGATGCAGATTGGGCATGGTGAGCTGGATGCGTGAAATCTCTGGCGCTGCGGCAAGCGCGGCTTTTCCCATGTCAAACAGCGTATGCTGCACGCTCATGCTGTCGTGCGCTGCGAACTCCTTGAGCATGGCGTCGATGATTCGCGTTCTTACCCGCGCATAATCCGGCGAGTCCGCGACGCACTCCCATTTCACGGTTGCGCGAGTGCCGAAGATGCGGTCCGTAGCCGGCTTGAGCGTGGTCAGCTTGTCTTGGACGTAGCCGGTGAAGGCCGATTTGGCGGTCTTCAGAATAACCAGCCCATCCACTCCGGGCGAGATGGACCACGAGCTGCCCCTCTCGCGCTCGGCATGGACAGTGTTTAATTCCGAGCCTCGGAGCCTGAAGGTGGTTGCTTCCGGCGTGCCGTCAATCATCATTGGCACCCAAGCCTTCTCTTCGATCTTTACGCTTACGGTTGTAATCTGCAGATTGTTATTGAGCAGATAGTCGCCCAGTTCAATGGCAAATTCCTCGATGGTTTCGGCCTTGGAGTTACGCGCGACAAAATAGACCGTGTTCTTCATCGTGTCCGTGGGCAAGACCTTGCTGTTGTCAGCTTCGGTGAAACTGGAATCGAAGTCGCCTTCCAGCAGCAGATGCACAGTCCACTCGTTGAACTCGTGGCGATCTCCGTGGCGCGTGATTCGCGATAGGCGTACGCGCGATTTTCCGTAGCGATTTTCACTCAGCCTTGCCATAGTGTCAGCTTCCTCGATAGGTTGTGTAACTGTTGTCGCTCAACAGGAGTGGAAGGTGGTAGCGTGCCTCGCCGCCACAGATGAAAGTGATCGATATCTCCGGAAAAATTCCTGACCGGCCATTACGGACCAGATATGTGCCGGTATCAAAGGTGAGCCGGTAAAACCCCGGAGCCACATTCTGCGCGAGGTCGCGGCAACGTCCATCGGCGTCGGTCGCGCTCTCGCCAACGGTGGACCATTGATTGCCTTCCCGTTTTTGCAGCCGCACTGCGATTCCAGCAGCAGGCTTGCCCAGCACCGCGTCGAGGACGTGTGTCGTGATCTCGCTCATTCGTGAAGCCACTTTCTCAGACGTATCTGCATGATCTGCCGCTGTTGTCCGGCGGCTTCGCATAACTCTGCCGCCGGATCGTTCGCAATGCGGCGATTGAGGATCGAGAGCATCTCTTCGGCGCTCTTGCCAGTTGCGCAAACAATATAGGTGAAGCCGAAGCGCTCCTCGTAGAGAGCATTGCCTACAGCTAATTTGGCGAGCACGCTCATCGCCGCGCCATTGGCAGACGATTGTTCCTCCTGCGACCACGCGTGCGATTGCGCAGAGGTGTGTGCGGGCGTGCGCTCTCCAATGCGCGGATGGCAGGCGAAGGCTTCGCGCCAGTCGGCCTCTTCCATGGTGCTCCAGATACGGCCGGCTGCCGCGCTTAACTCTGCAACGTCAGCAATGGGACGTAGTGCCACCATGGCTTCGGCCCATCGCCGCGCGCCACAGCAGGCAATCATCGCAGCCAGCGCCGTGTCTGCCTCTGCCTCGTTCCAAGCTGCCAGCGTGGAATTCACCGATGCAAGTCCTCCGAGCGGAGATCGATTGAACCGCACGCAATCACGCCGCAAACACAATCATTCATACGGCAAGCCGCGCCAGGGTTCGGGACAGTACCTCGACGCCTCCGGCTATCCACTCCGGTGAAGCGTACTCGTCGGGACGGTGGCTCACTCCGCCACGGCACGGAATGAATAGCATGGCCACCGGTGCGATGCGCGCGACAAAAAGCGAATCGTGGTAGGCGCGGCTCACCATCTTCCTATAGGTCTTACCTGCTTCCGCCGCAGAGGCTTCCATCGCCGCGAGTATCGATGGATCGCAGGTGGCCGGCGGATCGGCGTTCACCAATTCCGTCGTGATGACGACGCCGCGCCGGTCCGCGACATCGGCACACGTGGCGAACAAGGCATTGAGCACGCGGTCGCGGCGCGCGCCGTCGATGTCGCGAATATCCGTCTCTAGTCGCACTCGCGAGGGAATGCTGTTGACCGCGCCGGGAAAGACTTCACAAACGCCCACGGTGGCCACGGTATCGATGGCCCCACTGGATTTCGCCGCCATTTCCAAGGCCAGAATCAGCTCTGCTGCCGCGGCAAGAGCGTCCTTACGACCGGGCATCAACTTTGCGCCAGCGTGACCGCCCTCGCCCTCGATCTGTATTCGCAGGCTGGCGGGCGCGGCGATGTGAGTGACCAGGCCGAGGTCGATTCCTTGCTGCTCCAGTAGCGGTCCCTGCTCGATATGCAACTCAACAAACTGGTGGAAGCGTCCGGTAGCCAGCGCGGCGGTTTCGAGCGGGCCGGAGAATCCAGCCTGGCCGCGCAGTTCGTCCAGGCTGCGGCCCTGCTTGTCGCGCAGCAAGAGCGCCGCTGTCGGGGTGAGAGCATGGCCCATCATGCGGCTTCCCAGGCAGCCAATTCCGAAGCGGGTCGGCTCCTCGGCAGTGAAGATCACTAGTTCGATCGAACGCCGGGGACGGAAGCCCGCGCGCTGCAAGGCTCGAATCGCTTCGAGGCCACCCAGCACGCCCACGGTTCCGTCATAGGAGCCTGCGTTGGGAATTGCATCGATGTGCGAGCCGGTAGCAACCGGCGCAAGCTTCGCGTCGTCTCCTTGCCAACGGGCAACGGTATTGCCAATTGCGTCTTCGCGCACGTCGAGCGATGCCGCCGCGCAGAGGCTCTTTACGTAAGCCCGCGCGCGCAGATCCGCCTCGCCGAATACGACACGAGTCACGACCGGAGGCTCGGCTTCGGAGATTGACGCAAGCTTCTCCAACTCCGCGCAGAGAAGGGCTGTTTCGATTTTGAGTTCGATGGCCATGAACGGAATTACCCTCCGAATGGATGCCTGCGCCAATTTTTGTAGAGGAGGTATTTTGCAGGACTCTTACCGAGCGCGCCAAACCATTGCGGGCAGTAGGGGCCCATCCAGATGAAGTCGCCCGCCTCAACCGGATACCACGCATCGCTAAGTTTATAGATGCCGCCGCCCTCAAGCATCAGCAGTCCGTGCTCCATCACGTGAATCTCCACCATGCTTAGCGCCGCACCGGGATCGTAGGTCATGGTATTCACGGCAAAATCGTATGCGGGGTTGTCCGGCATCAGCGAGCGCACTCGCAGCGCTTCATCGCCTGCGAGCAAGACGGTGCTCATGGCTTCTTCATCGCCCACAACAATCTCCGGGGGCGCTGCGCCCGCTTGTGGCTCATAAGGTTTTTCGATGATCTCCGCGCGCGAGCTAACCTGCGCCTGCACTTTGTGAGGCCTTCCCTGGGGGAGATAGGCGAATCCGCCGGGTGACAAAATGTGCTCGGCTCCGTTGACCGTCAGCTCTAATTTTCCTGCGAGAACATAGATAAAACGCTGTACCGGCGTGGGCCCAAGCATTCCGCCCGCGTCAAACTCAGCGGTCATCTGCGTGAAGCGCGCGCCTAGTTGCGGGGCTATGTGAATCACAAATTCCACGCTCGTAGCGCCAGGCAACGTTGTGCGGACGAAAGTGTCCGGCGTATGCAGCAGGTGGTCTGGCTTCAGACTGCTTCGCGTAGCTCCCAGATGGTGCAATCGTGACCTCGTTCGAGAATCTTATCCAAGATCTTTCTCTTTGGCTATGCGCAGCAGAAACTCGCGGCCTATCTGCAATGCAGCCTCAACATCTCGTTCCAGCACGGTCTCGTCAGGGTGATGGCTAATGCCTCCTGGGCTGCGCAGAAAAAGCATTGCCGCCGGAACGCGAGAGGCTATCACCATGGCATCGTGACCGGCGCCGCTGGAGATAGTGGTTAGATGCAGTCCGGCAGCTTCGGTCGCTTCCGTCAGCAGCGAAGTAAGATGTTTGTCCATCGGAACGGCTGGCTGGTCCATTTGGATTGCGTATTCGAAACCGATCCCGCGCCGGCTGGTGATCGCCTTTGCTTCGGCGAGCAGTTTCTCTACGGCCGATGCGCGAAGGCCGTCGCTGGAATGGCGCACGTCCAGGCTCAGTTTCGCCGCACCCGGAACCACGTTGCCGGCATTGGGCTCCACGCTGATTTTGCCCACGGTAGCCACCAATTCATCGGTGTGCTGCGCCAGCGCTTCCACGGCCACGACCCACTCCGCTGCCGCAGCTAAGGCGTCCCGGCGCAAACGCATCGGGGTGGTTCCAGCGTGGTTGGCTTGGCCGCTGAATGACAGATTGAGCCGGGTCTGGCCTGCAATTGCGGAGACCACTGCGACACTCAGATTCTCCGCCTCCAGCACGGGGCCCTGCTCAATGTGGAGTTCGACATAGCCCAGTACATCGTCGTCGAGCGCGGCCTCGCCGATCTTTGCCGGGTCCAGTCCGAAAGCTCTGATGGCGTCGTTCATGCGCACACCATCGGTATCTTCGCGGGCAAGCAGGTTCAAGTCAAAGCATCCCGCCACGGCGCGGCTGCCTAGGAAAGGCACGCCATAGCGCACGCCCTCTTCATCGGAAAAGGCGATCACCTCCATGGCTAGCGGCAACTGGAGATCCTGCGCAAGCTCCGCCCATTCCAGCGCCAGCGTCACGCCCAACACACCGTCGAATGCGCCGGCATCGGGCACGGTGTCAATGTGGGAACCCATCACAAGCCGCTTGCCTCGCGACTGCGCGGGCTGCCACAGGCCGCGCAGATTGCCTGCCGCATCTACGCTCGTGGACATGCCAAGGGCCTCCATGCGGCGGCGCAAATGATCATGAACATCCCGCATCGGCGGCGTAAGAAAACGGCGCGTGGTGCGCCCCGGCTCCTCGCTCATGGCGGCAATGCGCCTGCATTCGGCAATCGCCCGCGCGGCACGGTCTCTCATTGCCGCACCAACTCGATGCCGCGCGGGGAGCCCACGAAGCCGTCCGCGCCGAAGACCCGCTCGCCGTGCAGGAAAGTCTCCACCACCCGGCCTTGCAACTCCGCGCCCAGGTAAGGCGAGAGCTTGTGGTGAAAGTGCAGGCGCTCGGGCAAAACCGTCCAGACGGCATCTGGATCGAAGACCACGATATCCGCGTCGGCTCCGGCGGCGAGAACTCCTTTTTTCCCTGCCAAGCCGGCTAAGCGCGCAGGTGCCGCGGCCAACCATGCGCCTAGTCTTTCCAGCCCTAGACCGCGCCGGGTCATCGCGGTCCACAGCACAGGCAGTGCCAGTCCCAGGCTTGAAACACCGCCCCAGGCGAGATCAAACCGGCCTACATCGCGATGCTTCATCGCCGCCGGACATGGCGAATGATCGGTAACCACCATGTCGATCACACCCGCCTCCAGCCCGGCCCACAACGCCTCTCGATTCGCGGCCCCGCGAATCGGTGGAGAGCACTTGAACTCCGTTGCGCCATCCGGGATTTCCTCGCCGGCGAACCAAAGATAATGCGTGCAGGTTTCAACCGTGATCGGCACTCCACGCGCACGCGCCTCGGCGAGCAGGGGCAGAGCCTCGGCGCTGGCCAGATGCACGATGTGAATCGGCGTCTCAAATTCCTCGGCGAGGCGGATCAGCAATGCAATCGCATCTATCTCCGCTGCGTCCGGCCTCGAAGCCAGATAGGTCGAATACTTTCGCCAATCCGCACCGGCGGTTTTCAGCGCTTCGGTAGCGGCATCCACCGGTCCGGAAAGTTCGGCGTGGGCCAGCAGCGGCAATCCCGTGCCGCGTAAGCGCGCAAGCGCCTTTCGCAGTTCATCCTCCACCACCCAGGCGAAGCCCTCGATCCCAGAGTGAATCATGAAGCACTTGAAGCCGGAAACTCCCGCGGCGGCCAGTGGCAACAGGGCCTCGGCATTGCCGCGTACCACTCCACCCCAGGCTGCCCAATCGACCCAACACTTACCCTTGGCCTCATCGCGCTTGGCTTTCAGCCCATCCACGCTGGTGGTCTCGGGCACGCAGTTCAGCGGCATATCCACCAGCGTTGTCACGCCGCCCGATGCCGCAGCCTGCGTGGCCGTCGAGAATCCCTCCCACTCCGTGCGGCCCGGCGCGTTGATGTGGACATGCGGGTCTACCAGGCCGGGAAGCAAAACGGCGTCACCGAAGTCGCGCAGCGTGGCGTCCGGAGGAAGATCGTTCCAGCCCCTCACATCGGCAAAGCGCCCATGCTCCACCACCAGGGTTGCCGGAGCGAGTCCCTCCGGGGTAAGAACGCGGGTTGATCGAAATACCTCGGCCATAGCGTCTCCACTCTTGCCCCACGGGCAGGGGTAGAACAAGCTTACGATGCCAGGTCAAGTAGAGCTGAAATTTCTTTCGGAGCGTTACCACGCTGGTATGCTGATAGACAAAAGCGAGGTACAGGGAATTGAACAACCTGCACGACGTTGAGAAGAGAAGTCCGGAGAAAAACCCGAAGATATTTCTGATCCACGCGACCCCGTTGGCGATGCCCGCCATCAAGGCCAGCTTCGATGCCTTGTGGCCCGAGGCGAAAATCTCCAACCTTCTGGACGATTCGTTGTCCAGCGACCTTCAGGAGCAAGGCTCGATAACGCCATCCATCGTCGAGCGATTCAAGTCCCTGGCGGAGTACGCGTATCGCTCGGGTGGCCGCGGCATCGTCTTCACCTGTTCTTCGTTTGGGGCCGCGATTGACGCCTGCAAGAGGATCGTCCCGATTCCCGTTCTGAAGCCGAACGAAGCGATGATCGAGGAGGCGCTGCAATACGGCGATAAAATTGCGCTGCTGGCGACGTTCGAGCCGGCCATCAAGTCCATCAGCGATGAGTTCGATGAGTTTGCCCAAGCTCTTGGACGCAAAGTGGAGATTCTGTCGGTCGTCATTCCGAAAGCTCTGGAAGCTTTGCGCAAGGGCGACATCGCAGCACACGATGAATTCGTTGCAGAAGAAGCGAAGAACGCAAAGTCGTGCGACGTGATCTGCTTCGCTCAATTTTCGATGACGAGCGCCGCGAAGCGCTGCACGGAAGCAAGCGGCCGCCCCGTGCTGACCACGCCGGACAGCGCCGTCGCAAAACTTAAAGGACTGGTGCAGAAAATATAATGGGTCCAATACTAGGATGCATTGCAGACGATTTCACCGGCGCTACAGACCTTGCAGGGATGCTGGCGAAGTATGGTATGCGAACCGTGCAGTTCATTGGAGCGCCGCAGTCGGCTACTCCGCCCGATGTGGATGCCATCGTGGTTGCACTGAAGTCGCGCAGCACGCCTGCCGTTGAGGCAGTGAACGAGTCCCTGGCCGCGTTGCGGTGGCTGCAAGCGGCGGGATGCAGGCAATTCTATTTCAAGTACTGTTCGACATTCGATTCCACGCCGCGCGGCAATATCGGGCCGGTTGCGGAAGCTCTCATGGATGCATTGGGAACGGACTTCACCGTTGCGTGCCCCGCGCTCCCGGCGAACAAGCGCACCATCTACCAGGGATATTTATTTGTTGGCAACGTGCCGCTGAATGAGAGCGGCATGAGGAATCATCCGCTAACGCCCATGACCGACGCCAACCTGCAGCGCGTGCTGCAGGCGCAGGTAAAACGCAAGGTCGCGGTTGTCGATTACGCGGTGGTGTCAAAGGGCGCGGATGCCATTCGCGAGGAGTTCGCCCGTTTGCGCCGCGAAGGTTGCGGATTTGCGGTTGTCGATATTCTTTTTGATCGCGACCTGGAGGAACTCGGCACCGCGTGCACCGATCTGCCACTGGTTACGGCGGGCTCCGGTTTGGGGATTGGGCTGCCGGAGAACTTCCGCCGCCAAGGGTTGCTGAACCGAAATGTGGTTGCAGACGCCCTCCCCACCAGCGGAGGATTCCGCGCGGTGATTGCGGGTAGTTGTTCGATCGCTACCCAGGGACAAGTCGCGTTGATGCGCGAACAGCACCCTTCGTTCCGTGTCGATCCGGCGCAGTTGACTGAAGGCTCGGTGATAGTCGAGAGCGCCTTGAAGTGGGCCTGCGAACATATCGGGAAGGGGCCGGTGCTGATCTACGCTACGGATTCGCCCGAGAATGTGAAGCGAACGCAGCAAAAGCTTGGAGCCGACAAAGCGGGAGAATTAGTCGAGCGGACTCTCGCGGCCATTGCGGCTGGGTTGGTCAAGATGGGGGTAGGCCAGTTGATTGTTGCAGGCGGCGAAACTTCTGGCGCCGTAGTGAAAGCATTGGACGTTCAGGGGCTCCGCATTGGCCGCGAAATTGATCCCGGCGTTCCCTGGACCACAGTCCTGAATGAGGACGGCGATAAGCCGCCACTCGCATTGGCACTGAAGTCCGGTAACTTTGGCACACCGAACTTCTTCCTGAAGGCATGGAGTTATTTGCAATGACGACGACCTATATTCGTAGTGGCGAAGCGCGGTTGCGCGATGAGATTGTTGAGTTTGGACGTTCGATTTTCGAGCGCGGCCTGACCGCGGGCAGTAGCGGCAACATCAGTGTGAGGCTTGTGGACGGCTGGTTGCTTACGCCCACAAACGCCTGCCTCGGCAGGCTCGATCCGGCGCGCATCTCCAAGCTCGATTGGTCAGGCAAATTGCTGAGCGGCGATCCTCCATCCAAGGAGGCGTTTCTACATCGTTCGATGTACGAGGAGCGGACGGGAGCCGGGGCCATCGTGCATCTGCATTCGACGCATTCCGCGGCGATCTCATGCATGAGCGGCTTGAACGAGGCAGATTGTATTCCCCCGCTCACTGCCTACTACGTAATGAAGATCGGACGCTTGCCGCTGATTCCGTACTTTCGTCCCGGAGACCACGAACTGGGAACGGCGATTCGCGGACTGGCGAGCAAGCACGCCGCAGTGCTGCTGGCAAACCACGGCCCGGTGGTCTCGGGCAAATCGCTGGAGGCTGCGGTGTATGCCACCGAAGAGTTGGAAGAAACCGCCAAACTGTTTCTGCTGTTACGCGACGTCCCGGTTCGCGCCCTGAACGCCGAGCAGATTGCAGAACTGAAGTCAGTATTCAATCTTGATTTGTAGGGTATTCTTGCATTGGAATTATCCTCACGCGAATATCCTCTGGAGACGCTAGCCATGGATGTACTTGTTCTGCCAGGCGATGGCATTGGCCCGGAAATCACTTCGGCCACGATGACAATCCTTAATGCCGTTAACGATAAATACTCGCTGGGTCTCAGCTTTCATGCTGAAGAAATCGGATTCATTTCTCTTCAGAAGCTGGGCACTACGATAACTCCGCAAGTGATCGATCATGCACGTAAAGCCGATGGCGTACTACTGGGCCCGGTTTCGCATAACGATTATCCGCCGCGGGACAAGGGCGGCCTGAATCCCTCGGGCGAGTTGCGTATCGGGTTAGATCTGTATGCAAATATTCGCCCTGCCCGTTCGCGCTTCGGTATGGGTTTTGCAGGCAAAGACGTGGACCTGATCGTTGTCCGCGAGAATACCGAGGGCTTCTATGCGGATCGCAATATGTTTGTTGGGAACGGTGAGTTCATGCCGACGGAAGACCTAGCGCTTGCGGTTCGTAAGATCACCGTCAAAGGCTGCCGTCGAATTGCCAAGGCTGCGTTTGAAATTGCATCCAAGCGCCCCCGGAAAAAGGTCACGGCTGTTCACAAAGCAAATGTCATGAGGGTGTCCGATGGCCTGTTTTTGCGGGAAGTCCGTAAAATAGCGCAGGAATATCCGGATGTGAAGCTCGACGAGATGATTGTCGACGCCACGGCGGCAATGCTGGTGCGCGATCCGGCACGCTTTGACGTGATCGTCACAACTAACATGTTTGGAGACATCCTTTCCGATGAAGCGACGGAGATTTCCGGAAGCCTTGGACTTGGCGGTAGTTTGAATGCGGGCGACCACATTGCGCTGGGCCAGGCACAGCATGGCTCCGCTCCGGACATTGCAGGCAAGGGAATCGCTAATCCGGTTTCACTGATTCTTTCAGCCAGCATGTTGCTCGACTGGATGGCTACCGAACACAAACAGCCCAAACTGAGCGAGGCAGCCAACTGCATTTCCGACGCGGTAGAGCTTGCGCTTGCAACGCCTGCGACGCGGACCCGCGATCTGGGTGGATCTCTCGGAACGGAAGCCTTCGTTAATGTGGTGCTAGCTGCCGTTCGGCAGTGACGGAGCAAGGAGCTGAGTTCTATGTCTTCATCGGGATTTGTCGTCCCACAAGGCGCGGTCGATTGTCATCATCACATCTTCGATTCGCGTTTTCCATATTCACCAACCAGGCGATATACGCCGCCTTCAGCCACTGTTGCCGATCTGCAAGCCTTTCACGGAAAGATAGGGATTTCACGTACGGTAATTGTTCAAGCTAGCGTCTTTGGGACCGATAACCGCTGCATGATGGATGCGCTTAAACAGCTTGGCGAAAATGCCCGCGGGGTTGCCGTCATCGACCGCACGTTCTCGGTTTCGCAGCTCGACGATCTTTCCGCCGGGGGCGTGCGAGGCGTTCGCATCAATCTCGAGACTGGCAAAAACCGCGACTTGGACTATGCGGCGAGGCGGTTTGACGAAACCGTGCAGCAGATCGCCGGGCGCGACTGGTTTATCCAAGTTTTTGCGGTAATGCCGATCATCGAGGGACTTGCCGCGCGCATTATGGACCAACCTCATGAAATCATCGTCGATCACTTTGGCTTGCTAAAAGCGGCGGACGGAGTGGCGCAGGAGGGGCTGGCATGCCTTCTCTCGCTGATGCAGGCTAAGAAAGCGTATGCGAAGCTTTCGGGAGCTTACATGATTTCGCAGCTCAAGGACTATTCGGACATTACTCCGCTCGCCAGAAAATTGATCGAGACTGCGCCCGACCGCGTGATCTGGGGCAGCAACTGGCCGCACACTTCAGGGGCTACACGCCCAGCAAATAGCCTGCCGACCGATATTGAGCCGTTTCGGCACGAAGACGATGCTTACATCTTCGGGCTCGTCAAGGACTGGGCACCCGATGCGACACTGCGGCGGAAACTTCTGGTCGATAATCCGAGCCGGTTGTTTGGATTCGGCAAATAGAACGATTCCGTTGCGCCCCATGTTTGCGCCCAACGGCAGGGCGCAGACATGGGAAGCCCATCCTCTCTTGTTCAACTCTTGAGAACCGCAAAGACTCAGCTCACGGTTGCCTTGGCTGAGAGGTTTCCCGTAAGTACGGGAATGCATTCCCCGGCGTAGGGAATGCACAGGATCTTGGGATGCTGGTAGTTGCCCAGCGCCTCGGCGGCTGCGTCTTGAAGCGAGGCGAAACCCGTCATGAACATCTCGGAGAGTTCCCCGGGATCGATTTCCGAGGTCACGACCAGAACGCGGGCCTTCTTGCAGGCGCGTGCAAACATGTAGGCCTTGGAGGTGTGGCCCTCGCCACTGAATCCCTCCTTGTAGAAGTTGCGAATGACCGTTTCCACCGAGTCCGCGGTCTTCAGCACTGCTCCGAACTTGCCAATGCCTTTTCTGCACTCTGCGATCAAGGCGATTGTGCCGCCGGGATTTATGATCTGTTCGGCGACCGATACTGCTTTTTGCGCCTGGTGCAGGTCGATATCCTTGGGGTAGCCGCCGGGACTGACGAAGACCACGTCATAGCCGGAATCAAACTTGCGGACCCAGGATTTTTCGCAGATATCAACGCCGCGCGCGTGCGCCTCTTCGAGATCACCCGCCACGGCCTCCACTACTTCTCCACGATAGTTCTTGACTACGTTCACGATGAAATCAACGCCGACGAGGCGGGCGGCGGCAATCGCTTCCTTATGAAACGGATTATCCCGGATGATTCCCATCGCCGGACCTTCCGGACGAATCGGAAAAGAGTGATGGGTGGAGATGGTTTTAATTCCGGAGATGCCTGGAACTACGGATTTTCTGCCTCCGCTGAACCCGGCGGATTGATGCGGAGTAATTAAGCCTGTCGCAATTTTAAGTTCTGCCTTTACATATTGGCTGTTCACGTAAACGGGTAGGTGTCCGCCGGTCTCGCCGACGAACGTCACGGAACTCTCGTCGTAACAGTTATGCGAGATGACGTTGAGTTTCGAGCGCCAGCAGCCGGTGATCTTCTGCAACTCCTCCGGCGTGGGCATTTCGTGGTTGCCAACGGCCACAATAACGGTGACGCCAGCGGCATCGATGCCACCCTCGGTCAATTCCTCCATGATTGCCGTCAACATGCTTTCCGTAGGGGCGGGCCGGGTAATGTCGTTGACGACGATTGCCGCCGAGCGTTTTCCCCGCGCGAGCGTTGCCAGCCGCTCGGAGCGAATCGGTTTAGCCATTGCCTGGCGGATGGCTGCCACCTCGTCTGGCGCGCCGGGAGCGAGCGCAGGCATTAGCACGTCGGCTTCCTGGGTTATTTCGAGCTGAAGAAACTTTTCTCCGTAGGGAAATTTGATGAGTTGCACAGATGTATCTCCATTGCTTGGGTTTGCGGCACGCTAATTCGTAGATTATGGCGGTGTTGTATCTGCACCGTTCAGAGCTTCTTATCTGCCCCACTACTCCTTCTTGATAACCAACTTCAGTGAAAAACTAAGCGCAGTCGCAACAAAGAGGAAGCCGGACATCGCGAGCAATCCGGTATTGAAGGAGCCGGTTGCATCCTTCAAGAAACCCATGATCGAAGGGCCGACAAAACCGCCCATGGTGCCGACGGAATTGATGAGAGCGAGACCGCCAGCGGCCCCAATGCCCGAGAGGAAGCGTGTCGGAATAGTCCAAAGTATGGCGCGAGCCGTATTGGTGCCGACCACGGCAGCGGTTAGGCCGATCAGCGAAATGACGAACGAGTGTGTCCAGATTGCAAGCACCAGCCCCACGGCGGAGAGTAAGCATGTCAACGCTAGATTGAAGATCTTTCGTCCGCTTCGATCGACGACGCCAGCCCACAATACCATGATGATGCAGGCAATAAGGCTTGGAATGGCCGAGAGGAATCCAACGTTGAAATTCGAGAAATGGTGCGACTTGATAATCAGCGGGAGGAAGATGGCCACGCCATACGAACCAACCGTGTAGGTGAATTGGACGAGAGCGAGGAGGAGCACGCGGCTGTCTTTGAGGCTTGCCCAGAGATGCCTTTTCTCGCGCTCTTTGCGCTCGTTTCCGAGGCTCTTCGCGACAAGTTCCTTTTCCTCCGCACTGAGCCAGGAGGCTTGCTCGGGCTTGTCTACCAAGAAGATCAGATACAGGATGCCGAGGATCACTGCCGGGATACCTTCGGCGATAAAGAGCCATTTCCAGCCGGAGAACCCCATGACGCCGTTCATTGCGAGCAACAGGCTTGCCAGTGGACCTCCAATAAACGATGACAGAGGGATGCCGATCAAGAACCATGCGTAGATTTGCGCACGATACTGTGCCGGGAACCATACCGCTATGTAAAATGCAGCACCGGGGAAGAAGCCGGCTTCCGCTACGCCGAGCAAGAAGCGCAGCAAGTAGAAGCTGTGAGGCCCGGTAGTGAATATCATGGCCATGGAGACGAATCCCCAACTAATCATGATCCGCGCAAGCCAGATACGCGCTCCGAAGCGATAAAGGGCAATGTTGCTGGGCACCTCGAAGAAGCAATAGCCGAGGAACAGGATTCCGGAGCCGTAGCCGAATGCGGTCGCGCTTAGTCCGATGTCATGGTTCATCGTTAGCGCGGCAAAGGCGACGTTTGTCCGATCCAGGAAGTTCACGATATAAGCGATTGTGATGAGCGGGAGAAGCCGCCATGCAATTTTCTTGAATACTTGCTTTTCGGTTAGCTTGCTTACGGAGCTGGCGACCGTAGCCGGCTCTCCTATGTTCACGCTATTACTCATTCCCTCACTTGCTCCTTGGTTTCGCTATCTGTTCTGTCTCGGCAGATGGTGCAAGGTTACTATAATCCCCGGCCGCATTCTGTAGTCATCTTGGTAGATGAAGTACCGATGCGTGCGGAAAAAAGCCGAAAACCCACAAAAGCCGAAAACCTCTTGACAATCCAGACGTTCTGATAGACGCTCCCAATGTTCATTCTAGCTGCCACTCGCCACTAAGCGGGCCATACAAGTTCATTCGGTATGGGAGGGAAGGTTATGGAAGAAGAACAAGACATGTCTCCGGATGGTGAGGAGCGGGAATCAGGCAAGCTTCGCGTCTCGCGTCGCAGTTTCTTGAAGGGCATGGGGGTAAGCACCGCGGCGGCGGCAATTGCCCAGACAGTAGTTCCCCCGCTGGAAGCCGAGACGGTTCCCCTGGTGAAGGGGGTTCGAGAGGCGACGATCATAACGGAAATCAACGGCAAGAAGTATCGTCTTGCGGTGAAGTCACACTGGACGCTGCTTGACGTGCTGAGGCGCGAACTCGGGCTGACCGGTACAAAGAAGACATGCGACCGCTCCAGTTGCGGAGCCTGCACGGTTATCATGGACGGTAAAGCTATCTACGCCTGTTCTTTGCTGGCTATTGAGGCCGATCAACACAAAATCACCACGATTGAAGCCTTGTCCGACGGCGAGAATTTACATCCGATTCAGGCTGCCTTTATACGGGAAGACGCGTTGCAGTGTGGTTTTTGCACGCCGGCCATGATCATGTCGACGAAGGCGCTGCTCGACTCCAATCCACGGGCAAGCCTGATTGAGATAAAAGAAGCCCTTTCGGGCAACGTCTGCCGATGCGCTGCCTACCCCAAGATCACCAAAGCAGTATTGTCGTTGGCGCAGAAGGCATAAGGGGAGATGCAATGAGCTCGGAATTTAGAGTCGTCGGAAAACCGCAACCAAAGATGGACGCGATGGAAAAGGTAACCGGACGAGCAAAATATGCCTCCGATTACGTCCTGCCAGGCATGCTCCATTTGAAGATATTGCGAAGCCCATACCCGCATGCTCGGATCGTCAGCATTGACACATCGGCGGCCCTTGCGCTGCCGGGCGTGAAGGCGGTGCTGACCCATAAGGACATGCCTGCGTACCGTCCGAATCTCTGGATGCCACTGCTGACAGACGTAGCCCGGTTCGTTGGCGACGACATCGCGGTTGTGGCCGCCGTGGATGAGGAGACGGCTATCGAAGCGCTTGGCTTGATCAAAGTCGACTACCAGGTGCTTCCCTTTGTGCTGGACCCCGAAGAAGCGTTGAAACCGAGTGCTCCCAAGTTATTCCCCGAGGGCAATCTCCTTGGGGGTGCGCCCACGGTCGTTAGCCGGGGCGATGTGGAAAAGGGGTTCGCCGAAGCAGACGTTGTCTATGAAGCACGCTATAAGACGCCTACCGTGAACCAGGCGCCCGCGGAAAGCAGGGTCTCGCTCGCAAAATGGGAAGGCGGCAGACTGACAATCTGGGATTCTACGCAGGGACCATTCGAGGTTCAGAAGGGCGTAGCCAAAGCGCTCCATATTCCCATGAGCAAGGTGCATGTGATTTGCGAGTTCATGGGGGGCGGGTTTGGTGATAAGGGCTATCCCGGACGCCATCAGATACTAGCTGCCCTCATCGCGCGACAGACGGGACGCCCAGCGAGAATCGAGTTAGACAGAGACGAGTACTATGTCGCGGGCCTCCGCCGGTATGCGGCAGTCATTGACCTGAAGTACGGGGTGAAGAAGGACGGCACACTGACGGCCATTCAGACCAAGGTGTTTGCCAACAGCGGAGCGTATGCTCAATTTGCGTTAGCCGCACTTGGAGTCATGCAGGTTCCGATGTCGGTCTACCGGTGCGCGAATATGAAAGGCGAGGCCTATACGGTCAGTACGAACACCCCGGCGACTGGTCCTTTCCGCTGTGTCGGACATCCCCAAGGTACGTTCGCCCAGGAAGTTCACATGGACATCATCGCCCAGAAGCTGGGGATGGATCCGGTCGAACTGCGGTTGAAAAATTACGCTCGGTTGGAGGATGGCGACCAGTTCAGGAAAATTCCTTTCTCCAGCAATGGCATGGAAGAGTGCATCCTGCGCGGCGCGGAAGCTTTCAAGTGGAAAGACCGGATGAAGACCGCATCGCAGGCGGGACCCGTCAAAAAGGGTTTCGGCGTAGCGGTTCACGCATGTAGTCACGGCGGTATGATGCCCGGAATGCCTCTCTCCGGCATGGTTAAGGTCAACGCCGATGGCACGGTGAATGTATTTAGCGGTGCAACCGAGCTCGGAGCTGGGCAGAAAACCACCATGGGCATGATCGCTGCTGAAGAACTCGGCGTTTTGTTCAGCAGTGTCTCCGTTACTACAGCCGATACCGACATGACGACGGACACAGGAGCCACCTCTGGAAGCCGGCAGACAATTACCGGTGGAACCGGAGTGAAAATGGCAGCGGCGGATGCCAAGAACCAGTTGCTGGACGTCGCGGCTGTGGAGCTGAAGACGGACAAGAAAAACCTGAGCATCCGGGATAGTGTGGTTTATGTGGCGGGTTCAGACAAAGGAACACCGCTGGACCAGATTGCAGCCAAGGCACCGGGCGGGGTCATCTTCGGTCGGGGCGTCCTGAACGCTCCCACAAACGTTTTCTTCCACGGTTTCGCAGCGCAGTTTGCCGAGGTGGAAGTGGATACCCGTAACGGCCACGTCAAAGTTCTCAAGATTGTGGCTGCGCACGATCTTGGCCGGGTCATCAACCCACTGGGCGCTGAGAACCAGATCGAGGGAGGCGTGATTCAGGGAATGGGATTTGGCGTGTCCGAAGACCAGATCATCGACAAAGCCTCTGGCATCTGCGTCAACCCGAACCATCTCAACTACAAGATGCTCACGATCAAGGATGTTCCGGAGATCCAGACAATCATGGTGGAATCGGTTGACGCGGTCGGCCCGTTCGGGGCTAAGGGCATTGGCGAGCCGCCCTATAGCCCGCCCGCGCCGGCGATTGCAAATGCGATCTTCAACGCCATCGGCGTGCGCTTCTCGGAACTTCCTATTACGAACCGGGCGATTCTAATGGGCCTGAAGGCAGCCAAGGCCTAGGTTGAAGGAGATATACGATGAAACCTTTCGAATACTACAGAGTCACCACGGCTGGACAGGCTGTAGCCCTTTTGACGAAGTACCAGGAGAAGGCTGCCATTCTCGCAGGAGGAAGCGACCTGCTGGGAATGATGAAAGACGGCATCGAGGGCCCGGCACTGAAAACGCCGAAGCACTTGATCGATATCAAGGGGATCAAGGATCTCGCCTACATTAAGGAGTCGCCGTCCGGCTTGAAGATCGGCGCCGGAACTACGCTCCACGACATCATTCACTCCGATCTTGTCGACGCCAAGTATCCGATCGTGGGGCAGGCGGCCAAGCAGGTTGCGGTTCCCCAGATCAGGAACGTTGCAACCCTGGGCGGCAATCTCTGCCAACGGCCACGCTGCTGGTACTTCCGCGGAAAGCTCTTCTCCGACTGCATTCGCAAGGGCGGCACAAGCTGCTACGCCAAGGAGGGAGAGAACCAGTACCATGCCATCATCGGAAGCGACATCTGCGCCATGGCCTATCTCTCGGACATGGCTCCGGCACTGATCGCGCTCGACGCCAGGGCCGAAATAGCAGGCCCGAAAGGAACGAGGACCATTCCACTGGAGCATTTCTACGTGACTCCCGAAACCAACATGCTGAAGGAGACTGCGCTTACTGCGCAGGAGATGCTGTTGGCGGTAGAAATTCCGGCTGCTTCCCAGAGCAGGAAGGGCGTCTACCTCAAGCTGAAGGAAAGACAGGCGTTCGACTTTGCGGTGGTCAGCGCGGCCGTGAGTGTAGCGCTGAAGGGCGGTACGGTCGTGGACTCGCGCGTTGTCTTTGGCGGTCTGGCGCCGTTTCCTCATAGGAGTTTGAAGGCCGAGAGCGCTTTGAAAGGCAGGGAATTAAAGGGTGCCGTCGCCGCAGCCTGCAGCGCATGCGTGGTGGGTGCCCAGCCGTTGAGTAAGAATGCCTATAAGATCGAAGCAGCCAAGGGGGTATTGGAAGAAGCGCTTAACATGCTCGCTTGACGTTGATTCGTGCTTTGCTGCCGTGTATCGCATTGACGAGGAATACCCACGAATGTGATGCGAGTCCTAGCGCGGATCGCAATAGCGCACTATTCTGTCTACGGAACAAGGAAAGCTCCTTCCTCCGTCCTTGACGTTGCGACTCGGCTAACGGTGCCGCGTTTCGCGAGGACGCCATAACAATCCACAGTCTCCCTGTTCCACCAAGGTGCCTGCAATGCGTTCAGAGATCGTTTTCGATGCGTTAAATACGAAGAACCGCTTTATCCTTTGCCACGAGGCATTCAAAGCTATTCGTCTGCTTCACAAAAGCAATACGCGCATAGAGGATACGGCCAATGATGCCCTCATCCGGCTGGCCGGAGCGGAACCGCAAGAAATGCCGGATCTACCAGAAGCCATTGCGGAGGTTACGCCGGAACTTCCTGGCCCGGTACAGGACTGAGCCCGCATAATATCGCGTTCTGACGCTGATCAAATCGGCAAAGCGGTTTCGCGTTTTATATTCTGCTTGCAAACCTGTTTGCTTGAAACAGGCCTAGGCGCGTTACGCTACTTTGAAGCCGCCTCTGGCGAACTCTCCCCGATGACCGTCATCCACTTCCGCACCCGCCATGATTTTACGAGGCCGTTTATCACGTAAGGGTCAGCTTCAGCGAATGCCCTTGCGGCTTCCGGAGATGGTCCTCGAAAAACCAGCACCGCCCCGTCTACCGGGTCGGCAAGCGCTCCGGCGATCACAAGGTCTCCACGCGCGTGCGCCTGTCTTGCGTGTTCCAGATGCGCGTCGCGGAACTTTGCTCGTTTCTCCACGTAATCGTCGACCACATCGTAGAAGAGAATGAAGTGCATGGCAAAATCCCCCGTTCGGAAATAGAGTTGGTTGGCGAAGCCATCAAAAAAAGAGGCCGGCCAGGTAGCGGCCAACCTCCAACCTCGCGGAATAGCAAGGCTACTTCAGCCCCTTCACGTACGCTGCGAGCGTAGCGACCTGAGCGTCGGTGAGTCCTGCCATCTTTGTGGCGTGAGGAGCCTTCTTGCCACCTTTGGTCAAGACCGCGGTCACGTCTTTACCCTTGATTGCCGGGGTAGTTCCCTTGCCTTCTCCGGATGCGCCGTGGCACATCGCGCACTTCTTGAACAGCGTTGGGCCATCCTGAGCCATCATCATTCCGGTGCCCAGAGCCAGCATTGCGGTGATTGTCATAATGCGCTTCATGGATTGTGTCTCCTTGTGTACTGGTTGATTGTCGGACAAAACCAGCCCCCTGGCTGGCGGGATGAACTAATCGGTCAAACCAAACTTGGGAATTGCAGGTAAACGGAATTCTAAATCTGGACACAGTTTAGTCCCATGCCGCCCGGCGTGCCAATTTCAACGCCGGAGATTTTTTGCAGTTTTCGGATCGTGAATCTTCCACTGCAACCGGCTCGAATCACAATTTCCGAAGCAGAAACTGAAGATCGCCAGGCAGTTTGCAGTCGATCGAGACGGTTTCTCCCGAGCGCGGATGAATAAACTCGAGATGCGCGGCATGAAGCGCAACGCGGCTGATCAGCGGCTCAAGCGATTCCTCGCGATGGTATTTTCGATCGCCAATCACGGGGTGGCCCAGCACCGCAAACTGGGCTCGAATCTGATTCTGCAGTCCCGTTACCAGCTCAACTCTGACCAGTGAAGCATTCGTCAAAACCTTTTCCACCGAATATCGAAGCTCGGCCCGCGTTGCCGTGGGGTCTTTCGCTGTCCGCAACTGTTGAAACATTCCTTCGCGCCGGAAGTAGTGTACTAACGTCCCACTCGCGCTGCCGAGGTGGCCGCGCAGCACCGCCAGGTATTGCCGCGTAGGAGTATGGGCAAGGAACTGTTGCACCAACGCATCCCGATCCGGATCGGTCTTGGCAAACAGCAAAATCCCCGAAGTAAAACGGTCAATGCGATGCACGACCAAGGCGCGCTGCCGCTTCGGCTTGAGTTCCGCCGAAAGCAGGGACAACGCCGATGGAGTCTTGGAGCCCTTAATCGGCACGGCTAGAAGTCCAGGCGGTTTGTCGAGAACGATCACGGCATCGTCCTCGTATAGCACGGAGACCTCGCGTGAAAAATGAGGCCGGCGCCGATCTTTGGGGGAGTGACCCACATCCGGATTCGCCGTGCGGCCGCTAGGCCTTTGTGAACGTTTCTTCATGAACTGGTTGCCCGATATTGCCTGGATGGCTGTCTTTGAACTCTCGGCTAATCTTATCTCAATCGCCTGCCTCCTATGGCCCTGCCATTCATTTTCCCCGAGCAATCGGAGATTTCCGGAACTTCATGGTAGACTTTACGCATGGCCATTTGTGGCTGGGTTGGGTGGTGATTTTGTTTGGCAGAAATTCGATTGCAAGAAGGCGAGTCCATTGAGAGCGCCCTGCGTCGGTTCAAGCGCAAAGTTCAGACGGAAGACATCATTAAGGAAGTCAAGCGTCATTCCTACTATCTGAAGCCGGGCGCGAAGCTCCGCGTAAAGCAAGCTCTGGCTCGTAAGCGGGCACAGAAGAAGATTCGCAAAGAGCCCAAAGATTAGTTGCTCCCACTGGGGGCCGTTGCTATCCAGCAGCGGCCCCTAATTTTTTGTCCGGAAAATCACTTCTACCAAGTCTTCGCCACTGCCCTCCCAGTCCGCCCGTGCTCTCCGAATCATCTTAATCGCGCCCACGCTTTACGCGTTCCCGTCCTCACGGGGCACGAAGGTGGAACTTTGAGGCAGTGAATGTGATTCAGTAAGAGAGAATAGGCAAAATTTCTGCTCGAAATAGTGTCTCTTTAATGTGAATTGCTCATCCAACCTACAGCAACTTGGGACTGCCCGGAGGTTGGGAAGTTATGAAGAAAGCGATTTACGCCGTGGTTCTTATTCTCGTAGTGGCCGCCGCCTATTTTGCCGGACGGCACGAGAAAGTTGGCGTGGTCGCTGCCAGCGGTCCACGCCGCGTTCTGTACTGGGTGGACCCGATGCATCCTGCCTATAAGTCTGACAAGCCTGGGATTGCTCCGGATTGCGGCATGCAACTTGAACCAGTCTATGCAGACGGCCAGGGCAGCGATGATTCGGGAGCGGCTGGGATGCCTTCCGGTACGGTCAAGCTCGATTCAGACAGGCAGCAACTGGCTGGCGTGCGCGTGGCCTCCGCCGAAAAAGTATCCGGAACCAGGTCCGTACGAATTCTCGGAAAAGTTGCCGCCGACGACAGGCTTGTTTATCGAGTGGTCGCCGGAGTCGAGGGGTGGGTTCGCGAGACCTTTGACGCTTCCATTGGAAGTCGAGTCAAGAAGGATGAAAAACTTGCCACCTATTATTCACCGGACTTTGTGGCACAGATCAACAGCTACATTGTGACCAGTGACCGATCGGCTATCAACATAAAAGAGACTGGCCGAGGTGTAGAGCTGGCCGCTCTCCGCCTTCGTAACCTCGGCATGAGCGAAATGCAGATCAAGGAATTGGGCGAGGCCCACCAGGTGCCCGAGAACGTTTACGCCGTGTCGCCAGCCGACGGGTTCATCATCGCGCGCAACATTTCGCCGGGCTTGCGCTTCGAACGCGGTGCTGAGTTTTACCGCATCGCCGATCTCAGCCATGTATGGATCATGGCCGACGTCTTCGAAAACGAAGCGCGCTTCTATCACCCCGGAATGGTGGCCACGGTTACGGTGCCTCAGCTCGGCAAAACCTTGCGCGCGCGGGTCAGCGAAGTGCTTCCGCAATTCGATCCCGCGACTCGCACCATGAAGGTTCGCCTAGAAGCGCAGAACCCCGGTTTCATGCTGCGGCCTGACATGTTTGTCGATATCGAACTTCCGGTCAACCTTCCCTCCGGGGTTAGCGTGCCGGTCGATGCCTTGGTCGATTCCGGAAGAGCCAAGCGGATTTTTGTGGATCGCGGCAATGGATTCTTTGAGCCGCGCCAGGTCGAAACCGGCGTGCGCTTCGACGATCGGGTAGTGATTACGAGCGGTCTGAAAGAGGGCGAGCGTGTTGTAGTGGCCGGAACTTTTCTGGTGGATTCCGAAAGCCGCCTGAAAACCGTGGCCGCCGGGATGCACGACTCGACGCCGGATGACCACATGCCGCCTGCCGGGAAAGAATATCCCCCGCAAGCCATGGCCACGATGAAGCAGGCGAAGATGCCGGTTGGGGAGACCGTCGATCACAAGTGCGGCATGAAAATAGATCCGGCGAAGTCTGCTGCCGAGGGAAACACGCTCGACTATCACGGTACCAAGTATTACTTCTGTTCCAGGTTGTGCAAGGAAGAGTTTGCCAAGCGGCCTGAGCAATATCTTGCGGCTGGCCATCAGTCTGGCGGTCAGTGAGCAAACGGCTAATGGACCATCACTTTCGTGCTCGTTTGCAGCATTCCAAGGTGCGCAGATGGCGATTCCAACGTCCTTTTTGATTCCCGGTGCAACCAGAGTACATGAAAATCATCTTACTTAATTGGGGCGCGGATCGAAGCCCGCTCAAGGTGCAGCGGAATTCATTCAAGTTATTTTGAGATGGAATATTGGATCTTTCAGATTGTTGGGTTTCCCGCTGGAGGGTCAGTGCTGCCGTTGCAGCTTTTGCCATTCACGCCCGCTAAGCCTGAGCGAGCTACCTCATCTTAAGCGGGCCTAGCACGCCGCTTCCGGGCGGCATAGAGATTTGCGAGGGCTTCGATGCGCAGAGTCATTACTGCCGGATTGTCGTTAGTACTTTGCTTCTTTGCCGCGGTTCAACCGGCGGCAGCGGGGCGGGAGGGGCTTCGCCCAAAAACAAAAACGATTTCTGCAAAATCTCGGATCGTGGGTAGTATTCCCCTCGAAAATCTCAGTTCCGCTGGTTTGAATCATCAATCTTACGTTTTCGAATTGGATTCGAGCGGGAAAGGCGCTGTGCCTCAACTGGTGAAAGTGTCCTATCGCTTTTACCTGCGCGACCCGCAGTTGCCCGCTTCGTTCCTTGACTACACAAAACTGCACCGTTTCGTCTTGACTCGCGACGAAACTTGCGATGAAACCTGGGGCGCACTGACGACTCGATACCTATTCGACCGGAACGGAAATTTTCGCGGCGGCCAGAATGCAATCGTATACAGCAGCAATGCTCCGGTCCCGGAGATAGACCGGCAAGCCGTTCTGCCTTGCTACGCCGTCAGGCCGCAGGACTATAAATCCACCGAAAAGAGCGTGGCTGCCAAGCAGCCCACGGCCAAGGTTACAGCGGCAAAATAGTAGCCGCGCATCCGGCGGTAGCCGTAGTTAGCACAAAGATTGAAAGCCCAAAAGGCAGGAGCAAAATGCTGGCATTGGAGAAAGGCAGTAGAGGCCGGAGTTTGCGGGTATGCGTGCTGCTTATCTGCACCGTGATTCTTGCGGCGTTGCCGGCAGCGGCGGGCAAGGGCTCGTCTCTCTTTTCAAAGGGCGCCGATGCGGAAGCGCGCCAGGACTACGAAGCGGCCTACAACTACTACAATGAGGCCTATCAACACGATCCGAAGAACCTGGAGTACCGTGCCGCCACCTTGCGAACGCGTGTCCTCGCCGGAAGCGAGCGCGTACATCGCGGTCAATTGTTGCGCGAGGAAGGCAAACTGGAGGAAGCGCTGGCGGAGTTCCGCAAAGCGGCGGTCATTGATCCCGTAAGCTTCATCGCCCAACAGGAGATTCGTCGTACTCTCGTCATGATTGATGCGGCAAAGGCCAAGCCTTCGATGCCGGCGCATGCGTCTGAATCCACCGAGTTGCAGAAGCGCCTCGATACGGTGATTCCGCCCGTTGAACTTACGCCGCTCTCCGGCGCCCTGATCTCCATCAAACTAACGGGCGACTCCAAGACCATCTATCAGACGGTCGGCAGACTTGCCGGCATCAATGTTGTCTTCGATCCGGATTACGCCTCCCATCCGATCAGCGTCGATCTCGTCGGAGTCACTTTACCGCAGGCTTTGGAGATCCTTGGCTACCAGTCCAAGACCTTCTGGCGCGCATTGACTCCCAACACCATTCTGATTTCGCCGGACTCCGCCGCCAAGCGTAAGGATTCGGAGCAGAATATCCTGATGACTTACTACCTGACAAATGTGGCGCAGGCCGCCGATTTGACGGAGGTGACCGGCCTTCTGCGGACGACTCTCGACCTGACCAAGATCACGGCGATTCCCAGCCTCAACGCGATCATCGTGCGCGGCACTCCAGACCAGGTCGCGATTGCCGGAAAGCTCATCGATGATATGGATAAGGCGCATCCCGAGGTAGTTGTGGACGTGGCCGTGATACAGATCACCCGCGACCGTCTAAAGACGCTTGGAACGACCCTGCCGACCAGTTTCACCGCGACCATGTCGGCAGGGGGTACCGCGGGAAGCTCAACCCTTACCGCTCTCCAAACTATCAACTCAAGCAACTTCACGGTTACTCTGCCTTCTGCAACCGTCACCGCGTTATTCAGTGACAGCAAGAGCAAGTTGATCCAGAATCCACAGATCCGCGCCACGGATGGACAGAAAGCCACAATGAAGATCGGTGAGCGCGTGCCGATCGCAACTGGCGTTTCCAGTTCAACACTAACCTCTTCGGCGCTTACGCAAACACAATTCCAGTACATCGACGTCGGCGTCAACATCGACATTACGCCTCATGTTCATGCCAACAACGACATCACTCTAAAGCTGTCGCTGGATATTTCCGCCGTAGATTCCGAGCAGACCGTTGGGGGCGTTACGCAGCCTGTCATCGGCCAGCGCAAGATCGAACACGAGATTCGCCTCAAAGAAGGCGAAACCAATGTGCTTGCCGGAATGCTGGAGGACTCAAATTCCGACAGCTCGAGCGGGTGGCCATTACTGGGTCAGATCCCGATACTGCGCTACCTTTTTGCCTCCAGAAATACGGACAAGA
>Ga0302320_10001124_pt1 | contig 64235 bp, 47 predicted proteins | sample Bog_T0_3_FD_202130 | JGI IMG/M metagenome (GOLD analysis project Ga0302320, IMG submission 202130) | Peat permafrost microbial communities from Stordalen Mire near Abisko, Sweden - Bog_T0_3 | ecosystem: Environmental > Terrestrial > Soil > Wetlands > Peat | place: Sweden: Abisko, Stordalen Mire...
TATTAATTTTTTTTATTGACTGTACCCCCCCCCCCCCCCCCTGGGCCACTCACGGCTGCACCGCGAACCGGTAGTCCCCCGAATCGATGGCCAGCACGGCCCGATTGCCCTCCATCCGCAGGAACTTTGCCCCCACTACCTGGGCCAGAGGCTTGCCGCTCTCGGTGATCGAATCCGGGCCCTTTGCCGGCAGCTCGACCGTGGCATTCGTGTTGGCGGGAATGCCCACCCGCAGTTCAAACCCCTTCGCGCTGCGCTTCCAATCACTGGTGATGGGCCCGTGAATGGAGTCGTAGCGGGCCCGCGCCCAATCAAGGTTCCCCAGCACGGGGTGAATGACGATCTTCTCAAACCCTGGCCCCGCGGGGTCCGTGCGGATGCCGGCAATCTCCCGGAACAGGTAGGACCCAATGCAAGCGCCAAAGGGATGGTGGCGCGACCCCGAGTCTCCCGTGAGCGACTCGCCCAGGACGCTATACCCATCGGCGATCATCTGGAGGAAACCCGGCACGTCAGGCTGCATGGCGATGGTGAAAGCCAGGTCCTCGTAGCCCCATTCGCCCAGCCCATGGAGCATGGGCATAACACCCACAAAGCCCGTCGACAAGTGGTCCTTGTGCTGATGGATGTTGGCCACCAAGCCGTCAAGCACCAGGCGGCGCTTGCCGTCCGGAACCATGCCGAGATAGAGGGGAAGCACCTGGCTGGTCTGGGAATCGCTGGCGTAGAGCCCGGTCTGCGGGTCAAAGAAGTGCTGGTTAAAGCTCGCCTTGATCTGCTCCGCCAATTGCCGGTACTTCACCGCGTCATCGGGCTTTCCCAACAATTCAGCGGCGCGAACCACGGCCATGGTGGCGTAGTAGTAGCCCGCCGAAGTGGTCTGCGGAATCGGCGAGCGCTTGGGCAGGCTGTGATCTGTCACGGTGGGGTGCGCGCCGATCTCCAGCCAATCGCCCAGCGACCAATCCACCAGATGGTCCTTGGCGGTGCTGCTGAGATAGTCAACCCAGCGCTTCATGGGCTCATAGGCAACTTCCAGGGCGCGCCGGTCCCCGTAATACTCATACAGCTTCCAGGCGGCGTAGGGAAGCGTGCTGCCCCACCAGGGATCGGAGAACAAGGGGGCGGAGCCGTCGGCGCGCGTGCGTCCCCAGCCGTTGGTGGGAACGATGGGGGGAACATGTCCGTTTGCTTCCTGCGCATCGATCATGTTGAACAGGTACTGGGTGTAGACCGCGGGCACGCCGAAGTTGTAGATGGCGGCTTCCATGGTGTTCTGCCCGTCCTGCGTCCAACCCATCTTCTCGCGCGTGGGCTCTTCGCCGGGAATGCTATGGACGGCGTTGCTCAGGGTGCGGCGGACGGCCTTCTCCAGGCTGTTGATGCGGGCATCGGAGCAGGCAAACGTTCCGGCCGATTCCCAATCCGTATGCACGCTCATGGCCTCCAGGCTTGCGAGCGTGGGCTTGTGCTTCAACCCCTTGATCTGCACATAACGGAAGCCATGATAGGTAAAGCGCGGTTCAATCGTGCCCTTGCCAAGCGGATCCAGAATGAGGCGGTCCTTCTGAAATCGTCCATTGGTGTGAGTGTTGGAATTGGTGGTGTCGAGCGTGCCGTCTGCATTCAGCACCTCGTTGTAGTCCAGCGTAACCGTCGCGCCGGGCTCATCCTGCGCATCAAAGTGCACCCAGCCGGTCAGGATGACTCCCATGTCGTAGAGATAGACTCCCGGCTGGGGCTCGCTCAGTTTCACCGGCTTCAAGGTTTCAGTGACGCGCATGGGCGGCTCCATTTGCGCGCTCAAGCGCCCCTTCGGCGCCGCCACGGCCACGGCGGGTTTCCATTGGGAGTCATTGTAGGGCGGTTCGTTCCAATGGGGCATGGCAAGCCCGGCATCGTATGTCTCGCCTGAGCGGATGGAATTGAAGACCAAAGGTCCCTTCGACCATTTCCACGAAGGGTCGGAAGCCAGGGTCTGGTGGGTTCCGTCGCTGTAATCAATGTCGATGTTGATCAAGAGGCGGGGAATCGCGCGCCACGGGGCCTTTTCAAAGCCGAAAAGGTCGGGCGTGATGGGATGGAACCAGCCGTTCCCCAGGATTACGCCAATGGCATTTGCGCCGGCGGAAAGCTGCGGGGTCACATCATAGGTCGCGTACATCACGCGCTTGTCAAAGTCAGTAAAGGCGGGATCAAGAACATGGTCGCCCACGCGTTTGCCATTCAGGTAGAGCTCATAGTATCCAAGGCCGCTGATGTAGGCAGTAGCGCGAGCAACGCGCGCAGTAAGCTTCACCTCGCGCCGCAGATAGATGGCGTGCGCGTCGCTTTGGCCAATGTCGCCGCTGATCCATCCACCCTGCCAATCGCCGGGGGCAAGCAATCCCATTGACCAATATGCGGGTTCGCTCCACGCCGTGGGCTTTCCCTGCTCGTCCCAAACTCGCACTTTCCACCAGCAGTGCTGGCGGGAGGGCAGGGGATTGCCGCCAAAGGGAATTTGGATCGATTGGTTGGAGTCAATGCGGCCGCTGTTCCAGAGGTCGCCCTTTCCGGCACGCAAGGCTGCATCGCTTGAGGCCACGAGAATCTGATAAGCAATCTGTTTCTTTGCCCTCCCTGTCGGGGGTGCTTGAAGCAACCATTGCAGCCGCGGCCGCGGGGCATCAATCCCAAGTGGGTTCACCAGGTATTCACAGCGCAGGCCGGCAACCCGCAAATCCGGAGGCGTGGACTGCGCGCGCACACTGGTGCAGACGATTACGGCGAGCAGAACAGCCAGCGGTGCTCGCTTGAAGCCTTTCAGCCACGTAACAAGATGAGCCATTTGGGTTCAGTATCCTTGAAGACGATGGAGATGAGCTTACACGTGGCGGGAGGACTTTATGAAATGGTGCGGTACACTTCCCCGTCAAACGCGGAAGCGAAGTTTTAACACAGAGGAATGGCCGAAGCGAGTAAATTCCGGCAGGCGGCAGGCAAAAGCAACGATTACCATGGCCACCTTTCAACCGTACGGGAGTTCCTGCCGGGAGCCCCCGTGCGTTTGGCGTTCAGGAAGTTCTCCCTACTGGATTCCCATTGCGGGGGTCAACTGTGCTTCCATGGGTTGTAGCTTGACGGCTTTCCTGGGAAGAAGGCATTGAATATAGCCTTCCATCTCGCGTGCGGTGGAGGCGTGCTCGGGGAAATTGACAACGCTGACGCCAAAGGAGAAGCGGTAACTGACGCCAGCCGCGTCGTGCAGTCCTTCCATGATGTGGTCGCGCATGTTGTAGGCATCGCGAGCGGTCACGGCGGGAAGGACGATTCCAAAGATTCCCGGGGCCAGTAGGAAGAGGGAGTCTTCCCCGCGCAGTTTGCCCAGCATGGTCTTGGCCGCATCTCCGTAAGCGATCTCGATTTCACCCGCTCCGTGAAGGTCGGCCGAAGGTTTCAGCTCCACGGCCAACAGAGACAGCGGCTGACGGGTGTTGGTGGCCCGGCGATGCTCCATGACCAGGCGATCGCGGAAGATTGTGAGCCCGGGAATCGTTGTCAGCAGATCGGCGCTGGCTTCCTGGCGGATGATCTCAACCTGGTGCTTTTCGTTATCCAGCGCAGCGCGCAGGTGGGAAATGACTGCCTGGCGATCAATAAAGTAACCCACCACCAGCGCCGAAAGGCCGCAAAAACCAAAGAAGATGGCGCGAGCGGGAAAGCCGGTAAGATTGACGGGATGGGAGTAGGCGGTTGGGAACATGAGCAGAGCAACTCCCATGGATAGGATCAGGATCATCGTGAGCGCGAGAATCCACAACTGCAACTCGCGGCGATCCAAGCTGTTGGAGTCAACCCGGTCAAAGAATTGCATAATCATTCCCTTTCCTGCACTGAAGTTGGGGCTCACCGTTTGGGGTCAAAGCGCGACCTTGATTCGTGTGCCTCTCTCGTCCTGCTAATGGCACGCCGTGGGCCAAACTTTGGGGGCGATCAAGGAAAATGCTAGTCCTTTAGTTCGAGTATGTTACAGGCCGCCAACCCGTTGTGCGGGACCAATGTTGTCTGGGAAGTTCGTCCCGTGGACACTGGCTGTCTCAAATCGAGACAAATAGATGCGGATTGGATAGGGTGATGCAAGACAAGGCCAAAACGCTGAGTTGTGTATGACTTTAATGCCAATCACCTAAACACAAGAGACGAGAATAATGTACACTTGGAGTTTGTCGGATTGGATCCCGCTCCATGCTCTTCAGAGACGGTTCAATCCGGTAAGGTCATCAAAATGGGCAAGAATAACATTGAGGAATTGGGCGGAACCATCTTAGGCGGAGGAGACTCGGCGCCTGGAGTTTCGGGGCAGACAGCTGCGCCTCTGATGGTTTTGGCAATAGACGATGATCTGGGAATGCTGAAGTTTTACGAGTCGATCATTGGTGATGAGGGCGCTAGGGTTGAAATATCACCCGATCCCATCAAGGGCGTGGATTTGGTGGAAACGCTGAATCCTGATCTGATCATTCTGGACCTCACCATGCCGGGGATTGATGGCATGGAAGCGCTTCTGCGGATTCGCCTTCGTGATCCGGAGGCACGCGTGGTGATGATTACTGGAGACTATTCCATCGAATCAGCCATTAGAGCTATTCAGGCAGGAGCTACGGATTATATTTGCAAGCCCATCAGCCCGGCGAAGCTCCGCCAGATCGTTCGGGAGGCCAAACAACAGGTTGCCCTGACGCGACGCGAAATGACGCTGGAGAATCAATTTGCCGAGGTCTATAGCCTGGAGGGGATGATCGGCCGCAGCCCAGGGGTGCTGGAGGTGTTTGACCTGGTCCGGCGGGTGGCTCCGCACTTGCGAACTGCTGTCATTACGGGGGAAACCGGAACCGGGAAGGAGTTGGTGGCCCGCGCATTGCACAAGCTGAGTCCACGGGCCAACCAGCGCATTGCGGTGTTCAATTGCAGCGCCCTCGTGGACACCCTGGCGGAGAGCCAGTTGTTTGGGCATCGAAAAGGGGCTTTTACCGGGGCTATCAGCGATCAGGCGGGCATTTTTGAATGGGCAGACGGGGGGACCGTCTTTCTCGATGAGGTGGGTGACTTAAGCCAGGCAGCGCAATCAAAGCTCTTGCGTGTGTTGGAGAATGGCGAAGTTCAGAAATTGGGCCTGCCTCAGGCCATCAGCGTAAACGTACAGGTGATTGCGGCGACCAGCCGTGACCTGAATGTGGAGATGAAATCCGGCAGGTTCAGGCCGGATCTCTGGTACCGGCTCAACATGGTGCAGATTCATCTTCCTCCGCTGCGGGATCGGCGTGAGGATATTCTCTTGCTCGCACGGCGGTTCTTACAGGACTTTGCCACCCAGTATCACAAAGAGGTGCACAAGATTTCGCGGCGGGGTGAGGCAGCCTTGGTGGCATATCCCTGGCCCGGGAACGTTCGGGAGCTGCAAAACATTATTGGCCGTGGTTGCATGCTGACCCGCACACGGATGGTCGATTTGGAAGACTTGCCGGAAGAAGTAAGGAATCAGTCGGTTTCGGCCAGTACACCATCCACCACCATGGAGGAAGCGGAGAAGCTGGCCGTGGTTCAAGCCTTGGGAGAGACCAGGAACAAGGCCTTGGCCGCGCGCAAACTTGGAATCAGCCGGGCACGGCTCTACCGCTTGATGGAAAAGCATGGCCTGCGTGACGATTCTCCGGATGAGGAGAATTTCAAAGAGGCAGCAGGAGCGTAGGCGTTCTTTTGCGCTCCCCCGAACCAGGAATTGCTTGGCTCCTCCCTTTTTTGTCAAGTCACCCTTTGGCTGCAAGGAAATGAAGCGTCTCGTGCAGGGATGGGGCAGGGACGACTTCGGCATCCGCGTTCCACCAGGATTTTGCTCGCACCGCTCCGGACCGTATTTCCTCCCAGTGCTCCAAATCAATCGACATAAAAGCAGAAACGACCTGCGGATCAAACTTTTTGCCGGACTGCCGCATGATTCTGTCCCGCACCGCGTCCAGGGAGGAACCACGGCGGTGCGGCCGATCGGAAGTGAGGGCGTTCAGGTTGTCGGCCACCGCGAAGATTCTGGCCCCGAGGGGAATCTCTGACGCGACCAGCCCCTGCGGATAACCTTTGCCGTCGAAGCGTTCATGGTGGGTCAGAACAATTTCCGCCGCCCCCGACAAAAATGCGTTGCAATTCAGCTGGTTGTATCCCTTTACCACGTGGGTCTCCATCACCTCTCGCTCGCCCGGTGTTAGCGGAGTCGTCTTCATCAGGATGGCGTCGGGGATGCCGATCTTCCCCATGTCATGCAAAAGCGCCGCCATGGTGATGGAGCGCATCTGGTCGTTGCTGCATCCCATTACCGCGGCAATCTCCATTGCGTAGGTCATGACGCGGTGTGAATGGCCGGCTGTTCCATCGTCGCGAAGTTCCAGCGCGGTGGCGAGGGCCTGCAAGGTCTCATCGTAAGTGTTCTCGATGCGAGAGAGCGCCTGGCGAAGCTGAAGCGTCCGCTGTTCAACCATCTGTTCCAGGCGCAGGCGATATTCCTCCAGTTTTTCTTCCATCTGCTTGCGTTCCAGCACCTGCTTTACACTCATCAGGACAGCGCCGAAATTCAGTGGCTTCAGCACATAGTCGCCGGCGCCCTCCTTCATAGCCTGAACGCCTACCCGGATGTCACCTTCACCGGTAATGATGATGAAGGCGATGTGGGGATGTTCCTCGCGCAGAAGGCGCAAGAGTTCCATGCCGCCCATTCCGGGCATGTGCACGTCGCTCAGCACGGCGTCAAATACCTGGGTATTGATCAACTCCAGAGCTTCCAGGCCGCTGTGGCAGCCCAGGCAACTGTAGCCACCGTCACGCAAGATTTCCGCCACCAGCCTCACCACGGCGGGCTCATCATCCACAATCAAAATCCTGCGTTTGGGTTCGACGTTCAGGTTCGTCGAGCGTGATTGATTTTCATTCATGGCGCAATCCTCATTTTTATTGGGGAGTCGATTGGTCCTGGAACGACGGCAAAGCAGGCATCAGCAGCGGACGATTTTCTCGCGAAGTGCGGTTACCCTTGCGGTAGCGTTGCGAGTATCCACCACCAGTGAGCTTTCCCGAACCACCTGCTCATAATCAATGCAGCTATGATCAGTGACGATCAGGGCACAGTCATAGGCATGCAGTGTTTCCCCGCTGAGGGGCGTGGATTCCATGCCAAAGTCATACTCCCGTGTCTTCCCCAGACGTTTTACGAACGGGTCGTGATAGGCAACGATGGATCCCCGCGACTGCAACAGCTCCATAATCTTAAGGGCTGGCGATTCCCGGATGTCGTCAATGTCCCTCTTGTAGGCGACACCCAGAACCAGAACCTTGGAGCCGTGCAGGGTTTTCCCATTGCGGTCGAGAGCTTCGGCCAGGGCATTTACCACATGGTAAGGCATGGCGGTATTCGTCTCCCCGGCGAGTTCGATGAAGCGGGTGGGGAATTCGTATTCGCGCGCTTTCCAGGTGAGATAAAACGGGTCGATGGGAATGCAGTGGCCCCCAAGACCGGGCCCCGGGAAGAAAGCATTAAACCCAAAGGGCTTTGTTTTCGCGGCCTCAATTACTTCCCAGATGTCGATTCCCATGCGCATGGAGAGGAGTTTAAGTTCATTCACCATGGCGATGTTGACGCACCGGTAGATGTTTTCCAGGAGTTTTGACATCTCCGCTGCCCGGGAAGAGCTGACCATGAAGGTTTTCTGAAATGCGCTCTGGTAGAGGGCTTGCACCGCCAGCGCGCTGGGACCATTTACTCCTCCGATGACCTTTGGGATCTCATAATTCTGGAAGTGTTTGTTGCCGGGGTCTTCACGCTCGGGTGAAAAGGCCAGGAAGAAATCAGGTTCTGACGTCGCTCCCGAGGTCACGGTCTGGTGATCTGTGGTGTAGGTTGCAACCGGGCAGTGAAGGCCTGTCTCTTCGAAGATGGGCAGCAGCACCTCATCCGTTGTTCCGGGATAGGTGGTGCTTTCCAGCACGATCAATTGTCCGCAGCGCAAGTGCTTGCGGATTTCGATTGCCGTATTGGTGACGTAGGAGAGATCGGGTTCGCGATGCTTATCGAGTGGGGTGGGGACGCAGATGATAATGGCGTCCATGGCTGACATGGAGGCAAAGTCGGCGCGGGGAACAAAACGCTGGCCTTCCACCTGTTCGGCAACGCTCGCCCCGGGTATATGTTTAATGTAACTCTCTCCCCGCCAGAGTTTCTCAATCTTGCTGGGGTCAATATCAAACCCGGACGTTAGGAAGCTCTTCCGGGCAAACAGGAGAGCCAGTGGCAGGCCGACATAACCCATGCCGACAACGCCAATCTGGGCTGTTTTGTTCTCCAACTTGCCGGCCAGGTTAGATAATCGACTAGAGGAAGCAGGGGCTTCCCGGGGGAGTTCGGGTGAGGGCTGCACAGGAGCCAAGGTGGAATTCATTTTAAGTATCTCCTAGAATGAGAGCTTGGAAACAGAAGTTCGTGGAGTGGCGCAGTAACATTCGCTGCGGTGCCAATCCGTTTATATCAAGAGGAGTACGTCGAATAACCTGCGAGCTATGCGGCCTGCGGGCTCGCCCCGTGGCGCAAGGCAAGAATCACACTTGAGAGCAAAAGAAGTCCCAGGAAGGCTCCTGTGGTATCGAGGAGACAGTCGTAAAGGGAGGCATGCCTCCCTGGGACGAAGACCTGATGGAATTCATCGGTCAGAGAATAAATACCTGACACCAGGAGGGCAACGAAAGCTGACCTCCGGGACCATGACCGGTCATCTGCCGGTTTTATGGAATGGTAGAGAATCATCGCCAAAATCGCGTACTCGCTGAGATGCGCAGTTTTCCGAAGCAGGAAGTTCAGCCGGTCCAGGGTCTGAGGAAGAACGGAAATTGACAACCAGTTGAAAATCATGGAGAGGAGCCTGCCGGACGATGCCGAGGAGCATGACGCACCGGAAAGATTGAAAATGATTACCGCCCAGATTGCGGTAAGGACCCACCAGACTTTTCGCACCATTGATTGCATGATATTCACTTCTCCATGGTGGAGGAGGTCCCCACCAGGCCGGAAACCAGTTCGAGGTTTCCCCTCTGCGCCCGACGCATTACCGCCTGGGCAAGGATGTGGTTGGAATCCGCGTCCCTAAGCTGTTTGCGGTTCCATCCCAGCCAGGCCATGACTTGGCTGGGCAAAGTGTTAGTGATAGATTCTACGGGACAGCCTCTACATCTAGAACCCAGCCACATAAACCGCCGAACCGATGGCGCTACTCGCGGCAGCCAACATCAATGGCGATGCCCGACTAAACGCGGTTTTCATATTGCTTGAGGGGATGTACACGATATCCTGCGCCTGGAGTTGGACGTCGGAATGTTTGCCCTTCAGCATTTTATTAAGTTCTATTGGAACATCCACGTATCCTGAGGGTCCTTTGCGGAGAAGCCTTGAACTATTTGGGCTGGAAGTACGCGTCGTCCCCCCTGCCATTGCAACCGCTTGCAACAAAGACAATTGTCCGTCATTCTGCATGAGAAAGCCGCCGGGGCGCCCGACATCACCGAGCACATATACCAGGCCGGCGCGCGGAACAAGGACCTTGTCTCCAGGGTAGAGCGGGACGTTGGAGGAAAGTGAATGGTGGGCATCTTGTAACAGATCGATGGTTATGGTTGAGGCGTCACCGGCCCGTTGAATGGTAATCGAAGCGCCGGCCAGGACCGTCGTGCCACCGGCGGCAGCGAGCACGTCCAATAAGCTCTGACCCCCCGCCACATTGTAAATACCGGGGGTTTTTACCTCGCCCAATACGGACACTCCCTGGGTGCTGTACTCACGAATGATGATTGCCACCTGGGGAGCGATGAGGTAGTTCCCCTCCTTTAGTTTGCGTGCAATCAATGCCTCGGCCTGGTCGGTTGTCAGTCCAGCAAGGTGCAGTCTGCCAGCGAAACTGACGCTTCCGTCTCCAAGGTCATTGATCCGCACGGTTTGCTTCAAATCGGGCTCATCGTACACGCTGACTTCGATAAGATCCCCGGGCCCAATCTTCATCCTGGCTTCAGGAGCTATTCCAGCAGTAGGAATAGCAGAAGTGCGAGGCGAAATCGCATCGACGCGAACCGGGGAAGTGGAAGTTTGGCCTGCGCAAATTCCTGCGCTTGCAAGACTGAGCGTCGCCGTAGTCAACAAAATCGAAAACCTGAGGATCGATCTGGGAGAAATGTACTTCATGAGAAATGCTCCTCTGTATTCTATTTAACATCTGCGATGTAATACCCGAGCCCATCCTTCGAGTTGGCTTTATACCCGAAGTAAAGGTCATGTTCGACAGACTTCAGATCGAAAGCATTGAGAATTGTTCCGGCGATTCGTTTGCGCGATCGCATAAAAAGGTCACGGACACGAATGAGAGAGGGCTTTGTCGTAATACCGGACCGAACCACTAGAATCACGGCGTCGCAATAAGCCGAAATGACCATCGCGTCTGTAACTGACAGAACAGGAGGGGAGTCCAGAATTATGAAATCGTATTGAGTTCGCCATAGATCGATCTGTTGCTTCATGCGAGGCGAACCCAGCAATTCTGCCGGATTGGGGGGACGCGTTCCGGCGGGAAGCACCGATAGGTTCGGCAGGGAGGGGAAATTCACGGGTATTACTGAGGATTGTCTGTCACTCAGGAGAGAACTTAGTCCTCCGTTGCCAACAAAATGCAATTTGCTTTCCAGGTTCGAACGCCTCATATCGGCCTCAACCAGCAGTACACGTTGATCCTGCTGTGCAAGTGCCGCCGCGCAGTTTAGGGCTGTTGTCGTCTTACCTTCGCCCGGTAAGGCGCTGGTGACCAGGTAGACGTTGCTTTGTCCCTGCCGACTTGCCAGCAGTATTGAGGTGCGCACCGCGTGGTATGCTTCAGCGATTTCGGATTGTGGTCGGGAAAGAACCACTGCCTCTGCCCTGGACGGACCTGCCGAAACGGGACGCGGCAAATTTGTTGGAACAGGCAGCGATTTCCGCGCCTTCCACCGGGGTATCACCCCCAGGGCTGGAACCAGAGTGATCTGCTCAGCATCATCGGGTGTCGTGATCGTATCATCGCAGTTTTCTTTAACAAACGCCCCCGTAACTCCTACCATCAGGCCGCCCATTAATGCGATGGCAAGATTCAACGGCACAATGGGTTTGGCGGGCTTGTCAGACACCCTCGCGGGATCGACCGTGACAATATTGGTTGACCGCAGTCCGGCCATCACCCCTGCCTCCTTTAATTGTTTGAAGAGCGAATCGTAGAGATCACGTTTTGATTCAACTTCGTGCTTCATAATGGAGTACTGTACGTTCCGGTCATTCAATACATTTGCATCCTGCTTGGCCTGCTCGAAGGCTGCCCGGAGGCCGTTTTCGTTTTGCTGGGCCGCGAGGAAGTCATTCTGTGCGCGGGTGGCGAGGTTCTGAACCTCAGTTTGGATGTTCGCGTCGAGTTGGTTCAACTCTCCCTGCATTTGCAGAAGCTTGGGATGCGATGAACCATATTTTGCTGCGGCTTGGGCGTACTCCACCTTCAACTGGCTTTGCTGTGCGCGTAGCGCCTCAACAGTTGATTGCGCGTTGGAATTGAGCAGTGACCTACTTGTGGATGACGTGGCCGCCAAGGCGGAAATTAACTCCGGGTTCCCGCTGCGGGCCAATTGCCATACGGCCTGGGCGAGAATCCTGTCTCCCTCTGCGGCAACCACCTGTTTATCGGCTTCGTCCAGCCGTGTCATTACGACATTATGCGTCTCATCGACGCCAAGAAGACCCGCCTGTTTCTGGTACTGAACCAGAGCCACCTCAGAGGCGGCCACCTGATCCTTCAGGTCGTCGAGTTGCTTGGATAAGCGGTCCGAAACCTCAGCCGTCGCCGCAAAGCGGGTGCGGAATTGCTGCTCCTCGTAATTGCTGACTAGCGAGTTCACAACATCGGCTGCGACGCCGGCGTCAGGGCTGAAGTATGAAATCCTGATGATCCGCGTGCCATCAACCGCCTCGACGTGAAGATTCTTATGGTAGACCCTCAGAAGTCTTGCTCGCCGGTGGGGTGCCTTGTCCAGGGGCAGATTGGATTCGTCCGGGGACTTGTTGAAGCCGTCCCACGGGAGCTTAAATGTCCACAGGGGTTTGGGCGAAAACTCGGGACGGGCTTCGAGTTTCAAGTCGCTGATCACCTGCAAGGCAAGCGTATCGCTCATCAAGGTGTTGATTTGGGTTTGTTGTGTCACCTGGTAATCCATGGCGGTGGCATTGCTGAGCGCCTCTCGGGAATCCTCGGGCACGAGAGAGTCTGAATGCTCCTTGTTGAATTGGATTGTCGCGCTCGACACGAATTTCGGTGTGACGATCAGGGAATAGGCAACGCCCAGCGCAACGAAACAAAATATCGCCCCAAATATAATTCCCTTGCGCTTCCGAAGGATGCGCCAGATTTCGGCAAATGAGACTTCCACCACCGGTTCGCCGTTGGCGAATGCCGGGGGCATTCTGGGCACAATGGTGACTGGTGGACGATCTTCATTTTGCGGGTTGATCGTCGGTATAATGATTTCGGACATCGCAGGTTCCTCGCTTTGATGTTGAGAGCATTTCTTGCAGCCAATCTGACATACGGAAGGGGCAGTTCAAGGTCTGCGAGTTCATGCACTCTGCACGGCAGATTGCTTAATCATGTCGAGCTTCCCCTGCGTGGCGTCTAGGGTGTGCAGCACCTAAGTACAATCGAATGAGGTCGCCCATTACTGACCACGGTTCGAGCAAGTATCGCTGCCACAACCGGGCGGGTTCCGAAATAAGCCGGTACAACCACTCGAAACCGAGGGTGCCAATCCAACGAGGCGGTGTGGGAATTTCGCCTGCGACATAGTCCATCAACGCTCCGCAGCAAAAGACCGCCCGCGCAATGATTTCCTTCTGGTTATCCAAAATCCAAACTTCTTGGCGCGGCATTCCCATTCCGACCATCAATATGTCAGGGGCGCAGGCTTTGATTTCTGCCAGAACCGCTTGGTTCTCAAGTCCCTCCTGATTCGTATCGAAGTGTCCGTGATGGGTAAGAATCTGGAGACCTTCGTACCGTTTTCTCAACCCTCGTGCTGCTTTCTCGGCAATACCCGGTTTCGACCCCAGGTAGAAAATGCGCCATTCGTGCTTAACTGCTTCTTCGGCGAGAAGTGGAAGAAGATCCATATAGCCCGTCCGGTGTTCCCGCTTGAACGGCAATCCGAACAGACGCCCCAATAAAACAAGCGACATGCCATCAATGTGGGTGTAGTCTGCCAGGGAGTAAAACTCGCGCATCCTGGATTGATGAAACCACATGTAAAGGCTGTGCAGATTGTGATTCCCGATGATGCACTTCGAGCGCCCCACCACCGCCTGCGAGACGGTGTCCACCAATTCATGCTTGGACAAAGCATGAATTCTGATTCCAAGTAAGTTGAAGGCTGGTGTTTTCATCTTGGTATTTTGCAAGGCTTCGCCTTTCTCAATTAGGTGGCTCGTTTCACCGAAGGGCGTAAACATTAAGCCTCAAACGGCTGCTGTCCGATTCCTGCATTGCTATAGAGCATGAGGGGCACCAGTCCGAGCAGCCCTCAGTTATTCCGCTAACCTATATGAAGTGAGTATGTTGGCGGCAATTTCGGCAACCACTGTGTCTGACATATCCACGCAAAGAGTGTCCAGAATGTCTGGAGTGTCTCGATTTAGAACAGTGGCTTTGCTGGCGCTTGAGGATAGTGCGACAAGGTGGTGGTGGGGCTATGGAATTTGATGTCTTAAGGATTCGATTGCAGTTGCGACCTCTTCATCGAAGCTTCTGACGGAGCTCCCGATGCTGGCGGTTGCATCGCCGATTGTCACACCAGTTCGGATTTCTTCCAGCCGCGGGATGTCTTGACCCACAGCGCTGAGGCCGTGCCGTCATCCACCCACCTTAATTCACCCAGAACTCCCTGTTCGGGCAATGGCGGCGCCGCTTGTGGCGTCAGGCGGACGCCACTGCCTGCTATATTCAACGGGGGGTGATCCACCGAACTGCCCGAGGGAATACGGTTCTCCAGTCCTCCCACGACTCCCCAAGAGCTGGTGCCCAGAACACAGGCGCCTTCCATATCGCCTGTGAATGCGTTTGCCAGCCGGTGCTCCTTGTCGGCAAACAGGACGTTACCAATGTAGGTTCCGTGCTTGCCTTCGGGAGTAATCAGGAACCCTGCGCCGGAGTTGTCCTTTGCCCACCGGCTGTAATAAACGCGGCATTGGAGGATGGATTGGTGGGGCTTGGTAATGTAGAAGCCGGCGATGGTCGGTGAATCGGCATAACACTGGTTAAAAGTATTGTTTTCTCCGTTGCAATGGAAACAATATTTCATAGGCCCTTGGGTTTTGTCATAATTCCAGACATGGATCATGGTGAACCAATTGCTGCTCGCATCACTGCGCAGACCCGTTTCATAGCCGATCACGTGAGCCAAAATCACTTTGCAGTCGCCCCTTTCGAAATGGATACCGATACTCTGGGGTGCATAACGCGTATTCAGTTCAACATCGCACCGGACGCGTGTGAGGTTCGTTTCATATCCGCCTTGGAGCACGTGAATGCCCTTATAGAGTGCGTTTAGCACTTCCAGGTCCGCAATTTCCATCCTCGCCACGCCACTCTCCACTCTCAGACCGGTCAATGGCTGGCGGTTTCCATCGATCACCCCGCCGCGAATCCACCCGCCGTGAAAACAGAATTTTGATCCCTTACCGCCGCCCTTGATGATCACTGCATCTCCTTGGAACCCCTTGCGGGCACGAATCACCGCATACGGTGTCATCACCAGGCTAACGGATACAGGGATGCGGAGCGGCTTGGAAATCTGGTACACCCCATCGGCTAACTCCAGTGTCCCTCCTCCACGTGCTTCCAACTCCGCGATCCGCAGGGTCAATTCGTTGTGCCAGTCATCAACTTGCGATCCGTCCATTGCTGCCGATCCCGCGCGGATTCCCGTGCCCGCTTGGCCAGCGCAAAGCGAACTCATCTTATTTCCGAGGAGTCCTGCCACAATCCCCCATCGCAATGAGCTTCGGAGCAGTTGATGCCGTGTAGTTTTCATATTGTTGACCTTTCATTTGCACGTCATGATTGGCCGTGTTCTACCGGCCGTCACGCCAATAGCAGGACACGTACGTGGAAAGTACTGATTAAGTGGGCCAGTAGGGGCAATCGCAGGTGTCCAACAGCGGCGAGAGCGGCTCCTTCTGCAAAGCGCACTGTGTTGAAGTGTTTGGAGCATGCTTTACGAATGTCGCACTTGGGTAAGTAGTTTAACCGAGTGCTCACCCATTCCGTATTGCGTCTAGCCACTTCATCCGCAGGAATCGCTCCGTGCCCAGCACGACCGACTCCAAACCGCGCCCACAGAGCGAACCACCGCCGACCTGTCAAACATCCGCCGAACGGAACTTTCAAGTGGGACTCCAGCACTCGGTAGCGCGAAGGGAAAATGTGCAATGCAACCCCCCCAGGTCGGAGCACCCGTCGGGTCTCGCGCAGAACGGAATCATAATCGAGGACGTGCTCCATGACGTGATCGCTGAAGATGAAATCGAAGTGGCCGTCAGGAAAGGGCAGAGCATACTTGTCCAATGGAGCGATTGAAAAGACCTGCTCCGTTGTCATCGTCCGGCAGGCTTTGGCTGCGGGCTGGCAACGATCCCACACGTCACATCCGTACGACAAGAACCCCATTTCGCGCAGGGCCAAAGTGTAATAGCCGAGGCCACATCCGAAATCGAGTATTCGAGATTGTGGACTCAAGCTAATTCCGAGTTCCCCCGCAATGGCGAGAATTGCCTTGAGGCGTCGGGCGGCTCGGTTCCCTTCCACGTCGGTCTTGAGATTTGAACTAGAATTCCCGTTTTGGGATTCCTGACGACTAAGGATTTTCATACGCTGCCTCGTTTGAAGCGATTTGTTTCGGGTCCAATCCAAGTGACCCCAGAGGTTCCTGAAAAGCCTCTTATGTGAATGGGTTTGAGAAAGGAACAAACTTTCATAACCGTCTACCATTGCGTCAACGCTAAAGTTCTTTGCCCTTTCGGCGGCTTTTCTTCCCATTTCCTTTGCGTAAGTGCTATCTGCCAGAAGTCGCTTCGCGGCCTGCGACAGTTCCTGAGGAGTGGGTGACACAAGAATCCCCGTGTCTTGAAGGACTTCGCGGCACGCGGGGATATCGCTGGCGACAATCGGCATCCCCGCTGCCATCGCCTCGATCAGGGCTAGTCCCAAGGCTTCGAAGACAGAAGGAAACATGAATAGATCGCAAACATTCATCACGGCCCGGACTTCTTCGGGAGTGATTTCACCCAGAAAGCACACGCGGTCGACCAAACCCATAGTCTGCACTTGCTGCTCGAGGGTGCCCCTGAGCTCTCCATCCCCAACCAACACTAAATACGCGCCGGGGATTTGCTGAAGGCTTTTTAGCAGCGCCTCGTGGTTCTTTTCGCGGGATAGGCGGCCAACATGCAGTATCCTCGGCCGGCCGACCGGAAGCTCCGCCAATTGTTGACTACTGGAACAGTCGTTTGGAGCTAGCTCGATGCCGTTGTAGATCATGTGAATGTTTTTCTTATAGTTTTCCGGGTAAGCCAACATTGACTCCACGACCGAATGGGATACGGCGATCTGCGTGGTGTAGATCCCAACCGTCCCAAACAGCCAATCGGCAAAGCGGGGGAAAGCCGGATAACCCGTCGGGATGCAATGTTGAACTGCTATCCTCTTCCTAACACCCGCCACCGCCCCCAGGAGTTGGCCAAGAACATTTGCGTAGTGTCCATGTGTGAAGATGACGTCCGGCTTGTGACGGCGAAACCACACGAATAACCTTATGGCCAGCAGGAAGTAACCCAATAGCGAAGGCCTTCGATTCGAGAGAACTCGCACTCCGGGTTTGCCAGTATAAGTAGGGCGTTTGAGGTATAGGAACCAGAGTTCCGCGTCATGCCCTCTGGTTCGCAAGCCCTTATGCAACAAGTAGGCGACTCTCTGCGCCCCCCCCGCTTCCATCTGAGTGACAATTTGCACGACCTTCATTGTGCCATCCCGAACCAGAACCGCAGCCTGGGCCGCATATCACGCGGAAAGAGACGCACGCTGGCGTAGACCATCACATCCGCTAGAACCGGAGTTCCATTCCGCATGCTATGTATTAGCAACCCCCAATACTCTCGTGCCGATGCCACCCGCGCTGCCTGGTCAGCAACAGTATAGAGAACAAAGCTCGCATAGGCGCGAGAGCTGATGTACGGTCTCATCTCCTGGATCCAGGAAAGCGAGAAGCGCCAATCTTGCACTGTATTTGTGATTCCCGGGAGAGCTTGATCGAAGTAGCATACTGCCATTGGACTGCTCTCGAATTCGAACCCAACGCCATCCTGACGCGCTGCGCGGATCAGCCAGTCCCAATCCTGGTGTTTCTTCAGCCCATCCCGGAAAGGCACTTGAAGCAGCAAGCCGCGCTTTGCGAATAAGGTCGGCGTCGCCATCAGACCTCTGGCGTGAAAAATGCTCTTCCGGCAGAAGAGATACTCATCGATGGGTTCCTCCGGTGCAGGGAGGCGACTGGGCCAAATGTAGTCGTGAAGCGGTGTGCGTGCAACAATTCGGCACGAGACCACGGGTACACGGTGGGTGGAGCTTCGTGCGGCGGCCAACTGCAGCTCGGTCTTGCGGGGCAGCCACTCATCGTCGTCGTCGAGGAATGCAACCCATTCACCTCTCGCCGCCTGCACCCCGGCGTTTCTCGCCGCGCAGGCTCCCTGCTGGTGTGGCAACGTTATGACTTGGATACGCGAGTCGCTGAGATCCGCCAATGCCTTGCTTGTCGAATCATCTGGTCCATCCACCACCACGATGACTTCCATGTTGGCGTGCGACTGATTCAATGCTGTCTTCACTGCCCTCACGACGAGGTCTGGACGATTGTGTGTTGGGATAATGGCGCTGACTAATGGCTTATCACTCATGTGTGCGTCTCCGGGGCGGGAATCTTCCACCCTCGTGATTTCACGGGCTTACCAGCCCGGCAGAATTCGTCGATCACCTGCTCGTAAATGAGTTCAAGTGCAGGTGCTTGTTTTCGAATGTCGAACAGGCATCGAACGCGCGACTCTCCCGCCCTGCTAAACTTTGTCCACAAGTTCCCATGTTGAAGGAAGAGAAGAATTTTTGCGCCCAAAGCTTGCCAGTCCTGTTCCGGGACCAGGAAACCCGTTCGCCCATCAGAGACTGCTTCAGGGATGCCGCCACTGGCGAAGCTGACGACGGGTAGACCCATTGCCTGCGCTTCCGCAAACACCATTCCGAAGGCTTCTCTTTGGCCGGATACGGCCACGACGCTCGGGGTGCAGAAAACTGTGGCCTGATTCATCCATATCCTGACTGCATCTGGGGATTGCACACCGAGAAATGCGAAATTTCGGACAGACTTGGAGGCTTGCAGCTCCAGCTTGCTTCGCAAGGGCCCATCTCCGATAACGACAAGCTTGGCTTCCGGCGCGCAAGTTTGGATTTCGGCCATGGCACGGATGAGGTATTCGCATCCCTTTACCGGAACAAGCCGACCAACAAAGAGGACCACCGGGGATCGACGGATGCGAGGATTAGGGCAAAAGAAGTCCAGATTGATTCCTGTATAATGGACCACTGTTCTTTCGGCAGGAAATCCCTTTGCAAGGGCTTGTTCACGGATGAAATTGGACACGCAGAGAAAGCGACTGCCTTGTGCTTTAAGCTTCTCCCTGCGCCATAGATAAAGCGATGATTGACCTTCGTCTCTCGAAGTAATGTCGTACCCGTGAAGAGAGGCAATGAGTGGGACGTGCAGCGCGCGAGCCAGCGCCAGCGCGTTGCACGCGTCGGGTGCAAAATGAGCATGGACCATGGCAGGATTCAGGGCGAGTAGCTTCTGTCGAAGTGCCATGCTAGGCCCGAAAAGCTTGAATTGATATCTTCTAAGCTTCCCTGCGAGCCCGTCGCGACTCAGTAAATGAAATCGCTCATTGGGCAGGGGCAAGCCTGGGACTTGACGTAGGCCCAAATAGAACGGGCGAAAATGGCTCAGTGATTCTGCTTGGGCTGGAATGAAGGTTTCCGAGGCTGCCAACAGCTCGTCACGGTAGATAATACATGTTTGCCTAGAACCCATATTCGGGCACCTGCGCTTTTGATAAGAATCGTTCCCGCAAACACATCGAGAGGTTAACGGCTGTGGAGACATATAAGACCCAGAAGATATTGTTTTGCATCAGAATCGAACTCTCGTCGAGGTTATAAATCACCATCAGACACAGAAACGCGCAAAACCAGTATGAGATAGGCCCCGGAACTCTTCTGACAAGTTGCAGCGCTCGCTTGGACAAGACAAGATAGCCCCCAACAAAAGTGGAGAGGCCCAACAATCCAAGGTCGAGAGTAAGATCGATGAACCCGTTATGCGAAAATTTCACATACCAGCCAACGCTCAGGAGGATTGAAGAGGATCCACCTTGCATCCCCTCCCAAAAGGTATTGAATCCATAACCCAACCATGGGTGTCGCGAGATGGAAGCCAGCGCCGCCATCCACAAATCGGTTCGTCCAGTTAATGTCGGATCACGGCCCACCAGCGCGAGAAGTTCGGAGTGGTTCGTGGAAATGAGAAGTACCAATGCGAAAACCAGCGTGCCGGTGCCAATTATTACTGGGACCAAGAAAGTGAGGTTAAGCCTGGCCAGCCGGAACATCAGCAGGACTGCTAGCATAAGGATCAGTACGATGGCTCCCGTAACGGATCGAGATGCTGCGAGAAGACAAAGAGACGCCACGATTCCAACCCAGCGAATCCAACTGACGCGCGGCGGTCTGACAAAGTAGAACACAAGGGCAGAGAGCACCATGGCTCTGGCGAGCCCATTTTTCTGGTTAAACGCGCCTTGCCAGGCACCGAAGAATATTCCATGATCGACGCCGTACTGAGGCAGGAACATTACCATGAACAAACTGGAAAGGACTACCAGGGCGAACGTCCAGCTCAGCAGACGCAATTGTTCTGCAACTGTGAAGCGGCCCCCGAAGTAGATGGCATACGCGGTTGTTGCCACCAGGACGATGCTTCTTCGGAGCGTGAAAAATGGGTCTTGAGACCATGCTGAAGACGCGACCGCGAGAGCGACGAGCGCGAGTATCCATGTAGCGTTCCTCATTGCTCGTAGGACGGGACGCCAGCGTAGACCAATGAAACAAAAGGCAACGACGTAAAGGGCGATCTGAATTGCGAGGTAGGGGACACCTCCCTCGTTCCGTACCGTCCCATCGGAATTACCAAAAACGAAGGTCAACACCGCACCGGTCATATAGAAGAGCATGCCGACTGTGAATATTTTTTCAATTCGTTTAAGCATATAATGTAGTGCGAACAGCTCGTTTTATTAAAAGGATTTACCTTCCGCGAAGGTCACCTGCGAAGGCCGGGCTTCTTGCCCAAGCGAAACTTGGCGGCTTCCAGAACACTCCTCATGCCTTCTCAAAATTATGGCGCAGTCATCGAGCAACCCCGATTGCCACTTGCCCAAAGTGATGACTAGCGCGACCGAATTCGCGACTCGGAATGCCACGTCGGCGAGCCAGAAGCGACTCCTGAACCATCGCGGCACTGGGCCTTCTTCCAGCTTGCAGACTGCGGTGGAAAAACCGTTGTCTTCTGCAAACCGCTTTATTCTGTCAGGCTGAATCGCTAGGCGAAGGCACGTGGGGAAATGGAGCCAACCGTCTGCCATGAAGTGGTAAAAGAGTCTGTGAAACCAGAATGGCGTAACCTTCGTCACGATGCCCTTAAAGGAGAAAACGTTGGGAATACCTAGAATCAACAATCCTCCCGGTTTTATTGAGGAAAACAGATTGAGCAGCGCTTGCTTAGGTCTTGGCAGGTGTTCCAGGACCATCCAGCACACCGCAACATCAAATTTCTCTTTGGGGAGCGGGTAATCTTGAATGTCCCCAAGGATCCTCTCGTGCAGGGCAGGGTTTTGCTCCAGTTGCTGCCGGGATATGTCAATGCCAACAGTGTGCACCTCCGCATCGAACTTGAAATGACTGGCCGAACCACAGCCGGCCTCGAGCAAGTTGATGCGGTTCTTACCCTGCAAGAGGGAATTGGTCATTTCGCCAATGAATTCGATTACATCGGGCATAGGTTCTCCTAGTCGCAGTGAAATTGCCGGTTTGCCAAGAGGGGGCCGGGTCCAGAATCAATTTGCATTTCTTTTATCAAGACCGTTAGGCAGGTTGCCACGTGTTTTCACTTTCCGGAAATTGTCACAAGTCAACACGCAGACATTTCCATTTTGCCTTCGCGGTCACCCGCAAATTCAATCCTTGCTGGAAGCTTGGGTTTACGGCGCAAGAAAGTCACAACCACCAGAAGGACCAATGCCAGCAGTCCATCGCTGGCAAGGCTTGACCATGCTGCGCCTCGCCATCCGTGCGCAGGGATGAGCCACAAATTGATGAGAACATTGAAGGCGGCCACGCCGACCTGTGTGAGCGTTCGAATTCCCTGGTGACCTGCGCCGGTAAGCGCATCGGCGATGAATACGTGCAGTGTTTTCAATACAGGCAACAGGGCAAGCCAGCGCAGGGCTGCCGTAATGTCGGCGTATTGGTGGCCGAGGATGTGCGGCACCAGCGGTGCGCCCACCAGCAAAGCCACGGACGCAAACAACGAATATGGGACGATGCGGACCAGCAGCCGCCGACTGTGCCGAATGGTTGCTCCCAAGCCATCCTTGCCAATACGGAAGAAACTGGGATAAGCGGCACATAACAGGGCTCTTACGGGTATAACCGTAACGTCAATCAGGCGATAGGCCGCTGCGTAGACTCCTGCTGCTTCAAGCGTTGCCAGCCTTGCTACCATTGTTTTGTCGATGTCGTTATAGATAGTCACTGCAGACTGGCTGACCGAGAAATAGAAGCCCTCCACGCCTTCTCCCCGGATGCGATGCAGCGCGAGTTTCGGTTTTCCCAGGCTGAATGTGACCCAGGCAACGGCCACCAGTCCTGCCACGATTGATCCCGCCAGGTAAATCGCTGACCAGGCCGTAACGCCGGGATGAGAAACCGTAAGGGCCAATCCCCCAATACCGATGAGGCGGGTCAGGCTCGCCATGACGTTCAACTGAGCGTTTCCCGAGAGACGTTCGACACTTTGAAAGGCCCATGTACCCAGATCGAGGAGTTTCATGAAGATGAGGTCGGAAATACTAATCAGGACGATCACCTGCATGGGAATGGAGCGGGGGAGGACCAACCGGCAGACTGCCATGGCAAGAAAGGTGAGTATGCTCCCGGAAGCGAGCGTCATCATCAGGCCATTGCCCCAGTATTCCGGGAACAGGCGCCGGTTCCGCGACACATTTTTGACAAGCAAGGAGCCGTATCCCAGGCCGACAAAAGGCGACATCACTGCCGTGAGCGCCGTGGCGGCTATGAACCCACCATACTGCCCCGGACCCAGGCAACGCGCGATGATGATAAAGTAAGCAGCCTGAATGAACAGGCGGGTCCCAGCCCCACCCAGCGACCATAGGGTATTCCGGACCAGAGGGTGGATCAGCTTTCCCTCCAGGTAATTCCGCAAGGAAAACCACGAGATGTTTATTGAGGACATATTCGGGAGCCAGTGTTTTTCATTTCCATGGACTTCGAGAGCTTCAGTTCTGATGTAAAATCCCCCGACAACGTGCGACCAGGGAACCTCCGAGTGGGCTCCGTGAAATTGCCTCCCACAGTGAGCGGCTGCGGCGGCGTATCGCCCCTGGAATGCGAGGGATACGCCGAATGAAGGAATCCTTGGGATTAATGGGGTAGGCAAGCAGCCCGGGAGCCATGCGCCGGATCAAATCCACTTGGTGAGCAGAATCGTGCCGAATGTGCTCAGGTATCTGCAACACACTCGACATGTATAGGCCGCAGCTCGAAAGAAATACACGATTACAAGGCGAAAGGTCCAACGCTTGCTCATTTAAGCTTGCCCATGCTCCGAGGCGCTGTTCGATGTAGAACCGGTCTCGCCAATCGAGTTCAGGCTGAGGAGTCTCTTCCGTCCACCTTCGCCACTCCTCGAGAGCGCGCAGGAGTGGCCCTGTCGAATTCTGGCCGTACTCGTTTAGAATCCATTCAGCAGGCGGAACCTTCCACGGATTCTCTTTTGGCGCGGCGAAGTGGAAGCGCGAAGCGCGAGGGCAGCCGACCTCGATGCCTGCCCCTCGAAGGACAATGTCATTTTCCGTGAACTGATCCCATTGCCCAAGGCAGATGAAGTCTTTGTCGCGATCGGCCCAGCCATTGGAAGTATGCAAGGCGAACATGGACTCTTTGTGGCCTTCATACTTTCCCGGCCTGATCAAAACGTGCTTAAGGCCGGCGAGTTCGGCCAGCTTAGGCGGCAGCGTCAGGTCTGCGCGACTCATGTCTGCGTACCAAAGTGTAAAGCACTGAACCTTTACCCCCGCACGAAGCACGGCGGCAAGAATGAGCCTGGAGTCGAAGCCAGCTGTGAGGGGCAACCAGAGCGCTAGCGAGGTTTTGGCCAACTCAGTCACGGTCGTGACCAGCGTTTCCTCAATTTGCGCCATTGCTTGTTCGTAAGTTAGCTCTACTTGCTTGAAAAGACGTTTTGCGCTGATCTTGCCGGTTTTCAAATCCAATTGCTGGCTCGGCAAAAGGCGGCGAATGCCCATGTAGCGGGAAAGAGGCGCAACGTACCACTCCACGCCAACACCGAGCTGCAGTGCGCGGTCGTCAAAGATTGCCGTCTGGGTTGTTCTAAGGAGCGCCAAACTGCTTGATACTGATAGGCCTGCCCCAGTGCCAGAATACAGGCATCCAAGTATGCCAGCCGTGTCCGTCAGCAGTGTCCCGTCTGCAATAAGCGCCCATCGTCCCGCCCATGTATGCGTGAGATCCGCAATGCAGGCAGGTGGTTTTTTGAGCTCCTCTAGGGGGCTCTTCCGTGAAGCATCGGCCTGGACTGCGGTACCGATCAGGATGTACTCGCTTCCGACCTGGGAAACGACCTTCCGCACGGGCAGTTTTGGGCAGTGGGACAGAAAACCGACACCTTGCACCGTTTCAGACTTCCAGTCTGGATATGCTTTCAAGGGCGTTGGGCCGATTACGAATTGTCGTTGATGCTCATGCATTGTTTTCACGTCCTTCGCCAAAGCTTCGCCATCCTCACTTAGGTGAGTCGTTCCAGATTGAGCCATTCGTGATCCCTTAATTCCTTACTTTTAGATTCCTGCAGTGATAATGCACGGGGTGGGCCAATGATGAGGACGGATTGTATGCCTTTAAATGTTGTTGTCTGAATAGTTTAGAGGTGTTGTTGGAAGGGTGGATTTTTCCGCAAACCCGTTTCGAGTGTCCGCTCGGAGGAATTATGCCTCCAAACGATACAGTCACCTGTGAGCGGCCGAAAACTGCTGGATGGGGTAAGAAGTCCCGATCAAGGTTGCCGGGGTCATCCAAAGTGTCTGAGGGGATTCGAGCGGTTTTGAATTAAGTGTTTACAGCGCGGCGAAGCCGGAAGCTGGGATGTGCCATGGCCGTCCCGGCCATGCTCGGGCACGGACAAGACGCCCGTGGCACGAAATGCGAGCACTTAAATCAAAACCGCACTAATCGTTGGCACACAAGATCCCAAGAAAGAGCTGAGGGTCGTGAAAGGTGGTTATGCTATGAACGATCTCGGGCAGATACGGCAGGGCGGTGTAACCCGGGATGGCAACGGTTCGGAGCGACATCAAATTATCGCCCCTCCTGGAGCAAGTGCCGGCGGAATCCTTGCGGTACACACCACATTCCCAGGAAAAGAGCGATATCGTGGAAGGTCGGCGCCCCAAGCGTGATCATCTTGCTGAGCAAATAAGGTAGATTGCTCCACTCGCCCTGGAGTGCTGCTTGCGATGCCACATGTCCGGCAATGAATCCGGCGTAAGCCCGGCGAGTGATCGTTTCCCTCACACTTTCGAGCCACTGGAAGGACGCTTTCCAGTTGGCCGTAATGCTGATGCTTCCGCGCTTTTCCGCCTGGTGCCAAATGGCGAGAGGTTGGGGAATGAATTCGATTCCCGAGCCTGCGAATTCCGATGCCCGCAGCAACCAATCCAGATCCTGGTGGCGCGCCAAACCCGGTTTGAAGGGCACCTGGCAATAGAGGTCCTTGGGGATGAGCAGCGTAATGGTGGATAGAAGTCCATCGCCGTAAGACCAGCTTTTGCGGCTCAGCAGGTATTCGCTGATAGGTTTGGTGGGCAGTGTTCGCGGCCAAACCAGTTCGTAGCGGGAGTTGCGGGCAATTAATTGCGAACTGACGATGGGGTAGAGGAACTCGGAGTGTTGCGCCGCATTCATCTGCGTCACCGTCTTTTCCGGAAGCCACTCATCGTCATCGTCCAGCAGGGCGATCCAGTCTCCCCATGCCGCATTCACGCCCAGGTTGCGGGCATTGGCTGTGCCAACGGGCTCCGGCAATAATATGACCCGCAGGCGCTTATCGGAAATATTTGCCAATGCCTTTTCCGTGGCGCTATCCGGTCCATCGACCACCACGACGACTTCCAGATCGTCATACTTCTGCGCCAGTGCACTCCGCACGGCGCGTTGCACCAGTTGCGGGCGATGGCAAGTGGGTATTATGGCGGAGACGGTGTTATTGCGGTTCATTGGATCCTTCTGGCGGAAAGTTCTGTTTGTGATTTATTCGCCGGAATATTAATTCCCGGCGAGGTGGTGGCGGCGCCAGCCACGAAAAAGTCTATCTGGCGATTGGCCTGCCGCGCGGCCGTGCCTTGATTCCATTCCCCGAAGAACTCTGGTGGAGCAAGCAACTGCGGACAAACATCGAGACGCAAAGGAATTGGGCGGTGTTAGACTTCAACCGGTCGCTACGCCGCACGTGGAGGCTTGGAGGTGCTCATCACTACTGTCCCGTGCCCGCCAGAACAACTCCAACGGTCTTGCAGAGGATCTTGAAATCCAACCCCAGGCTCCAGTTGTCCACATATTCCTTGTCGAGTTGGATGTAGCTCTGGAATGAGGGATCCTGGCGCGCCGTTACCTGCCAGAGGCCGGTGAGTCCCGGGGTTACATTCAAGCGGACCAGGTGTTCAAGCGCGTACCGCGTATATTCTCCGCACGCCGGGGGGCGGGGACCTACCAGGCTCATCTCTCCGCGAAAGACATTCCACAGTTGCGGCAGCTCATCAATGCTGAATTTGCGCAGGTATTTGCCCACGCGCGTGATCCGCGGATCGGCGGCAATCTTGAAGAGAATTCCATCACGCTCATTCAGGTGCGCGAGGGAGTTTTTCAAGGCCTCGGCATTCGCCACCATGGTCCGGAACTTGTAGCACCCAAAAGTTATGCCCTTTTTGCCCACGCGCACGGCGCGGAAGAAGACCGGCCCTTGGGAATCCATCTTTACCAGAAGGGTGACCACTGCGAAGACGGGAGCCAGCGCAACCAGTGCGGCCCCCGACAGCACGATATCAGTCAGCCGTTTCATCATCAACGGCAGTGTAGGTTTGGTTTGGTGGCAGAGGGTCAGGCTGGGAAGCTGGCCAATGTATTCCACTGGTTGTTCGGTGGCGATGCCGCCATAGAGGTCGGGAATCACGCGGACCCGCACGCCCGATGCCTGCGCTTTTTGGGTTATCTCCATCACCAGGTTCCGGTCACTCGGCACGCAAATCATAATCTCATCAATAAAGTGGGTTTTGGTGATGGCGGAAATCTCATCCACGGTTCCCAGCAGCCTGGGATCGGAATTGTCGTCTCCCGGACGGCGTGTTTGCCGGCGCGAGACGAATCCCTTCACGACGTATCCCAGCGACGGATTCTGCTCCAGTTGCCGATTCAGTTGATGCGCCAGACCGCCGAAGCCCACGATGAGGACATTCCGTTTTTCCGTGAGTCCTGGTATGGATTGGGACCGAACCACCTTGCGCCACGCCGCCATCAGAATCCAGGTGAGGGCCAGAGCCAAAGTCAACCCGCCCACCGCGCTCAGCGGGCTGCCACCAAGGTAGGCGCCTGCACCTACGACGATGGCGGAGCAGATGACCGCATCGGCCAGGAGTTTCAGGTCGTCGCGGTAGCTTCTTCTTGTCGGGAAGTCATACAGTCCGCGCGCATCGGCAAAGAGTACTACGAAGACGGAAAATAGAAACATCAGATGCAGTGGCACTGCCCGGGTGACTTCGTAAAGCCAGGCATCGTTATGATTTTTTGCAAGGGCGACAAGAGCCAGATGGACAATTCCCGCGCTGATCCAAACCAGGCAAAGGTCTGCGACCAGGAAAATCCGGAGGGGGAAGGGCCCGGCGTGTGCGCCAGTGGAGGGCATTACCGCCAGTTGCTCCCGCAATCGGGCGGAAAGACTGTGCTCATTGCGCGCCATGGTTTCAGTTGCGAGCATGGAAAACTCCTGCTTTGGGAAGACCGCAATGGCCTGTTTGAAGGTGTGGGAAATCGCAGTCTGCGGTCAGTTTGAAATAATCGCGGGGAAGCGGTTGAGGAAGTGGAATCGTTGCTTTCTGCGGGAAGGTTGGGCTCGGCTCAAACGCCGGGCCCCAAACCATTTAATTGTGGAACACCGGAGGTGCGGGGCCGATTGGTTCAACGTCATCAGCGTCCACTTCAACCGCGGCGGACTGCCGGATCAATTCCATGGTCAGCACCACCCGAAAGCCTCCCGATTGGCGCACCAGGAAGCCTGTCATATTCTCGAGCGGGCCGGACTTGATGCGCACCTTTTGGCCGATGGCCAGGTAGGGGTGCGGTTCAAATTTGTGCGTTTCCAGGCTGGAGCGAAGATTCGTGATCTCGCCCTCGGGAAGCGGCCAGGGACCACTGGGCGAGCCCACAATGGATACCGCGCCGGGAAGGCTCAGCACCTTGAAGCGATCTCGCCGATCGATCTTCACAAAGAGGTAGCCCGGGAAAAGGGGAAGCTCAACCCGCACCTTGCAGCCATTCCTCCAACGATGAATCGTCTCATAGAGCGGGAGAAAGCTTTCCAGGGCGCGCAGGCCAAGATCCTCGTGCACGCGCTTTTCGTGCCGGGGATGGGTCTGGAGGGCAAACCACTGGGGCAGGGAATCCTGGGTTTTCCCGCTGACTGGCTGATCGTGACTTTCGTTTATCTCTTGTAAGGCTTCGCCAATCTCACTTAGGTGAGTGGCTTCATCGATCGAAGTTTTCATGCCGCCTCCACCACAGAATCTTGCTGTGCCGCATTGGGATAAAGCACAAGAGAGGCCAATTGCCAGAAAGCTGCTGAATAAATTGTATCCGGAGTGGATTGTTCGGCTTAGAGCAGGCTTATCGATGCGCTACAAAGGGGCCGGATTTCCCGAGGGGTGTCCATGCAGGGTGGGAGTGTTCCGTTTTGAGGCAGCCGATTGCCGCCCTCCAAGGCTTTAGGGTTCTTGCCGTCCCTATGCTGCGATCCAGTACCGGCCGGAGCCCGCTGGGGGAGGTTAAGCGGTCGCATGCAGAAGCAAGAGAGGGAAGTTCCCGCCCAAATCGACCCGCCGGTTCCACCCTATAGAAACGAATTCGGCTATGTTGGGGAACGCATCATATTGTATGATGTGAGTTTGCTGCGGGGGTGTAGCTCAGCCGGATAGAGCATCGGATTTCTAATCCGAGGGTCGGGGGTTCGAGCCCCTCCACCCCTGCCATTCCTTCCCGCGCAGATCCCTTGCAAAGGGAATCAGTCCTGCGTTCCCACTTCCCATGTCGCTGCCCTCGCCTTTGTCTCCCATCCCAGATTTGACCGCAGCAGCTTGTTTCACTTGCAGCCTTGCGCGGATATGGCATAATTGCGGCGGGCAATACAACCTTATCTTGATCGCAAAGAACGGAGCTGCGCTGTCCATGGCTGCTGCCCATGTGTTGGGAGGCGCCTGTCCAGTCCGCTGCCAACGAGGAGATGGAATGAACCACGAGCGATTGAGGATGATTCTTTTAAGCGGATTGGGGGCGCTGCTGTTTTGTGCGGCCATCCCTGCGACGATTTGGGCGCAGAGCGGCGGACCCCAGTCCATCGCTCCCGTGGCGAATCCCTGCCCGCGGTTGGCGGCGGGCAGCGTTGTGCACAATCCTCCCTCCTTGTTCAGCCGGAATGGCTTGTTGACCGCCAACTTCAGTTATCAAACCACCACGGATTCCGCGGGCAGAACGCTGTTCTGCTTCATGACGCCGGACGGCCTGGAAAACCCCACGCTGCACGTGAATCCGGGAGACCATCTGGTGATCAATGTGACCAACAACACCCCCGCGTCTTCGGTGGAGATGTCAATTCCGGCGCCGAACTGCGGGGCCAAAGTCATGACCATGTCTTCCGTCAACATTCACTACCACGGCACCAACACGCCCCCCACCTGCGGCCAGGATGAAGTGATTCACACGATAATTAATTCCGGCGAGACGTTTCACTACAATCTGCCCTTTCCCACGGATGAGGCTCCCGGATTGTACTGGTACCATCCTCATGTCCATGGAATGGCGGAGGCGATGGTGCAGGGAGGCGCAACTGGTGCCATTATTGTGGAGGGAATCCAGGACTTTCAGCCCGTCGTGGCGGGGCTGAGGCAGCGCGTGCTGGTGGTTCGTGATCAGAACGTGGCAGGGAATCCCACTCCCGGCGGGCCTAATAATATCCCTTCGTGGGATTTGACCTTGAATAATATCCAGATTCCCTATCCCAACTATCCCCCGGCCGTTCTCCACATGCTGCCGGGAGAGAAGCAGCTCTGGCGGGTGGCCAACGCCTCAGCAGATACGCAACTCGACCTTCAGGTGGTGTTTGATGGAACACCGCAACCGCTCAAGATTGTGGCGCTTGATGGCGTTCCCACCGGCTCCCAGGATGGCACCCGCAGGGGCACGGCGCTTGTGGCCACAGATATTCTGATTCCCACCGCCTCACGGGCGGAGTTTATTGTTTCCGCCCCGCCCTCCGGTGTCACGAACGCCCAACTGATCACGCTGAACATCAACACCGGCCCCGATGGAGACAACGACCCCACCCGCCCCCTGGCGAATATTCAGGTTCTCGATTCTGACGCGGACCATCACAGCGCCCGGGACAACGATGAAAATATCTCCGCTTCGGTGGGACCCGCATGGCCACAGCGGTTTGAAGGGCTCGACACTTCCAGTGTGACGGCGCGGCGGAAGCTCTATTTCTCCGAGGTCATCTCCGACCCCAACAATCCTCTGAGCCCCACCAACTTTTACATCACCGTGGATGGTGCCACGCCGACCCTTTTCAGCCCCGATAATCCCCCCGCCATCGTCACCACCCAGGGATCCGTTGAAGACTGGACGGTTGAAAATCGTTCGGAGGAAGTCCACGAATTCCACATCCACCAGATCCACTACCTGGTGCTTTCGCAAAACAACTTTGGGGTCAATGGCGCCCAGCCGGATGCCACAATTCAAGGTCAGTTTCTCGATATGATCAATGTTTCCGCATGGGACGGAAACCCGGACCATCCTTATCCCAGCGTGACCGTCCGCATGGACTTTCGCGGAAAAGATATTGGGGATTTTGTTTACCACTGCCACATCCTGGGGCATGAGGATGCGGGAATGATGGCGATTATCCGCGTCATGCCGGCCAACCGCGAGTCTGCCGGCTCAAGCGTGCAAGCGCGGCTGGAAGGTTCAGCGAATTCGAAGCGCGTTTACGATCGGCCTGCGGTGGGTGCGGAAAAATAAGAGGAAACCCTCAGCTAGCAAGGCCAGGGAAGACACATCGGCCTGCGGGTCAAAGCCAGAGCAGTCTGGTGGCCGGAGCTGTCAAGTGATAGGGGGCGGCTTGCGGGGGGCAGGCAGATTCAGAGGCCTGAATTTAGCGAGGTGTCATCAAATCCTTGGCGCCGGATAATAAACCGGCTGCGGTAATAAATTCGATCCCGGGGAGAGAAAAAAGGCTCCTCCCGACCCCGGGATCAATCATGCGGTTCCGCTACAGCAGGTATCGCAAAATCAACATCCAAATCAGAATTGTCCATCGGTTCCAACGCTTCGATGGGAGGTCCACCGGGAGTGCCTTTCACGAGCTTCTTCTGCGCGCGACGTTCAGCTTTATCGCGCTGCTTTTCCAGTCTCTTCATTTCCTTTTGACGCTTTTGGAAAGTAGTGGCCATGTCGATCTCCTTCAAATCCAAATGTAGCTGGCAAGAACCCCACGGACTGGAAGGGAACTACCAGCGAGGTTCGCGCGGCTGGCGTGGGGCATCGCGATAATCTTCATTGGAAGAGTATCCGCCACGGCCACGACCGCCGCCGCTGCCACGGTCACCGCCGCCACCGCTGCTGCTGCGCGGAGGTCCACTGCGAGCTTCCTTGGGGCGTGCTTCGTTCACTTTCAGCGCGCGGCCCCCCACTTCTTTACCGTTAAGGCCGGCGATGGCTTTGGCGGCTTCTTCATCATTGGGCATTTCCACAAAGGCAAAGCCCCTGGCCCGTCCGGTCTCGCGATCCACTGCAACGTGAACGCGCGTAACCTGTCCGAAACCCTGGAACAAGGCTGTCAATTCGCTTTCGGTGGTTTGAAAGCTCATATTGCCAACAAACAAGTTCTTCATCCCATCCTCCTGACTAGTTAGATTTACCCGGCGCGTGCCTTTCCCTTTCGGGCACGGTCGCCGCCGGGGTTTGTTACAAAGAATTTTGGACAAAAATACGGAAATGGCCGGAGCGCGACGGGTGGCGCAGTTTCCGCAGCACGGTCGCTTCAATCTGGCGAATGCGTTCGCGGGTTACGGCAAACGTTCGGCCCACTTCCTCCAGCGTGCACTCACTGTCGTTGTCCAATCCAAACCGCATGCGGATGATGGCTTCCTCGCGCGCTGTCAGTGACTTCAGCATGGAGGCCACCTGTTCCTTCAGGTTCAGGTGGATGGCCGCATCCGACGGCGAAACATAGGCCTTGTCTTCAAGAATGTCGCCCAGGTCGGACTCACCGTCTTTGCCGATGGGCGTTCCCAGGGAAACGGGTTGTTGCGCCACCTTGCGCGTGGTGCGAACGTTTTCCACGTCCACATCCAGGCGCTTGGCCAGCTCTTCCGCACTGGGTTCACGGCCCAGTTCCTGCAAAAGCTGCCGGCTGGTGCGCATCTGCTTGTTGATGGCGCCGAACATATGCACGGGCACGCGAATGGTGCGCGCCTTGTCCGCAATCGCGCGCGAAACCGCCTGGCGAATCCACCAAGTGGCGTAGGTTGAAAACTTGTAACCACGGCGCCAATCGAATTTATCCGCGCCGCGCATCAAGCCGATGTTGCCCTCCTGGATTAGGTCAAGAAATTCCAGGCCGCGGTTGGCGTACTTCTTGGCGATCGAAACCACCAGGCGCAGGTTGGCCTCCGTCAGTTCCTTTTTGGCGCGTTCAGCTTCCGCTTCACCGCGACGAATCAGAACCATTGCCCTCTTCAGGGCAGGGAAGCTGAGCCCGCTGGCGGTTTCCAGAGTCTTCAGCTGGGTGCGGGGCGACCGCTGATTTTTGTGCGCCGCCACTTCCTTGTGACGAGCGCCGGTGCGCTGATCTCCGCGGGCGGAGGCGCGTCCGAGCGTTTCCATCTGTTCCAGCGTGTGCCGCAGCTTCTCAATCAAGCGCTTCTTTTCCGGCGGGTGGAACCCGATGGAGCGCGCCAGTTGCGACACTTCCACCCAGGTCCGCGCCAGCTTGTAACGGGCGCGAAGATGAGGGCGCTTGCTCGATTTCGGAATGGCGTTCAGCCGCGTCTGCTGCTGAATTGCCAGCGTGTAAAGCTTCTCAATCTTGTCAATGATCCGCAGCGTGTGGCGGGTCTTCTGCTCAATCTTCTCTTCCGTCAACTCGTCTTCATCAAAGTGCACAATTTCGCGAATTGAGCGCGTGTCGTTGCGGATCTCTTTGCCCACGACAATAAGCTCTTTCAGCACCAGTGGCGAACGGGAAAGGACCTTGAGCACAAGGCCGCGGCCGCGCTCCATGCGCTTGGCAATGGCCACCTCGTCAGCGCGCTTCAGCAACGGCACGCTGCCCATTTCGCGCAGGTAGAGCCGCACGGGATCGCCGGTCTTGTCATGAATGGGCAGGGGCTCATCCACCTCGGCATCGCTGCCGTGCGGGTGCTCTTCATGCCCTTCAAATTCCAGGCCTTCGGTCTCACCCAGTCCGCTCTGCGCCGACTTGGCCACAGGAGCGTCTTCGTAGACGGGCACGTTATTGTGCTCAAAGGCGGAAAGCACACTATCAATTTCCGCGGTAGTGTGCGCCTCGGTTGGAAGGATTTCATTCACCTCATCAAAAGAAACAAAACCTCGTTCTTTGCCTAAGTTGATGAGATCTCGGACCCGGTCATCTTCTTTTTGAAGCACTAGCGACAAAGGATTCTCCCCTGATCGGACGGCTGTAATCAGCGGTCCGTATTTTTCTAAGACCCTACCCGCTACCGCGAAGAGGCCGTGGGCACCCCTCTCAAGGGTCACTTCAACACCCTGTGGAGCTTAGCCACAGTTGACGATGGGCAACAATGCTCGTAATGGTCTTCAAGCTGCGGGTTGCAATGCTTGCCAGTCGCACACCACGTATTGTCCAATAACCGCGTCCTTCTATTCTACATCAGGTACGCAATTATTGAGCGGATATTCTCATGTTGGGTAGCGATTTTCCGCGTTTTCCTCACTGAAGGCACTCGTTTCGGTGCAAAAGGTCACATTTCATTCGGCGAAGCCAAATTCCCCGGCGTTGGGGCAGACACTGCGGTAATCGTCCTCATATTGGATGCAGATCGGGGCTCAATCGATAGTCACGGGGTGAGAAACTCTTTTTGGGTGGCGGATTGTGGCTTTATCTTATTACAAATAAAGGCGTTATTGCGCTATTGCGGAATTCGCCCGAGGCTTATTCCAAGTGGAATCGCGCCGTGGGCTGGCCCCGTGTTTACCCGGGCGGCGAAATGTCCCTCCCGCCCACGTCGGGCTTGACCCGGCAGAGGGCCTGTAGTTCAATCGCTTACGGAGGTTTTTGCCCTGCCATTGCCCAGAAAGAGGACCCCGCATGAGGAACCACCGGGAAGAAATTGAGTTCGCCCTGGCCGGGGGCGCTCCCCCAATTGTGCCTTTCAGCTTTTATGACCACATCTTTCCGCCAGGATTCGACCCGGCGCCGCTTCAAGCCAGGGGAATGGCTATCTGCGCCCGCCGCATGGTCTACCGGAAATACACCCCCAATATAAAGGTGACAAAAGTCGATGAGGGGCAGGGCAGGGTGCGGACGATTTATGAAACCCCGCTCGGCACGCTCACCGCGCTGCACCGAATCGCCGCTCTGGCCCTGACCCCGGTTGAACATCCTATTAAGAAGCGCGATGACTACCGCGCCGCCCTCTTCATTGTCCAGGATGCCTGCTATGAACCCACATACGATTACTTCCTCGCCGAGGGTGCAATGCTGGGCAACGCGGGCAAGTTGATTGCAGAAACTTGTTACGAGCCGCTTCTGGATATTGAAGTCAACTGGCTGGGGCAGGAGCAGTTCTGTTACGAAGTGGCGGACAACTATGACGCCGTCCTGGAACTGCATCACGCGCTCGCGGAGAATCATAAGAAGATGTATAACGTGGTGGCCGCCAGTCCAGCGGACTACATCCTCTATGGCGGCAATGTCGTGCCGGAAATCCTGGGACCCGGCCGCGTGCGCGAATTCATTCTCCCCTGTTGGAATGCCTTTGCCGACCGCGTCCACGAGGAAGGGAAGAAGTTGGGCGACCATCTGGACGCCAATAATTTGCTGATCATGGATGTGGTGCGCGAGAGCCATCTCGATTTTGTGGAAGCTTTTACTCCGCCGCCCGATTGCAACGTCAGCGTGGCGGAGGCAAGGGCCGCGTGGCCGGAGAAGCGCCTGTGGACCAATTTCCCCTCCAGCGTTCACCTGCAATCGGAAGAGACCATTCGTGAGGCGACGCTGGAGATCGTTAAGCAGGCCGGTGACCGCAAGGGCTTCCTGATGGGCGTCACTGAAGATGTTCCCGCCGAACATATTGAGCGCAGCGTGACCGTGATTCTCAATACCCTCAGGGAATGCGCCGGATGAGATTAACAGATGAAATTGCCGGATGAATTCGCCCGATGAATTTGCCCGGTGAAATTGCCGGATGAACATGCGCATCCGCTGTCAGGGACCGCGGCGATTCTCCTTTACTTCGCCAGGGATTAGAAAATCCAAGTCTGGGCGCATCTCCCCTTAGAGTGCGGTCCGCACTCTAAGAGGGCCACTCAACTCAACAAACTAGGCATGCAGCCCTTCCAAGTGTCACCCCCAGGTACCAGCCCGAAGTGAGTTGCGCAGGCATCAGTATTTTGGCTTGGTGACTTTTCTTCCCTGATTCGGGTAGACTAGCGCTAATGCAACGAAGCCGTATCAGGACCATCCAGCGGATTGCTCAACGGGGCATGCAGTCTTCCCGCACTGGCATTTTTGCGAATTTAACCTTGTCCGTAATTAAATGTTTTGCGGGCCTCATGGGGCACTCGTTTGCCCTGGTTGCGGACGGCTTGGAATCCGCCGCCGACGTCCTCAGCGGGCTTATTGTGTACTATGGGCTGAAGATTTCCGCCAAGCCGCCCGATGCCGACCATCCTTACGGTCACGGGAAAGCCGAACCGATCGCTGCCGTCATTGTCGGTTTATCGCTGATTGCCGCCGCCGTGGCAATCATCTTGGAGGCCATTCACGGTATTCGGACCCCCCACCCCCTGCCGAAGCCTTACACGCTTGTCGTACTTGCCGGAGTGCTGGTGGTAAAGGGATTTCTGTTCCGGCATGTGGCAGATATTGCCGATAAGATCGGCAGTACTGCCGTCAGGGGCGATGCGTGGCATCACCGAAGCGACGCCATAACTTCCGGATTCGCCTTCATCGGTATCTCTACTGCCTTATTGCGGGGATGGGCCGCGGCTGATGATTGGGCGGCGCTCGGTGCGGCGCTGGTAATTCTCTACAACGCAACAAGGCAGCTTCGCCCTGCGTTTCTGGAGCTGAGCGATCTAGCACCCAATCCAACTCTTGAATCTCGCATCAGAGAAATTGCCGGAAGCGTGAAAAATGTCATCGGTTTGGACAAATGCCGCGTCCGAAAAATGGGGTTTAGTTACTATGTCGATTTGCATGTGATCGTAATGGGCAACCTCACTGTTCGCGATGGACATCGCATCGGGCATGAAGTGGAAGCGCGATTGCTGAAGGAAGAGAATCAGATCGCCGAAGTGCTGGTACATGTCGAGCCAGAAGAAGAACTTGTGGACAAAGCCCACGGCGTCAAAGACTGGGAATTTCCTGTTTAGATTTCAATCAAAAATCAAGATTGCCTTTGAAATCCCCCTTATTTCTTGTTGACATCGGGCACTCCGAATGCCATTCTTTACTCACTCAGGCAGAAATTGTTAATTGTGAGGCCTATGGCCACTTGCTGGAACCCTCTACGCTCCAGTGCACAACCTCTCGAAAAGGTACCAGGGATAAGTGTTTCCATAGCTTTTCCCGGGGCTGGAGAGAGCAAATCTTGTGAGCACGGATTCGTGTACTCGGAGGGTGAGATGACCGAAGGAATTAGGATTTCAGGCAAGAGTGTGTTTGTTCGTGGCGCGATGGCGCTGGCGATTGTGGGAGCAGCGCTGCTGGTTGAATATACCCCCGCCGCTCCAGTGCTAAAAAATTCCCCCCCAACCAAACAAGTTTCCAGCGCCTTGCCGAGTGCCGCGAGTCGGCCGGCTGGCGTTGATGCCGCGTCAAAGGCCCAGGCGATGGCCAATTACGGCCGCCTGCCCCTGAGTTTTGAGGCCAATAATGGCCAGACAAACAGCGCAGTGAAGTTCCTTTCCCGCGGGCAGGGTTACAATCTCTTTCTCACTGGCGACGAGGCGGTCTTGACGCTCGAGAAGTCGTCAGTTGTCAGTCGTCAGTCGTCAGTTGCTTCCCCTCAAATGCGTAAGGCTGGACTCCGAACTCCGGACTCCGAACCCCGAACTTCCGCTTCCGTTCTACGCATGAAACTTGTTGGCGCGAATTCGAACGCCACGGTCAGGGGCGCGGCGGAACTGCCCGGCAAATCCAATTACTTCATTGGCAACGACCCCAAAAAGTGGCGGACGGATGTGCCCACATACGCCCAGGTGAAATACCAGGGCGTCTATCCCGGCGTTGACCTGGTCTACTACGGCAACCAGAGCGGACAACTGGAATATGACTTTGTGGTCGCTCCCGGAGCTGACCCGAATGCCATCGCCCTGGGGTTGGGAACAAAGAATCACGCGCCCTTAAGAATCGCGGAAGACGGCGGCATCGTGGTGAAGACCGATGCCGGCGATGTGCGCTTCCACAAGCCGGTGATTTACCAGGAGGAGCTGACAGCCCATAGCTCACAGCTTACAGTTCAAAACCAAAATCGAAAAATGATTGAGGGCAACTACGTTCTAGAAGCCAACAATCAGGTTGGATTCAAAGTGGCTTCCTACGATCACAGCAAGCCCCTGGTGATTGATCCAGTGGCCACGTATTCCACCTACCTGGGCGGATCGGCGGGTGATTATGCCTACGCCATCGCCATTGACTCCACCGGCGCAGCCTACGTTGCCGGCGGCACCGCCTCAACAGATTTTCCCACCCTGGGTGCTTACCAGGGAACCGTGGCGGGCGGTTATGATTGTTTTGTGACCAAGCTGGCGCCCGGTGGCGGCTCGCTCGTTTATTCCACCTACGTTGGTGGCAGCAGTACAGATAATTTTGACGCCATCGCGCTCGACTCCAGTTTAAACGTCGTCGCTACCGGTTATGTGCAGTCGGCCGACTACCCTGTCTTAAATCCCCTGCCGGGACAATCCACCTACGCTGGCGGGTATAACGAAACCGTGGTGACCAAGCTGAATTCCTCCGGTAACGCCCTGATCTACTCCACCTATCTGGGCGGCGCGGGTGATGGATTTCCAGAGGGCATGACGCTGGACGCCGGCGGGGATGCCTACGTGGTGGGTGAAGCCGATGCACCCACATACCCGGTGGTGAACGCGATTCAGTCGACCCCCGGCAGCACCTACACGGGAACCCTCAGCCGCCTGCACTGGAACGGAACCGCTCTGAGCCTGGTCTTTTCCACTTTTTGGGGCGGGAATTTCACCACCTCTGCCAATGCTGTAGCCGTTGATAACAACAACCATATCTACGTGGGCGGCTTCACGGAAGCGTCCGTTTTCCCCACCACGGCAGGCGTCTACCAAACCGCTGCGGGCGGCGGGTTTGACGGTTTTGTGACCAAGTTCAACTGGAATAGTGGAACTTCGACACTTAGTACGGTTTACTCCACCTATCTGGGCGGCATGTATGATGACTCTGTCATTGGATTGGTTATTGACGGCGCCGGTGACGCCTATTTGACCGGGTACACTGCCTCCCCCAACTTCCCCGTACCCAATGCGGTGCAGTCGACCCTGGGCGGTAATTACGACGCCTTTGCCACCGAACTCAATCCCACTGGTACGGGCATTCTGTTTTCTACCTACCTGGGTGGCAGCGGCTATGACCAGGCGCAAGGGATCGTCCTTGGCTCAGGAGGCAATATCTTTGTGACGGGTTACACTGCTTCCACCAATTTCCCCACTTCCAACGCGGTGCAATCCGTTTGCGGTTGCAACAGTTCAACGTACGACGCCTTCGTGACGGGGTTGAATTGGAATGGCACGGCATTAACCTTCCTCTATTCCACCTACCTGGGCGGCAGTTCGACGGACGCCGGCTATGGCATCGCCGTTGATTCCAGCCAAAACGTCTATGTGACTGGGTACACAAAATCCACCGATTTTCCCACCACCAACAATGCCTATCAGACGGTATACGGTGGGGGAAGCAATGACGCCTTTGTCACGAAACTTCCGCTTCCGGTGGGACCAGGAGCAACCCTTTCCACCAACACAGTTCCCTTTGGGAATCAGCCGGTCAATACCCCCAGTTCGAAGATGAGCGTCAACCTGACCAGCTCCGGCACAACCTCCCTGGTGATTACGAGCATTGCTTCCTCGGGGGACTTTGCCCTTACCACCACGGGAACCTCCTGCACCTATACGGGTGAAACGCTTCCCGTAAGTTCCTCCTGCACGATTGACATTATCTTCACGCCCTCCACTGGAGGCGCGCGAACCGGCACGCTTACTATTACCGACAACAGTGAGGGTGTGGTGGGCAGTACGCAAACCGTTGACTTGACGGGAACCGGAACCGGCGGCGGCGTGGTGAGCTTCATGCCCAGCACTCTGGCCATTGGAAATCAGGTGGTCAACACCTCCAGCGCCCCGGCGGTCCTCACCCTGAACAATACGGGAGCGTTGTCCTTCACCATCTCCTCAATAATCGTTGGTGGAATCAATGGCACCGACTTTGCCAAGACCGCCGACGCTTGCACCGGAGTGGCCGTGGCGCCTTCCAGCAGTTGCACCATCAGCATCACCTTCACCCCCTCGGCACAGGGAGCCCGCAGCGGCATTCTGGTGTTTGCTGACAATACGGTGGGCAGTCCGCAATTCGTCAACGTGACGGGGAGCGGCACGGCCCCGATTGCCATCGTTACGCCGTCCACTCTGCCGTCATTTGGCACCGAGAACCAGGGGAGCACCAGCGCGTCTCAAGCCGTAACCGTGAATAATGGCGGCAATGGTCCGCTGACCATCGCCAGCATTGTGACCAGCGCCAACTTCGGCGAAACCAACACCTGCACCGGGAACACGGTGGCGGTGGGCGTTCCCTGCACGATCAACGTCACCTTCACCCCGACAGCGAACGGTCCGTTGACCGGGACCCTGACGGTCACGGACAACTCCCTCGGAGTGGCAGGCACCACGCAAACCGTCAGCCTGAGCGGAACCGGAACCGGGGCGCCTTTGGCGAGCCTGTCAACTTCGTCGCTCACCTTTGCGCCGATTCTTGACAACACCACCAGCGCTTCGCAGACTGTCACGGTGACCAACACAGGGGCGTTGCCGCTGGTGATTACCAGCATTGCCACCACTGGCAATTTTGCCCAGACCAGCGCCTGCGCAACGGTTGCCGCAAGCGCCACTTGCTCGATTGGCGTGACCTTTGCACCCAACGCGGGTGGACAGCAGAGCGGGACGCTGACCATTACTGACAACAGCGGGGGCACGGCAGGCAGCACGCAGGTGGTGACGCTGACCGGCACGGCCCAGGATTTTGGTGTAACCGCCACCACGCCCACTTCTCAGACCGTCGCTCCAGGGGGACTCGCCTCCTATACCCTGAGCGTCGGCAACCTGGGCGGATTGAACCAGAACGTGACGTTCAGCTGCTCGGGAGCTCCGGCGGAAGCGTACTGTGTTGTCGCACCCAGCCCGGCGGCGCCGGGAAGCTTCGTCGGTGTCTCGGTCACAACCACTGGCGCTTCGGCCAGCGCGCTGCGGATTGCTCCTCCCGCTCCCCCAACTCTGCCCCGGCCTCAGATGCTGCTGATGCTGGCGGTGGTTCTGATGGGGATTTCGTGGACTCTGATGGGCAGGAACATCGGAACCAGGCGCCTGCGGCGGGTGCTGTTGCCGCTTGTGGTGGCGGCACTGCTGGTGCTGGCGGTTACAGGCTGCGGTGGCGGCAAGGCGGTCACCCAGAATGCCGGAACCCCGGCGGGAACTTATCCGCTGACCATCACGGGAACGTCGGGTTCACTCACCCACACTGTGACGCTGACGCTGATCGTTTCCTAGGCCGTAGGACGAATGAGGCCACCCGCCGAACCACGATGGGTTTGGCGGGGGAATGCGATGGGTTGGCAGGGCAACTGGCTGACCTTTAACTTGCTAACCTTTAAGCTGATGATTCGAGGTTGAGAGAGGGGCACGGGCAGTTCGCCAGTGTCCCTTTCGGCTATTTGGGGGCGTTTTTTCGCGGTTGGAGGATTTTTTTGACGCTGTACGATTTTTTTCGCCGTTCCTTGATTGTTTTTGCCTTTCCCACTTGCGTGAAATATCGCGGAAAGCCGTGTTCGAGGGTGCGATTCCAAAGGAAATTTACCTGCCGGCAGCGGCGGAAAGGGATTTTCCCGATAAATGCTCCGGACTTTTGTGCCGGAATTTTGTTCCGAACTTTTGCGCCGGATAAATTTGCCAGACTTTTGTACCGCAGAAATGCTCCGGACTTTTGTGCCAGACAAAAGTGCCAGACAAATGCTCCAGACTTTTCGTCCCCGTAAGCTTTTTCATGTATAATTCGCCTGAGGAAATCACCCTATGAAAATGTCCAGTCAATTTCAGTCCGCGCCGAAGCATGCCCAGTCAAGTGGAAGTTTGGAATATCCACAATGGCAGCGGAAAGCATCGTCCAGCACTATTCTGCCCATTGCAATTTTTTTGATTTTGGGCACTTTTGGAATCCAAAATCTCAAAGCGCAATCACTTGATCCCAATAAGCCCGCGCCGTTGCAGGCTGGGCTTAACACCGGCACTGCCGACAACATGATCGGCCCGCAATACTGGTTCCTCACTTGTGGGCCCGGAGCGGTGAAGATCATCGCCCGGTTCAAGTCGATGGGCCTGCTCGGAAACGCCACGCAGGCCACCATCACCGTTGTCCTGACGGATGAGAAGCGAACCTGGCAGAGCAAGTTCGCGCTCTCGGCCCAGGCGTCATTCAATGAAAAGGTGATTCCCGGAACTTTTAAGGACAAGCAGAAGATCGTCCTGGAAGTCGTGCCTCCCCCCGACGGACTGGTGCGCAGCGGCGGTGATTATCAACTGGAAGCCACGGGCGCGGTGGAGTTCACTCGTCCGGAGAACACCGGCATTGACCCCATCGTCAAAACCTATTTAGGTGGCCGCGGATTGTGCAAGTTCCTGGCGGATGGCCGCGTCCTTGCCGCCGATGGCACCGAGGGGCGATGGAAGCTGTTCGATGCGGACTCGCGATCGTACTCCATCAACTACCCTGGCTTTTCACCGGAATCAGTCAAGCTGGTGCCCGGCCGCGGACTTGTGGATGCCGGCGACGGCAGCACGCTTGTTTATACGGAAACCCGCAAATAGTGAGGCCGCGGCGAACTGCAAGCCCGGTGCCACCTGTGTTGCCGAACTTGAAGGGAAGAGTCGATCGCTACGAAACACGGGCCAACCCCCCGTCCAGCGGAGCAAGCATCCCAGCCTGTCTTCCGTGTTCCAAAACGCGGGTTGATAGTCCGGTGGGAGGCGATATTCCGGCGGGAAAGATACAGGGGAGGATGTTCTCCCTTTCCCACATTAAAAACCAAGAACCTGCCTCGACTCTGACACGGAAAAGTGTTATGCTCCGCGACTATCCGGGAATCTTTTCCCGCGTACGGACCCGTTTGTCGAAACCAGCTTCCAGCGAGGCGGGTTTCAATTGCGGCTTCCACGGATTACCAAACTGAAATAGGAGAACATCCGATGGCTCAATTCTGCACCAAATGTGGATCCCCACTGGGGGAAGGGATGAAATTCTGCACGGCCTGCGGGTCTGTGCAAGGTGCGCCTTCCGCGCCTGCAGCGCCAGCGGCAGGTATACGCCCACCTGTTCCTCCCGCTCCGGTGGCGGCAGCTCCCCGCCCACCCGTTGCGGCGGCTCCACCGGTTGGGGTGGCTCCGGCGGCCAAATCCAGCAGCCCGGTCTTAAAAATTATTCTGATTGTGGTGGGAGTCGTGATTTTCCTTGGCCTGATCAGCGCGGCGTCCTGCGTTTATTTTGTTTATCGCGCCAAGCAGCGGGTGAACCAGTTTGAAAAGCAGGTGCAGACCACATTCCCCTCACGCCTGGGTACGCGGGAAGTGCAGCCGGTGCCTTCAGCCCCTCCTGACACCACTGGCGCCGTTCCTGGTTTCACCCCTGGTTCCACACCGGGTTCCACACCTGGCCCCGCCATTGACATGGGCGATCTGGCCTATCCCGGCGGCACGCCGAGCGGGAATTCGTCGATGGCAGCTGCGGGTGTCAAGTTGCAAGAATATCTGACCAGCGACTCCGTAGAAACCGTCTTGGCCTATTACAAAGGTAAGCTGGGCAGCAATGCCGCGGTGGTTCAGAGCAATGGAACCGCTGCCCTGCAAGCTGGGGGACCCGGCGGTATAACCGGCATCAGTATTGCGCCCGACCCCGCCTCCGGGAAAACCAAAATCTCTGTAACCACCATCGCAAAACAGTAGGGGTTTCCTTGCCCGGCCGTGAACGCCCTTCGCGGCCGGGCAGGACCCCGAGGGCACACACCGCAAACTCAAGCAGCGCAGCGCTGGCGGGAACGGGTGGCGCCGCTATTCAGGGCGGGGAAGTCCGCGATGACGATGAGGTCAATGATGAAGCGTTCCTTCCTGATGTTGGTTCTCTTTATTTCTGCATTTCTTTTTTCCAGTTTTTCGATGCTGCGGGCGCAAAATTCCAATCCCACACCCCCTACGGCCCCAGCCTCACCCCCTCCTGCAGCAAGCGGAAATCCCTCCGTGATGTTGCTCAAGACAGGACACACGGAGAGTGTTCGCGCCAAAGCTGCCGATGATTTGGGAAAAGCCGGCGACCGCACCACGATCCCCGCTTTGGGGGATGCTTTGAAGGACGCGAGCCCCAAGGTTCGGCACGAGGTGGTTCTGGCCCTGGCGCAATTTCATCAATCCGATGTGCTGCCGCCCCTTGAAGCCGCCACGAAAGACGTGGATGATGGCGTGCGGATGACCGCCGTGCAGTGCCTGGTGGGATACTACACCGGCAATCTGCCTCCCAGCGGCTGGACAGGATTCATGAAGAAGAACTGGCAGCGCGCCACCAGCCATTTTCAGGCGGACGACAGCAAGATTGATCCCGGCGTGAATGTGGATCCAAGTGTTGTTACCACTCTGGTTGGAGTGATGAAGGATACGCGTTCAAATGCTGCTTCGCGCGAGGCCACGAAGGGTCTGGGCATCCTTCTGGCGCGGGCGGCGGCTCCGGACCTGGTGGTCACGGCGCATTCGTCCGATGCTGACCTTTCCCGCGAAGCCCTGAATTCCCTCGGCAAGATCAAAGACCGGGATTCGGGACCGAAACTCGTGGACCTGCTCGACTCACCCAACAAAGACATAAAGCGCGATGCCTGTGTTACGGTTGGCATCCTGCGCACTAAAGACGCAGTGGCCAAGCTCCAGACGATCTTCCAGAGTGACCCGGACCAGAAGGACAAAGCCGCTGCCATGCAGGGATTGGCTTACCTGGGCGACAAGGTTTCCGTGCCGGTCTTCACTCCGGCTTTGTGGAATGATAACAAGGACATTCGCCAGGGCGCGGCGGAAGGACTGGCGCGTGCCGCCGATCCGCAGTGCCTAAGCGAATTGCAAAGAGCGGACCTGGCGGAAAAGGACGAGGGTCCCAAACTGGCCATGGAGTATGCCCTTGCCGCCCTGGGCAAGGATGATGCCTTGCGTGACGTCGTGAGTGAGCTGGGCTCCAAGGTTCATGGTGATGTCGCCCGCGTCTATCTGACGGAACTTACCCGCAACCCCTCATTCCTCACCAAGCTGTACCCGTATTTGCAAAGCCCGGAGAATGGCGTCCGAAAACGGCTGTGCGTGGTGCTGATGTACAGCGGAGATCAAAGCAGCCTGGCGCAACTTGACCGGCTGGAACATGATACGGATGGTGACGTGGCGAAGGCCGCACTGAATGCCAAGCGCGCCATCCGTGCCCGCATGGATTCACCCGCGCCGGCGGATAAGCCCTGAATTGACCATGATCACCGGGGTGGATTCACGCTGGGGGTGAGGCCTGTCCGGACATATCTTGTAAAGTAAGATTATTCAAATTTAGATATCTCCCCATCCGGACACTGACAAAAATTTACAATATTCCGCCGGCGAGGGTGTAGCTTCTTGCCACCTGTGGTAGAATACTTTTCTTACTTCAACCGAAGAAATTGCACTGAGATCAGGGATGTCATCCTCCAAAAAAGCAAAGACTGAAGAAATCAACCCCCGCATGGTGGAACTTAAGCTGGCCCATAGTCCGGACTCCGACGACGCGTTCATGTTCTACGCGCTTGCCACCAGGAAGCTGCGCACCCAAAACGTTACATTTAAACATGTTCTTGAAGATATCGAGTCGCTGAACCAGAAGGCGATGCAGGGTGTTTACGATATCACTGCCGCTTCTTTTCATGCCTACCCCTACCTGGCGGATAAATACATCCTGCTGCCATCGGGCGCGAGCTTTGGTGAGCGTTACGGCCCCATTGTTGTTGCCCGGTCCACTCCGGGCCCCGAAGGCCTACGTGGTAAACGCGTGGCCATTCCGGGGAAATTGACCACAGCCTTCCTCGTTGCGCAGCTCTATGAGAGCGATTTTGAGCCCATCTTTACTCCTTTTGACGAGATTCTTGAGACCGTCAGCCGGGGAGAAGCTGACGCCGGCGTGGTGATCCACGAAGGGCAGTTGACCTACGCCGAATCGGGCTTGAAGAAGATTGTGGATTTGGGCGAATGGTGGCACCAGGAGACCGGGTTGCCGCTTCCCCTGGGCGGAAACTTCATTCTCCGGTCGCTTGACCCTGGAATTATTCGGACTGCCGGCAATTTGTTAAAAGAGAGCATTCAGTATGCCCTCGACAATCGTGAGGAAGCACTGAACTACGCCCTGCAATTCGGCCGCGGACTTGATACTTCCACGGCGGATCGCTTTGTGGCCATGTATGTGAACGAATGGACGCTGGACTACGGCGATCGCGGCCGCCAGGCGGTGCAATTGCTCTTGGATCGCGGCTTTGCCAAGGGACTGCTGCCGAAGCAGATCACGGCGGAGTTTGTCGATTTGTAGAATTAAGAGGGTAAAGTTCAAAGGGTAAAGGATGAAGGCTGAAGGGTTAAGTCTAAAGGATAAATGATAAAATTAGGGAACCGCGACTCGTAGCCGTTTTCATTAGAATTTTGCCCTTTTGCTTCACCCTCCAACCATTACCTTTTGCTCTTCACTCTTTAGCCTTTAAACTTTTTCCTTTACCCTTTCCATACGCATGTCAAAAACCACCATCCGCCAACGATTCTCTTTCACCTCGACGCAAAAGAAGGTGCTTTTCACCCTGGCCAGCATGGTGGGACTCCGCATGCTGGGGCTCTTCCTGGTGCTGCCGGTTTTCACCCTTTACGGACTGCAATTCACCAAGTCTAAGTTCCTGGTCGGGTTTGCTTTCGGCGCCTATGCTCTGACCATGGCGGTACTGCAAATCCCCCTGGGCAGGCTTTCCGACCGCATCGGCCGTCGCAAAGTCCTGATGATCGGCATGACGCTTTTCAGCCTGGGATCCTTCCTTTGCGCGATGCCTCAATTCTTTCCCCACTCCTGGCAGATCTGGGAATTGATTTTGGGCCGCCTGGTGCAGGGCGGAGGCGCGATCATCTCCGTGGCGTTTGCCACGGTGGCGGACTACGTAGCGCCGGAGCAGCGCTCCACCGCCATGGCCATGCTGGGCATCCCCATTGGCCTCTCGTTTGCCGTTGGAATCATCAGCGGACCCATCCTGGCGAAGTGGTTTGGTACGGCTTCTCTCTTTTGGATTACCGGAACCCTGGGCCTGGGAACGGACGTTCTGCTGGCCCGTTACCTGAACGACGAAGACCCGGAGCGGGAACCTCCGGCGCCGATGTCGCAAATCTTCGCCCATCCGCCGCTGATTGCCTATGCTTTGGGCGGGTTTTTGATTAACTTCTTCATGTCGATTTTCTTCTTCAATTTTCCCCTGATCGTTACCGGCCAGCATCACCTCGATATGGGGCACTATTGGCGACTATTGCTGCCGATGATGCTGGTGAGCGCCTTCACCATGTTCGGGTTTTCCCAGGGGGCGGACAAGGGGTTCGCGCGGCCGCTGGCCTCACTGGCCTACCTCATGTTCATCCCCAGCTTTTTGCTGCTCTTTAAGCCGGAGTGGCTGGGCTTTGACCCCCTGCGCCTGCTTCCTGTTTTCCTTGCCGGAATGCTCTTTTACATCGGATTTACAGGGCTTGAACCGATCCTTCCCAGCCTGGTCAGCAAGACTGCCGGGCCCGCGTCCTATGGCACGGCCCTGGGGTTTTACAACACCGCGCAATTCATTGGAAGCGCCGTGGGCGGCCCGCTGGCAGGCTTGCTTGCCAGTTACTCCTCTGAACCCAAATTGGTTGTCACGCTGGTTGCCGCTAGCGTTGGCTTTCTGATGATGGCTGCGACGAAAGCGCCCATCGCCTCTGAACGCGCCCACCTGTAACTAAACCCCTCCAAAAGCACTTTACGGAGAAGGAACTGGCGGACCTGACCGTGGCGATTGCTACGATCAACGCGTGGAACCGGTTGGCCATTGCCGGGCGCATGACGCCGGGAACCTACCAACCGCCGAACCCGTAATCGAAGCAGGGGGCTCGATTGGCTAACGTGCCGGCCCGCACTTGCAAGTAACTTCTTTTAAATCTTTATAATACATGGGTATTTTGCATTGCCATCGCCGGCGATAGGCAACCACGGAGAGGGCATCCCTGACCACCTCCACCTAGGGATTGTCAATATTTTCTCACCAAGTGAAAAAATCTCTTGCAATTTGCCTTTTTCCTATGGCAATATCTTCCTCGCGTTGGAAAACGCCCATTATGACGAGTACGAACTACAATTCGAAGCGCGGTCAGTTCCGGCTAAACGTCGGTAATGACTGCAAATGGGCGTCGCCGGAGCCCCTCCTTTAACCTCCGACGGTCCTGACCTGCGCAAATCCTAATTCATAAGTTTGACTGGGTGGCGTCGATGGCGGATTCATCGACTTGACACATCGCCCGCTTTCAATTGTACCCCCAGTCACAAGAGAACTACAGGACACGGGATACGGGGCAAGGGGCACGGGACGATTGCCTTGAGTTCTCCATTTTGGGATTGAGGGTCGAGGTGCCAAGGATTCGCATTTTCGTGGAGAAATCGCCTTCCTCCGTGTCCCGTGTCCCGTAACCCGTGTCCCGTGAAAGGTTTCGCCGGTGGTGATGGGCAAGGGTTACTTCGTCCCCGACCATGAAGCAAGAGGGGGCGCGTCAGCCTGGAATTGCGCTGCTCCCTTGCCGCAAGTTCCCCGGCGAGAAGTTCAATTTGCATTACCGCTGAGACCCGGAGGCGAAGAGAAGAGTTTCACTGTTTGTTGGGCTCAGCGCCTCTGCGTCTCTGCGGTGAAAAAAAGTTCGGGCGGTGGCGAAGACAAGGGTTACTTCGGGAACCGTGGGTGGCAGGTTCGATTCCTGCCCTGGCGCGAGTCAGGTGGCTCAGTGGTAGAGCAACGGTCCGCGAAAGCGGGTACCCATGTCGCATATTCCCCGTCCGGGAAAATCAGGGGGCAGGGGTTGGGGATTAGGGGTAAGGGATTAGGGAAAAGACGGGACACGGGGCACGGGAAGCGTGTAGTGTTGGGCAATTTCGGCGGTTTCAAGTTCGGGCGGCGGATGAGTGGAGACATGATTCAAAGTCAGGAGCGATCTTCTCCCGTGTCCCGTAACCCATATCCCGTGCAAGGTTCTGGACGGTGGTGATGTTGAGGGATACTTCGTAGAGCATCGGCGATGAGCCGAAGGTCGCAGGTTCAATTCCTGCTGCGGATGAACAATTTCGCATAGCTCAGGTCTTACCTCCCTCTCGCTTGTTCCCCGTCCGGGTTCAAGTAAGGGCGGTTCGTGAACCGCCCCTAAGATGTATGGATTAGCAGGATTTACAAGTTCGGACGGTGGCGTAGACATGGGTTACTTCGCCTATTAGCGGGAGGTCGCAGGTTCGAATCCTGTCACGGGTATAATCTGCCCGTGTAGCTCAGTGGCTAGAGCGCCTTGTACCCGGTCGCTTGTTCCCCGTCCGGAAGAAATCGGGACTCGGGACACGGGACTCGGGACAATTTTGGCGAACTTTTGATGTTACCGCTAATTTTCAGCACTGAAGCCAAGGGCATGAAATTTGTGCGAATCAAATAATGTCGCTGATGGCTTTTCCCGTTTCCCTTGTCCCGTGTCCCGTATCCCGAATTTTCCCAACGTGTGCAATTCAGAGAAAGGAGGTAAAGCAAATGGCTCGTTTGAACTTACAGAATTGGCGGAGTTGGTTTGCCCACAACAAAACACATGAAGGGGGGCCTGCAAAGACCATCACGCCTGAACTTCAGTTGCGGCGCTCGGTATTGGCCTGCATGCTTTGGGAAAACACCTTCTACGAGGATGGGGTTGAAATTGCCGGCCGCATCGCGGAGCTGGTTCCCAAGGTGGAAGCGGGGAAGGTGGCGGACCTTGCCATTGAAGCGCGTGAAGCGATGAAGCTGCGGCACGCTCCCCTGATGCTGGTGCGGGAGATGGCTCGCCACGCCACGCATCGAGCGCTGGTTGCCGAGACGCTTTCTCGGGTCATTCAGCGCGCCGATGAGCTGGCGGAGTTCCTTGCGATCTACTGGAAGGCCGGCCGTGTGCCGCTTTCCGGGCAGGTGAAGAAGGGGCTGGCCTCGGCTTTCGGCAAGTTTGATGCCTACCAGCTTGCCAAGTACGACCGTCCCGGGCCCGTGCGCCTGCGCGACGTTCTCTTTCTGTCGCACGCCCGGCCTCGCGATGAGGCTCAGGCGGAGATGTGGAAGAGCCTGGTGGAGGGGAAGCTGCCTCCGCCTGACACCTGGGAAGTTGCACTCTCTGCCGGTGCGAAAAAGCGCGAGGTCTGGGAGCGGCTGCTCACGGAGCGCAAGCTGGGCGCGCTCGCCCTGTTGCGGAACCTGCGCAACATGAAGGCGGCGAGTGTGGATGAGGCTCTGGTGCTGGGCGCGATTCGGTCCATGCGTACGGACCGGCTTCTGCCTTTCCGCTTCATTGCCGCTGCGCGTTACGCTCCGCAGTGGGAGGAGGCGCTGGAAGAGGCCATGCTGAAGAGCCTTGCCGGGCGTCCCAAGCTGAAAGGGCGCACGGTTCTGCTGGTGGACGTATCCGGCAGCATGAATGCCGCGCTTTCGCAGCGCTCGGAGATGTTGAGGACCGACGCTGCGTACGGTTTGGCCATCCTGCTGCGCGAAATCGCCGGGCGGGTGAGCATCTACAGCTTCTCCAACCAGTTGGCGCAAGTTCCCGCTAGGCACGGTTTCGCGCTGCGGGATGCCATTGATGCCAGCCAGCCCCACGGCGCCACGTACCTTGGAAAGGCGTTAGAAGCGCTGAAGGAGAAGTACGATCGCATCATCGTGATCACGGATGAGCAGGCGCACGACAAGGTTCCTTCTCCCCGTGGGCGTGGGTATGTGATCAACGTGGGTAGTTACAAGAACGGCGTGGGCTACGGCAAGTGGATGCACATTGATGGCTGGAGCGAGGCCGTCGTTGAGTATATCCGCTCGCTGGAAGAGCTGGATGGGGAGTAAGCAGTGGCTGGTTGTTGGTGGATAGCGGCCACTGCCCATGGTTCGTTTAATCCGCCGGCTGGGAGAGCAACCTCCTGGCCGGCATTTTCCCCTTGTCATGGTTGGTTACCGATTTTGCCGCTTCAAAGCCTCTTCAATTTTAATTCAGCGGCGGCTTGTTGAGTTGTGCCACGGCCGCGGGGTCCGTCATGGTGCAGTGCCAATCCCCGGAGGTATCCTGGTAGCATTCGCCCACGGCATTGTGCTGGCTCTTGATCATGCAATTCTCGCCCTGGTTGGCCGCGCCCAACTTGCGGCAATAGCCCAGGGTGAAACTCCCATGAATGGGATACACGAGGCGGGAAGAATCGACCTTGAGGTTTGAGTCCAGATTGATATTGAACGCGCGCCCCTTTGAGACCTCCACTTTGACATTCGCAACCTGGACAAGACTGCCAAAACCATCAATGCCCTCGTACCCGCAGGCGACGTACTCGGCCGCTTGCTCGGCGGAAATGGGGCCATTTTCCGGGGCCTTCCGGGAGGCGCACGTCTTCGGGTCGCGCGCGCCATAGGGCTTGCCAGCATCCTTCTGGGCGCGGGCCAGGGGCGAACCGAGAGCCAGCATCAACATGACGAGCAAAAGCGGTTTTCTTGCCATTAGTTCCTCCCCGGTTTGAATGGATGCCCCGCCGGTAAATGAATTGATTAATAACAAGCTGAGGCTAGCCTGTCTGTTCAAAATGGCACAGGTGTGAGAGGAGCAGCAGCCACCTCACTTGTTGCGCGGGTTCTTGCCAGCGATTCAGCGTTTGAGGTCTGGCGGGTTAGGGATGCGAATAGATGCACTGCCCAGGCGGGCGGGGAACGCGTCTACTGGGTGACGCGGTAAATCCAGTTGGATACGATGACGCAGCCCACTCCGATTGCCACCATGAGCGCGAAGTAGCCATAGCGAACGGCGGGGGTCTCTTCCAGCTCAGCCTGCCCGGGAAATTGGGTCACATAGCGGATGCTGCAGGGCTGACCAACCGGGTGGGCATCAACAAAGGTCTGGGATTGGCCAATCGTAAGCCGCACTGTGTGTTCCGCGCCGGCATGGTCAGAATAATTTACCTGCGCCCGGTAGCGCGCCGCCTTGCCATGGCCATTCCTGGTCCACGAAACAATATGCCCGGTGGTGGGTGTGGAGATCATGGTGCCGTAGACCTGACGAATCATGCTGACCACCCCCACAGCCGCCATCATCGCGCCCAACCACATCAGAATCGTTATTGCTGATTGAACAATTGAATGCATTAACCCTCCGCGGGGCGAACTTGCCCACTGACGCGTCCATAGGGGCCGTATCAAGCGTGGCTGTTGCCGCGAGGTTGAACAACACTGACTATTTCAGCGGTGGCTGGTCATTCTTACTGTTGAGCTGTGCGCCTCCCAGCGTGCAGTGCCAATCGCCAAAATTGTCCTTGTAGCAGCTGCCGTTGGCCACCGGGACATCCGAGGTCTGGCAGTTCTTGCCCTCAACCCCGCCGTCCTTCATGGCCGTGCAATAGCCGGTCTTGAAGCTGCCGCGAATGCCGTAAACGGGTTGCGCGGTGTCGATGTTGGGCGCTGAGTCCATGTAGATATTGAACGCGTGAGGCTTGGCGACGTCCACCTTGAGGTCGCCAACCTGGCCGAGCCGGTTGTAGTCATCAATTCTTTCCCGGTCGCAGGCAACGTAAATCGCTGCCTGGGAAGCGGAAATTGCCCCTTTTGCCGGGGCCTTGCGGTCCGTGCAGGCTTTCGGGTCGCGAGCGCCAAAAGGCTTTCCCGCGCCATCCTGGGCAAGGGCCATGGGCAAGCCAACGGAAAGTGTTAACACCGCAAGCAACAACAGTTTTCTTGTCATGAATTACTCCATTGGTTGAGAGTGTGACCCGTCGCGGTGGAGAAACCAGCCGTCAGGTGGTCCCGTGGTACTCGCGGTCGGCGCATGAACTGAGCGTGAGAAGGATGCGGACTGAACAGTAGTCCACTTTCGGACAATTTGGCAAGGCAATTCGATGGTAGGGGGTGGGGGGATTCTTGTCGCCGCGGCATCCGACCCTGCCGGATTATGCCCAATCAGGCAATAGGGCCAGTCTGGGCGCGCTGTGTGGCGATAATGGAATCGGTGATATCATCCAGCGCGACGGGTGCAACTTGGAAAGGTCGTGATTTTTTGATACCCCGGTTTCGGAAGGTCGCGGTGTGTGCGGCGTTTATTGCCATTTTAGCCGGTTCCGTGGCGTCTGCGCACGGCGCCTGGGCGGAATCACAGGTCATCTGGGTTGCCGTGGAGGGCCACGTTAATCTATCCAAAGCGGCGCCGGGAAGCACTCTGGAGGGGAAGCTGACGCGTGCTGTTTATTGGCGGGACACGGAAGTTTTTCCCAAGGGGAGCAGGGTCCGGATGGTGGTTGAGCAGATCGAATCACGCAAAAAGCCCTTCGCGGTGGATGACAGACCCTTTGTCATTCACGTTTTTGCCCCCCGGCACGAACTGACGGCGCGATTCAGCTCTGTAATCATTGGCTTGCCGGATGGCGACCAGGTCCCGCTGGCCGCAACGTTTATTGCCCTGTCGCAACGCGCGGAATTGCGGCCTGTGGTTAAGAAATCAACGGCAAAGGCGGACAACTCAAGACCATCCGAAGGCGGAATCGGGCCGAAATCACCGGTACAGAAAATCGCTTCACCCTGGGTGTTGACCTTGCAAGTGGAGCCTGTGGGCACAACATTTTCAGCGCTGGCGGCATCGCGCAACGCAGGCCATCCCGGCCGAACTGCGCCATGTCCGGCTGCTTGCACAATTGCTGATGGAACACGGTTGCCGCTGGTCCTGCTGAGTGGCCTCAGTGCCGCGAAAAACCGGCAGGGTCAGACCGTGCAGGCTGCTTTACTGGAGCCTGTGAGGGTGGGCGCAAGCCCCGCGATTCCGCAAGGGAGTATTCTTCAAGTCGTACTGGCCCGGAGCGTCCCGCCGCGCCGCTTGTACCGCCCCGGATCCCTTTACCTCCAGTTCAATCATCTGACCCTTCCCGATGGCTCCTCCTTCCCAATCTCAGCTTCGCCGGTGGCGGCGGAGGTCGATAAGGGAACGCACATGACAATGGATTCGGAGGGGAGGATCCACGCGCAGAGTCCCGGGAAGGCGCGATTTCTGCTGGATTTTGGCGTTACCGGTGGGATTTCCAAGGTGTCGGACGACACGACGCAACTGATTATCGAGTTGATCAGCTCAACCGCCACCGATGCTTCCACGGCGGGTGTGGCAAAATTTGCATCGATCGGGGCAAGCTTAATTTTTATGCTCACCCGCCATGGGCGCGACGTGATTCTGCCCCCCTACACGGAGATGGACGTCAGCCTGAGCCGCTCACTATCCGTGAAGGGTGATTTGATTGATGTGAAACCTGCTCCGTAAGCGCTGGGCCAGAGCGAATCTCTAATCGCCGGTCTAGTGTGGCCTGCGGTTCGTCGCGTGCCGCGACGTGTGCCTCACACCGTGCTTCACTCCTTGGGGAGCTTGGCAAGCTCTCCCTTGGCCGCGGTGGCCCACCCTCGTTCAAACCCCGGGGGGCCAGCTTGAGCAATTCTCAAGCATTCTTCAAATTGCGCCCGGGCCGCGCCGTTCCTTTTTGCCTGAGCCAGAATGTAGCCCACAATGAAGGGGGGCCCGGGATGAGTGGGCGCAAGGTCTCCCGCCTTCAGCGCTTCCTGAATCGCCGCTTCCTGGTTCTTGGCGTCAAAAAACTCCCAGGCCTTAAACATGTGGGTAATGGCCGCCGCCCCGCGCAAGTCGATATCGCCTTCGTACACAAGAATCGAGCCGCCGATATTGGCGGTTGGCTTGGCCTTTAGGAAAACGTCGTAAGGATTCTCCCCGCCGGGGCCGAAGTAGGAGCCGGAAACATTCGTTCCGCCGATCAGCACCACGCCATGGAAGGTTTCGGGCGGGACAATGTCCTGTTTCGGCAGGAACGGATTGGGAAGCATCTTGCAGGGCAGATGGTAGTAGGCAGGGTCAGCGGTTCCGATGTAGGCAAACCAGCAATCCTTGATATTCCTTTGCTCGAGATATTGGTGCGCCTCCAGCAGCCCCTGGCCCCAGTCGGCGTTGGAGTCGGACAGGTTTCGGTAGGTGTTGGCCGTTCCCCCGAAAAGTTCATTGGAGTAGGCCAGGAAGTTGGGCAGCGTGTACAGCGAGGAGGCAAGGTGGATCACCACCAACGCCGCCACCAGCACTGCCCAGGCCCGGCGCCGCCGAACCAGTTCCCAGGCTCCCGCGGCTGCAGCCAAAATCAGAAATGGGTAGACGGGCAGAATATGCCGAATGCCCAGATTGGTGCCGGCGGTCAGTGCTGCGCCCATGAAAATGGCCGGAGGAATCAGCAGATAGGCTGCCTTGCGATAGCTCTCTCCCGCCCAGCACTTGACCATCGCCACTCCCATCACCAGCAGGGCAAGGAAGCCGAGCGTGGATTTGATGACGAAGGCGACGGGAAAGTAATACCAGAGAGCATGCGGGTAAAGACGGCCCAGTAGAAAAGAGGCGCGCGGGCCGGCAGTGACAATCATCACATCGATGAGTCCGAACAGATAGGACTGTGGCAGCAGCTTAAACCGCTCGGCCGCGATCAAGGCGCGGCGCGCGAGGTGCCCTTTCACCAGACCGGCGAAGGGTACAAATTCTGACCACAGGGGCAGGCCATCAGGGCGCGCTTGAAATCGAAATCCGTAAAACCCCCAAAGGACCAGCACGGCAACGGCGTAGATGACGATGAGCCTTCCCACCCAGGTGCGAATTTCCCCGGCCGGCACCGGTCTTGGCGCTGACGCCTCTGCCGGAGCACTCTTGAGCGTGCCGGCGATTTCAGCGGCCGCCAGCACCGCGAGCGTGGGGAGCAGGATCAATGCCGAATGTTTCGAGGCCAGCGCCAGGCCGGTCATCACGCCGCAACCGGCAAGCCGGAGAACTGAGGGATGCCGGGCATGACGCCATAGGGCATAAACTGCGGCGAGCTCAAAGAGGGCTCCCGCAAGGTCCGTTGTGACCAGGGTGGTGTGTGCCAGCAGGTTGGGTTCAAAGACCGCCACCACGACAGCAATCCACGCGACCTCCGCGCCGAACATGCGGAGTCCGGATTCGAAGATCAATAGGATAAGGAGCAGCCCCAACACGGCTTCGGCCAGGCGGGCGCGCAGCAGCAGTGCCCCGGCATCATTCTTGTAGACAAAGTCGGTGCCTTGCCGGTTCACCACGAGCTTGGCATCGTTGCGGCCCACGCGGGGGGCATTCAGGTTCATGAATAGGAGCGGAATCGTTCCCACCAGTTTGGCCAGCGGCGGGTGCTCCGGATTGACCCCGTAATCGCCGTGCTGCCAATAGCTGTAACCGGCCAGGAGGTGATAAGGTTCATTCCAGGTTGCCGACAAAGCCCGGGAGGCCATGGTTGTTTCGAGTCCATAAGCGCCGAGGAGCACCGCCACCGCAAGAATCGCCAGCGTGCGTCGACCGGAAGGCGTGGGAGTGGGAAGGGAATCGATCCAGGATGTCATTTAAACTTTCTTTCCGGGCCTGCGCGCGTTTCGACGCTTCGGCCGGCGGAAACGCCATGCAAACGCGCAAATGCCGCATGAATGCTGGTGAAACATCGTGCCGCTCAGATTTGTTGCAAGCACGGCGAGCGGGAATTGAGCGGCGGCTGGGTTCAGCCTCGATTGGCCATTTTGGCCTTTTGCTTCGCGGGAGTAAAGCCCCTTTCGATTGCTCTGAAGGAGAAATGGTGCTAACGGTTTAGTACCTAGGTGCGGGCGCGGGGAAAGGATTGGAGGCCGGTCGCAGCGAAGCGACATTATGTCCTGGCTGTGAAAACTTGCTCAATGGCCAGGACACGGCGCAAAAACGGCATGACAGAGGCTGATATTTGTCAAACGTCAGTCGATCCAGCCGAGGGTCGCGACAGGATGTCCTTTTGGAAAAAATAAGTTACCCGTCAAGTACGGAAAAAATCTGTTATGGGATGGACATAATGTTTGGATTGGAATTTGGTCCGCCAACTTAGTGGCGAATGAAGCAATAAGGGGGGGCCAAAAGTCCGCAAATAAATTTATTAGAACGATAACGAACATAAGGTCGGTCTAATCTTCCCGGGAGAAGGAAATCTAATTTTTGCAACACTGCTGTAACAAATGTGATTGCAATAAGTTAGGATTAATGCATCGGTGCAATTCAAAGGCGAAAGGCCCCTTCCCGGAGAGCCAAAAAAAGTTGGGTTTTCTTGAAAAAAAACCTTGACATGAAATCTCATGGCCTTATAATTGTTCCACGAAGCAGAATTGGTTTTGCACAACACTGCACCCTGGGTTAGAAGTCTTAGTGACCTCTGATCCACAAAAGGAGTTTTTCCCGATGACGATGAAGAATACAGTATTACGACTGACGCTCTTTGCTCTCCTGACGGGAGCGGTTGCAACGGTACCGGCAATGGCTGGTTCCGCGGTGATCGGTTCAGTGGCTGGCAGCATGAACGCGACCGTAGGTGGCCAGTCGCTTTTGCCTAACACAACCATTTTTAGCGGCGACAGCCTCCAGGTTCGGGATGGCGTCGCCGTAATCGCTGTAGGCAACAGCAGCCGAGTCATTTTTGGACACGACACAGTTGCCTCTTTCTTGCGGGATTCGAACGACGTTACCGTCCTGCTGAGCCAGGGCAACGTTTCAATGCTTCACCCGACCGATGGACAGTCCATGCGCGTTAAGGCTGGCGATGTGTCCATCACTCCGGCACCGGGCTTCAAGACGCTTGGCGAAGTTGCCATGCTGAATGGCTCGATCGTGGTGACGGCGAAGGACGGCGCACTGCAAGTTGAAGATCACGGCGCAACAAAGAATGTCGCCAAGGGGCAGACGATTGTTCTTACCCCCCGGACGGCAGATAACAAGAAAGCCGGCGGCGCAGGCTGGGGCGGAAACAGCAACACAGCTTGGGACGTTGCCATTCTCGGTGCAGCTGGCGCTGGCGCAGTTCTGGCCGGTATTGCCATGAGCCGTGCCGGTAGTGCCAACACCAACGCTCTGGATGCCGTCAATGCGGCCAACAACGCAACCTCTGCTGCCAACGCAGCCAACTCCACTGCGGCGGCTGCGGAAGCAGCGGCAACAGCGGCTGGGGCAAGCGCGAGTCAAGCACTGATTTATGCTGAGTGCGTCCTGGATTTGACCAAATCCGGAACGTACACCAGCCCGATTGTTCTTCCCGCAGGCAGCTGCCCCGGACTCATCCCGGGACCTGGTGTCCACTAGAGCTTGAAAGCAAGGTTCTTTCTGCGTAGCTATTAACGACGAGCGGCACCCGATGAAGACTTGGGTGCCGCTCGTTCGCTTTTCAGGACCTGAATTTATTCCCGCTCATTCCTACGACCGCGCTCTCGCCAACCCAACCGTAAGTATTCTTTTCCTCTTTAAGTTCTAAGGGGATCCATCAGCCGGCCATATACTGGGCCCCCCGGTGTGGGCCATTTTCCAGTGGAGAGTCCAATCTCGTGAACTATTGCGCGAACCCCTTGAAGGAAACGACTGGGGTCATCCGGGGGTCTAAGCAGTGGGCTAAGAGCAGGATTTCAGCCAGCGGGCGTATCGAGAGATGCCATCCTCAAAAGATACCTTGGGCAAGTACCCCAGCGCGTTGCGGCTTTTGCTGAGGTCGGCGTGAGTCAGCAGCATTTCACCAGCAGGCGTGGGAATGAACTTGTATCGTACCGGCATTTCCAGTGCCCGTCCCAGAGTCCGCACCATCTCGTCAATCCGCACGGGGTGGGAATTCCCCAGGTTAAAGACTTCGAATTTGACGTTGGATTGGAGCGCCAGCAGAATGCCGTCAACAATGTCGTCGATGAAGGTGTAGTCGCGCTCCAGGCTTCCATCTCCGAAGATGGGAACCTCCTTTCCCTCCAGAATCATGGCGGAAAATTTGCGGATGGCAAGGTCCGGGCGTTGGCGTGGGCCATAGACGGTGAAGAAGCGCAGGCAAATCACGGGAAGATGGTAAGCGTGGGAATAAGTAAAGGCCAGCGCTTCGGCCGCGACCTTGGTGGCCGCATAGATGGAAAGCGGATGCGAGATGTTTGCATCCTCCCGGAAGGGCGCGCGGCTGGAATGGCCATAGACGGAACTGGAGGAGGCAAGGACGATGCGTTGCACTCCGGCCAGGCGGCTCGCTTCCAGAACCTCCGTGGTCCCGAGAACATTGATGGAGGTGTAAGCTTCGGGCTGCACGAAGGACATTCTTACTCCCGGCCTTGCCGCCAGGTGAATCACTGTTTCCGGTTTGAAAATCGTGAACACTTCACGCAGTTTTTCCCCATCGCGAATATCGACAGGGAAGAATTGGAATTCGCCGCTGCCTTTGATCTCCTCCAGATTGGCGCGCTTGAATTGGGCGGGATAGTACTCATCCAGGTTATCGACAATGCCGACGCGTTTGCCTTCGCGTAAAAGGCGCTGGGAGAGGTGGGATCCAATAAATCCCGCGCCGCCGGTAATGAGAATGCCATCCATACTGTTTAAGACTTTTCCCATCCAATAATGGTCTGTTGCCAGCGGAGCAGGATCAGGCAAGCGATGAAATCAAAACGATCAGCCAGAAGAATGAAATGCCCGGAGCGAGTCAACATACAACTTTCAGTCTACTTGGTGGGCTCTTTTAATCGCCTCGCCTGAAACTGCAAATCGGTGGCGGCAAGAAGCTGAAGGCGCCCCTGATCATCGGCCCAAAGATTGATCTGGGCCAATTCCGCCGTCAGGGCATAGTGTCTTAATGGAACATTCATTCCATCCAGAGAGATCTGGTCCTGCCCCATGTAATTAATCGTGAGCACGCCCGGAAGGGCCTCCTGGGGAGTAAATCCGCGAAACACCTGGACCCCGCCTTTGGCTGAATCATAGCGGGCAAGTGCCAGTTCGTAATGGTGGATCACGTTGTCGTCAAGCACCACAACATCTTTATCCAGTTTGAAATCCCTCCGGTCCTCCTGGCCATTCACCTGTTTATAGCGCACGTGGGCCGGCTTGGTGCGAAAGTCAACGGCAAGCTGGGAAGACTGTGCTCCCTTCTGATTCCAATTGTAGGAAACGGGATCATACTGAGGGTCCAGGACCAGATTGGAAGTTGTCTGAATCGAAATGGTCTTGCCGTTTTGATCGATTTGCAGGTGTTCTTCCGCCTGGGCATCAATCTGGTCGGGACGAACATGAATCTCAAACGTCTCGGTGCCGATGCTTTTCCCGGCAACATAAATCATGAAAGTCCCGTGATCATTCAGATCGGGTACGGCGGGTGTGGGAGCCTGTGCCAGTAGTGAAACGGCCGCGGCAACCATGGTAAGGAGGGCGAAGATTGCAATTTGCAGTGCACGGGGGGTTAAGTTGGCCAGGGGTCGGCTCCTTTCAGCTCAAAAGACCTTCAAACTCAGGATTTGCTCCACAACTTCTTCGGGCTCCCGGCCTTCCGTGGAAATGCGGTGATCCGCCAGGCGGTAATAGGCAACCCGTTCCATAAAGAGCTGTGTAAAGGCCTGTTCATCGCGAAAGAGCGGCCGGTGTTCCATTCCGGCGCACCGGGCGCGCAGAATTTCCGGCGGACAATCGAGCCATACCGTCACCCCCCCGGAATCACGAATCAATTCCACGTTGGCAGGTTGGGCAAAAGTGCCTCCGCCTAAAGCGATCACCGCGGGTTCAGCCTGGGAAGATGCGGCAAGGGCGGCGTGTTCAACCTGGCGAAAGAACGGTTCTCCGGAGTTTTCAAAAATCTCCTTGATAGTCAAGCCTTGTCCTGCCTCGATGACCGTGTCGAGGTCGATCAAAGGCCATGCCAGCGCGGTTGCCAGCAGGTTGCCCACGGTGGACTTTCCACTTCCCATAAAGCCCAGCAGATAAATAACTTTTCGACGTTGCCGAATCATGAGTTTTCAGAACAATTATACTTCCAAAACAGGGGATTGACGATTGGGGATTGAGATTTGCAAATGAAGCTGTTTAACGTCAGGGGCGTAGCGCAGGCACCCGGCCTGCGCTACGCCGTTTTATCCTTCAGCCTTTTACCTTCACCCTTTTAGTTACTTCCCGCCGCCGCTGGTGCAGGTGATGTTGAAATCAGAGTTGTTGGAGCCTTGGGTCAGCACTTCGTGATTGCCCTTGGCGTCTGCCCCAATGGCCTCAAGGATGGCTCCACCGCCCATTTGATTGCCGTACTTTGGCTGGAACGTGAAGACGTCGGTGACGGTCTTGGTTCCCGCGGCGCTAAAGACGATGAGTTTCCCCGGATTCATGGTGCCGGCGCCGAATTGGTAAAACACCGTTCCCGGCTTATCCACCGTGATGGTGCCCGTCACCTTGATGTGGGCAGGGCAGGCTCCCGTGTAGTTCCCGATGGGGGCAAGCGTTAGCGTCGTTACATTGGTGCTGGCGACCACCGGAGGGGGCGGAACCTCCACTCCCTTGCAGATGGGGGGAAGGGCGAAGGCGGAGGCGGGAGGCTTGGCATAGGTAATGGTCTTGACCTCGAGAATCTCCGTCTCTTTGCCATCTTTGTCATACATGGCAATTTTTACGGGATACCCGCCCTTTTGCGTAAACCACACTTTGGCGTTGGTCTTGTCGGAGGTGATGGACGTGACGCGGGTGGCAATTCCGTTAAGAGTATCCGGCCCCAGCTCCTTGGTCTTGTCGCCGGGTTCAATCAGTTCCTTCATCAAGGCATCGCCGCCGGCGATGGGGTCAAATTCAGGGGGCGCAGTGGGATCGGTATAGGTCTGGGCGCCGCAGGGTACACCGGGATCGCTCAGAACGGCAGTGTAGAGTGTGTGGGCCGCGAAGTCATACACCAGGTGGCCGTGGTACTCCTTGTCGTGTCCGGGGCCGACCGGCATGATCTGGTCCACAACTTCTTTATTACCATCGCGGGAGAGCTTTACGGTCATTTTGCCCATAATCGAGAAGCCCGGGTCCTCGGAAATTGAGTAAGCTGTAGGGGCGGGGCCTTGCGCGTGCAATCGCTCCGTTCCCCAACAACCAATTCCTGCTGCCAGAGCCAAAAGTACAAGGTACCGTCGTTGCATTCCATCCTCCTGAGGTCAGTTATGATTCTGCGTTAATTGCGATATTTGAACAACCTTAACCCCGGCCAGGCACGCTCCGGGAGTCTGAAAAAACCTGCTCATCGGTCCCGCATGGCCGTCCACCGGCATGAGCGGAAACCATTTGCGGCGCAATGACGCGCAGTTTTGTGTGTATCCTGAATACCTGTCCGACATTTTATATGAAAGTTCCCACAACCCGGAGCTTTTTGTTCTGATGGAAGCAACCAAGCCTGATGCCGGAAGGAAGTCGGTGGGCAGCGGTGGCGGCGGAAGGCGCGATGTGGCGTCTTCCCCCGGCTTTGCAGCCGGTGCCAAGGTGAAGGCACGCGGCGGTCCAAACTTTTCGGGCAGTTGCCTTTAGCTGCAATCGGGGTTATGGTAACTATCTGACGAGTGGCAATCCTGAAGTGCCGCTGATGTGCTGGTTCGCGTTCGCTGCTCCTATGGGAACACCGCAGGGTACTTCCAACCCGACACCGTCCACCAACCCGAGCAACCAGGCCACGGAAACTTCACCCCCAAGCCAGTCGGACAGCCCGGAATTGCTATCGTTTCCCAACAAAACAGCCGGTGGGGACAACTCCACAATCGAGCTTCGCGCTACCCTGCGATGGACCGCTGCCTCGATCATTGTGGTTGCCGCCCAAGCCACCCTCTGCCTGATTGTTGGACCGGGCGCTAAGCTCACAGCTTATACAAACATCTCCCTTCTGCTCCTGATGGTCGCGGGGATGAGCGTCGGCGTCAGAAATGCCATCAAGGGGAGCAGGGGTTACCGTTCCTTTTGGGGACTTTTTGCCCTGGGAATGGGGTTATGGGCGCTCGATCAGTGGCTTTGGATCTTCTATGAATTCTGGCTGCATACCGATGTGCCCAATGATTCCGTCGGTGAGGCTGCACTGTTTCTTCACACCGTGCCCTTCATGGCCGCCTTGGCGATCCGTCCGCATCTGGCCCCAGCCAATCGGCGGCTGCACCAAACCACTTTCAGCTTTCTGCTCCTGCTCTTTTTCTGGGTCTTTCTTTATACCTATTTCGTCTTTCCCCATCAGTACCTGATTCCGGAGCCTACGGTCTACTGGATTCGGTATAACTCGCTCTACCTTTCTGAGAACCTGGCCTTCCTGGCGTTTGCAGGCATTCTGATCTTCCGTTCGGAGAAGCCGTGGAAGTCGGTCTATGCTCACCTTTTTGGGGCGATGAGCCTCTACACCCTGATCTCAGTGGAGATCAATGTGGCGGCAAACGGTGGCGGCTCATATTACGTCGGCGGCCCGTATGATTGGGGGCTGACGGCATCCGTCTGCTGGTTTGTCATTGCCGCCCTCCGGGGGCGCAATATTGCGCCCATCGCGCAACTCCCCCGGCTGTTCACCGCACGCCTGGCAAAGTACGCATCGCTGTTTTCGATTCTGGGCGTGCTGCTGGTTCCGCTCATCGGGGTCTGGGCAATATTTCAGGCTGATCCCTCTCCTTATTTGCAGAAAGTGCACTTGCTGATCATTCTGGCGTTCACCGTTATTTTTACGGGATTGGTCTGCCTGCAAATGTATGTTTCGAACCTGGACTTGGATGGTGAGATTGTGGTTCGGCTGGCAGCGGAGAAAGAGCTGCGGGAAGCTACGATTGCTGCCGAGGCAGGAAATCGCGCCAAGGCCGAATTCCTGGCCAACATGAGTCACGAAATTCGGACGCCGATGAATGGCGTCATCGGGATGACGGAACTCGCGCTCGATACTCCTTTGAACCCTGAGCAGCGCGAATACCTGACGATGGTTAAAGATTCCGGCAATGCGCTGCTGGGTCTACTCAACGACATCCTGGATTTTTCCAAGATTGAGGCAGGAAAGCTAAGCCTTGATCCCACCGATTTTGATCTGATGGATTTTCTGGCAACAAGTCTGCGACCGATTGAGCTTCGAGCCAGCCAGAAGGGCCTTGAAGTCGTCTGGCAGGCCATGCCGGGAGTTCCTGAACGGGTTGTTGGGGATGCAGGACGCCTGCGGCAAGTCATTGTTAACCTTGTCGGAAACGCCATCAAGTTCACTGAGCGGGGCGAGATCCTGGTAAGTATTGAGGTGGAAGCCCGCAAGGAACACGGCACCCTTCTGCATTTTACCGTGCGGGACACGGGGATTGGTGTTGCCCCCGAAAAGCATAAATCGATCTTTGAGGCTTTTACGCAAGCGGATAGTTCCATGACCCGGAGGTTTGGGGGAACGGGCCTTGGGCTTACCATCTCTTCACGGCTGGTGAAGATTATGGGGGGCGAGATCTGGGTTGAGAGTGAAGTGGGCAAGGGAAGCACATTCCATTTTACGACGTTGGTGGGAGAGGCAAAAGCCACGGCGCCGGAGCCCTTCACGGCGGAAGTTCAAACTTTGCGCGACCTGCCAGTACTTGTGGTTGATGACAACGCCACCAATCAGGGGATACTGGACGCCATGCTGAAGCATTGGTTCATGCGGCCGAAGGTGGCGGCGAGCGGTGACGAGGGGCTTGCTGCTCTTGAGCGCGCAGCCGCCGCCGGGGCGCC
>Ga0302320_10001125_pt1 | contig 64209 bp, 61 predicted proteins | sample Bog_T0_3_FD_202130 | JGI IMG/M metagenome (GOLD analysis project Ga0302320, IMG submission 202130) | Peat permafrost microbial communities from Stordalen Mire near Abisko, Sweden - Bog_T0_3 | ecosystem: Environmental > Terrestrial > Soil > Wetlands > Peat | place: Sweden: Abisko, Stordalen Mire...
CAAGAAGTGGATATCATGAATTTAGTCGTGGTGGGAGCTCAATGGGGTGATGAAGGTAAGGGGAAACTGATCGATATCCTCTCAGAAGGGGTGGACATTACCGTACGTTATCAGGGCGGTAATAATGCCGGGCATACAGTTATCGTTGGGGACAAAGAATATGTTTTTCATTTGATCCCTTCAGCTATTCTCCGCCCCAAGAAGGTCTGCGTGATCGCTAACGGAGTTGTGATCGATCCCAAGGCTTTATTGGAAGAGATCGATGACCTTAAAAAACGCGGATTGCCGATGACCGGCGCGCAGCTTAAAATTGCCGCCAACGCCCACGTGGTCATGCCGTATCACAGGGTCATGGACCAGCTGCGTGAGGGTAAGCGTGCCAATAAGATCGGCACTACCGGCCGCGGGATCGGGCCATGCTATTCTGATAAGGTCGGACGTATGGGGATCCGTGTCATTGATCTATTAAATCCGACCGTACTTAAGGCCAAATTAGCTGATAATCTTAACGAAAAGAATGATATTTTTGTCAAAGTATACGGTTTTAAGAATTATGATTTCAGTGAAATTTATAATGAATATATCAAATTCGGAAAACGGCTCAAACCCTATATTTGTGATACAGCCCTGTTCTTAGATCAGGCGGTCAAGGCCAATAAAAAGATCCTTTTCGAAGGGGCGCAGGGGACATTTTTAGATATTGATTTTGGCACCTATCCTTTTGTGACTTCGTCCAATGCCACCACCGGCGGTGTTTGTTCCGGAACCGGAGTGCCTCCGACCAAGATAGGACAGGTCGTCGCTGCTTTTAAAGCGTATACCACCCGGGTCGGGGAAGGTCCTTTTCCAACGGAATTCGATAAAGTGATGAATGAATGTATCCGCAGCAAAGGGCATGAATTTGGCGCCACGACAGGGCGTCCTAGACGCTGTGGATGGTTTGACGCCGTCCTTGCCCGCTATTCTGTGATCATTAATGGAGCCACCCAACTGGCGATCATGAAGCTTGATGTGTTGGATGAACTTGAAGAAATAGAGATCGCGACCAGCTATAAATATAAGGGGAAAGTATATAAAGATTATTCTCATGATCTGGACGTTTTGACCCATGCCAAACCCGTATACGAAAAATGGCCTGGCTGGAAGTCTTCAACCCGCCAGATCCGCCAGTATAAGAAATTGCCCGTGGCAGCCCGTCGTTATATTGAGCGTTTGGAGGAGCTATTAGGGGTCCCTATTAAGTATATTTCCGTGGGTTCCAAAAGGGATGAAATCATCGTTCGTTAAGTCGTATTCATTGCTTGACTTTCATAAATGCTTGTGATAATTTGAGTTCTATATATACAATTTCATAAACAGGAGGTTCCAATGAGTTTTAATAGAGTAGTTTTAATGAATATTTCTTTAGCCCTGGTTCTTACCTTAGGGCTTTCCGGTTGTACGATCATCCTTCAAAAAGGCCGCCGTACGGATATTGAAAAGATCACCAAGATGAAGAATGATATGACTGAATTGGAAAGGGCCAAGGAGGAATTGGAAAAACGCCTTCAGGATGAGATCAACAACAAACAAGTCAAGGTGGAAATGCAGGACAAGGGCTTGGTCATTACCTTTGTTTCAGAGGTGTTGTTTGATTCCGGAAAAGCCAAATTACGAAAAGATTCTTATTCGAAATTAGAAAAAGTTGCTGATGTTTTAAATACCACTGTCGCTGATCTTAACGTAGGCATTGAAGGCCATACGGATAATCGGCCGATCAGAAGATCGGGCTGGAAGTCCAATTGGGAGTTATCAACGGCGCGCGCCTTGTCTGTCTTGCATTATTTAAGTGAGAAAAATGTGGCTGAACCTCGCTTGGCAGCCATTGGTTATGGTGAGTATAAACCAGTCGCTTCCAATGATACTAAGGAAGGCCGTCAAGCCAATCGTCGCGTTGAGATCGTGATCTTGCCTAAAACTGAAACGAAGACCGAAGATAGTACAGCGACGCCTGATCAGGGTAATACCGGTTCATAGTTAGGGGATAAGTATAGATTATGAAAGATGTTTTTCTGATCATAAGTTTGATTGTGGTACTTGGGCTTTCAGTGATGGTGGTGCGCTATGCCCAAAAGGCTGATAAGTTCAGTAAAAGCCTTGAAGAAGAGCGCTACAGCCGCATGGTGGCCGAAGAAACTTTGCAGAAAAATGACGCTAAATTGACGACCTATCAGGAACAGTTGAAAGATACCCAGGATAAAATATCAAAGATCACCGATGTTCTAGAGCAGGAAAAGGGTTTGAATTCAGACTTGAAGAAACAGTATGACGAATTAACGGAAAGCAAGGCTAAATTGGAGATGAAGTTAGCTGCTGCGATTCAAGAAAAGGCCGTCGCCGTTGCTGCTTTACAGGCACAACCAGCTGCACAGCCAGCAGCTGTACCGGCAACTTCACAACCTGCAACCGTGGGGCATTGAAACTTAAGTTATTTTTTGGTTTTCACCATGGGGGATGTATATCCCCCATTTTAATTAATAAGGGAATATGTCAGCAGATCAACTACCTCGTCATGTAGCCATTATCATGGATGGCAATGGCCGATGGGCTAAGGCCAGAGGGATGAGCCGTACTCAGGGTCATCTGGAGGGGGTCAAACGGGTCGAGGAGATCATTAAAGCGGCCCGTGATACCGGTATAAAATTCTTGACCATTTATGCTTTTTCGACGGAAAATTGGAGCAGGCCTCAAGATGAAGTTTCCATGATCATGCGTACCTTTATCATGGTTTTGGGTCAAAAATCCAAAGAGCTGGCAAAAAATGGTGTCCGGATCAATTTTATCGGCCAGCGTCAGGGTGTGCCTTTAGAAGTACTCAATGCCATGGATGGAGCGACCCAAGTGTCCATAGGGGAAGTCATCATGACCCTTAATATCGCTTTTAATTATGGTGCACGCAGTGAAATGGTTGATGCTGTCAGATCCATGGTAGCCCAAGCGCGGGAAGGCAAGATAAAAGCTGAAGATGTCGATGAAAAGCTAATCAATTCCTGTCTTTATACCAAAGGACAGCCGGACCCGGACCTATTGATCCGTACGTCAGGGGAGATGCGCATCAGCAATTTCCTGCTCTGGCAGCTTTCTTACGCTGAGCTGTATTTTACCGAAAAATTCTGGCCGGAATTCAACGAAGAAGAGTTTTCAAAAGCTTTAGCCAGTTACGCCCAACGGGACCGTCGCTGGGGCAGTATAAAGGTTTAGCCATGTCTAAATCAAGATTTATATCTTCGGTACTGATGATCACCTTAACAGCCTTGGCTGTTATCAATAATTATCTATTCATTGCGGTGGTGGTCTTGCTGACCGTGGGCGGCCTTTATGAATTCTTTTACATGGTGCGTAAGAAAGATGTCCCGATCTATAGTTATGTCGGCATTTTCATAGGGGTTCTGATCCCAGTCTCTATTTTTACCCATTTTGAGCTGACTAAAAATTGGGAATTGTTGTTCATTGTCATTGCCTTTCTTTTGATCTTGTTCATGCAATTTGCCCGTAAGGACAACCGGCATGCGATCTTAGGCCTATCAACGACACTGTTTGGTGTCTTGTATGTGGCCTGGTTCTTTAGTTTTTTAGTTAAGATCCGCTTGATGCTGCCGGGTATCGCGGGGGTCAAATTATTGGGATTTATGCTTCTGGTGACCAAAGGCGCTGATATCGGGGCATTGCTGATCGGCAGCAGATATGGCAAGCATCCGCTTCTTCCTAAGGTGAGCCCTAATAAATCGGTGGAAGGTACTGTCGGGGCCGTTTTTATGTCGGCTTGTGTGGCCTTGCTCTTCCGGTCATTTTTACCGGCAGAGATAAACTTGCCGCTCTGGCAGATATTCTTTATGGGAGCTTTTTTTGGAGGTTTGGGTCAATTAGGGGACCTTTCTGAATCGTTGATCAAACGTGATTGCGGTGTCAAAGACTCAGGGAAATTCCTGCCCGGGATGGGCGGGGTTTTGGATGTCATTGACAGCTTATTATTCTCGGCACCGGCCTTTTATTTGTACATGAGTTCTGTGCTCAACACATTTCAATAATGAAAATCAGTACGCTCGCTATTTTAGGTTCGACAGGTTCGATCGGTCTTAACACTTTGAAGGTGGTGGACCAACACCCCCAGCATTTTCAAGTCAAGGCTCTCAGTGCTTACAATAATTTTAAACTTCTTGAGAGCCAGATAAGAAAATACAAACCTTCCCACGTGGCCGTAGGGGATGAAGGGTTGGCTTATTTTAAAAAGATCGGCATCAAGGGTGTAAAGTTTTATAGCGTCCAAGACAGTGCCCAGATCGCCTCTTTGAAAGAAGTCGATACCGTGGTCCTGGCCCAACGGGGGACAAGTGCCCTGGTCCCATTCTTAGAAGCATTGCGAGCAGGCAAGACAGTGGCACCTGCTAATAAAGAAGCCTTGGTCATTGCCGGGGATCTTATCATGAATGAGGCGCGTAAGCATAAAGCGCGTATCATTCCGATCGACAGTGAGCAGAGCGCTATTTTTCAATGTTTGGAAGGGCAGCGGTCAAATCTTAAGTTTGTTCATTTGACAGCTTCCGGCGGTCCTTTAAGGACCGTTAGGTCTAAAGATTTTAAGCGATTGACCATTAAGGATATTTTGTGCCATCCTCGCTGGAAAATGGGGCCCAAGATCACGGTGGATTCAGCGACGATGATGAATAAAGGATTTGAGGTCATTGAGGCCAAGCATTTATTTAATTTGAGTTATGATCAGATCAAGGTATTGGTCCATCCGGAGGCGATCATTCATTCCATGGTGGAGTTTGCGGATGGTTCTTTGCTGGCTCAGTTGGGTATAACAGACATGCGTTTGCCTATTCAGTACGCTTTGACGTATCCTGAGCGTTTGCCGACGGGATTAAAGCGGCTTGACTTGGGCTCATTAGGCAAGCTTCATTTTCAGGAGCCTGATCTTAAGAAATTCCCTTCGTTGGGTTTGGCTTTTGAAGCGGCTCGAAGAGCAGGAACGTTGCCGGCAGTCCTTAATGCCGCGGACGAAGAAGTTGTAGAAGAATTTTTAAAAGGTAAGCTTGGATTTTTAAATATATATAAAGTCGTTGAAAAGGTGGTTTTACGTCATAAAATAGTAAAAAATCCGTCGTTGTCGGACATATTGGAAGCAGATCAGTGGGCCAGATCAGAGGCCCGGAAAATAATGGGGTAATCAATGGTTTCTTTTATCATATTTATAATCATCTTGAGCATTTTGATCCTGGTCCATGAGTGGGGCCACTTCATCACCGCCAGAAAATGCGGGGTCAAGGTTGAGCAATTTGCTTTAGGCTTTGGGCCCAAATTATATAGCCGCACCCATGATGGGTGTGAGTATTGTCTTTGTGCTATTCCTTTAGGCGGCTTTGTGAAAATGGCCGGGGATGAACGTGAAAAATGTTCAGGCACCAGCGACGAATATTTTACAAAATCAGCCGGGCAAAGGGCATTGATCGTATTAATGGGTCCGGTGGTGAACATCGTTTTGGCCTATGCGTGTTTTTGGTTTGTCTTTGTGGTGGGTTTCCCTGATATGGAACTTTCTTCCCAGAAAGTGGCCCCTGTTATAGGCCAAGTGTTGGAGCATTCTCCAGCCCAAGAGTCCGGGATAAGATTGGGAGACAGGATCTTAAGTATTAACGGTCAATCCATCGCTCATTGGACACAGCTGCAGGACCTGGTATCTACATCTACCAGTAAGCAATTGTTCTTGACTATCGAACGGGCAAAACATCAGATCTCTGTTGCTATCACACCTGAAGAGTCCGATCAGCAGGATATTTTTGGCCGTCAGCACAAGACCAGGCGTATCGGTGTCGGGCCAATACCGATCAATAATGCCAGGGATATTGTGGTCACCCGTTATGGGTTCTTTGAATCTTTCAACAAGGCAGGGGAAGAGTTATGGAACATCACTGTTAAGACCTACCAGGCCCTTTATGAAATGGCGATCGGGGCCCGTTCTCCCAAGGATGCGATGGGCATTGTAGGCATGTTTTTTGTGATCAAGTTCGCCATGACCATCGGTTTTGCCTTTGTTTTGCATATTGTGGGGATCATCAGCGCTTCTTTAGGTATCTTTAATCTTTTGCCTGTTATTCCTTTGGATGGCGGGCATTTATTTCTGATCGGTCTGGAAAAATTGCGTGGTAAGGCCTTGTCCATAAAGGCGGACCAGTTTATTTCAAAAGCCGGGTTTGCTTTAATTATCATCTTGGCTTTATTTGTATTTTATTCTGATTTCGAACGGATCGGATTGATCGATAAAATGGTTAAATTATACAAAGGTACAGGACTTTAAAAACATCGAGGTGAACTATGCCTAGTTTCGAACTCACTGAGATCAAGGCCCGCATTCATCATTATTTGATCTCCAAGACTAATTTCTTACAGGTCAAAGACGGCATGAACGAAGATCAGCTGCGTGCCTTTGTAGATACTTCCATTGATAAACTTTGTTCAGAAACAAAATTAACGATCACCCTGGAGGAGAGGCAATCGATCCTTCGTGAGTTGGCTGCTTCCATCGTCAGCTTAGGGCCTTTACGTGCTTTTATTGAGGACCCGAGTATAAGCGAGATCATGGTCAATGGAGCTAAATCAGTCTACATCCAGCGCGAAGGGAAGATCGAAAAGACCAATGTTAAGTTCCCTGATAATCAAAATTTGATGCATACCATTCAAAAGATCCTGGCTGCGTCCTCTTCCAGTCGAAGGGTGGATGAATCCTCCCCGTATGTGGATTTTTCCATGGTTGATGGATCACGTGTCAATGTCATTTTGCCTCCTTGTTCTTTGAGCGGTCCTGTTTTGACCATCAGAAAGTTTTCCCGTGAATTGGCCAATCTTGATGATCTGGTCGAACGGGAAACACTTAACAAAAAAATGGCCGCGTTCTTGATCGCTGCTATCAAGGCTAAATTAAATATTGTTTTTTGCGGTTCTACCGGCAGCGGTAAGACCACCTTGCTCAATGTGCTTTCCAGTCACATCCCCGACCATGAGCGTATCATCACCATTGAGGATACTTCCGAGCTTCGTTTGATGCAGGAGCATGTGGTTTCCCTTCAAGCCAAGGGTTCGAACATGGAAGGTAAGGGCGAGGTGACTATCCGTGATCTTTTTGTTAATTCTTTACGCATGCGCCCGGACCGCATTATCATCGGTGAGGTGCGTGGCCATGAGATCCTGGATCTGGTGCAATCCATCGCTTCCGGACATTCCGGGGCCCTGGCCATCGTGCACGCTGATTCCCCCGAGGAATGTTTTAACCGTATGATCACCATGATGCTGATGTCCGGTATCCGTTTAAGCGGAGAGCAGATCCAAAAACAATTGGCCACGTCCATTGATCTGATCGTTTATGTGGAACTTTATATGGATGGGATACGCAGGATCGCGCATATCACTGATCTGCGATGTGATAAGGTCACCGGTGCAAGTTCTTTGGCGGATGTTTTTACCTTTAAACAGGAGCGGATCGCTGAAAATGGAAAAGTGATCGGGGATTGGGTCTTGAATAAACAAAAACCTTCATTTTATGATAAGTTCGTTAAACGCAATATCCAATTGCCTGATGGATTCTTTGTTTAAAAATTAAGGATCAATTATGTACTGGTCAAAATATTTTGTTCCAACTTTAAAAGAGATCCCGACGGGAACTGAGGCTGTCAGCCATCAGCTTTCCCTGCGCGCAGGATTGGTCCATATGCTGACCTCGGGGGTGTATTCATATCTGCCTTTGGGGTACAAAGTATTGTCACGCGTGGAGAATATTATCCGTGAGGAGATGAATGCGATCGGCTGTCATGAATTGTTGATGCCGGCACTTCATCCGATCGAACTTTGGCAAAAAACCGGTCGTGACGTGACCCTTAAAGAAGTCATGATCACCTTTGATAATAAAAAAGGCCAACGCATGTGCTTGGGGCCGACGCATGAAGAGATCATCACCGACCTGGCCAAGCAATTTATCAAAAGCTATCGACAGTTACCTGTTACCTTGTATCAAATCCAAACCAAATTCCGCGACGAGATCCGTACGCGTTTTGGCATTGTCCGTGCCTGTGAATTTATCATGAAGGATGCCTATAGCTTTGACCGCGATGTGGAAGGTCTTAAAAAGAATTATGATATGCAGCTGCAAGCCTATAACAAGATATTTAAACGTTGCGGACTGAATGTGATCGTTGTCTCAGCTGACAGCGGGGCCATGGGGGGAAGTGTTTCGCATGAATTTTTGGTGGCAGCTCCCATCGGTGAAGATGTGGTTTGGGTCAATAAGAATGATGGTCAGGCCATTAAGGTTGAGGAAGGCAAAACTCCCCAAGGCGATGGGTGGGAGCGCAAGGTTGCCATTGAATTAGGACATGTTTTTCAACTGGGCACTAAATATTCTGAAAGTTTAGGGGCGCTTTTTTTGGATGAAAAGGGAGTGCAAAAACCGATGATCATGGGTTGTTACGGCATAGGGGTCAGCCGTTTGATCGCGGCTATCATTGAAGTCAATAATGATGCCGGCGGTATCATGTGGCCCAAAGAAGTTGCTCCTTTTGATGTGGAAATTTTACCTCTACAAATAACGGATGAAGCCGCCATGAATTTGGCTAAAACATATTATGAACAGCTCAAAGCATCCGGCTTGGATGTGCTCCTGGATGACCGTGATGAAAGCGCCGGGAGAAAATTCAATGACGCTGACCTGATCGGAATCCCCGTACGCATTATTATCGGTAAACGCATGCTGGCTAATAATCAAGTGGAGATCAAGATCCGTCGTACAGGTGAGGTCAAGGTCGTTGACAAAGATAAAGTGAAAGAAGAGATCGAAGGACTATGCCGAGCTTGACATTAGAAGAGATCCATCCCAAGATCGAATCGCTGGCAATGAAGGTGTTTGAGGCCAGGGGTATGGATTTGATCGAGTTAAAGATCGGCGGACATAAAAATGACGTTCTTATCCAAATCACAGCCGACAAACCTTCTGGTGGCATTACTATAAGGGAGTGTGCTATACTCAACAAAGCTTTGGTAGCCGCGATCGAGCAGGAAAGTGTCTTGCCTCCTGAGATTTTTTCCCTGGAATTATCTTCGCCGGGATTAGACAGACCGTTGGTCACGCGTAAAGATTTTATGCGGCTTAAGGCCAAAGAATTGCATTTTTGGCTTAATGAAGCTATAGAAGGAAAAAAAGAAGTACAAGGGGTCTTACAAGAAGTCACAGAGAAAGATCTGATCGTTGACGTTCTTGGAAGTCAGTTAGTCATGCCTTTGTCGTCGATCATTAAAGGTATGTTGGTCATTGATTAGTTAATTAACTAGAGAGGGACAGTATGGACAGTGAATTAATGGTAATTTTGGAACAATTAGAAAGAGACAAAGGTATTGATAAAGAGACCTTGATCGCGGCAGTAGAAGCGGCAGTGGCTTCGGCGGCGAGAAAAATATGGACCGTTGATAAGGAAGAGGACGTCAAGGTGAGCCTGGATAGAAAAACCGGAAAGATCAAGGCCTGGGCCGGAGATGAAGAGATCCATTCCAGTGAATTCGGCCGTATTGCCGCCCAGACCGCGAAACAAGTGGTCATCCAAAAGATCCGGGAAGCGGAAAAAGATGTGGTCTTTGGTGAGTACAATGCCCGTATCGGACAGATCATCAGCGGCAGTGTCTATAGATTTGAACGCGGGAACATCATTGTGGATCTTGGAAAATCCGAGGCCCTGATACCTAAAAGCGAGCAGAGCAATAAGGAAGAGTTCCGTCAAGGTGAGCGTATCCGCGCCTATGTCCTGGAAGTCTGCCGGGAGAATCGTGGCCCTCAGATCATCTTATCACGGGCCCATCCTAATTTTGTCAAACGCCTTTTTGAATTGGAAGTGCCGGAGATCTATGAAGGTATCATCGAAGTCAAGGCCATTGCCCGGGATCCCGGTGAACGCACCAAGATCGCCGTCTATTCCAAGGATGAAAAGATCGATTGCGTAGGTGCTTGTGTCGGTATGCGTGGGAGCCGTGTCAAAAATATCGTCACAGAACTGCACGGTGAGAAAATTGACATTGTGCGTCATTCTGAAGATATTAAAGAGTATATCCAGGCGGCTTTATCTCCTGCTGAAATTTCACAGATGCAGTTGATCGCCGATGAAAAGAGAGTTAACATTATTGTGGATGAAGACCAGTTATCTTTGGCTATCGGTAAATATGGCCAAAATGTGCGTTTAGCCAGCAAGTTGGTCGGCTGGGAATTGGATATTTATTCCGCCAAACAGTGGGAAGAAAAACAGAAGACCACGGAAGGGGCGGAAACAGTGACGAGCCTGCCTCCCGCGGATGTTACGCCGTCCGATGAGGATTCTAAAGAGGAAGAGGAACAGGAATAATATGAAAATTGTCGATTTAGCCAAAGAGCTAAAGATCACAGAAAAGTATATCAACGATAAGATCAAATCATTAAAATTACGTTCTAAAGACGGAGCTGAGATCACTGCCGTCGTTGAAATGATTTTACGTGATGCTCTTGCTGATGAAGGCATAGGCCAAAAGGTGGCTGATGAGCCGGAGCCTGCTAAGAAACCAGCGAAAAAAGCTAAATCGACGGATGCGGGTGTTGATAAGCCAAAAGTAAAAGCTGTTGCGGTCAAGAAGGATAAAAAATCGAAATCTGCTCCTGCCAGAAAAAAAACAGCCCTTGAAGAAGATGATGAACAAAAGCCTGAAGTAAAAAAATCGGAAACGCACAAGCCTGAAGTTCCCAAGGTAGAAATCCCTAAACCCGAAGCTCCCAAGGTGGAAATTCCAAAGCCTGAGACGCCTAAGCTAGAGGTTCCTAAGCCCGAAGCTCCCAAAGTGGAGATCCCCCAAGCTGTTATCGCTCCTAAGGTTGAACCTGCGCCTAAGCCTGTGGTCCCGGTCATTGATGTCACTAAAATTGATATCCCTAAAGAAATTTTGCCTATAGATCCAATCAAGAAAAAGGCCCACTATAATGAACCTTTTATTGCGGTCAAACCTTTAGCTAAAAAACGTAAACGGTCCCATGATGATGCGGCAGGCGGTTTCCGCGGGTCTGACCATAAACCTTCGGCTTCTATCGCCGGAGCCATCGTCCCCGAAGTGCAAGCTGCGGGGCCGCTATTGGATATTGAATTGCCTGTCCCTATCAGTGTTAAGGACTTTGCAGTGCGCATCAATCAGAAAATGAATGTGGTCTTAAAGAAACTCCTTAATATGGGGGTCTTTGCCAATATCAACCAGAATTTGGGCGATGAACTTGTTGTGAAACTGGCGAATTCCTTTGGCTTTAATGTCATTAAAAGTAAAACCCAGGAAGAAGAATTGATCGATGTGTTTCAACACAAGGATGATCCGGCGAGCCTGAAACAGCGTGCGCCGGTTGTTACCTTTATGGGGCATGTTGACCATGGTAAAACATCCCTGCTGGATCGTATCCGTTCTGCCCACGTGGCTGACAGTGAACATGGTGGTATCACTCAGCATATAGCCGCCTACTCCGTTAAATCTTCCAATGGATATATTACATTTTTGGATACTCCGGGCCATGAGGCATTTACTGCCATGCGTGCCCGTGGGGCACATATTACCGACGTGGTTGTGTTGGTCGTGGCTGCGGACGATGGTGTCATGCCGCAAACTCAGGAAGCTATTGCCCATGCCCGTGCGGCTAATCTGCCCATCGTGGTGGCCTTGAACAAGATCGATAAAAGGGCTGCTGATCCGGACAAGGTTAAAAAACAATTGGCCGAACTTGATCTGATGTCTGAAGACTGGGGCGGTAAGATCGGCGTGGTTCCGGTGTCAGCGACTACCGGACAGGGGATCGATGATCTTTTGGCACGTATCTTGCTGGAAGCGGAAATTCTGGAATTGCGTGCCAACCCGGATAAAAAGGCATTAGGTATCGTCATTGAAGCGCATATGAGCAAGGGAAAAGGTGCTATTGCATCCCTGATCGTCCAAAATGGGACCTTGCGTGAAGGGGATGCCATTGTTATTGGTCCTTTGCATGGTAAGGTCAAGGCTATGTTCGACCATCGTGGCGCTTCTGTCAAGGAAGCAGGGCCTTCGATGCCGGTGGAAATTTTAGGCCTCTCGGAAGTGGCTTCAGCGGGGGAAGTGTTTTATGCGGTGGATGATGAAAAGATGGCCAAACAGATCGCAGAAACCCGCCAGGAAAAAATAAAGAATGAAAAACTTTCAGGTACTGCCAAGGTTTCTTTGGAAGAACTTTATTCCCAGATCCAGCAAGGCGAGATCAAGGAATTGCGCGTGGTGATCAAGGCGGATGTGCAAGGTTCCCTGGAAGCGCTTAAAGAATCACTCGGAAAAATTCCTTCTGATGAAGTTAAGTTGCGCTTTATCCATGCGGCCGTTGGCGACGTGAATGCTTCTGATGTGGTTTTAGCCCATGCATCAAATGCTATTATCATCGCTTTCCAAGTGGGGATCGATACCAAGGCACGCCAGGAATTGGACAAAAATCCTGTGGATGTGCGCGAGTACCGTATCATTTATGATGCCGTTGAAGATCTACGCAAAGCCCTGGAAGGACTTTTGGCGCCTAAGCTTAAACGTCATTTTGTGGGACGCGCGGAAGTGCGCAATGTGTTTAAATTAAGCAGTTCTGGTATTGTCGCCGGTTGTTATATCCAAAAAGGCAAGATCCGTAATAAAATTCAGGCTGAAGTCTTACGTAACGGGGACGTTGTCCATACGGGACATATCAGTACCTTGAAACGTTTTAAGGATGATGCCAAAGAAGTCACGGAAGGTTTTGAGTGCGGGATCACGGTCTCTCACTTTAATACCATTGCCGTGGGGGACATCATCGAAGCATACGATGTTGAGTCGATCGCTCGCAAGCTCTAAGCCAAGAGTATGACAAAAAAAGTCTTTTCAGCCATGCGCCCGACGGGCAAATTGCATCTGGGACATCTGCTGGGTGCCCTTAAGAATTGGGATGCCCTGCAAGAGAATTACCAGTGCATTTTTAGCATTGCTGACTGGCATGCCCTGATGAGCGAGTACGAAAATAGCAAAGTACTTAAGGGTTATGGGATCGACATGGTCATCGATTGGATCGCTTGCGGTATTGATCCTGACCGGGCCATTATTTATTTGCAGTCTGATGTGGTTGAACATCTGGAATTACAGATGTTCCTTTCCTGCCTGACACCCTTAGGGTGGCTTGAACGCAATCCTACTTATAAAGAACAATTACGTGAAATAACTTCCAGGGACCTGCAAACGTACGCGTTTTTGGGTTACCCTGTTTTACAGGCCGCAGACATCCTTTTATATAAGGCTGATGCTGTTCCTATCGGTGAAGACCAGCTTCCTCATTTGGAATTATGCCGTGAGATCGCCCGTCGATTCAATTCCATTTATAAAAAGGAAGTCTTTAATGATTGCCGTGCGATCCTGACCGAAACGCCCAGGCTTTTAGGGTTGGATAATCGCAAGATGTCTAAAAGTTATAACAATACAATTAATTTATCAGATAGCGCTAAAGAGGTTGAGACCAAGGTTGTATCCATGATCACTGATCCTAAGCGTTTGCGTAAGAATGATCCGGGACATCCTGAGGAATGCAATGTGTATAGTTATTATAAAGTTTTTGCTCCTCAAGAAGTTCCTCAAGCGCATGAGTGGTGTACGAAGGCGCTTAAAGGTTGTGTGGATTGTAAAAAGAATTTGAGTGTACATATCAATAAAGATCTTGAACCGATCAGGGAAAAACGCTTTGGGTTGGAAAAAGATACAGGCCGGATCGAGGATATCCTTAAAGAAGGCGCTAAAAAAGCAAGGGGTCTAGCTCAGAAAACAATGGCTGAGGTCCGTGAGGCGGTTTATTAATATGAACTATAAAATCCATCTTGATAAATTTGAAGGGCCGCTTGATCTTTTGCTTTATTTGATCAAGAAAAATGATATTGATATCAAGGACATTCCTATAGCTATCATCACCGACCAGTACATGGAATACATTGAAATGATGAAGCTGCTGGATCTGGATGTGGTGGGGGATTTTTTGGTCATGGCAGCAACCTTGATGCAGATCAAGTCCAGAATGCTTTTGCCGCCGGATCCTTTGGCCGGCCCTGAAGTGGTGGATCCTCGTCAGGAATTGATCGATCGGCTTAAAGAATATGAGCAATTTAAGCTCGTGGCCGATGGGCTTAAATCAAAAGAGTTGTTTCGACAAAGTTTATATGGCCGTCTGGTTGATGAAGAGAAGCTTAATGAGATCAAGGAAGATGCGCAGGAGGTTTTATTTGAGGCCACTCTTTTTGATCTGATCAATGCTTTGTCAGAAGCTTTAAAGCACATCCCTGAAAAGAAGGATTACCAGGTCTCCCAGGAGCAATACTCGATCGAAGGCAAGATCCATGATCTGCTTCATATGTTGGTTGAAAACCCTTCCATTTCGGTTATGGACTTGTTTCGCCGTTCGACGTGTAAAACAGAGGTTGTTTGCACCTTTGTTGCGATCCTGGAATTGACCCGTCTTAAAGAAATTGTCATCGTCCAGCATCATCAATTTGACGATATTCAGATCATGCGTAACACCGTCAATGAAACACCTGCTGCACCAGAGGCTTGAGCGCTATGTTGGCTGACACCGATATATATTTTCTGCTAAAATCTGACGTTCACGCTGGAAACGTTGGTGCCAATATATTGGTCACGCGAAAAGATTAGCCGAGTCCAACGTTGTCAGATTTTTATACGCAGAAAGAACATATCGGTATCAGCCGCTAATGTAATGTTTGAGAAAGCAGAATTATGGAAGAAATAAAACGGCTTGTTTTAAACCAGGAAAGTGAAGAGGACCAGGTTGTCAGTTTATCTTTGCGTCCTGAACGCCTGGTTGATTTCGTCGGTCAATCAGACCTGGTCAAGGGTTTGCAGGTAGCTATCAGCGCCTCTCAAAAACGTGGTGAACCCTTGGAACATACGCTTTTTTCAGGGCCGCCTGGTCTTGGAAAAACCTCTTTAGCTCACATCATTGCCAATGAAATGAACAGCCGTATCACGATCACCTCGGGGCCGGCCATTGATCGGGCAGGGGATTTTATCGGGATCCTTACTAATTTAGAAAAAGGGGATGTGCTTTTTATTGATGAGATCCACCGGCTTTCCAAAACTGTTGAAGAGTTTTTATATCCGGCCATGGAGAATTTTAAGATCGATTTCATTGTGGATAAAGGCCCCTATGCCAAGACCATTAATTTTAATTTAAAACCTTTTACTTTGATAGGCGCAACGACCCGCAGCGGGCTTTTGACCACCCCTTTACGGGACCGTTTTGGGATCTTTTATCATTTGGAATTTTATGGCGAGAGTGATCTGGCCCATATCGTGTCCACTTCTGCGGGAAAGCTTAATGTGCACATAGACGAGGATGCATGTTTAGCCATGGCCCAACGGGCCCGTGGCACACCCCGTATCGCTAACCGGCTTTTACGACGCTGTCGTGATTATGCACAGGTCAATTCAAATAAGAATCATATTGACCTAAAGGTGGTGGATGAGGCCATGCGCGCATTAAGGATCGATTCACAAGGCCTTGATGAATTGGACCGGCGTTTATTATCAGTCATGAAAATCCAATATAATGGCGGCCCTGTCGGTATTGAAGCTTTGGCTGCGACTTTAAATGAAGAATTAGATACCATCGAAGATGTAATTGAACCTTATCTTTTAAAGGCCGGATTTCTGAGACGTACCTCGCGCGGAAGAGAGCTAACACCGATGGCGCTGGAGCATCTTAACAGGACCCGGTAAAAGCCATGGGAGATATCGGTAAATCTATTATAACGATCGGTATTGTTTTAATCATCGTTGGTGTTATAGTGACGGTGGCAGGGAAAATACCTGGTGTTGGAAAATTGCCCGGTGATATTTTTATTAAAAAAGAAAATTTTAGCTTTTACTTTCCGTTAACTACCTGTATTTTATTAAGCGTTATCTTAAGCGCTATTATGTTTTTCTTGGGGAAAAAATGAGAAGAAATGTCCTTTTAGGTTTACTTATAGCCGCCACTCTTGGTATCGTGGGTGCTGTCGCTGCTATTGATAATAGCCGTACGGTCGTGCCTGAGCAGGTGCGGGTGGCCATTGTGCGTGATTCCAGGGAAGTGGATCTGGCTATTCATGGATCTTACCGCCTTCGGGATATGGCCTCCGGCAAGATCATCGGCCAAGGGAATTTTCTTACCCAAAGCAAGGTGAGACTTTTAGGTCGTGGGATTTTGATGGGGTTGGATGTTTATCCCTATAAGCGTTTGACCATAGAGCCTGCCAAGGATGCTTCGATTATCATTGATGAACGCCCCTTTAGAGGAGAAGTCACCTTTATTCGTACGGCTGATAATCATATTACGGTAGTCAATGATATCAATGTTGAAGATTATATTAAAGGCGTTTTATATCATGAAGTTTCGCACCGTTGGCCGATGGAGGCCTTAAAAGCCCAAGCCGTTGCCGCGCGTACCTATGCTTTGTATTCCATCAATCTTGCTGAACCTTATGATGTGACCAATGATATTTATTCCCAAGTTTACGGCGGAAGGGATTCCGAACGATACCGGACAGATCTGGCTGTTGATTATACACGGGCCCAGGTGTTGACCTATGACGGTAAGATGATACCCGCCTATTTTCATGCGACCTGCGGAGGTATGACCGAGGATGCGAAAGAATTATGGCATATTCTTCCTGATATCCCCCCTTTGAGAAGCGTGCCTTGTTCATTTTGTCAAAATTCACCCCATTATCGTTGGAAAAAGAATTTCCGGCTTCGGGAGATCCAAAGTGCGCTTAATCTTCATGGCTATAAAGTGGGCAGCATTAAGGATATATCTATCGTCGATCGTGACCGTAGTGAGCGCATCGACCATTTAAAGATCACCCAGAAAAATGGCGCGGAACTTATTATCAAGGGTAAGGATTTTCGTGATCTGATGGGGCCTAATGTGGTCATGAGCAATAATTTTGATATTGATCAGAAGGGCTATTATGTTGATCTCAACGGTAAAGGTTGGGGACATGGGGTGGGTATGTGCCAATGGGGGGCTTTGGGCATGGCCAGACAACAATTTACGTACAAACAAATTCTCGCTTACTATTATCCGCAATCTGTATTAATGAATTATCATGAGCTTCACCCCAAATGATCCTTTTCGGTTGCAGTCTTATTTTTATCAATTGCCCTCCGAATTGATAGCGCAGGAACCATGTGCCCGCCGGGACCAGGCCAGGCTCTTGATCGTTGACCGTCGTCAAGGAAGCATCCGCCACGATACCTTTGATCATTTAAATAAATATTTACCGCTTAATTCTCATTTGGTTGTCAATAACAGCAAGGTGATCCCTGCACGTTTACTGGGACATCGTTCTACCGGCGGTGAAGTTGAAATATTTCTATTAAATGCTTTAAAAGACGGGTATTCCTATGAAGTTTTGCTCCGGCCGCTAAAAAAGATCCGTGAAGGCGAGACCATCAATTTTGGCAAAGGTATTAACGCCACCCTTGAGAATAAAGAAAAGCGCATCGTGCGTTTTAATAAGAAAAACATAGTCAGGTATTTAGCCCAAGTAGGGCATATCCCATTGCCGCCCTATATTAAAAGACCGGACACTTCTCAGGACGTCCAAGATTATCAAACCGTCTATGCTAAAGAGCCTGGCTCCGTAGCTTCTCCGACAGCAGGATTGCACTTTTCTAAGGAACTTATCAAACAAATAAAAGCCCAGGGTCATCATTTCCATGAGCTGACTTTGCATATCAACTATAGCACATTTAAACCGGTTGAATGCGATGATATCCGTCATCATCCCATGCATACCGAATATTATAGTGTAAAGCCTGCGGTACAAAAAAGTATCTTCAAGGTCAAAGAAGACTCTAAGACCCTGGTGGCTGTAGGAACAACCAGTACCCGCGTGCTTGAGGCCATGGCGCAGAGTAAGGTGTATACTGGGAGTACCAATATTTTTATCTATCCTGGATACAGTTTTAAAATGGTGGATGCCCTGATAACTAATTTTCATCTTCCTTACAGCACCTTGTTGATGTTAGTATGTGCTTTTGGTGGATATGACTTAATTATGAAAGTCTATAAGGAAGCTATCAAAGAACGTTACCGTTTTTATAGTTATGGGGACGCAATGTTATTAATTTAAAATAGCTTTACGATTCCTGAGCAATTGGGCCCTTTGCGATGTTGATTATATAAATATGGAATTCTTTAAGCTTATAAAAAAAGATGCGCAAACAGATGCCCGTCTGGGTATTATCACGACCCCGCACGGGGTGGTCCAGTCGCCTTTTTTTATGCCGGTGGCCACCACGTCTACGGTCAAGACCATGTCGAGTGTTGATCTTCATGAGATGCATTCGCAGATCGTGCTTTCTAATACCTATCATTTGTATCTGCGCCCGGGCCTTGAGATCATGGAACATGCCGGGGGTTTGCATAAGTTTATGAATTGGGACAAGCCTATTTTGACAGACAGCGGTGGGTATCAGGCTTTTAGTTTGACCAAATTCCGCAAGATCACTGATGAAGGAGTGAAATTCCGTTCCCACATTGACGGTAGCATGCATTTTTTTACGCCTGAAAAAGTGATGGAGATCCAGAAGGTATTGGGCTCTGATATGGTCATGCCCTTGGATGAATGTTCACCGCATCCGTGTGATCGGAAAAAAGCTATTCGTGGTTTAAAGCGTACTACCCAGTGGGCCAAGCGCTGTAAGGAGCATTTTCACAAGATCGGTATGCATGAGCAGGGGCAGCGTTTATTTGCCATTGTTCAGGGATCAAGTTATGAGGATTTGCGCCGTCAATCAGCGGAAGAATTATTGGAAATAGGTTTTGATGCCTATGCTATCGGTGGGGTTAGCGTCGGAGAATCTGTCAAGGAGATGTTTGAGGCGCTTAACTGGTCCATTATTTATTTACCGAAAGATAAACCGCGTTATTTTATGGGCATTGGGCTTCCTGATCAAATCGTGCGGGCTGTAGGATTGGGCATTGATATGTTTGACTGTTCAATCCCGACCCGATACGGCAGGCATGGGAGTGCGTTTACGAGTACCGGTAAATTAAATATCTGTAATAGCACATTTACTAAGGACCTGCGTCCTTTGGATGAGCACTGTGATTGCATGGTTTGTAAGAATCATACTCGTTGCTATATCCGTCATTTATTGAACATGAATGAAATTACCGGTGTTCGTTTGATGAGCTATCATAATTTACATTTTTATATTAAACTAATGGAGAAGATCCGTGCCGCCATTGAAGCGGACAATTATGCGCAGTTTCAACGGCAGTTTTTAACTAATTATAATTCTGAATTGCTGGCAACTTTATAAAATTATGCTTAGATTTGACATTATTACTATATTTCCTGACATGTTTGGCCCTATTTTGAATGAGTCTATCATTAAACGTGCTCAGGAGAAAAAGAAGGTGTCGATCCATGTGCATGATTTGCGCGATTACACTGATGATAAAAAACACCGTAAAGTAGATGATCGTCCCTTTGGTGGGGGGCCGGGCATGGTTTTGATGGCGCAACCCTTGTTTGACGCGGTTAAAGCTATTAAGGGCAGACGTAAAGTTAAGGTGATCTATACTTCTCCGGCAGGTAAGCCTTTTTCACAAATTTATGCGAAAAACTTGACTAAAGCCCAAAATTTGATTATTATCTGTGGCCATTACGAAGGGATAGACGAGCGCGTACGCGAGCATTTGGTCGATGAGGAGATCTCGGTTGGAGACTATGTGTTGACCGGTGGAGAACTGCCGGCCATGATCATTGTTGATGCTGTAACACGCTTGATCCCAGGCGTTTTAGGCAAGGAAGAATCACTGGTCCATGAGTCATTTGAGGACAATTTGCTGGAGGGGCCGCAGTACACCCGGCCGGCAGATTTTCGTGGTAAAAAAGTGCCGGATGTGTTATTATCTGGCAATCATCAAGCGATCGAAATTTGGCGAAATTCAAAATCACGTGCTTTGACCAAAAAGGTCAGGCCTGATCTTAAGCAAGGTAAAGGAGTTTGAAATGATGTCTAGTAGTCTTGAAAAAATCGCTTCAGTCAGTGTGCAAAATTTACGTAAAGACCTGCCGGTGTTTGACGTCGGGGATATCGTGAAAATGAAGATCAAGGTAAAAGAAGCTGATAAGGTCCGTATCCATCCTTTTGAAGGGACTGTGATCAAAAAGACCGGTATCGGCTTGGGCGCGGCTTTTACCGTGCGTAAAATATCTTTTGGTGAGGGTGTCGAGAGAACCTTTCCTGTTCATTCTCCGGTAATTGAGAAAATTGAAGTTGTTTCCAAAGGTGTCATTAAGCGTGCGAAATTGTACTATCTTCGTGATCGTTTAGGGAAAAAAGCGCGTGTTCAGGTTGATCAAACCGCCAGCGCGCAATAATTGATGCCGCCACAATCTGATATGCTTCAATATGAAACGCAAGCCAGCAGTCAAGGCTTGCGTTTTATTTTGGGAGTGGATGAGGCAGGACGTGGGCCATTGGCAGGGCCCGTGGTGGCGGCAGCCGTGTGCTTACGGTATTTTGATTTCAAAAATCCTATCAATGATTCCAAAAAAATGTCGGCCAAAGCGCGTGAGATCGCTTTTCATGAGATCTTTGAAAAAGCATTTGTTGGTATTGGGATGATGAGCGAGAAGATCATCGATATTGTCAATATCCTCAATGCTTCGCATTTGGCTATGGATATGGCTGTTAGAGAAATGATCCGCAGCATGCCTCAGGAAATTGTCGCTCATGAAAAATTTTGTCAACAGACCGTGCTTTTGATCGACGGGAATATTTTTAGGACCCAATTGCCCTACAAGTACCAGGCGATTATCGGAGGGGATGGAAAATCCTTATCCATTGCCTGTGCTTCCATCGTGGCCAAAGTTTACCGGGACCATATTTTAGGTGTTTATGACAGGGTTTTTCCTCAGTATGGGTTTGCCAAACATAAGGGCTATCCGACCAAAGAGCATCGCCTGGCCCTTAAAAAGCATGGAGCCTCAATGATCCATCGCCGGAGTTTTCAGGGGGTGTTATGATCCACGATAACATGCTTAATTTTAAACTTTACGCAGTGCCTAAAACTCAAGCCATTTTAAAATTCATTGCTGAAAATGATTGTGCCAAATTACCTGACGGTGAAATTGAGATCCTGGGCCGGCATTTATTTGTGCGCGTGATGAGCTATATTCCTAAACCGGCTGAAAACCGTTTTGAAACACATCAAATTTATGCGGATATGCAGTATGTCGTTAGCGGTGCGGAAATAATACAAACCGCGCGCATGAAAGATCTGACCTCTTTAACAGAGTATGACGAAACAGGGGATTTTCAATTTTATAAAGTAGTCTCCGGCGCGAGGTCTGATCTGGTCGTTGAGACCGGTGAGTTTGCTTTTTTTTATCCTTATCAACCTCATCGCCCGTCGTGTGTTTATGAGGGTTATGAAAGGTTTGTTAAAAAGCTGGTTTTTAAGATCAAGATAAACTAAAGGGGTCTATGATCAGAGTAGCTGCTGCATATCCTCGAGCGCAAGGCAAAAGATTTGATCTGGATTATTATATCCATACTCATTTGCCTATGGTTTGGCAGAAGTTTTCTCCTTTTGGGTTAAAGAAGATCGAAGTTGATAGAGGCTTAGAAAAGCCCGGCGGCGAGGCATCTCCGTTCTTTGCTATCGGTTATCTTTATTTTGACACATTAGAAAATTTTCAAAAATGTTATGCCGAGGTCGGAGCTGATGTGGTTGGGAGCATACCTGTTTATACAGATGTTGTGCCTATGACCCAGGTAGGCGAAGTGGAGCCGGTAAAAGGATGAAAGTCTTTATTACGGTCTTTTTTTTATTTAGTTTTTGTTTTCTCGGTTTTCTACAGGCCCAGCAGGACCCATGGCAATTAAGGGAAAATAAAGACGGGATCCCGGTCTACACTCGCAAGGTTGCCGATTCACCCATTCTTGAATATAAGTCCAGCGTCACCATTGATGCTCCTATCCATAAGGTCATTGCGTTTTTTGAAGATGAGAAACAGATCAGTCGATGGTATTATCAATGTGTTCATTCAGAACTGATCGAAACTGATGGCCCTAAACAGAAGGTCGTTTATTTAATTTTGCATTTGCCCTGGCCGGTCACTGCCAGGGATATTGTTTTTCAGATCACCAAATTTGAAGATCTTGCTCAGGGAACGACGAATTATACTATAAAAGCCCTTCCTGACAGGTTGCCGCGGGCGAAGGGAATGATACGCGTACCGGCTATTAAAACTTTGTGGATTTTTAAATCTATATCAGAAGACCGGACAGAGGTTTTCTTTCAACAATACAGCGACCCTGGTGGCTCCATCCCTGCCTTTTTGGTCAATGGGATAGCCGTGGACACGCCGTATTTCAGTCTTAAGAAATTTCGTGAATTGGTCACTCAAAAAAGCATTTAATCATAAAGGAAAAAAATGAATATATTTGTGGGTAATTTATCGTTTCAAGCAACGGAAAATGATGTGAAAGTGGTGTTTGAGGCTTTTGGTGCTGTTTCTTTAGTCAGAATTAAAAAGAAGTCCGGCAAGAATTCGCGCGGGTTTGGTTTTGTGACCATGCCGGATGATCTGCAAGCACAGGCAGCCATCACTGGTTTAGAAGGCAAAGAATTTATGGGGCGTGCTATGAGCGTGAGTGCTCAGCGTCCTAAGCCCGTAAAACCTAAGAAAGATTATAAAGAAATTAAAAGATTACGTCTGGAAGCGAAAAAGAAAGCTCCGGTCGAGTTTAAAGCTCCCATCATCCCTGAAAAGGAAGTTTCACCCAAGTCGTTTAAGAAATTTGATAAAGAGGATAAGCCTCGTCGGAAATTCAGTAAAGATGCTAAAAAATTCGCCCAACCTGCCGGAGCGAAAGCTTGGGAAAAAAGAAAAGGCCGGGGAACTGCCAAGCCCTGGAAAAAGAAACCGGGCGGCGTTAACAAGAAATTCAAATATGCGCGGTGATATTTTTATCGTGAAATTAACCAAACGTTAATAGGGGGGAGCTTATGTGTCCATTTACTCATGCTAATTATTTGGTTTTAGGGGGAGCCGTAGCTGCCAGTTTTATCTTTGGTTTTTTGTGGTATGGACCAATATTTGGTAAGATTTGGGCAGATCTAATGGGGTTGAAAAAGGGTGAATGTAAGTCTAAGCCCTGGTCCTTGCCTTTGACGCTTTTAGGCACTGTATTGACAACCTTTGTGCTGGCGTATTTTGTGCAAATTTATAAGCCTTATTGTGCTTATGGGGCGGCTTTTTTTATTTGGTTGGGATTTTATCTTCCGCGACTTGCTGGTTCAATGGCGTGGGAAGGTTGGTCATGGAAACTTTTTGTCTTGAACGCGGCCTATTATTTCCTGAACCTTCAGCTGATCACAGCTATTTTAACGTATTTATAATCACGGATATTAAGGCTAAGCCTAATATGCGTTTTCTTTTATGAAGGTTACCTTAATTTCACCTTACAATAGCTTCAGTTCATACGGTTTAAAAAGCATTTCCACCTACCTGAGAAACAACGGCATTTCTGTTTCGACAATTAATCTCACCAACGATTTCGGGACTCCTTATACTAAGGATGTTTTGGATCAATTGGTTGGGTTGTGCGGACAATCTGATCTTATCGGGATCTCGTGCCTATCTAATTATTTTATGAATTGTGTCCAGATAACCAAGGAAATCAAGGATCGATTAAAAGTCCCGGTCGTTTGGGGAGGCGTTCACGCGACAATTGCCCCGGAAGAATGCTTGCAGCATTGTGATTGTGCTGTTATCGGAGAAGGTGAGGAGACCTTTTTAGAGATCGTCAATTCACTCAAGATAAAAAAGCCCATAGGTAATATTTTAGGAACCATTGTCAGGAATAATGGCAAGGTTCTCAAGAATGACATCAGACCTCTGATGGATGTCGAGTCTCTTCCTGTCATAGATAATGATTTTTCATCGGATTATGTGCTTATTAAGGGGAAGGTCAGACGTGTGGATTTTAAAATGATCGACTGCTTTTTGGGACAGACAACTCAGCCATCGAAAAACGTTTGTATTTTCCTTTCACCTGCTGCGCTATTAAATTTATCATCAACCGATATAAATTGAAACATAGTAAGTTTTATCAAAAACAAAATTTGCCAGAAGAACTCATTTTCCAAGAAGTCGGTCAAGATTATTTCTCATTTGCTTATATGATGTTAAAAGAATCAATCAACCAGATATCCGAATTTGCTAAAAAGAAAAATATCCCTTATTTAGTCGTTATTGTTCCGGCTAGAATGCAAATCGATCCGGAAGGATGGGAAGTTAAAGAGATCCAAACAACGGATATACCACAACAACGGATAAAAGAGATCTGTGCGGATACTCATTATGCCTTTTGTTTAGATCTCTTGCCTGTTTTTCGCAGCCAAGGACATCGAATGCCGCTATACTATAAAAATGACCTGCATTGGACTCCTTTAGGACATCAATTGGCAGCTCAGGAAGTATTTAAATTCTTGCAGGAAAAGCATCTTATTAAGATCGATCGTTCGACTGGAAATTGATTTTTTAGAAAAATATTAAAGCTATATGATTTGTTTTAGCCTTGGATTAATTCTGTGATTAGCCTGCGAACATTAAAAGAAATATTTATTAATGCATCAATCGTCATATTAAGTTTGCTGCTTACTTTTTTACTGCTAGAACTCCTGACGAGAGTCTATAAAAGTGAATATTCTTTCAAGAATTTTTTATTGGAGGAAAAAACATTATTCACCGCTGGTTACCCGGCCCAATACGATCCAGTGTTAGGCTGGGTTCCCAAAGAAGGAGCGTCTGGCAGAAAAAATGTGTGGAATACAGAAGTATCCATTGAAAAGTTTGGTATCCGCTCGAACGGAAAGAAGGAAATGCCTGCCTCCTCGGATATGCATCCTATTTTGGCGGTAGGAGATTCATTTGCTTTTGGAGATCAAGTCTCTGATGGACATACATGGCCGGCCATTTTGGAAATGTTATTAAAGAAAAAAGTGATCAATGGCGGAGTATTCGGATATGGTGTCGATCAAACGTATCTTAGAGCGGAACAGTTGATCAAGATCTTTCATCCAAGCATAATTATTTTTAGTATCTTCAAAGATGACATCGATAGGTGTGAATTATCACAACGGACAGCAGCCGGAAAACCATATTTTGCAGTTATAGATTCAAAACTTGTGCTTAAAAATGTGCCTGTTCCAAAATCGGTTAGCAATCATGCCGTAGGAAAATTAAGACAAATATTGGGGTATAGTTATTTTGTTCATAAATTCATGATGGCATTTTATCCAGAATTCTGGCTTCAAGGAGAAGATTGGTTACGTAGGACACGGGTTCATAGGGACGGTTTAAAAGTTACTTATTTATTGATCCGAAATTTGGAAGAATTATGTAGGGTCGATCATATCAAGTTGTATGTTATGGCGCAATATACGAAAGACTTAAACAGTGGTAATATGAACAATATTGTTGACTCTTTTAGCTCATCGACTACAGTACTTATTGATTTAAAACCTATATTATCTAAAATAAAGCAAGATCATGCTGATGTCTTTGAGAGATTATTTGATGAACATATGACAGTTGAGGGAAATTATTGTGTGGCATTAATACTTCAAAAAATAATAACAAAAGATAAATAAGGTAATTTGCACTTTACTATGAAGATATTTTTAGAAACATATGGTTGGTCGATACTCTAATAAAACATTAAGGTAACGACACTTAACTGGATATAAAATAAATATGAAGAGAGTATTTTTAGAAACATATGGTTGTCAGATGAACGAGTATGACTCTGAACTCGTGCGTTCGATCCTTAAGAAAGAGAATTATGAATTTGTGAAGGATGAACTGTCGGCGGATATTGTGATGCTCAATACCTGTGCTATCCGTGAGCATGCGCATCGCAAGGTCTATGGCCGGGTGCACAGTATCAGGCATGCGCGCGGCAAGGACAGTCCGGTCATGATCGGTATCTTGGGTTGTATGGCCACTAATTTACGCCAAGATCTGCTGGAAGACCGCAGTTTGAAGATCGATTTTATTGCCGGGCCCGACAGTTATAAACGCCTGCCGCAACTGATCCGCGAGGCCTCTGACGAAGGACAAAAGTCTTATGATGTCACCCTATCAGAATTTGAGACTTATTCGGATATAAATCCAAGCCGTAAAGAAGGTGTTAATGCCTGGATCGCGGTGATGCGAGGGTGTAATAATTTTTGCACCTTTTGCGTGGTACCGTATACACGTGGCCGTGAGCGCAGCCGTTCACCTGAAAATGTGGTTGAAGAGGTCCGCCGCCTGGCCGCAGAAGGTTTTAAACAGGTCACTCTTCTTGGCCAAAACGTTAATTCTTACCGCTATGAAGATCATGACTTTGCTTACTTGATGGATGAGGTCAGCAAGGTCCAAGGCATTGAACGCATCCGTTTTACCTCACCGCATCCTAAAGATTTTCCTGATCGTTTCCTGGATTTGATGGCGACCAACCCTAAAATATGCAAACATATCCATCTGCCTTTGCAAGCCGGTAATAATCGCATTTTGGATATGATGGACAGGACGTATACTAATGAAGATTTCCTGAACTTGGTGTATAAGATCCGTACTAAAATTCCTAATATCACTTTGACAACTGATGTTATTGTGGGCTTTCCTACTGAAACCGATGGTGAATTCGAGGATACTATTCAGGTCATTGAAATGTCCCAATTTGATTCAGCCTTTAATTTTAAATATTCAGAGCGTCAGGGAACCATCGCTTCTAAGAAATACCCGGATGATGTTCCCGAAGCCATTAAGACCGAGCGTATCATGCAATTAAACGAGATCCAAAAAGAGATCACGTATAAGAGAAACCAGCTTGCTATCGGCCAGGTTTTTGAAATTTTGATCGAACCAACTACTGGCGAGAAGATTTCCACGCATTCTGTAGGACGAACCGATGGCGGTAAACTTGTTATCCTATCCCAAAATGGTTATAAGGTAGGGGATATGATCAAGGTGAAGATCACCGAAGCAACCCCGCACTCCCTTAAAGGTCAGCCTATCCCAAGCATTGCTTGATAAATCCAACGATTAGGTATATATTTATTGTTCTATGTTAAAGACGCATCTCACAGCCCTGCAACTCTACGAAAAGCTTAAAAATATCAAGCTGGGGGCTTCCGTGTGCCAGTATTCCTTAAGAAAGTGCGAGGAATTGATCCCCATCATTAATGAGATCAATGAACTTAAGGAAGAAAAAAATGCTGTTATCCTGGCACATTCGTATATCAGCCCGGAAATCATCTATGGTGTTTCAGACTTTGTCGGTGATTCCTATAAATTAAGCCGTGATGCCTTATCTACCAAGGCTTCTACCATCGTCTTTGTGGCTGTCCGGTTCATGGGGGAGACGGCCAAGATCCTTAATCCTGAAAAAGAAGTATTGATCCCTGCAGCGTTAGACGGCTGTTCTTTGGCTGATTCGATCCAAGCGGATACTGTAAGGCAACTGCGCCGTCAATATCCTGACTATACTTTTATCTGCTATATTAATACCTCTGCTCAAGTCAAGGCCGAGTGCGATATAACAGTTACTTCCGCCAATGTGTACAAGGTGGCCAAGGATATCCCTAATGACAAGATCTATTTTCTACCGGATAAATTTATGGGGCAGAATTTGAAGAATTATATGGAACGCCAAGGGATCAAAAAAGACATTAAATTTTATACCGGTACCTGCTATGTCCATGAGGATTATGGAATGGATGATATCTTTAAAGTAAAACTTGAATATCCCGATGCCAAGATCGTCAGTCATCCTGAATGTAATTCGGCCATCATTGATAATTCTGATTTTGTCGGCAGTACCGAACAAATGCTTAAATTCATGAAGGAGACCTCTTCCAGGCAATTTTTAATGTTGACGGAATGTGGGCTTTCCGCCCGTTTGCAGTCGGAGTTTCCTGATAAGCAATTGGTCGGCTCTTGTACGATGTGTAAATTTATGAAATCCAATACGTTGGAAGATATCCTGCGAGCTCTTAAAAATCCATTACCCAAGGATAGGGTTATTTTGGATGAACCTACACGCCTTCGAGCTCTAAAGACCATCGAGGCCATGTTCCGCTATGCCTGATCGCCAGTTTGTTGAAACTCAATTCTTTACTTTTGCCCAGGCACCTCATGAGTTGGTTTTAAAAAGTGGTGTTAAATTAGGTCCTGTGACCTTGGCCTATGAAACTTACGGCACATTAAATGCTGATAAGAGCAACGCCATTTTGATCTTTCACGCCTTGACCGGAGATGCTCACGCCGCGTTTTGGCATAAAGATGCCAAGACCCCTGGTTGGTGGGACCCTATGATAGGTCCTGGCAAGGCCTTTGATACGGATAAATATTTTATTATTTGTGCCAATGTTATTGGAGGATGTAAAGGTTCAACCGGGCCTTCCTCGATCAATCCGGCTACCGGCAAACCTTATGGTTTAAGTTTTCCGGTCATTACCATTGAAGACATGGTAGTCTCTCAGAAATGTTTGATAGATCACTTAGGGATTAAAAAATTATTGGCTGCTGCAGGCGGTTCAATGGGCGGTTTGATGGCTCTCGAGTGGTCAGTGCGTTATCCCGGTACGCTTCAATCGGCGATTTTGATCGCGACCAATTATAAACATACAGCCCAACAGATAGCTTTACATGAAGTGGCCCGTCAGGCGATCATGTCTGACCCTCATTGGAACAAAGGTGACTATTACGGTAAGGAATTACCAGCCCAAGGAATGTCGGTCTCCAGGATGATCGGTCATATAACTTACATGTCAGAGCGGTCGATGGAAGAGAAATTTGGTCGTAAATTACAGGACAAGGAAAAGGTTGGCTACGATTTTTCCCAGGATTTTGAGGTAGAGTCTTACCTTAGATATCGAGGGGCCAGCTTTGTGCAGCGTTTTGATGCCAATACCTATTTGTATTTATCCAAAGCGTTGGATTATTTTGACCTTTCAGAGGATACGGATCTGGTGGCGGCATTTAAAGGCATGAAGACCAAGTTTTTAATAGTCACTTTTACGTCTGACTGGTTATATCCTTCTTATCAATCTAAAGATATCGTCAAAGCCATGAAGGCCAACGATGTGGATGTTTCATTTATTGAGATCGCCACTAAGTATGGTCATGATTCATTCTTGGTGGAAATAGACGGCCAGTCAAAACTGGTAACGCATTTTTTAACTAATGTAGCCAAGGATGTTTCGCATGCGTCTTGATCATAAATATATTTTGGAGATGATCGAGCCCAACAGCCATGTTTTGGATCTAGGCTGCGGGGATGGTGAACTTTTGTCATTACTGATGAAACAAAAATGTTGTCGCGCCGCGGGTATTGAGATCGATGAGAAGGAGATCTATAAATGTGTCGAGAAGGGTGTCAGCGTTTCCCATGGGGACATTGATTCCGGTTTGACGGATTATTCCGATAAACGTTTTGATTATGTGATCCTTAATGAAAGTTTGCAAGAAGTCTTGAATCCTGAAAAGGTGATCGCTGAAGCCCTTAGGGTCGGCAAGAAAGCCATTGTGGGGATCCCCAATTTTTGTAATTTAAGTGCCCGTCTGCAAATATTCTTTTTTGGGAAGGTGCCAGTGACTGAAGGCCTGCCTTATAAATGGTATAACACCCCGAATTTACGTTTTTTGAGCATCAAAGATTTTCGTGATTTTTGTGCTGAACGTTCCATCACCATTGAGCGGGAATGTGCCTTTGCTGTTAAAGGCAAGGTCGCTTTTGCTCATAATCTACTTTCCGACACTTCTATTTTTCTTATCAGTAAGCCAGCTGTCAAATAACGCCGCATCAAATTAATTCAAAATTTATCTTTTTCTGCTTGTTTTTCGTTGAGTTTATCACAAAATAGATATGTGAACCTCTGCAGAATTTTTTATATTTTCGCATTATTTATTTTTACTACGAGTGTTGTTGCTCATGCCGAGTCGCAACGTGATCTCATTGTCCAGAAAGAAATGAATTGTATTGATCAGCATTTGTCATCCAATTCAGGCGTCAGCTGGAATGATATTTGCAACGATAACGAAGATCCTACTTTAGAGCGTATCCGTGCTGTTAATCAACAGTTGAATCAGCAAGAAGATAAGATCAACGCCCCCAAGGTTACTCCATCAAATGTTGCTTCTCATCAGAATATTGCACCCCAGAATGTAGCGCCGCCGGGTGCAACTCAACAGGAATTATTAGCCCAGGAAGTTCCCGCAGCTTCCCAGAAATTTTCTAAAAAATCAGATATAGTTTTTGAGATCGGTCCCGAAGTATCGTATATCAGATATCATGAGCCAGCCTCGATGAAAGAAACAGGGACTATGTCTGGGCTTATCGGTATTTTTACCATGCGTCCGCCAGTAGGGGATTATTTGAATACAGGTTTTACGGATGTCTACCGTCTGGAAGGAAGGTTTAGCTACGGGAAAGTGAATTACTATGGGGGCATTCTAAATAGCGATGGGAGCGTTACCCCTGAAAATTACAAGGGTATAAGTGATTATTTATTTGAAGTTAGGGGGCTTATTGGAAAAGATTTTAATTTTTTAAATCAGTCTCTACGACTAACACCCTACATTGGTGGAGGGTATCGTTTATTGTATGACTCCTTGGAAGAAAATAAACCTTATGGATATAATCGACGCATCCAGTATTTATATGTCCCTACTGGAGGAGAAGTAATGCTCAAGTTGCTTGATGGATGGTCCGTAGGAGCTGATGCGGAATATGATTTCTTTGCGCGTGGTTTCGTGACGAGCTATTTCCAGCCATTTGGGGCTGGTGATTTAAATAATACGCAGAAAAGCGGTTATGGGATAAGAGGCTCTATTAAATTGGTCAAGACAGGAGAGCGTTTTAATTTGATCTTCGAGCCATTTGTCCGTTTTTGGCATATCCATAGCACATCTTTGGCACAAAGCAGTGTTGGCAGTCAAGGATATGTTGTCATTGGCGAAGAGCCAAATAATAATTCGTTGGAATTAGGAGGCAGGTTGGGGGTTGAATTTTAAGTAAGTTTTTTGTGCGACCCATCGCAAAATGGCTTACTGGCAGATACTTTACAACCGCACCAGGCCACCTGTTTGTTCTCCGTGATCTCCACGAAAAGAGGTCGCATACCTGTCGGCCCGTGAGAGCCGTCGCAAAATGGTTGTTTTTTAGACTCGCCGCAGCTGCACCAAACGTACCGGCCGGGTTTAACATCCATGACAAAAGGGTGATTGTTCGCGTCCATATGTTTTTATTTTGTTATATTATTCGTAGAATTAAACTATTTAAATGATATAATTTTGTTTCTATTTTAACAAACTTACGGGAATTTTATGAAAAAATATGATTTTATAATTATCGGCTCTGGCATCATCGGTTTGACAATGGCCTGTGCTATCAGGAATCGTAAAGCAGATGCCCGTATTTTGATATTGGACAAGGAATTAAAAGAAGCTCAACATGCTTCCGGCCGCAATAGTGGTGTCTTGCATTCAGGTTTTTATTACACTGCGGACAGTCTTAAGGCCAGGTTTACTGTTGAGGGAAGTCGGGCCATGAAGGCCTATGTTAAATCCAAAGGTTTGGCGATCAATCAATGCGGTAAATTAGTAGTGGCCCAAAATGAACATGAACTAGGACAATTGGATGAGCTTTTGCGTCGGGGCAAGAAGAACGGTTCTAATGTCAGTCTTATTGACGAGGTTGAGGCTTTTGACATCGAGCCTAATGCTAAAACTTATAAACGCGCCTTGTATTCTCCGGATACGGCCAGTATCGACCCTAAAGAAGTGTGTGCTGCCATTAAAGAGGATCTGCTAAAAGCCGGTGTCGAGTTTTCATTTAACACGAAATATTTAGGTCACTCGACCAATATTGTCCAGACCAGTCAGGGCGATTTTGAAGGCGATAAGATCATCAACTGCGCAGGGCTTTACGCGGACCGTGTAGCCCAGGATTTTGGTTTTGGGTCGAAATATACCATGATCCCTTTTAAAGGCCTTTATTTAAAATATACAAAAAACAAAACTGATATCAAAATTAATATCTATCCTGTGCCGAATTTAAAGAACCCTTTTTTGGGGGTTCATTACACAAAAACTGTGACTGGTGAGATCAAAATCGGGCCTACGGCCATCCCTGCTCTTTGGCGGGAAAATTATGATTCTAAGAACTTTTCATTTAATGAAATGTCAGAAGTATTATTTTCCGAATCAAAACTTTATTTGACCAATGCTTTTAATTTTCGTGCTCTGGCGCATGAGGAAATGCGTAAATACAGTAAGGATTATTTTGTTTCGCTGGCCTTGTCCATGGTCAAGTACATGGACCCTAAAGGATTTACCGAATGGACCAAGCCAGGTATCAGGGCACAGCTTTTGGACAAGACAACGCTTAGTCTGGTCCAGGATTTTGTGGTGGAAGGTGACCATAAAAGCGTTCATGTCCTTAATGCCGTGTCTCCGGCATTTACTTGTTCCTTTCCGTTTTCCCAATATGTGGTTGACCAGTACGTATTTATTTAGTCTTTGGTTATGGCTTCTGTTCTTGTATAATACCCCCCATGAATTTGCCTGTTAAAATAGCTTCCCGCTCAAGTCCGTTGGCCCTGGTCCAGATAGAGGAAATTATCCATGGATTGAAGGCTAAGGGACGTGTTTTCGATCATGAAGTCTTGAAATTTGAAACAACCGGCGATAAGGACAAAATAACATCTTTGACCAAAAGCAGCGATGATTTTTTTACCGATGCCATCGATCGGGCCATTCTTGAAGGTAAGGCCGATATTGCCATCCATAGTGCCAAAGACCTGCCGCAAAATTTACATGAGGACCTTAAGATATTTGCTTTAACTCAAGGCTTGGATGATAAAGATGCCTGGGTTGGCCGTATGCACTGGAAAGATCTGCCTTTGCATGCCAAGGTGGGGACCAGCAGTGTCCTGCGCCAAAAGCAGATCCTTGCGATGCGCCCTGATGTGACGATCGTTAATATTCGAGGGACCATTAATGAACGTTTACAATTGGTCAAAGAATCCAAGGTGGACGGCATTGTAGTGGCGGCCTGTGCCCTTAAACGTTTAGGATTGGACTCAGAAATTAAAGATATTTTCCCTTGGGAAGGCATGCCTTTGCAAGGCCAATTGGCAGTGGTGGGACATCGTTGTGATCATGAATTAGAGAATTTATTCAGCGTTATTGATGTGCGTCGATCCTTTGGTAAGGTTATCTTGCTTGGCGCTGGTCCGGGAGACCCAGAATTAATGACAATCAAGGGGATTAAAACTCTCCAGATGGCGGATTGCGTGTTTTATGATTATTTGGTCAATGCAGATCTTTTGAAATATGCTCCCCAATCAGAGCACATATATGTCGGCAAACGTAAAGGTGAACATTCGCTTTCCCAGGCAGATCTCTCACGGATGCTTAAGGATAAAGCTTTTGCTGGAAAGAGAGTGGTTCGTCTTAAAGGCGGAGATCCTCTGATCTTTGGCCGAGGGGCAGATGAGATCCAATATTTACGTTCTTATCATATCGACGTTGAGATCATTCCTGGCATTTCTTCTGCCACAGGCATTCCTTCTTCTCTGGGGATTCCCTTAACAGCCAGAGGGATATCATCATCAGTTGCTTTTTTAAGCGGTCATGAAGAGGATGAAGATAAGGCCCATCCTAAAGCGATCAATATTCCTCAAGCAGATACCCTTGTTTTTTTAATGGGCCTGACTAAATTAAATATTATTGTTAAATCTCTGGAAAACGCGGGTTGGCCGAAAGTCACCCCGGTGATGATCATTGCCAACGGCACTAAGCCTGAGGAACAAATTGTCAAAGGCGATCTTGCGACGATCGAAGGTCTTGTTCAAGCTCAGGATCTAAAGCCTCCAGCGTTGATCGTGGTCGGTAAAACTCTTGAGTTTTATAGGCCAGCATTTAAAAAAACTTTCCTGCATTGCGGCACGCATCCGGATCTTTATAGCCATTTGGGCAAGATCCTGCATTGGCCAATGATCAATATCAAACCGGTGTCGTTGACCAAAGATCAGCAAGAGAACTTACTTCAAAGTTTTGAATCGGCAGAGATCATTGTTTTTACCAGTTGGTATGCAGCAGAGCATTTTTTAAGTAAATTATTCTCGATCAAACCCGATATTAATTATGGGGACAAGATCTTTGCCGTCATAGGGGGTCGCACTCAGAAGGCTTTACAAGAACATAATGTCCAAGCCACCGTTGTGTCTCAAGAGGAGACAGCAGAAGGCTTGCTTAAGGCCATGACCAAGCATTTGGACCTGAAGGGCAAACATATATTATTTCCCCGTTCATCTTTGCCCAACCCATTTTTAAAAGACGCATTGATAGCGCTGGGTGCCCATGTCAATGAAATTACTATTTATGAGAACACCAAGCCTTCCAAACGGGATTTACCGACTGGGAGTATTGATGGGGTCATTTTTACCAGTCCTTCAACAGTGAGGAATTTTCTGGCTGATTATGGTACAATACCTGATACTTGGCAGATTATGGCCAAGGGGCCGGTGACCTTAAAAACATTAGAGGAAGCAGGGTACAATAATGCCACATCGCTATCGTAGATTAAGAGCTACTCCCGTGATCAGGAATTTCGTCCGTGAAACAGATCTGACTGCGCATGATCTGCTGCAGCCGTTTTTTATCATTGACGGGAGCAATAAAAAAGAAGCCATCCCTAGCATGCCGGGGATATTCCGGTTTTCCGTTGATCTATTGCTCAAACAGATAGAGTCCTATGTTCGTTTAGGCGGTCGAGGAGGAGTATTCTTTGGTGTGTCACATCAAAAAGATAATACCGGTAAATTTGCTTATGTTTCAAGCAGTCCTGTCGTCAAGGCCATCAAGGCGGTAAAGAAGAATTTCCCTGATTTTTTAATAGTGACGGATGTGTGCTTATGTGCGTATATGAGCCATGGCCACTGTGGCATTGTAGAAGACCAAAAGATCAATAATGATAAAACCTTGCCCATTCTCGCTAAGATGGCATTGGCCCATGCCCAAGCTGGGGCTAATATTGTTGCTCCGTCTGACATGATGGATTTTCGTGTGGCGGCCATCAGGCAGGCCCTTAACAAAGATCATTTTGAAGAAGTAGGGATAATGTCTTACGCTGTTAAATATTCTTCAGCCTATTATGGCCCTTTTCGCGAAGCTGCGCATTCTGCGCCGGGATTTGGGGATCGCAAGACATATCAAATGGACCCAGCCAACAGCCGTGAAGCCCTTAAGGAAGCCAAGCAGGATGTTCAGGAAGGGGCGGACATGGTCATGGTCAAACCTGTTTTAGCCTATTTAGATATCGTATCTAATTTGCGTCGGGAATTGAATGTGCCTATCGTGGGATACAACGTCAGCGGCGAATATTCCATGGTCAAGGCTGCGTCTCAAAACGGCTGGGTGGATGAAAAAGCTATTGTGTTAGAGACATTGACTTCTATCAAGCGCGCCGGAGCAGATATTATCATTTCTTACCACACGCAGGATGCTCTCAAATGGCTTTGATGAAAACAGCTCAACAAGTATTAGTTTGCGGAGTTAACAGTCCCGTCCGTGCTTTTAAAGCGGTGGGCGGTGATCCGTTAGTGATGGACCGCGGACAGGGCAGTAAGATCTTTGACATCAATGGTCATGGTTATACAGATTATTGCCTGTCTTGGGGTGCATTGATTTTGGGGCATGCCCATCGGGATGTGGTCAAGACCGTGCAAAAGACGATCAAAAAAGGGGTCAGTTTTGGCACCACGACCAAGCCAGAGATCGAGATCGCCCAATTCGTTGCTAAACATGTGCCATCGGTGGATATGATACGTTTTGTCAATTCCGGGACAGAAGCCACGATGAGCGCTATCCGTCTGGCACGGGGTTTTACCAAGCGAAGCAAGATCATCAAATTCGACGGATGTTATCACGGCCATAGTGATGACCTTTTGGCCATGGCAGGTTCAGGTGTTGCGTTCCTGGCAGCCTCATCAAGTCAGGGGATCCCCAAAGCGCACATTCAGGACACTTTAAGCTTGCCGTTTAATGATACGACGGCCTTGATCAATACCATTGAACGCCATCATGCAGACCTTGCCTGTGTTATTTTAGAGCCGGTGGCCGGTAACATGGGCGTCATCAATCCGAATAAGGATTTTCTTAAAACCCTGCGGGCATTGACCAAGAAATATAAGATCGTGCTGATCTTTGATGAAGTCATGAGCGGCTTTCGTACTCAATTGGGTTGTGCTCAGTCTGATCTGGGAGTGATCCCGGACATGACCTGTCTTGGCAAGATCATCGGCGGAGGATTTCCTGTTGGTGCTTATGGCGGCAGGAGGGACATCATGAAGCATTTGGCTCCTTTAGGTGGCGTTTATCAGGCCGGTACATTTTCAGGAAGCCCTATTGTCATGCAAGCGGGGCTGGCGACTTTAAAGAGCCTGACCCCTCAGGCGTATAAAGAACTTAACACGATCTGTGATAAGTTTGTCGCACAGACCAATACACTTTTGAAGAGATCCGATGTTGCCGCGCATCTGGTCAATTATAAAAGCATGATCAGTATTCGTTTCCGTCGTGAGCCTGTTTATAATTATGTTGATGCCCAAAGCGCTTCGTCAAATAAGATCTATGCTCAATTATTCCATCATTTATTGCGTCAAGGGGTTTATCTGCCCCCGGCAGACCTGGAATCCTTTTTTGTGTCCACTAAACATACGAGCAAAGATTTAAGTCATTTGTCTGGTCAAATCGTTAATTTCTTTTTAGAATTACCATCATGAGCGTAGTCAACGAAATATCCAAAAGGCCCTGGGGCCAATTTCACAAATTCTATCAAGAATCCGAAATTTGGGTCAAAAGGGTGGAAGTAAATCCCAAATCCAGGTTGAGCCTTCAAACCCATAAACATAGATCAGAAAAATGGGTCATCACATCAGGTCAAGGTCTGGCTATTGTTGATTCCAAAGAGATACCGGTAAAACCTGGTGTGGTGGTCGATGTTCCTCTAGGGTCAGTTCATCGTATCGGCAACACGGGAGAAGATAAACTAGTGTTTATCGAAGTTGCCTGTGGAAAATATCTGGGGGAAGATGATATTACCAGAATTCAAGACGATTATGTCAGATGACCATGCGCAATTTCAAATTGATCCTGGAGTACGACGGGACAAATTTTTCCGGTTGGCAAACGCAGGCCGTGGGTTTGCGTACAGTTCAAAACCATTTGGAGGAGAATTTAGAGAAGATCTTTAAAATCAAGGTCCATTGTCAAGCGTCCGGCCGCACGGACAGCGGTGTGCATGCCGTGGGACAGGTAGAGCATTTTAAGGTTGATACCAAGATAAAGGCTTCGTTGATCCACAGGGCTTTGAATTCTTTCTTAGATAGGGATCTGTCTGTTATTAAGGTGACCGAAGTCCCGTTAGATTTTCATGCGCAGAAAGATGTTAAAACTAAAACGTATCGATACACGATATTGAACCGTTCCTACCCGTCGGCATTATGGCGGGACAGGGCGTATTTTTATCCTGATCAATTAAATTTATCGGCCATGCGTCAAGCGGCCCGTCAGATAAAAGGGACCCATGATTTCAAGCCTTTTCAATCGGCGGCGCAGCGCTCCAGGATCAAAAATACCGTAAGAACGATAAAGAATTTAAGCATTATTAAAGAAGGAGATTTGATCCATATCACCATTACGTCAGATGGATTTTTATATAAGATGGTCCGTAATATCACAGGCGCTTTGATAGCTGCCGCAAGCGGCCGATCGAATTCCAGAACAGCCCCGAGTCATGGGCTTTGTTTAATTTCTGTCCGTTACTAAGGAGGGTCAATCAATGGGAATTCAGGATAAACGCGGTCAGCAGCGTGTCGAGTTGGAGATTCCCGTGGCCATCAGTGTCGGTTCACAGATAACCATCAAGGGGCAGCTCAAAGACCTGTCCGTCAACAGTGCTTTTATTACGATCAAGAACAATATTTATCTGAATGTGAATGATGAGATCGGGATCGCCATTCAATCTTCGCCGGATGATGCAAGTGTTTTGATCCAGGGATCAGCCCGTATTTCCCGGATCGTGCCGGGAGAAGGTTTTGCTGTTTATTTTACTAAATTAGACGACGATTCTTTAAAATGCATTAAAAAATTACTTCTTAAATTAGGCTTATGAGCAAATATTTAATTACAGGTGGCGCCGGATTTATTGGTTCAAGTAAAAGGCCCAATTGCCTTGTTTGGCGTACGGTCTGTGTCATTGCGAGGAGCCCGAAGGGCGACGAAGCAATCTTTTAAGAAAGAAATCACAATGAGTAAGTACTTAATCACTGGCGGAGCTGGTTTCATTGGATCAAGTATTGCAGAGTATTTGATCAAAGATGGGCATTTTGTGCGGGTGCTGGATAATTTTTATTCGGGCAAAGAAGAAAATCTGGATTTTGCGAAAGCTTTGGGGAAGGATAAATTTGAACTTATCCGAGGGGATATCACAGATCCGGCGGATTGTGACAAGTCCTGTCAGGGCATGGACTACGTGCTTCATCAAGCGGCCCTACGTTCAGTGCCCAAATCACTGGTGGATCCATTATCTTACAATAAGGTGAATATTGACGGGATTTTGCAGATGCTGCAATCGTCAGCCAAGCATAAGATCAAAAGATTCGTCTTTGCGTCATCGAGTGCTATTTATGGGGACACCCAAGTATTCCCTGAAAATGAAGATCAATTACCGCTATTGATCTCTCCGTATGCTTTAAGTAAATTGACAGGGGAGTATTATTGTCGAATATATTCAGAATTCTTTGGGATCGAGACCGTATGCCTTAGGTACTTTAATATTTTTGGCCCTAAGCAAGCCCTGGATGATGAATATGCCGTTGTGGTCCCTAAATTCATCCATTGTATTTCTTCAGAGCAGCAACCGCCCATTTTTGGGACGGGCCAACAATCAAGGGATTTTGTTTATATTGAAAATGTGATCTTGGCGAACATCCTTGCCGCCACGACTCCGGGTATTAAACATGAAATATTTAATGTAGGCTGCGGCCGGAATTATACGGTATTGGAATTGGTAGGGGCTCTCAATCATATCATGGGTAAGAATATACAACCCAAGTTTTTACCCCTCAGGGCTGGAGATGTTTATAAGACATTTGCGGATATCTCCAAAATTAAGAGGGTTTTGAAGTATGAACCTTTGGTCAGTTTTGAAGAGGGATTAAAACGTACGATTGAGTATTTAAAGCATTCCAAGTCTTCCGCAGCAAGACCCAATTCGCCAAGCTAGTCCCCAACTTGACAGTACTCATATAATATGGCACTCTTGTATTGAGTTGTGTAAACAGGAGAGGTAGAGATGTCCCCATTTAAATTAAAACCTTATAAAAATGTGTTTATATATATCCACAAGGTTATATCTATAACCGTATTGGTGGCCTTTTTGTTGACATCCATCAAAGGCCCATCCTATGCCCAATCGGCCCAGCCGGGAGCATGGCTAAATCTGCCTGTGCCTGGCGTGTTGGTGCATTTAAGCCCTGAATTTACACCTGCTCATCTATTAGGCATGACCATTCATCCGGACAATGCCCTGCAGTTCGACTTTTTGATCCATAAGGGGGAACAGGATTTAGATGACACGCAAAGAAGAGCTGAGTATAAGAAATTGGTCAAATATTTCCTGGCCTCATTGACCATTCCGGACGAGGACCAATGGGTCAATCTTTCTCCCTATGAAAAGAACCGTATCATCAAGGATGATTTCGGAAAGACTGAAATGGGGCGCGATCTTTTGGCGCAAGATTATATGCTCAAGCAGATCACTTCAAGCATGATCTATCCTGAGGATGGTTTGGGTAAGAAATTCTGGGACAGGATCTATGCGCGGGCTTGGGAGCAGTATCATACGACCGATGTCCCGGTCAATACGTTCAATAAAGTATGGATCGTGCCGGATATGGCCATTGTCTATGAAAGCGGCAATAGCGCCTATATCCTTCATAGCCATTTAAAGGTGATGTTGGAAGAAGATTATCTTTCGCTTGAAAAACACAGTGCTATCAATAACACCCATTGCATCGGCTCCCAAGTGATCCGGGAGATCATCCTTCCCGAATTAGAAAAAGAGGTCAATGGGGGCAAGAATTTTGCTAATTTGCGGCAAATGTTCAGCGGGATGATCCTGGCGACCTGGTATAAAAAAGCGTTGAAAGAGTCTCTTTTAGGAAAGATCTATGCAGATAAGGCCAAGGTCAAGGGTATGGACCAGGACCCCAAAACCAATGAAGAGATCTACAAGCGATACTTAAAGGCCTTTAAAAAGGGTGTGTTTAATTATATTAAGGAAGACGTGGACAAGTACAGCAATGAAGCGATCCCGAGGAAATATTTTTCCGGTGGGGTTACCAAGGGTTTTGTAAGGGGGGCGGTACCGGTAGTTAGCGGAAAGACATTTGCCCAAAATGGTCCCCAAAATGCAGTATTTACTGTCAATGAGCATTCACTGGCCTTTGTGCCCGGTGTTGATCGTCCTACAGATATGAATGGGGTGGGAGATAACGCAGCCTTAGTGAAGATCGATCTTACGTCGGCAGGGGAGCTTGGTGATAAGGCGATGATAAAGACTTTGATGAGCATCATGTTTTCTCAGGGAGAAGGAGAAGCCTCTGCTAAACAAAAGCCATCCACGGCGGCTCCCATAGCTCCTCCTGCATCAGAAGCTTTATTAGAGCCAGTGCTCAGTCAACCAACCGGACCAACCGCAGCAGTGGCCAATCAAGTGATCCAAGAACTGAGGAATGAAACGCTTGGAAAAAACTTAGGGGAACCCTATTTTCCATACACTCGTAATATAAGTTTTTTAATTTATACACGATCACCGGATGATTTTATTAGAAATGTAAAAGGGGGCATCTCTAATCCAAATGATATTATTTCACCCGTTTCAATTAGATTATCTGATATTGAAACAGATATGCAAGAGAGACTTGAAGGCCTAGCAACCGGCATTGGGAAAAAGGTTAAACTTGGGGGCACCTATGTGCCGGTCGTGTTAGATGCGTCAGGAGTCAGTGATGGCGAGATTCTAAGCAAACTCAATGATCTTGCGCAGGGATTGGGGGAGTTTAAGCAAAGGCATAGGGTGATACAGTTTATTTTAATTGTTACAAATCCGCAATATTTAGAGATCTACAGGACTGACCTTCTCAACAGCAATCAATTTATATTGAGACATGTAGGTAGTACCAGGATCTTTTCACAAGATAAGGCGATGTCAGAATTGCAAAGGGGGGCTCGAATACGGGAGGTCAATGCTCTGTATGAAGACATCGTTAATAGTTTCTTGGGATCAACAGACGCGGGAAGGAATATACAGGCGGCCAATAATACTCTTTATAGGGCCAGGCATGTGCTGGAGAATGCCAAGGACAGGGGGGAGAGATTTGAAAGGTATGCTGCGCAGATCCAGGCGATCATCGATGTCCCAGATTTTGAACTTGAAGATGGGAGCCCAAAAAATGATGGAACTGATAAATTAGATGTGTTAAAGCGTTTATTTGATGATTTAAAAACTAAAATTGAAACTGACCGAGCGACGTTGAGCGAAACCATTCCTACTGTTCTTTTGATTGATGATGAAACAAATTGGTTAGAGCTGGGAAGAGATTATTTTGAAGGGGCAGGTTTTAAAGTTGTTGAGGCTTCGAGTGGTGCGGCAGCTCTTAAAATGATTACAGAAGAAGGATTGATACCTGATTTCATTTTGACTGATGTTGATTATAAAACCCATGATGGAATGAATGGTATTAAGTTTGCTGAAAAGCTAAATACAATGGAAGGTGGGGGCTATTCCGGGATTCCGGTTCTAATTCATACCACTGAGCCAGAGAGCCATGCCCAAGAAAAATTACCTGCCAACGTAGTAGGCCCGGTTTTAAGTAAATCCGTTTCAATTGGTAAAGCGATCATGATTTTTACGAGTATCCATGAAAAGCAGAATGGCCAGGAGCAAGGAGCTGTTGAGGTGCTGCCTGCAGTAAGCAGGACTATATTGGAGGAGGCAAACCATTCTCTCTCAAGAATTCTCAAAATGGCTGCCATTTTAAAAGAAAAAGCAAATGAACAAAGGATCAAGGAGCTTACAAGTGAGTTGTCGTCGATATTGCCTGCACAGGGGGACCAAGATGTTATTGCTTTGATAGAAATACAGAAAGGGGATATCGATAAAAAATTAGCTAAAGCTAAACTTCAGGTTAGAGAATTGCATGAGCGGCTGCAAAATATTTTAACTCTTGTGAAATCGTTCAGAGAAGAGGATGTAAGAATAAATGGTCCCATGATGGTATTTAATGGGAATGGGGATATGGTTGATGAACAGAACCCTACCGCGCAAGGAAAGTACCGGTTGCTTTACGATTTTACAAATCCAATGGCCCATATGATGAATTTTCTTGAAGGTGAATTATATTTAATTGTTGAAGCTGAGACTGAAATGACAACTAATGAGCAGGCTGGGAAAACTACACCAAGTATAGATCTTTACATCCAGGGTTTAAGGGATTTTAGCAAATGCACAGGTCCGTATTTTCAAATGCTTCAGGATGTCCAAGATTTAGATAGCATGGATTACAACGATCTCAAAGAAAGGATTTTTAGAGATCGTACAGGAGAAGAAGGAAGGGGCTGGCCAGAAGAGATTTATCGCTTTATGCGTTTAGCCGTTCAAGAGAGGGCTAAAACTACGGTGGATTCATTAATGAATGAAGAGAACACGCATGGGTTAGAGAATTCCCTGCTTCTAACCTATCAAACTCCCAGAGAATTTATTGAAGCTGTAGAAGCTCATTTAACAAGCTTAAGGACTCCTCTTAATTTGGTGTCGGAGAATGATGGGACTATATTGAACGTGAAGGTGCTTAATGGTACAGAGGTTACCGGCTATGAATTAAATAGGAACATGCTGTCTGAATTTGCTTATGCTCTTGTCAAGAAAATCTCCCAACAATACGATCTGGCAATGTTCTTACCGGAAGCTGAGAAAAATATAAATGCGAATCACACTGTTTTAGTTGTTGAAGGTGATCCGGCTAAAGCAGGAAATATATCAAATATTTTCACTATGTTTGGAGGTTTTAAGGTTGAAGTTGTTGAGAATGGCGCGGCAGCTTTAAAAATGATCGAGGAAGGGGACGATCCGAATAAATATTTAGCACTTGTTACTGCCGATAAAATGCCAGGGGAAGAAGGGGTTCAAGTAGCTCAAGAAGTATCAAAGAGAAACCGCAAACTCCCGGTTTTTATATACACAGAAGAAGATGATGTAACGGCTGGGTCAAGAAACGATACTTTGCACGCACAGGGGGCTTTATCTCAAGTGGGAACAATTGTCTCAAGGCGTAGTTTTTTTGCAAAGTCTGGTGACATTTTAAATAGTGTAAGAGTCCGGGCCCAACGTGAACAACAGAAGCTAGATGAAGCCAGGGAGAGATTATTTAATGAGATACATGTGTTTAGAAGCGTTATATTAGCGGATAAAAATATGGATATGGAAAATAAGCATTTATTGAGTCATGTGATCTCAAATACAATAGCACCTCTCAGGTTCCCTTCATTTATACAAGCCAGAATGTTTAGCCTATTAGATGCGGCGTTTGATAGGTTTACTGATGTTTCCAAAAGAGAAAATACTATTGCATGGGCTGAGGCAAAAATATTAGAAACACAAGAGGCGACTAAGACGGCGGTAGCACAGATGGAGGCGGAAAATTTAACTAAGCCTCCGGCAGAGGTTGCGCAAATGGCTCAGGCCTTGAAAGAAAGGATGCAATTTGCGCATGGTACTAATTATGATTTTAGTCTTAGTCTTTTTTTTAATAGCCAGTTTTTTAGAAGAGGAGATTTTTTTACCCCCAGATTGATGGTGGCAACCAGGGCATTAAGGGACAGGTATATGGACTATCGAAGGGCGCGATTGGATTTGGAACCTTTGCCGCCGGTGCAAGAAGAAGTGTTGAGTTCTCAACAGCGTACGGCCAGAAGGGCGATAGATACGTTATGGCATGAAAGTGAGTCGGGCGCCTTACGGGAATCTTTGAGGCAAGCCCTTGCGGCTGGCGGTGATGTTCATACAGCTGTTGAAAATTATGTAAGATCTTTAGGGATCGATCTTGAGACGGGTGAAGTTGTCGGAACTTCTATACTTGGTGTCGATGTGGCGGTAGAGCTGCCGGCGGGCGTAGAACAACATGCCATGGCTGTATCCGCATTGGCTCAAAATCTTGCCGTAGCTGTTTTTGAAAAATACGATCGGGCGATGAATGCTCCACCAGACCAGTCGAAGCCACGTGGTGATGAGAATATAAGAGCAAATATTTTAAATACCCGAGCGTTGATAAGGGATTTAATGCAGGAACAATTACCTCCAGAACTTTCTTATGCTTTACAATATTTGGATGATCATTTAGAAGCGGGAGATATAATACCCGAACAGGCTTTGATGGCCATTGATATGACAGGCTATGATGGCCTTATATTATTTTTATCGTCGTTAAGGGGCATTCCTAATTGGCCTGCCTGGAAACCAATTTTAATTGGACTTCGGGCTGATCGTACTAAGGAAGCCGAGGTCCGTGAAACCGTGCAAGAACGCATGAGGATTGGCCCTAAGCATTGGGAGCTTGCCGAGTGGCGAGCGAAGGTGGCAGCATTAGAGAAGCAGGTCCTTATCAGTCTTGATGAACAACCTTTGTTGAGAGAACCTGATGCCGTTGCAGAGAGGCGCTTAAATACTGAATTAAAATATGTCAATGAAGCTATTGGAATTCTGGACAGTCAAAATCTTCCTCAAGCTAAAGAAGAGAAAGGGCCAGGACTTTTATCAAGGTTCTTTATTAATTATTTAAGTAAAATTTTTGGGAAAGATGAGATCAATGATTTTATGGACACGTATTGGCAAAATCATCAGTATTATGTCCCGATATATACATTTTATAAGGAAGAACACAGGGACTATGATAAGATCGCTTTCTTAGCTGATTTTGTCAATCAAGTTAATTCTCTGCGTCCAAAGAATAAGATCGTTCTTGTGGCTCAAGATCATAATGAAGATGATTCTCTCATTGTAGGAGGGATGATTTTGGGGATAAAAAGAAAAAGTTTAAATCCTTTGACCTGGAAAAATACAGTGGATGAAGCGATAAAATTACGTGCGGAATTAAGTGATATTTTAAAGCAAAGAAGGGATTATATTGGCCAAGAACTTTATTCTATTACAGGCCAGAAGCCGGTAGAGACCTTAGATGCTTTGAAAGAATCGAATCCGGAATCATTCATATTATTCGAAGCATTCGTGCGGGAAATACCATTTAGAAAAGCGTCTGAGAAGGCAAGAACTGCACTTCTTAGTGAAGGGTTGCTTCAAGAGTTGGGTTGGAGTTTGGAAAATTTAAAAACAGTAGTAAGGTCAGAAGAATATAACAAAAGGCTTAAATACGTATTAGATGATGGCCACAGTGCCACTGTCCTAAAGATAGCTCTAGACCCTGCCATGAGCGTTTCTCCTCACGATTTAGATAAGGCGGTCAAAGAATTCAGTGAGGCTATACGTAACAATCCAAGAAATGCGATAGCCAAGAAAGCGGCAGCGGTCCTATTTGTCGGTTTTTTAGACAAGCACAATGAATTTAAGCTATTGCCGACAGCCACCTATTTCCGTGATATCTTGCCTCGTCAAGAAACAATTACCACTCAAGATTTGAAAAAATGGGAATCTTCATTTAGGGCCTTAAAGACGGAACTATGGGGAGGCATACGTGCATCTCTTGCGGCCAAACAAGGCAGGAAAGGGGTGCTGGAAGCTGCGGCGATGCACGAGGCAAGTACAGTAACTTATGCTGATCTTAAAAGATTTAAAGACATAAAATTGCCTCCTGCTTTCCGGCGTCAGGAAAAGCAGAAAGATCAGATCGCGCAAGCCCAAGAAGGCAGTCCCTTGGCAGAGATCGCCTTGGCTGTGATCAAAGGGTTTATTACAGCTCAAAGAATAAAAAAAGAAGATATTTATAAAAACAAATTTGCTAACGTGAATCTTTTAAATAGAAGAAATACTATCATCGCGGGAATAATTAGGGATACCTTCATTGGTCTTCATAAGATTTCCGGGACTAATTTCTTTGAAGTTCCTGAGCTGCGCAGAAAAGAGCGGGTAGAAGTTCCTTTGTATTTGCAAGCTGCGGCAGATTTGTCTCCTAATAACCGAAAGTTTGAGCCTATTTTAGCTCAATTAGAGACTTTATTGCCTCAATATTCAGGTCAATCCGTATTTATTTTCAAAAGTCAATTTCTTGGTGATTTTCCAGAGAACACCACGGCTGCTGAATTAGTTAACGCTTTAAGTAAAGAATTAATTAAATATAATGACGAAAGCCAAAGGAGTGGATTTCGATTAGAATTTACCTCACTTGAGTATAGTACGATAGACCAATGGTTTATTAAAATTAGCATCAAAGATAAGGCGTTAATGACTATTCTTCCAACTATATCTGCAAAGTCCCCGGTACAAGGTGGTATCGATTTTAATGCCGCCCATATGGGCATGCAGATCAAGCGTGATGGTCGTGGGGTGGTCTTGCCGATCAATCAGCAAGACATGGCCCAGCTCAACAGTATTCAGGGTTTTATCCCCGAGATCATTGAGATCTCACCTGCTGTCAATGTGCCCATTATCAACGAATTACAGCAGAAATTACAAACTTCTTTACCAGCCATGGCAAATCCAGCATAATGCTTTAACAAGAGTTTCATCGTTGAAAGAGAAAAAATAGATATGAAAACAAGAAGAGATTTATGTGATTGGATCGTTGAGGCACTAAAGGAGTTGAACGGTTCGGCAAAAATCGTTAAAATACGTGAGTACATATGGGAACATCATCAAAATGAACTTATAGGCAGTGGCAATCTTCATTTCACCTGGCATGATGATATTTATTGGGCAGCCACCCAATTGCGCGCCAAAGGCACGTTAAAGAAAGCTAAGGCAACGACAAAGAGCGTTTGGGAGTTAGGAGAGGGGCAATGAAATATCTTCTAAGAGGGTTGATCTTATTTTATTTGATCAGTATATCGTCGCTGGTTTATGCCGACACAAAAGTTTATTTCTCTCCCAATGGCGGTTGTCAGGAAGCGATCATCACAGAGATCAAAAAAGCCCATAAAACAATTGATGTGGCGATGTTTGCGCTTACATCCCAAGAGATCGCCCATGCCTTAGTTGAAGCCAAAGGGCGGCATGTCAGGATCAGGATCACTCTCAATATTTCCCAGATCAAAGACCCTTATTCAAAATGCCGGATTTTGGTCCACAAAGGATTGAATGTGAAGTTCCATATGGGGCCTGGGCTTATGCATGATAAGTTTGCTGTGATCGATGATCACGTGGTGTTGACAGGTTCCTATAACTGGACGGCCACTGCAGAGAAAAAGAATTTTGAGAATTTATTGATCATCAAAGACCGGGACATTGCCTGGAAATATACAAGGCAATTCAGGCATTTATGGGTTCAAAGCGGGCAAGGGCAGATCAAGGTGCTTCGGGGTGAGTCATTAGATTAAATTAAAGTTTCAGGGCTCAAGAATGTGTTTTTTAAAAAGAATATGCGTATTAATTTTATCGGTAACTTTATTGGTCCTTGGCAGTGCTTTTGCCGATGAAACCGCCAAGGAAGTTTTAAATAAAGGTTTAAAGTATGCTAATGATAGTAAATTTGATGAGGCCATTGTGCAGTTTACTAAAGCCATTAGCATCGATCCTAAATATATTTACGCCTACTATAATCGCGGTAAGGTCTATGCTTTAAAGGGGAACTACGATAAAGCCATTTTAGACTATACGAAGGTCATCGAGTTAAATCCAAGGCATTTCAGGGCGTATAATAATCTCTGTCAAGATTATCTTCGGATAGGTAATAATGACCAAGCTATTTTGGACTGCACCAGCGTTATTAAACTCAAACCAAATTTAGTTACTGCCTACAATAATCGTGGCCTAGCTTACAGGAACAAACGACAATACGCTTTAGCCATCCTTGATTTTTCCACGGCGATCAATATTGCACCTTTTATGAGTGATCTCTATGTCAATAGGGCCATTGCTTATTTTGCCATTAAAGATTATGGCAAAGCCAAGGCAGATCTGCATGCAGCAGGTTCGCCAGGCCTAAAGATCGATCCCAAATCTTCTGATAAAACCCAATAAGTTTCCCCTATCTAGCCTGACTTGACAAACCTCTTTTTATAGGATATCTTTTAAACAGGAGATTCGAGAGTATCAGGAAATACAGGAAAATAGCAATTAATAGATATTTTACTTAGCAAGGATCAGGACGGAGGCATTTATGAGAAAAATATGGCTCGTTGAAGATGACCGGAATTTGGCTGATCTGACCAAGATAGCTCTTGTTAAAAATGGCTACGAGGTGAGGGTTTTTCATACAGCGCTTAATGCGATTGAAGAAGCAAAACATCAAATGCCGGATTTGATCTTGATGGATATCATGTTGCCTGAGTTTTCAGGACCGGAGGCTGTTAAAGAATTAAGGAAGGATGTTCATTTAGCAAAAATACCTGTCATATTCTTAACCGGCCTTATTGGAAGCCAAGAGGAAGATATTGAGCATAAAGGTATTAATATCGAAGGGATCACGTATAAGACTTTAGGCAAGCCCTATGAGATCAAACGCTTGCTGGAATTAGTGAAAAGTGCCGTGAGGTGATGAAATGAAGAGAAAAGCATTAACAACTTATGATATTGCCCAACATTGCCAGGTGGTGCCCCGAACAGTTGTTCAGTGGATCAAAGAAGGTAAATTAAAAGCGTATCGAACTCCGGGAAATCACAGCAGGGTTGAGATGGAAGATTTTTTGGAATTTTTGAAAAAATTCAATATGCCTTTTCCGCAAGAGGAAAAGCTCAAAACATATAAAAAACGAGTGCTTATCGTTGATGATGACAGGGGTATGGTCGATGCGATCTATCGGATCTTAAAAACAGAGGAAGCGTATGATCTGGCCACAGCCAATGACGGCTTTGAAGCGGGAGAGAAATTTTCTGATTTTAAGCCGGATCTGATCATCATGGATATCAAAATGCCGGGAATAGATGGTTATCAATTATGTTCACGTATTCGCAGTAACCCCAAGAATAAGGATGTGAAAATATTGCTGATCTCCGGCACGATCGACCCCCAGGAGGTCCAACGCATTAAAGAAGCAGGCGGTGATGATTATCTTGAAAAGCCTTTTAGTAATAAGGAAATAAAAACGAAGGTCACAGATCTTTTTGGCTGGAACCGAAGGGAAGCGGATAAATGACCGATCACCATAAAGAGATCCAGGTCCTGTTCTTAGATGATGAAGAGAGCATCATTGATGGCATCCAACGGTTGTTCATGAGGGAGCCTTATCTGGTTTTTGCGACCACCAAGGTGGCAGAGGCCAGGGATGCATTAGCCAGATATAAGATTAAAGTGGTTGTCAGTGATTATCGCATGCCTGAGATATCGGGGATCAATTTTTTACAGGAAGTAAAAAAGAAATATCCGGATACGGTCAAGATCCTTTTTACCGGTTATACGGATTTTTCCGCGGCGGAAGATGCGATCAATGTCGGTGAGGTATACCGGTTTATCAGCAAGCCCTGGAAGACTTCGGAATTATTGTTAAGTATACGTCAATGCATTGAACATTATGATCTGGTTACCGGTGCCAAGGCCCACGAAGAAGAGCTGGAGCTTGCCAATAAGAAATTAAAAGCCATGTATGAAATGCAAAGGGATTTTACCTCAACGGTTTCTCATGAGTTACGCACCCCACTGGCATCGATCAAGATGGCCATCGACCTGATCAGTCAGGAAACAGTGGGAACGATCAATAACGATCAAAAAGATGTCCTGGGCCGGGCCAAACAGGAAACAGACCGTTTAAAAAGGCTTATCGATGATATTTTAGACCTGACCAAGATAGAAGCCGGCAAATTACAGATGAATTTTATGATGAATGATATTCACCGCGTGATCGCTCAGGTGACCGAGTCCCAAAAAGATATTGTTAAGAGCCGTGGATTGTATTTAAAAACAGAATTTGATCCTAAAGTGCCATCTGTCGCCTTTGACAGTGACCGTATTATCCAGGTCTTGGATAATTTGTTAGGCAATGCCTTTAAATTCACCAGGCACGGGGGGATCATCGTCAGGACCCAGGACAAGCCTTTGGAGAATCATGTGCTGGTGAGCATTATGGATACTGGTAAGGGGATCGCAGAAAAAGATCTGCCAAAACTTTTTCAGAAGTTCCAGCAAATAGAGTCAGCGCAGGAAAATGAAGAAGGTGGGACAGGTTTAGGTTTAGCTATTTGCAGAGAGATCATAACAAGGCATGGCGGGAAAATTTGGGCTGAATCTCAACTGGGAGTTGGGACGACGATGAATTTTATACTTCCTATCCAAGAGCGGAGGGTGATCTTATGAGCGAACAGGAAAAATCCAGGACCATTCTTTTAATCGATGATGAGGTCAATCTCCAGCAATTGATCAAGATCACATTAAAGTCCAAGAATTATCTGGTTGAAACAGCCAACAACGGGCTGGAAGGCTTGGCTAAACTAGAAACGATAAGGCCTGATCTGATCATCCTGGACATGAACATGCCCAAAATGGGCGGCTTGGAGTTTTATCAAAAGATCTGTGATGGCACGGATCATCCCAGGTATCCGGTCTTGGTACTGACGGCCCGTGCCAATATGGAACAGCTTTTTAAACAATTGAACATTGACGGGTTTATGGCCAAGCCCTTTGAGATCGCAGATCTACTCAAGGAAGTGGAAACTATTATTCAAAAAAGGTCGATCCATAGTGTGGTAATTACAAAAGCAGGTATCAGAGAGCCTAGGAAAATATGCATTGTAGATAATGATCCGCAAGTGCTTAATAAGCTCGGGTCCATGTTTTTAGCCGAAGGTTACATGGTCATGCCGGCACAGACCGGAACTGAGGGGATAGAACGCATATCCGGTTTTGTTCCGGATATAGCCTTGGTGCATTTGGGATTAGTGGATATCACGGGGGATTTGGTCATCTTGAAATTAAAGTTGATGGCTAAGACCCAGGACGTTAAATATGTTTTGTATACAGAAAACCATGCCGAAGCCGTGGTTGCCAAAAGGATCAGTGAAAAACAAGGGGTTGATCTTTTTATTGAGTATAACTCGCTTAAAGATATATATGATGCCGTCAAGGGGGTTCTCAAGTGAAACCGGCTTTGTGGAAGAAATTCTCGATCAAACAAAAACTGATCCTCATTATCATGTCGGTAGGTATTGTTGCCATCCTGCTGGCCAGTACGGCATTTATTCTTTATGACATGCGCGTTGATAGGGCGGAAATGGTGGAAGAATTAAATACCCTTGCCCAGATCGTTGGGAACAACTCCACAGCCGCCATTGTTTTTAATGATAAAGAAACAGCCAGGGAAACCCTGTCCGCCTTAAAAGCCAAGGCCCACATCAGCTCCGCTTCCATTTTAGTGGATGGTAAGTTAATGGCCAGTTACCGACGGGACAAGACCAGGCCGATCCATATGGATTTGCAGGCAGAAGGGTATTATTTTTCCAAGGACCATATGGTGTTATTCAAGGATATTTTCTTGAATGATAAGAAAATAGGGGCCGTCTACATAGAGTCAGATCTGGGGGAAATAAATTTACAATTAAAAAAATTTTTTATAGCTATTATTTTCATCAGTTTCTCGGTTTCTATAGTCATATTTTTTATTGCTTCCGGTCTACAACGATCAATATCTGATCCTATCCTGCAATTGGCCCAAATAACCAAGAAAGTTTCCGAGACTGAAGATTATTCCATTGAAGTACAAAAGCGCAACGATGATGAGATCGGCCAGCTCTTTGACGGGTTCAATCATATGATGAAAAAGATCCAGTCGAGGGACCTGCAGTTAACGCATGCCAAAAGCGATCTTGAAAAAAGGGTAGAAGAGCGGACAGAAGAATTAAAAGAAAGCAATGAGGACCTGGCTGATGCGGGTGTGGAGTTACGCAAGACCCTGGCCAAAATCATCAAGGCCTATGATGAATTAAAAGAGACACAGCAACAATTGTTACAATCGGAGAGGATGGCCTCCATCGGGCAATTGGCAGCAGGGGTGGCCCATGAGATCAATAATCCTATAGGATTTGTCAGTAATAATATGGAGATCCTGCAGAAATATATTCAAGACTATAAACAGGTGCTACAGATGATCGAAACCATCAAACAGCCAATTATTGATGGAGATATCGACAAAGCAAGGTTCATTATCGATCAACTCAAAAAATTCGAAGAAGAGATCAATTTGAACTATATCATCAATGATGTTAACGGTCTTTTGGACCACTCGATGAAAGGATTGGAGCGCGTCAAGAAGATCGTTTTGGATCTAAAAACTTTTTCCAGGCAAGAGAAGGGCGAGATCATGGAACAGGTAAAGATCGAAGAGGTGATCGATGGTATTTTAAGTATTGTGCACAATGAGCTCAAATATAAGGTTGAGCTTAAGAAGGAATATGGGGACACCTCCTTGATCAGGTGTAATCCCCAAAGGATGGGACAAGTTCTGATCAATTTGCTGGTTAATGCTTCCCAGGCGATCGAAGAAAAAGGAGAGATAAGGATAAAGACTTATGAGCAAGAAAGGTGTTTGATCGTTGAGATCGCCGATACCGGTCAAGGGATCCCCCCCGAGAATCTAAAGAAGATATTTGATCCCTTTTTTACCACCAAGCCTGTGGGGCAGGGAACAGGTTTGGGTTTAAGCGTCAGTTATGAGATCGTCAAAAAACATGGAGGAGATATCCAGGTGAGATCAAAACTTGGGGAAGGAACGACCTTTACGGTACGCCTTCCTTATGATCATCTTTCAACAGAAACCCCTGGTATCCTTATTGATGAACCCAATTAAACCTTGTCAAGTTGGCCTTTAATTATATATATAGTATACTTTAGGTGAGGAGGGAGAAAAGTTCCTGTTACCTAATAGTTATGAAAACCCCAGCCGTAATTATAACATTGATCAGTTTTTTTATGTCTTGCAGCATAGGCCCTATGCCTGTGTCTGCGGCTGAGGATATCCATTTATCAGCACCTGGCGCAATGGTTCGTCTAAGCCTGCCTTTTGATCCTCCGATGTTGCAAGGAATAAAGATCCATCCAGAAAACCCATTCAGATTTGATTTTATCCTTGATAAAGGTGATTCCGGATTATCCGTAGAGACGCCATTAATGGCGTCTCTACTTAAACAAGAAGCCAACAAATTAATTAAATATTTCCTCGCGTCATTAACGATCCCTGATAAAGATCTGTGGGTCAATCTTTCGCCCTATGAGAAAGACCGCATCATCCCTCAAAGTTTCGGATTGACTGCCATGGGTCGGGACCTGCTGGCAGAAGATTATATGCTCAAGCAGGTCACGGCCAGTCTTATTTATCCGGAGGATATGATCGGTAAAAAGTTTTGGAAACGAATTTATGAAGAAGCATTTAAAAAATATGGGACAACAGATATAGCGGTTAACACTTTTAATAAGGTTTGGATAGTGCCTCAAAAAGCCGTCGTGTTTGAAAATGCCAAAGCGGGCACAGCCTATGTCGTGGAAAGTCAATTAAAAGTCATGCTGGAACAGGATTATTTGTCCCTATCTCATCATGTCATTCAAGCACCTCAAGGTAACAGCCGTTCGTCCAATGAAGAGGTTAACGCCTTAGGCAGCAAGATCATCCGGGAAATAGTCCTTCCTGAATTGAACAAAGAGGTCAATGAGGGAAAAAATTTTTCTTACCTGAGGCAGATCTACAATTCATTGATATTAGCGGCCTGGTATAAGAAAAAGATCAAGAACAGCATACTTTCTCAAGTTTATGCGGATAAGAACAAGGTGGACGGTATCAATATTAACGATCCCCAGGAGAAGGAGAAAATTTATCAGCAGTATCTGAAAGCCTTCAAAAAAGGGGTTTACAACTACATCAAGGAGGATACTGATCTTTATACGCAACAACCTGTCCCCAGGAAATATTTTTCAGGAGGATTGGACTGTTGCGATATTGGGATGACTGTGCTTAAGGTTATTTCAAATCCTGCCATGATAACGAAAAAAATGATATTAACGGGGTTGACAGGTTTGGCTTTAGTGGTCGGAATTACCTTGGCTATAACAGAGACGAAATCTTCAACGCCTCCTATTGCAAGCTTCGTTAAAATGGCGAAAAATGATCCACAGCAGGCTTTACAGCGTTTCCCTGAGTATAAGGCCGCAACAAATTCTATGCAAATAGTGAATAACGCTATTGCGCAAATGGGGGGAGATGACTTTAGATCAACTTTATATCTTTATTCTGAGGATGTTTGGAATGCTTGGTTTGACAGGCACCAAATAGATCCGACTGATTTTACCGGTGCTGATCAACATCTTCTTGATGAAGATATTATAAATGCTTTTTTTATTATTGATGATCATAAGAATTACCAGCAAAGCTGGAAATTGATCCAATATCTTATAAAAAAAGACCCAAAAGTATTTTTTGATATGGTTACCTCAAGGCAGTTCGGTTCAGGAGTTCCTTCAATAACCAAGCTTTATGTGGACACCTTGATGGCGGAGATTGACCGGGAGTATGGGATACCAAGGGTCTTAGAAAATGCTTTAAAGAACAATGGGATCGCTGAACCTTTAGAGACACAGGACGTAAAGTTTACCAGAGATGTATTAAAGAAATTCCCTCCGCCTGGTTTAGATATACTTAAGTGGTGTGTTCAGGTGGATCAGACAACAAACATGAAGCAATGGGTGGCCGGACTGCACGGATTTGTCCAAGCCTACGAGCATGAACCGTCCCTCGCACGAAAGCAATTATGGATATCTTATTACGGCGCATCTGATTCTGTAGTAAAGATCGCCGATACTATTAATAGTATGCATGGACAGCCCGGAGCTGTCCGTTTTGCGCCTTTGAAAGGCGCAACAGCAGATGATCTTTATTGGTTTTTGGCTTTAGATAATTCAGGGCTTTACACCTCTACAGTCCATGGGATAGATGAGAGATTTCAAAACGCGATGAAGGCTGAGAAAATAGGGGGTTTTGATGTCATCAAACATGCTAATTTCAGAGGTACCAGGATCGTTATTAATCTTTTATCTTCTTATGGACTCCTGAATAGCTTTTTAAATACGATGAGCCCTAATGACCAGAATACTGTTTTGACCTGGTTTATTAAAGGTGTCGACAGCCAAGGCCAAGAAACGCCTATGGAGAAGGCAGTAACAATAGGGGATACGATACAAAACGTTACAGATCCCAGGGTTGCAGGGACATTACAGGATCTTCTTAAGGTGCAATATTATCATGCTGTGCAGACCGGGGATCAAGAGGGGGTGATCATCAATGGGATCTTAGCTTCGAGTGTAGGGCAACAAAACGTGGTACGCTCATCTGATAGATCATGGTTTGCAAAGGCTTCCGAGCTTTACCCGTTACCTGATAATTCAAAATTGTCAGCAAATCTGTTATTTCACAATAATGTTGATATACAACGATATGTTTTTTTTCCTGATCCGGATGGAAATGCTTCCTATTATAATTTTCTAAATAGTCATAAGAACCCATATTGGAAGATCGACGTACACAGAACATACGTTCAAGTATCTACGAAGGTGGGCATGAAGATCGAAATATTTGCCAATATCCCATCACAGCCCAGTGGTGAGGGAGATCTTGATGCTTTATTAGCTAATACCTATGTTCCTGTTTGGGTCATGAGGGCGCACAACTTTTGGTTCCCTGAATTTATCAAACACGTTCCTTCGAATGCCGTCTTAGTGTATTTGGGGCCTTGTGGAGGTTACAATTATATTAAGGCTGTTATGGATAAAGCCCGAGGGGCACAGATCGTTGCAACAGATGAGACGGGCAGTATGTTTGTCAACGATCCACTTTTAGGCATTATCGATGAAGAGATGAGGGAAGGCCGTTTACCTTTGGATTGGAATGTGATCTGGGAAAAAGCAAGTAAACTGCTTGGTGGTAATGAGAATTTTGGCGGATATAGGTCTCCGGCGAAAAATACTGCTGAAAGGTTTTACCAGGAGTACCAAGAATTAGAAAAAGATAAGCAAAACCATCTCCTAAGAATACTGCCTAATATATCGATGGTCACCCCAACGCATAATGTCCAAATAGCTTTTGCCAGTGAAAATACCGGCGGTATTGATCTGACTTCATCTAATTTGAATTTGCAGATACAAAATACAGATAAAGGGATTCAATTCAATGTCAATCCTGCCATATTGAAACTGCTTCAAAACGCCCATGGATTTACGATCGGCAGCATGACGATCAAGTCGCTAAAAAGCCTGCCTGAATTTCTTGGGCTAAATGAAATAGGAGAGAATGCTCAATTATAGGAGATCTTAATATGTCGCAAGATCTTGTGTGGCCGCTCCATACGCCGGTGAAGCATAAAAAAGACGGGTATCTTGGTTGGATCCATGCCACGACCACGATGAAGGAGATTTTTACCGGTGATCTATCGGTCAAGTGGCAATACACCCTTCGCCTTGAGGGAAGTGAAGAAATAAAGGTAGCCCCCGCCGATGATCTGCAGTGGATACAAACTCAAGCTCCGTTTCCCAATTACGTGATGTATAAAGGATCTATTTCTGAGAAAAATTATTTACAAGAAACACGTTTGCATGCCTTGGGCTATCAGATCCAGGATTTAAATTCAGAAGGGCGATGGGATATATTGAAATTTGTAGCCATTCCTATCTTAGGGGCCAAGGAAGTTGTCAGAACGATCATGGCCGTGATCTCTTCTCGAATTGCCCGTCCTGCCAATGCTGAAAAATTCCGGCATGCGATTAAAATATGGAATAAGGATTTAAATGCCATTGCTTTGCACTGTAAAGGGGGTGAGGATCAAGCGGCTGTCGATTCGTCTGTTTCCTATATTCAACGCAAGTTATTAGATATTAAAATGATTGATGAAAAGGATGCCTTAAATTAAAGTAGAGGCGTCTGTTATTCCTTAATTTAAAAGAAAGGACGTTTATGACAGAAGGCCGTCAGCATTTTCGGGTCAAAGATAATTTATCAGTGCGATGGAGCATTGAAGGTAATATTTCGGGTAAAGGGATTATTATAGATATGAGCGCAACCGGAATTAAATTGATCACAGACAGGACCTTTGACCCGCCTGACGGGTGTATCTTTACGATAGAGCCTCCGATAGGAGGACAATTGCCATTTGGCCCTAAAAAGGCTATCATGAGATGGTTTCAGAAGGTCATGAAAGATAAGGTTGAGTGCGTTGTTTGCGGGTTGGAATTTTTGAGGTAATCCAAGTTGACTCCTGTCCTAGAGCTTTTGATGCCTGCCGGTGATCTTGAGAAAATGCAGTATGCTTTTGCCTATGGGGCGGATGCGGTTTATCTGGGGATCCCGCGTTTTTCCCTTCGTGCCCGTGAAAACGGGTTTAGAACATTAGAACAAGTCGCAAAAGCTATTGCCTATGCCCATGAACTTCGAAAAAAAGTTTATGTAACGGCCAATATATTTCCGCATAACAGCAAGCTGCCTTCTTTTACAAAATATATCGCTGAATTATTAGCTTTATGCAAGCCTGATGCCTGGATCATGTCTGATCCTGGATTAATTATGATGATGAGGGAAAGTTTTCCGCAAGAGATCGTTCATATTTCTGTGCAGTCCAATACCCTAAATTGGGCCTCAGCTAAATTTTGGCAGAAGATGGGGGCCCAACGCATCATTGTGTCCAGGGAGATCACGATCAAGGAGATCAAAGAGATCCATGAGGCTTGCCCTGATATGGAGTTGGAATCATTTGTGCACGGGGCTATTTGTATGGCTTATTCAGGGCGCTGCCTGATCTCTAATTATTTAAGTCATCGCGATTCAAACCAGGGGGTATGCACTAATTCCTGCCGTTGGGAATACAAAGCTTTTTACGTAAAAGAAGCCGAGCGGCCCGATGAATTATTTGAGCTTGATGAAGATGAGCATGGAAGTTATTTAATGAATTCCAAAGACCTTTGCGCGATCCATTGCCTGGACGAATTACGGCAAGCAGGAGTGTGTTCTTTTAAGGTCGAAGGGCGTTCAAAATCGGTTTATTATGTAGCCATGATCGCCAGGGCCTATCGAAGGGCCATGGATGATCTGGAGGCTGGAAGGCCTTTTGATCCAGAACATTTAAAGGACATCTTTGCCACTTCCAATAGGGGTTTCATTGAAGGTTTTTTACATGGCAATCCGGGGGTAGCTGGTCAGGAATATGTAACGAGCAATTCACAATATTCCACCTATCGTTTTACGGCCGTTGTTAAAGGATATGACAGTGAAAAAAAGCGTTTAAATTTAGAAATGCGTAATCCACTGAAGGTGGGCCAGAGCGTAGAGATCTGTTTTCCAAAAGGTAATGAAGCTTTTAGCGTGGCCGATATTTTTGATGATAAAGGCAGATCAGTCCAGCAAGTGCATGGCGGCGCTTCCAATTGCTGGATCGACTACCCCAAGGACCCCGGACCATTCGCTGTTCTACGCGAGCCGATCACGGCAGAAAAACCCGAGACACTTTGACTTTTTAGGTAAAAAAATTTGACATCAGGAAATTATAGGCGCAAAATATTTTTATAACTTTCATCGAAAAGCCGTTGCCTTTTTAAGACAAGTTTACTTAGAAAGGCATTAGACTTGTTTATGGATATCAAAAAAGTTGTACGCATGATCTTTAACATAACGGCCACAGGTGTTTTTCTATTTTCTTTTTCTTTGAATACTTCCGCCAGCGGTCAAAATGAGATCTTTGATAATTCTTCAGCTGACAGTCTTCATTCAGGTGTAGGAACGGTCGAATTCAATGTTAAATTATTAAAGGATCTAAATACTGACCAGCACAGTCACACTTTATTGGTTGCGATATCTGCCGACGGGAATGAAAGTTATGATATTGTCATTATCGAAAATGAGATCACGGCCCGAAGATATTTTGGGCGCTGTCTGTTGACTGCTTTTAGCAGTCCGTATAGTTTTAAAATAGGTGAATGGCATAATCTAAAATTGACATGGAATGATGTAACCACTAAATTTTATATTGATAATCAGGAAGTTCCCAGAGAGGCGTTACTTTCTGGTGATGATAGGCCCAAGATGAATCCCGGCATAAGGCTGGCCCATGAAGATGGATTTGTAACAGGTGATCTGCAAAGTTTGGGACTAAGCGACATTCCTATCAACAGTTCTGATAAAGAATTCGTTTCAGGTTCTTCATGTCCTCGTGCGAAGGAAATGATCGGTGTGACCCCTTAAAGGAGAATGTATGCCCAGTCTTTTTGATCCAATTCAGATCGGAGATTTAAAACTTAGCTCACGGATATTGATGGCGCCCTTAACACGTTGCCGTGCGATCGATCGTCGTATCCCTAATGAATTGATGGCTGAGTATTATGCCCAGCGAGCCAGTGCAGGTTTGATCTTTAGCGAAGCAACATCTATAAGTTCGATGGGCGTTGGTTATCCTGACACTCCGGGGATCTGGTCAAAAGAGCAAGTGGATGGATGGAAGAATATCACCAGTGCTGTGCATCTTAAAGGCGGCAAGATGCTTTTGCAGTTATGGCATGTGGGGCGAATCTCAGATCCTGTCTATTTAAATGGTGCCATTCCGGTTGCCCCTAGCGCTGTAAGACCAGCTGGCCATGTTAATTTGATCCGTCCTAAAAAGGAATTTGTCACGCCGCGGGCCCTTGAGATCCCGGAAATTCTTGGGATCATTGAAGAATACCGTCAAGGCGCAGTAAATGCCATGGAAGCAGGATTTGATGCTGTGGAGATTCATGGGGCTAATGGTTATTTATTGGACCAATTTTTACAAGACAGCACTAATAAACGCAGTGATGGATATGGCGGCCCAATTCGCAATCGTGCGCGTCTATTGTTGAAGGTTGTAGATACAGTCATTTCAGTTTGGGGCAATGGCAAGGTAGGGGTTCATTTGGCACCCAGAGGAGACAGTAATTCCATGGGGGACTCCAATCCAAGGCTCACCTTTGGATATGTGGCTCAAGAGTTGGGAAAGCGTAAAATTGCCTTTATTTGTGCGAGAGAATCTTTAGGCCCTGATCGTTTAGGCCCTCAACTTAAGAAAATATTCGGCGGCGTTTATATCGCTAATGAAGGATTTACCAAGGAAACAGCCCAAGCGGCTTTAGATGCAGGGGAATCTGATGCCTTTGCCTTTGGCAAGCAATTCCTTGCCAATCCAGACCTTCCCCGGCGTTTTGCACAAAACGCTCCACTCAACACTCCTGATCCAAATACATTTTATGGTTCTGGTAAGGAAGGTTATACGGACTATCCCGCACTATGAATCAGATAAAAAAAGGTTTATACGAACATTACAAAGGCAAGCGCTATGAAGTCCTTGATGTGGCGATGCATAGTGAGACGCTGGAGCCAATGGTGATCTATAAAGCGCTTTACCAAGGCGATTTTCCGCAAGGAACTCTTTGGGTCAGGCCGTTGGCGATGTTCAAAGAAAATGTTACTGTAGAAGGAAAACTTATTCCCAGGTTTCGGTGCTTAAATGAATAACGAGCAAAATAATAGCGATCCGTTGCATGGGGTTAATCTTGAACTGATGCTGACCCGTTTGTATAAGTTCCATGGCTGGGAAGGCTTGTACAGTCGCATCAAGATCAACTGTTTTGTCAAAAACCCCAGCATTAAATCCAGTTTAGTCTTCCTGCGCCGCACGCCCTGGGCCAGAGCGAAGGTCGAGAATCTATATTGTTATCTAAAACCAAAGGACAGAGAGTATTTGCCGCCCGCAAAACCCGAAATATGAAAAATTCCCCTCCCCAAAGGCCCTATTCTTTCGACTTCGCAAGGGGAGTCCAAAGGCGGATGGTCAGGGATAAAATTAATTCCCTCCCCCTTGCGGGGAGGGTAAGAAATAACGCTACGGAGGATAGAAATGAAGAAAATTTTATTATTTATGCTTTTAATGGCAACCCCGTGTTTAGCTGCGAATTTTAGTGTGCAAAGTTCATCATGGCAGGATGACCAGACGATGAAGGACGCCTATGTCTTCAATAGTTTCGGCTGTTCAGGAGCCAATAATTCTCCTCAAGTAAGCTGGAGCGGCGCCCCCGAGGGGACCAAAAGCTTTGCCGTTACGGTGTATGATCCGGATGCACCTACGGGAAGCGGTTGGTGGCATTGGACGATCTTTAATATCCCTGCGGATGTGACCCAACTTGATGAAGGGATAAGTTCAGATGCGACAAAATTACCTACCGGTGCTGTGCAGGGACGGACAGATTTTGGTAAGCCGGGATATGGAGGGGCATGTCCGCCTTTAGGGGACAAGCCGCACCGGTATATCCTTACTGTTTATGCTTTAAAAACAGATAAGATCGTACTGGATGAGAATGCTTCAGGCGCCTTGGTTAGTTATTATTTAAATCAAAACTCTTTAGCTAAGGCCTCACTTACAGTAAAATATGGTCGTTAAGTGAAACTGGTATCCGAATGGATGGTTTATGAAAAGAATAATCTTAGGTTTAATATTTAGCGGATCATTTTTGTTAGCTGCGTTGGTTTTTGCCCAGAATTCCAGTCAATCCTCATCAGATTCAGGCGTTCTTGTTTCTCCGCCGATACAAGCGCAAGAGGCTGATCAAGACAATGCAACGTCAAATTCAATTAATAGTAAACATCAACAAGCTGCCAGTGCTAGCAATGCTTCTTCTCAAAATGATACAGCTTCCCAAGGACAAAAGGTAAGCAAAACTTCTTCACAAAAGCCCCCTCAACAAAATGCCATTGATGCTTGTCAAGACAAGTCTGAGGGAGATGCTTGTGAAATGACCACTGCGCGTGGAAGCAGGAAAGGCGTTTGCACCTATACATCAGATAAGCAGACTTTATTTTGTAAACATAGTCGTAAGAGATCTAAAGCACACGGGTAATCGTAAATAAAAGACCGGGACTCAATGACTTTATTTCTGAAAAGCCGTTGCCTTTTCAGCCATCACTGGTTGGAAAGGCTTTTTTAATGGCTATAAAAAAGGCACAGGTGGAGGTTGTGATAGCGGATTTAATACGGTATAATTATTGGATAGTGATGTAGAAGATAGCTCAGAATACGAAAGGGGATTTATGTTAAGTAAAATAAATATAGGTAGGATCCTGTTATGTGTTTTAGCCATAGCTTTATTCATTTTCTCCAGATCAGCTTACGCGGATTGGTCAGTTGGTTTAAATTTGGGTGGACCGGATTACCATCATCACGATGATGGTCATATTTATTACCGATGGCATGACCATCCTCATTATGGCCTTCACATGCATTATCTCCCGGATGGATATTTTACGATCTGGGTGGGAGGAGAAAGATATTTTTATTATGACGGCTTATATTATACCTATGTCGGTGATGGAGATTATGTATTGGTCAATCCTCCGGTAGGGGCCTATGTGGATAGTGTTCCTTCGGAATTCCAGCCAGTTAGTATCAACGGAAGGATTTACTACACCAGTAATGGCGTTTACTATTTATTGACCGAGCATCATGGTTACAGGGTCGTTGAACCTCCGGTGGTCTACGAACAGCCAGCAACGGTGGTTGTGGAAACAGTGCCGCCGATTCAGATGGATTTTCCGGTCAATATCCCTAATGGTAACGGAGGCTTTATAACGGTTGTTATCAAAAGGGCAGGGAGTGGATATGTAGGACCTAATGGTGAGTATTATGCTTCGTTTCCGTCAGTAGCTCTATTGAGCACAATGTATCTTCCTGCCGTTGTCCCTGCTCCTACGGTAGTAATTCCAACTCCTGCCGTAGTTGCTCCAACACCTGAGCCGGTCCCAACGCCGACACCAACGCCGGTTCCAATGCCGACACCAACTCCAACTCCAACTCCAACTCCAACACCAGTTGATGATCGAGACAGAAAAGATTTTAGTTTAACAGATGCGCAAGGTACGAAGCTTGAGCCTGGTAATAATGTTGAAACAGCGCCCTTGGTACAACCAGGGCCATATGTAGGGGTTGTTTATCAAGGGGAGAAGCTTTTTTATAAGATCTCCATGAATAAAAAGCAGGTCCTTAATTTAAAGCTTCAATTCCGTCATCCAAAAGACCAGCCTAATAATTCAGGTTATCCGCATTATTATATTTATACCAAGGATTATGAATTGATGCAGCATGATAGATATTGGTTAGGTGGTGATGATATTTTGCTGACCAAAAGGGCCTCCTTCACGATCCCTTCCAATATAGCGGATACAGAATCATCAGACACTATAGATGTTTACTTGGATTTTGAGTATGAAAGTGGTTCCAATACTATTGATAAAAAGGCCAAGTTTGATTACGATTTTGATTTCAATATAAAGGAACCGGCGAAATAAAAACCTTTAGATTGCTTTCAATATTGGCCATCATCTCTTTAGGGATCATTGATTATTCAAATACCTTTTTTTCCTCGTTTCATTTTGACGATGATGGATATATCGTCAATAATTTTGCCATAAAGAATATCCACCATTTATCTGATATCTGGAACATCTGTCCCTGCCGTTTTATAACCCATCGTAGAGACGCCATTTATGGCGTCTCTTATAATGGTCGTTTATCCCCATCTCCTCTGATCCGATCTGCATTTTCCTCATCTAATTCCCAATTCAATGGATTATTCCCAATATATTCTCTGACACGATCTAAATCCGCATCATTACGGATAACGTGCTCGTAAAAACGCGCCTGCCATTGAAATTTCTTATGGATCAATTTGTTGATTTCATAGGTTGTTCGGCCCTTATACCACCGGATCATTCTTGATAACGAATCATTGAGCATTGGATTTTTATCCGTTGAAACAATGCCGCCATTCTTGGG